>Ga0307931_1001986_pt1 | contig 13318 bp, 16 predicted proteins | sample OrgLakmetageno47_FD_201816 | JGI IMG/M metagenome (GOLD analysis project Ga0307931, IMG submission 201816) | Saline water microbial communities from Organic Lake, Antarctica - #47 | ecosystem: Environmental > Aquatic > Non-marine Saline and Alkaline > Saline | place: Antarctica: Organic Lake... | reverse complement strand
TATCAGGAATGTTCTAGAGATGTTCTACTCCGTTTGTTCTGCTCGATTCTCTTTCCCTGAAAGAATTCTCCTCATCCTGCTCGCCCGTAGAAGTGATTATATGTCTGTTCCAGCCGTAACTCCAATTGTTCCTCTTCAGGCTACACGAAATAACAATGTTAATATTTTTGATGATGGGCTTCCTCAATTGATGGGACACATTAACAACTTTAATGTTTTTGTTGGTGGTTCTAATGTTCTTCACGCTGATGCAAGATATACTTATCAATCCTTTAATAACGAATTCTTCAATGAATTTGGAGTAAATGGGAACCAATCGCCGGGCTTAGGTTCTTCTTTGATTGATTTTAAAAGTTGGTTGAAAAAGCCATATTACTATGTCAATTGTTCAAGAGTTCCAATGGAACAACAGAACGCCTACCGTTCTTTGCAAATTAAGGGGACAAATTCGAGTGCTTTAGCTATGGATTATGTGATATTCGCAATTTATGAAAAGAATTTTCAATTGGATGTTATCAGTGGTAATATCAATAAAATAGATTAAGATTTTATAAAAAAAGAAAAGGTTGACGTATAAGCTTTTATATTGTAAGAATAAAAGGAAAATGAACCATAAGGCAACCTTTTAGCTCTAATATATATATGGTAAAATATTTTATGACATTCATATTCTAAAAACTAAGGTTGCCCTATGGGCTTTTATATTATAAGAATAAAAGGAAAATGAACCATAAGGCAACCTTTCAAACATTTGTATGTGTGATTTTATTTCGGATGAAATATATGATACTTTATAAAAATAATTATGATTATTGTTCATTGATTATTTGATTATATTTCTTTTTCCTTTTGATAGTTTATATTGTTCTGATTATTAATCTTCCCTTTGTTTTGTTCTCTGTATTTTCTCTGGTATTCTCTTATCGTATCTTGATTGTTAATTCTATAATCATTTTTAGTTTTCTTTATTCTATCTTTATTTTTTCTCTGTATTTTTTATCGTATTCTCTTTTCTCTTCCTTGTTTTTTTTCATTATACACTTTTTTTTAAATCTTTTATCTTATCTTTATTTAATTCACGATATATTCTTGATTTTTCATTATCGATTTCGTAATTTTTATAATAATATTCTTTATCACATTTCTGTTTTGTTTCTTTCCTTTCTTCTTCTGTTATATAACTTTTTACAGAATTTAAATTTGATTTCAATTCTTTCATAATTTCTGTTTCCCTTTTGTCTACTTCTCATTTATCACCACAAGAATATTTCTCTACTTCTATCATCCTAAAATTTTTAAAACCGCCGTTCTCTCGTATCATTTCATATAATTTCCTATTATCTCTTTATTCTTTTCATTATTACAACACTGCTTATGTTGGTATTTCCTTTTGGTAAAATTCGTCGTGTGTCCTACATAAACTAAATCATCTTTATCAATATGTTCTATTTTATAAATACAACAATTAGAATAATCAATCACCTTTTTAGGCATTTTTCAATATCTTTAATAATCTTACTTAATCTTATATGAAATCAATTTTTTAAACAAATAAAATTTAACATAAAAATTCTTTTTGAATTAAAATCTAATGTAAGAATATATAAAAATGAATATTACATTAGATTTATCACCTGGACAATTAAGTAAACTAAGAAATGGAAAAGGGATACGCATCTTACCTTCAATGTTTGGAAAAGGAATAGGAATGATTATTGATCCAATGACTTATAATAATATGATAAAGAAATTAGAACGAGGAAAAGGGGCTGTTATATCAATGAGTGGAGCAGAAATAAATGAAAACAAAATGGAAGGAACAGGCTTATTTGCTGGTGTTGGTAATAAATCAGGGAAAATATCAAGACATAAAAAGGCAGGTAAATGGACTGGGTTTGTTAAGGGAGCAATAAATGATGGTATGGATTTGGGAGAAAGAGGATTAGACATAGCCAATAAACAGAAAGAACGGCAATCGCCTATGGGACAATCAAAACGAGCATTTGGAGGTGATGGAGTTTTCGATGATAACAAGAAAGGATATAATAGAAAAGTAAAAAATAGTGCTTTAGGAAAAGCCCTTCGTGATAGTGCTGGCATGGCGATAGGTGATGTATATGATAGAGGTGCTGAAGAATTAGGAAAAAAAATATATATGGAAAACCTATTTCTGAATATATGAGAAATAAAAAAGGTTCCATTGTTGGCAGATTGACTGGATATACTGGCTTGGGGCTTAGAATGGCTGGGGATGGGAAAATGAAAAGTGCTGTATATAGACACCCCGCAGTAGTAAGATCTGACATATCACATTTAAAACACGGTAAAGGATTAAGAATGTCTGGGGGTATGTGTCAAGGCTGTGGTATGATCAATGATAAATTTATATTTACTGACCAAGCCCTATAAATTAAATTCTAAAATAAATAATTACATATTTTAATATAAAATAAAATCTCATATTATATTATATTAATATGTTGTCTAATTTTGATATAGATGAACTTGTAATTAAATTGAAAATTCCTAATTTTAAAGGATGTTTTTATAAAGATACATTAAAGAAAATTGAACCTTCAAGTAGTTATATTATAAATCTAAATAATGAATTCAATGAAAAGAATGAACGAAACGCAGGCAGTCCTTGGGTGGCTTTAATAACTGACGATATGAAACGGGGGCTTTATTTTGATAGTTATGGTGAGAAAGAACCTAATGAAATAAGACATTTATTAAAATCTAATCAATACAAAATAGCACACACATCGAAAAATATTCAATCTCTTATGAGGAATCTCTGTGGTTTCTTCTGTCTGGCTTTCATTTACTTCTTAAGTGTGAGTAAATATAGAACCAAGAGTATTATAAATGATGCTTCTATATTCCTTGATTTATTTGAAGATTTGGATTTGGTAGATGATATTTATAAAAATGAGTTTATCCTGTCCTTGTTCTATACTGATGCTAAAAGTAAAAAATTATTAAATTATCAATATGACTAAAGAAAACAAAATTGACAATAGATTTAATATTGAAGATTAACCGTTATCATTATAATTCATTTTCTTCTGTTCTTATTGGGTTGCTGTTGTTGGATGAGACAGAAGAAACATCATCAACATTCAATAATTTAAGGTCTATTACTAATAGATTATCTTTTTTATTCATTTGGTTTAGAATTGAAGAATTCTCAACTAAATTAACATATTTATTATATACTTTATTAAGATATACTAAACCGTCTGTTCCTCTGTCTTCATTAGGTAAAGATAAGGTTTTAAATATATCTAAGGCTAATGATTTAAAACTTAGTTCTTGTTCTAGACTTGAACTCTCTGTAATTTTCATATATAATATACTTGTAAGAATTGTTATAACCATTGATATGGAACAAGTTATAACTGAAATGCTTTCCTGTGATATGAAGGGGTCGCTTCCAACACTGAACGAACCTGAAAAGACGCTTAATATAATGGTTGGTATTTCAAAATAAGCAGAGGCTCCTTTATAATATAAATGGTTCTTGATGTGTCAGTTAGTAAGTTGAATACAATTCAAACGAATTTTATCTAATAAACTGTCGATTGATGAATTCCAATTATTCATTTTAATATATATTAAATTAATATAATTAATTCATCGCGTTATTTTAAAATAAAATATATTGTTATTATATAATGGAAAATAAACTTTTTAATGATGATTGCTTTAATGTTTTTGAAAAGATTGATAAGGACACCGTAGATATGGTTTTAGTTGATTTACCTTATGGTCAAACGGATTGTGATTGGGATATACAAATAGATTTAAATAAAATGTGGAAAGAATTAAAAAGAATATGTAAAGGTAAATGTCAATTTGTATTTTTTACAACTACTAAATATGGGATCGAACTTATAAACTCTAACAAACGATATTTTAAGTATGATTTAGTGTGGGAAAAACATAAATCAGTAGGTTTTAAAAGTTGTAATAAAATGCCTTTAAGGTCTCACGAAATGATATACATATTTAATAATGGAAATTTAGATGATATTAATATAGAATTTAATTTAGAATTAAGAGAATACGCTAAGAAAGTCTTAAAATTCATAGGTAAGACATCAAAACAAATAGACAGAGAATTAGGACACAGAAAAGCTGAACATTTTCTTCAGAGAGTTTCTACCTCTCAATTTACATTACCTACTAATAAAGCATATGACGAATTGATAGATAAGTATAAGATAAATGAAATGGAAGGTTTCATAAAATACGAAGATTTAAAAATCGAAAAAATATCTTCATCATCCATTTATAATCCTCAAAAAGTAGCAGAGAAGCCTTACAAAATTAGTGGCGGAGAGCGAAAAATAGGTGGCGTTTATGGAGATAAAATAACAAGAAGCAATAGAGCCTATGAAGACACGAACGAAAAATTTCCAAGAAGTGTTTTAAAATACCATCAAAACGGCGACAAATTACATCCTACACAAAAACCTTTAGAATTATGTGAATGGTTAATAAAGACTTATTCAAATGAAGGAGATTTAGTGTTAGATTTTTGTATGGGAAGTGGAACAACGCCTCTGGCTTGTAAGAATACCAATAGAAGATATATAGGAGTTGAAAAAGACAAAGATATATATAACACGGCAGAACAAAGATTAAATTGAGTTATAAGTATTACAAGTATATTTTGTGCCGCCGCCTCTGTTTTTTGAGTGGCGACGCCCTATATACCGAATTATTACCAACCGCCGCCCCCGCCGCCCTCCGCCGCCGCTTTTATAAAAGTATTTTATATACACTCTCTCTCACATAGAGTTTTGTAGAATAGGTGGCGGTGGTGGCGGGTGGCGGCGTCTGTGTAATTTTTAGGTTTCTTTTCCTTTTACATTGCCGCCGCCCTGTGTGAAAATTGGAGGCGGCGGTTGGCGGCGGCGGCGGCGGCTTGGTTTCTCTGGTATTGAATAATGATCCTGAATGATACACATATATTTATATAAAGTTTTCTTCCGCTGAAGCGGGGGTGCCGCCCGAGGGCGGCGGTGCCGCCTTAGGGGTTGTATAGGCGGCTTATCTCTGAGTTGTCTTTCGTGCTTTCCTTAGTTGTGATTTTATGATAAGATTTAAACATATATATATATCATTCTTAAAGATAGAAATCCAATTCATCAAGACATCTATTAAACTTTAACTTAAATAAATTTCGTTGTTCGTCGTCATAATTGTTCTTTACACGATCTTTATATTCTTTCCTTTTCTTTTTTTCTTGCTTCATATCTTTTTTAGATATAACGCAATTAATTGTATTCATATTTGCTTTCAATTCTTTCATAATTTCACATTCCCGCCTTTCAGCAGCGTACTTATCTTTGCATGGGTATTTTTCTACCTCAATCATCCTAAACATATTCCATCCTCCATTTTCCCTCATCATCCTATACAATTTATTATTATAACAAGGTTTGTCAGAGTTGATTTTACAATTACTTTTATGTCTTCCTTTTCGTTGTCCAAAGTTCGTTATTAAACCAACATATACTAATTTTTCATTTTCAATATGTTTAATTTTCTAAATTACGCATTTTGAATTATCAAAATGAGTTTTAGGCATTATTCTTTATTCCTTTAAGTTTTCTTATACTATATTATTATAGGTTCTTATCTTTATCTAGTCTAGTCTAGTTAATACTCCCCAAAAATACAAAGAAACACCACTGTGGCAAATAGCAACAGAAAAATGTAACCTTCAGAACAAGTCTGACTGGGCTGAGTGTCCTTTTGCGTAATGCAACTGTAATCATTTACTCTGGAGGTGTCCTTCAGCCATCAGGCATCAGGAGGTTTGGGAATGGAGTGAGTCAGCTGTCTCCACTTCGACCTGTCCTTGGCAATGGCAATCCACTCATCGAATTCCTTCGAAATGCCCTTACTTTTGAGCGCGTTCTCCAACGTCCTGCCCCAAGTCATCTGTGGACAACCAATCGGTCGAGAATGCGATACCCAACCAGTCAGTAATTGCCATCTTTATGTAGTTTATTAATGTTTTGATATCTTATAGTTATGGTTGCTTTGGTTTTATAGTTATGGTTGCTTTCCTTTTAAATCGTGTCCCGTGTCGTAGTCCACTTAGGACGATAACTATATTTATCGTCCTAAGTGGACTACGACACATGTTCAGGCTACCCAACCAGTAAGCAACTGCTTAGTCTCGCGCGAAGTCTGCCATGCTCTCACGCGCTTCTTGTCGTCTCCGCTCTCTTCACTGCACGCACCGCCACTTCCTTTGCTCTGCCTGGCAAATAAATCGCTATACTACGTAAGATGGTGGTGTCCTCTGATTACTAATATATCGCTCTAGTACGTAGATATGCCGCTTACGTAGACGTCGTACTGTAGACAGTCCAAAACTTCGTTGATCGTGGCGCGGCGCTCCCCGCGCCACTACAGTGAAAGAACGTTCTCTCTGGGGTTTCATTGTATTGGCTCCAGTGAAAACGTGGCAGTCTTGACGCTCGCATTCTTGTTGCTGTTCCTTCGTGGGCTGCGAGTGCTTCTATCTGTTGGGTAAGCTACTTCGCAATCGCCATAGAAATTTTGTTTCACATTTACCCGCCGCTCATGCGCACGCGTTCAACAGCTCTCAGTCGCTTGCCTTTCGCACCGAGAAGCAAATTAGCTAAATATTGGTGAGCGGAGCCTCCCGCGAAGCCGCTCCTGCAGGCACAATTATGATAATGACAACTCGATATTCCGCATCTCTTATCTGAATTGTGTACGCTGCCTCCTCCTTCACCCCCCTTCTTCTCAGTAGATGTCTTCGGCCGAAATGTCCACCAAAACGACCGATGCGCCCTCCTCGGGTTTACCCGCCTTGGCGGCAGCAGCAGCTCCGGGACACCGCGGCGGTCTTATGCACCTGCCCGCCTCGCCGTCCACGCCCCACGTGCCAGCATCAGCGGCGGCGGGAGAAGCAATTGCCGCGCAGTGCAAAGTCGACGCCGCGGCGGCCGAGTACAAGGCCGCTGCGGCCGAGTACAAGGCGAACGTGGACGAGAAGAGGGAAAATAAACTTAGAGAACTCAAAGACGAAGCATACGCGATCCTGCAGAGCGCGAACGAGTATCTGTTGACCTTTCGGAGTATCCCTGACGCCGTCATGAGCAGCTCGCGCAAGCTTGAGTCGCACGAAGTGACCATCACGGCTGGAGTTCGCAAGCGCCAGAAGCTCGGTACGCTGCGTAGTTGCCTCATTGGCGGTTAGAAACCTTGCTCACGCGTTTGTCTCATCTCCCACGCTCAGATTTTTGGCGCGGGATATTCGAGCTCGCCGACCCCAAGAACAAGAACGTCTTGCTCATCGATGGAAGCAGGGAGGCCACCGTCGTGCACCTCGAAGACGACACGCCACTAGGGCAGCATGTGTTTAGCCGGCGCATCTTCGTGCGAGAGTGCTACTCGGGTATCTTTGATAAGGTTTGGAATTTTTACCAACAGAGGCAGCGGCGCATCACCGTGACTTTGACGGGCACGCCAGGCATCGGCAAGTCGCTGTTCGGTCTGCTCTTCCTCGTCGAGCTCATCCGGTTTCTTCGCAGTTGCAAAGCGTCCTGTGGCAACTTGAGTGGTGAGTTTGGGCTCGGGCTGAATGGCCGCATTATCTACGAGCACATTTCTGAAATTGGTAGCGACGCAACGTACTACCTCATCGACACCGAAACCAAGGCCATTACCAAGCAGTACGAGAAACCCGCAGAATGGCTGGACGACGAGAATGTATTCCTCATCAAGGACGGCCCGTGTAGACTTTACGACGTCTTGTGCCAAGTGCTATGGGTCTCCTCCCCACGAGCCGGCTCGTTTCAAAAGGCGGGCGAGCTGGGCGGGAACACGCTGGTAATGCCTCCGTGGACGCCCGACGAGATTGTGGCGTGCTGGACCGCAGGCTGCGCGCCAGCGAACCTCTTCCCGATGCCGATTTCCGACAAGGGCCATCTGGCGCGGACCGCAGGCGAAGAGGTACTCTCCATGCTGGACGAGACGCTGTCTGAACACGCCAAGGACGAGGCCGTGTTGCGCCGTTGGACGGCAGACCTGGGCCCCGTTGCTCGACGCGTGTTCAACCCCGCGGACGGGTACACTAAGCTAGACGCCGCCCTCGGGAGCGACCTCTTCAAGGAGGAGCTCTGTAAGCTGGCTGAAGAGGCCACATCGCGTGATGCGGGTGGGGAGTCGAGCAGGTTCAAAACGTCTCACCGCCTGCTCTTAATGGTCCCATCGGGCGACCTCACCACCTACACGTTCGTCCCGTCCTCGGCCAAGATCGCCCGCACCATCCTCCACAAATCGCTGCAAAGAGACCTCAATTACGCGAAGAGTCTGCTCGGCAAGATCACAGGCGCTAACCGCGGCCTCGTGTTCGAGCCGTACGCGCACTTTATGTTGTCAACCGGCGGCACCTTCACGATTCGCAGCTTGCCCGCAGACGGCGAGACGGCGGAATCTTTGAAACTAGTGCTGCCCAGCAATATGCCCACGGTCGATGTCGACAACGAGGGTCTCGCCGCGCTCGAGCTACGAGACGATGCATACTACCAGCCCACCGACCCATGTTTCGCCGTTGTCGACTCGTGGACATCTTCAGTCATGTTCCAGATTACGGTGGGTCTCTCGCATCCGATCAAATCCAACTCGAAGCAGTTCAAGGCGCTACAGGGCAAAGGCCCCACGCGCATAATCTTTGTGGTACCGAAGGACATCGAGGGCAGATTTCAACGGCAGCAACTTGTTCTCGCAGACGGCAAGCCTTCCAAGGGCGCATGTGGCCCGAACGAAGGCTGGAACGACGTCCAGCAGTTTGTTCTTTCTCTTTAGTCCGACTTGGCAGCACGCGGTGGTTATGGAAGGCTTGAAAGCGCGTGCGAACCCACTGCCACATCTCTTTGAAAGTGTTGCAGAAGAGCCGCTCCCTCCCTGCGCCTGCGCGTGGGTTTTGTTGTTTATCGTCGTTTATGTGTAATTGGTGCTTGATGCGGGAAATGTCTTTACTTTTACGGTTATGGGCTAATTCCCGAAGGAGACCTGCCCTGCCAGGGTCTTTCACGGCCCGGTCGGCGGTCCAATACCAATACCAATCGACCGGGGGACCGGGGGGTGCACATGGGCTTTTCCGGGGATAATTGGGCCTTTATCGACCCAGGAAATAAAGTATACCTCTACAAGTCAATTACATGCATATTATACACTTTTTCGAGTAGTATAAGGGCTGCGCGGGTCTATCTTGCCCTATTTTTGAGCGAAATACCGGGCTTTGAATAAGCACATTTCTGTATCATTTTTGGGCACTCGTTGTGGAGTTATATGGAAGTCTAGATGAATAAGGGGTCCTCGAATGTTTTTCTAAAGTTCAACAATAATATTCAATTCGCTTGTATAGCCCGTTGAAGCGCGCGAGGTTGCGTGCTGGCTATGGGGCCGCAAGGGACAAAGAGATAGAAATGCTTACAGATCTGTAACTTAGCTGCTATTGCCAGTAATTTCGGTAACTCCTGTCCGGAAATTTTCACATTTATAATATGAGTACCGTAAAACGCAGTAAAATACAGTAAATTATCATTTCTACTCCGTGTTCAGGTGGTGTTTAGTGCGGGTGCATCTCCATTCGAGTATCCTCTGGGCCTTCTTCAAGGCCTTAGACGCCGCTGTCATAGCGGACCATACCATGAACCATACATCATTACCACTTTTCTGAGTCTATAGGATTTCTTAGGGTTTTCTTGGTGTGATGGGTGGTCTTATTGTTGGTAGTATTTGGTGCACGCAGCCACCCCGTACGGGCATAGTTTTTTTTTTAGTTCCCTTCTTTACACTTTTTTTTTTTTTTTTTTTTTGCCAGGCTGCTGCTCCATTTGTGTGCGACTTCTTGACTTCTACGCCATTACTGTATGCAGCCAAGGAGATAATCTTGCGCCCACAATAACTTTCAGTTTCATAAGCCCAGCTGTATCTGCCGTACAACCGACCAGAACCTCCTCAAATCCACAAAATCGCGAGGTCAGTCGACTTGTCTTGTTCTCTTCTCACGTATAAAACTTGTTCACCTTTCAGCTCCATTGCTACAATCCATTTCTTTGTATTCAAGCACCCAGTCTCCAAATCAAGGAAAATGTGGTGATGAAGCTAAGCACGTAAAAACGAATAACTTATTTGTTGTCATTTTGTTGTGTTGTTTCACACGTATCCTGTTAATCCCGGGGCAGATGCACCGTTATATTTGCGTGGGTGATCGCGTCACCCTCGTGTCCGGCTCTGACCAGTTCCACGATGCCGCAGCGGCCTCTCCCGGTGCGGGCGGGTTCTCGTTCGGTGCTGGACCTGCGGCAGGCTCCCCTTCACCTGCTGGTGCTGCTGTCGCTGTTGGTACTCCTGCAGCGGCCTCTCCCGGTGCGGGCGGGTTCTCGTTCGGTGCTGGACCTGCGGCAGGCTCCCCTTCACCTGCTGGTGCTGCTTTCGCTGTTGGTACTCCTGCAGCGGCCTCTCCCGGTGCGGGCGGGTTCTCGTTCGGTGCTGGTCCTGCGGCAGGCTCTCCTTCACCTGCTGGTGCTGCTGTCGCTGTTGGTGCGCCTGCAGCGGCAGCGAAACCAACAGCGGTGCGTTATTCTTTTCTTGTTTATATTTTTGTTTTGTTGATATCAGTACAATCTTTTTTCTTGATGTACATTTCATTTTAACTTTGTATTTTTTTGCGTATGATCTTTAAGTACGTCATAGTCCCTGCTGTTAGCACACCTTTGTTTATATCTGTGGAGGAGCTTTTATCTTTATTCGGGGTTGATTGGTGGGCTATTTTTTAACAGGTGGAAGCGACGGCAGAGTTGTTTGACGCCCTTAAGAAGGGCAACGAGGAACTCATCAAGACATGCATCGCCAACGGTGCCGACACCCGTAGAAGGTCGTATGTGGTAAGAGAAGCTGCATTTGTTCTTTTCATGCACATGTTCTTTATTCCGTTTACTTCTTTCCCCGGCCAAAGAGCCCCGGAGGTGACTGGTTGTGGGAGGAGTATTTTTACATGTGCGCTGGGGCGGTGCGCGTGATCGTTTGTTCGCCAATAAATTTATTTATTTCTCGTTGCATTATACGCGAGTGGCTGATAGGGAGGCTATTTCCTCCTCGCACTCAGCCTTATAGAGCGCACTCGCACAAGTGTTACATGTGCAATTTGACTGCACCACTGATAGCATTTCGTCTTTGCTTGTGTGGTTTCTTGTTTTGGAGGTGTATAAAGTAGGTCAGATCAGACTCAGGCACACTAAATTTATGAACTCACCACCTAACCTTTGCAATGCATGAAGAAAGGTTTCTTTGCTCTCTTGTATTCTCTATCTCTTTTTGCTACTTCGTGTGCCTCTCTGCATATAGTATGGCTATAAGAAGCCCCTCGACCTGGCCTCTTTACGATTTTGACTTGCGCGCAACGCACGCGCGTACACTTCTGCCCGCAGCATTGGCTTCTGTGTCATTTGGGTTTGTATTAGTTCGAGTACCTGGCCACCGATGACACTTGCCGCGAGATCCTCGAGCACCATGCTACGGTCCTTGCTACTATCACTCAAGACCCGACCGCGCTCGCCGCCGCTGCTCTTGCTCATTGTGCTACTCTCTCGGCCTCTGAGGAGCGATTGCCTGCGACGGCGTTGTCCTTGCGCGCACATCATTTTGACCCAGCTTTCCTGTGGGCCTCACCCGCTGCCCGCGCCGTAGTGGTTGCCTGGGCGCGAGATGTGTTCATCGCCCAGCATGCGGGCTCAATCCAGCCCTTCGAGAGACTTCCCGGCGATTGTGCCGGGGACGTCCTGGAGTTCTTTGGGATGACACACAATGAGTCTTAGCTCATGGCAAAGCATTGCTCTTCACCTGAGGCACAAGAGTGGGTGCGCGCAGTGATCGCAGCAGCAGTCGCGGTAGGTGCTGTAAGGTGTTTCCATAAGAAAGAGTGCATAGTGCCTAGAACCTTTTAACATTGTACAGGCTCTCATTTTGTTCTCCACTTTTTTCCTCTTGTCTCTCAGGAAAAGGCAACGGCTGATCTGGTGCCAGCAGCTGAAAGGGGTGACGTCGCGACCGTGCAGGACTGCCTTTCAAAAAAGGCCAACATTGAGACTAAAGTGGTGCGTTCCATGCTTGCTTGTGATGTTGTGTCGTGTATTTTTCTTTGACCTGCACGTTGCTGTTTTGCATTGAGGTCGAGCATTTTGAGGGGTGCCAATTGCGAAGAGATGGTCTCTTTTTTTCTTGAATGGCACTGTTTTGGTCTTTTGAGAGAGGTTGAGAGAGTCACTCACGCAAGTGTTTGACACGAGGAGCTCGAGTGAGGAATGAGGCACCGTGGCCTCTCTTTGCAACGTTGTGGCTGAGGCTAGTAGGGAACGTGCCTCTCGGGGCCTGGCTTGAGCTGCGCTATTTTTTTTTTTTTCGTTTTGAATAGAGCCTTTCGAGGGGTGCCAAATGCGAGAAGAATGCATGATTCTTTTTGAGAAATGTGCCTGCTTTCACTTTCAAGCATTGCGAGAGTTAAACGAGGTGCTGAGAGTGCGCTCGAGCGTTTTGAATAATTGCAAAAAGAATTCTAAAAGACTCTTTTTATTGGAAGTGCACGATTCTCACTCGTTGTCTAAATCGTGTCGGATTTGAATTCTGATACTTGTCTCGAAATCACAAGGGTCATGTTTCGGCGGGGAAGTGTCGTCGGATTTTTTGATCTGAGCTCGGGAACACCTTCATTTTCAATTTTAAGTTTTTGCCCTTCTTGGCCTGTTTGCCACCTGCGCGAGCACCTCTACATGTGCCCATCTAACCCCTCACACACACTCACGTGTGTTTGCCACCTACTCATCTATTCTTCCACTTCTCATATCCCTCATGTTTTTATCCTCTTTTTCCCTATTTTTGCTACTATGGTGTGTGCCTCCCTCTCCCTCTATGTATAGGAGAAGGGCCGCACTGCTCTTATGTATGCCTCGCTCAATGGTCACACCGCAACTGTGGAGCTGTTGTTGGGAGCGGGGGCTGACACTGTCACCGTCCAGTTATGCTATATATACAAAGAAAATTCTTTAAGTAGTTTTCCAGAACATAAGTAAAAAGAATTTTCTTTGTATATATAGCATAACTGGACGGTGACAGGGAGTGTCAATTAATAGAACCCAATCAAATCATAAGTAATATCCTTTATATAATATAGTATCATGGATATAATACACAATACATAACCAACTATAAGAACATAACCGAAACAACAAAGACATCGAAACATAACCAAATCCAACGAAAC
>Ga0307931_1001985_pt1 | contig 13320 bp, 19 predicted proteins | sample OrgLakmetageno47_FD_201816 | JGI IMG/M metagenome (GOLD analysis project Ga0307931, IMG submission 201816) | Saline water microbial communities from Organic Lake, Antarctica - #47 | ecosystem: Environmental > Aquatic > Non-marine Saline and Alkaline > Saline | place: Antarctica: Organic Lake... | reverse complement strand
CCAGAGTGAACCCCGTAGAGGGCGTTCAACACTTGAGAAACAGCAAGCAAGCAATGTCAACATCATGTCAACTGTTGGACTGTTGGACTCTCTTCAAATGAATGTCGGCGACAACGCGACAAGACTAACATGTCTGATGATGTCGCTGCGCCATTGCAAGTATTTTGCATTTTAGCTGCTTCTGCTTGCTGCTTACAGCGTCTTATCTGCCAAGTTCTGTAGCTAGCTAGGTGTAGCCTCGTCGCGAAACTATAGCTATAGATTGTCAGATTCTAGCTTGGCGTTTTGTTAGCTTTAGGTATGGTGCGAATTGTGGCCATTCCACCAGTCATGCGACTGAAAGCGCTGGCGAAATCGCTCAAACTTACGCCTCTTGCTCTTTCAAAGCGTTTACCAAAAGTTGTAAAGAAAAGTGGCCGTATTGAGGTGAAGATGGCGTGCTTCGCATACAGTACTCAAATCAATAAGTAGTAGTCTCTTCTATGATAAAATAGAATACAGCGCATATGGCTAGTCATCGTGTGCCAAACAAGCACACTTGCTAACCTTCAGCATTAAATATGTTCTACTTGGCAGTGTGTTCTGGATGGGCGGCTTGTGATCTTCTCCAGTGTTGCGAAGGTAGTCATACCATCATCGGTTGCCTTACAAATGGCAGCTTCAGCTTCTCAGGTAACTGAAATATCGGATGCGCTCAGTCGTTCTGGCGCCCTCGAATACCTCCAAAGTTTACTTCATTCATTCTATCGTCAGTACCACCTCCCATCCCAAGATACTGACCGCAAGCTAGGGCAGATATTCATCTGGCGTCATGACAATTGCTCACAATAATTTTGGTGCCTCTGTTGCGCTTGCTGCTGTTATGTCATGCATCCGCTGGCTTCTGAATGTCTTTTCGAACAATTAGGGTCGTGCCTTAAGTTGTCGTGAAGTTGACCCTGAAATCGGTCTTGTCGAAAGCACGATCAAAGCTAGTCGTGACGGGACTATTGCGAGTGCTCCTGTTCGAACGCCAGTTGTGGTGCTCCTTGGGCACTTTGATCACGGTATCACAGAGACCCCTACCTGAAGTTGCAAATATCATGTGTGTTTTGTTGTAGTCTCCATAGGGATTGTTCCATCCGAAATGCCGTATTGTTGCTTTGAAATAAGTCTGTATTGATGTGCCTCTCCTTTGAAAAGCCACACCTGCACAATTGGTCTCTGATGCCCTGCTCGCATTCAATTACGCACTACCTCACCGTTTTTATGTGGCATGCTCAGGAAAAACAACGCTGCTCGACGCCCTCGGAAACCGCCCGTCCACGGTTGAAGCCGCCGGAATCACCCAGGTGGTGCGCACACGGCGCGTAAACGTACGACGATGGCTCCTTCCCAAAGAAAGCAATTTCTCGGACGGGCATGCAACAGAAGACACTAATAAAGTACTCCGCGAGAACCTAGCTGTTCCCGCTCCAAATCCAGCTCCTGCTTTTGACCCCATCAATGCTGCTACTCCAGCTCCCGTTGTCGAAGCTACCTTTGTCGACACGCCAGGGCAAGAAATATTTCATCGACTGCGACTGAATGGCGCTCTCGGTGCAGACGTAGTGGTGTGTTGCTATGGATGAGCGCTGATTCGGATATACTTTGGCGCGCACGATGCACAGTCTCCTCTTTGATCTTCTAGTAATTTTGGCTTAAGTTTTCTGCATCAAGACATCAATGATATAATTGAAAATTTGTTGGAATGTGGGTGCACGTGTTGCTCGTAGGTGTTGGTAGTGGACGCGCAAGAAGGCGTTGGGATCACTACTGACGAAGCAGTGGGGTGTGCGGAGGACCTGGGGGTGCAACACGTGATTGTGGCGCTCAACAAGGCAGACTTAGTGGACGCAAGCCGTTTGAAGCAAGTTGAGGTTCGAGAACAAAGTTGTGTTCACAGCAACAAAACCTCATTGATTTCATTTGAGACGGCTTTCTCTTTTATGAAGCTATGAGGGTGCGCAATTTTCATGAGATACTTTTCATAAGATCCTTTATTTGCTTTGATGATCACCTACATGCCCTCTCCCTCCTCTTCGTCTCCTTTAAAGGCATCCTTGCGAGATTTCGTGCTGCTTGAGAAATGTCCCATGGTACATATTTCCGCCCTTCACCGTACGGGCTTGGATTCGCTCGCTGAAGTGCTTGCGCACACTTTCAAGGAATGTGTTGGTGAAGCTGGCACAGAGTCGGCTGATTCAGCAACTGCCAGAGAGGATACTGCAAGCAGTACAGAAGTGACGTGTCAGGCATTAGTGTTTGACTTGACCACTTTGAAGAGCGAGGTGACATACGTGCATATGTTTATAACACTCAATTTTACTGATTATGCATGAAAAACATTCCAACATTCATTATTCCCACTTACTTTTTCCCCTTCACTCCTTCACTCTAGGGCCCTGCCATTCATGTGCTCGTGCAAGAGGGTGCGCTCGAAGTAGGGCAGCATTTCGTAGCCGGTATGGTGCGAGGACGAGTGCGAGCCTTGAGGAGGCTTGAAGATGACGACGACGAATTTAGTAGCGATTCCGACCATTCGAATACCCATGAAAATGGCGCTGATAACAGTGCTAGCCAATGGAACAGTGGAAGCGAAGATTTACTTATTCGTGAAAATAGTCTCTCGAGGTGCAAAAAGAAGGGGAAACGCAAGAAAACTAGAGGAGCAAAAAGCGACAACAATAATAGCAGCAGCAGCAGTAGCAGCAGCAACAGTAGCAGCAGCGGACAGCACAAGCGGGAAGTCTCCGTGTTGCGTGCCGGTGAAGCGGGATTGGCCCTCGTAGCCCTCGACTCAGACCCCGCGGGCCGCAAGAAGAAAAGCCGCGGCGAAATCGCCAAATGGTCGCCAGTCGGAGAGCTCCTCTGGGGGGTGTCTTCGGACCATGCTCAAGCGATACAGGTTCCAGCACAATCGTAAATTATTCTCTCTTGAGTTTGTGTATGCGTAAACTAATGTCTTTGCATCTGGGTGAGTGTCTTCTGTCGTTCTCGCACCGCTCAATTTTTTATGCATGCTATGTGAAAGAACTTTTATCTGGCCTTTAATTGTATTTCTTGCTATCACCACCGCCGCTTTTGGCATCATCTCTTGATTCGTTTGACAGGATTCTCGGCATGCAGCGATGGAGTTGGAACTCGCTGCTGAGACTGCCGAACGCCTAGGAGTAAGTGCGGGTGTGGATGACGATGAGGATGACGACGAAGGTGAAGAAGAAGAAGAAGAAGATGAGGAAGACGAGGATGAATGTTATGGCGACGAAGATGAGTTAGGAGAAGACCAGTTTGATGGCAGCATAGAAAATGAAGGAGATTTATTACGACACAGCAACGCTTACACTGACGAAGATCAGCCCATTGTGGCGCCTCGTTTGGTGGTCATTAAAGCGGGATCCGCATCTGCTGTAGCCACCATTCTGGACGCTATCGACGACGTGGTATGCGTGTCTCCACTTCCATTCTAAGCCTGTGTGACTTCCGACTCTTTCATGAGATATTTCTTGGGCTGGAGTTCAGACTTCGAAGTAAATTAAAGGCTTGTGAGGTGCCAAAAAAAGGCATGCAAAATTGCGCCAACTTTCATTTCTTCTTCACCGCCTTCTTTTATAATCCCAGAAACATGACGACGAAGAAGACGTTGATGACAGCGAGTTCACGAAAGCAAAGCCTGCGATGAGCGGGACACAAGCGTGGTTGAGCGGGCGACGGCAGCGTTCTGTGGAAGTAGTGTTAGCGCAGGTGAGAATCCGGTGGTTATCCTTACATCTTACATGCTTTGAAATTACATATTATTGTTAAGTTCTCCTCAAAACTGTACCGACTGCTCTGAACTGACAACAAATGCATGGCGTGAATGACTACAGGTCGGTCCAGTGACCACTTCCGACATTGAGCTCGCGCACATGGCGGGTGCGAAAAGTGTGCACCTCTTTGGTCTGCCCAAACCGCCATCGCAGCAGCACCGCAGCAAGAAGTCAATTAGTGGACCAAAGTCCTTGGTTGCAGTGGCAGCGGCGCGGCGCAACATTGATCTCTTACATTTCGACACCATTCAAGAACTTCTCGACGACGTTCTTGATTTAGAGCCAATCAACAGTACACAAGCACCTGAGAGCGCGCACGATCGAGGGGCCACATTCGTGAAATGATAAGAGCAATATAGGCCTCCGAAGTCCGAACACAGTGCTCTATAGGCGGGTTCTACTTGAGCCATTATAGAATTTTAATGCCATGGCACCCGCCCTCGTATAATTCGGATTTTTTATTTCTTATCGCACTCGCAACTGGAAAGAAATCATCATTCAGGAGTTAAATCCCTCTACTCGCAGCGCGCTCTCTCTCTCTCTCTCTCATTGGGGTTCGGAGACACAGGGAACCTTATATCGCCAGCAACAGAAACCAACCATCCCACTCGAGGTTTCGGCGAAGATCGGGTGCTTAAGCTCCCTATTCTCTGACTGCCAGGGTTCTGTGTGCGTGTGCAGTGCCTGCTGCGTGCTGTGCGTGGTGCGTGCTTGGTGAGACTAAAATCTTAATTCCTGACGCATCCCGCATACAGTACTGTACATCCGTTCGGTATTTTTATGTTGCTGCAAGTGTACCTGCATCCTGCACGCAACACAATAACACAATTCCCTAACCGTTGAAGGGTCCTACCGTGAGTGCTAAAAGTAAGCACGCGGCACGTAGCACGAGTCGCATGAGCCTAGATGTCGAAGTGCAGCCAATTTACTAATTCCAATCCAACGTCAAAGTTATTTTAGACACATGGGCCAAGTCATGGGAACGAGCGTCGCCTCGCAGACTCTCAAGGCTGCAGCAGTCGGTGATTCAGACACTGTGTACAAGCTCGTGCAGGCCGACCGTACACGGGCCCTTCGCGCAGCTGACCAAGGCTCTGGCTTTACGGCGTTGCATTATGCAAACCGGTATGGCCATGCTGCGGCAGTGTGGGTTTTGCTCCAGGAGGATGCGCCTCCTGAAGTAGTCTGCAAGGTATACATTTGTTGATACTTGCTGGCATCGTATGTGGACGGTTGGGCTTAAAGCAATACCTTTCCTATTCCACCCACGCTTTCCTTGATTTAGAATCTAGGTCAAATAACTATAGTAAGGTGCTCGAAGGAGGCCATATGTTTATTTGATGTACCATAAAGTTATCAAGCTAAGCATCATCTTAGTCTGTGCGCATCATTACTATAGGTGGGCTGGACGGCACTGCACTGGGCCTGCTGCGGAGGCCACAAGCAATGCGTAGAGCTAATGCTTGACGCCGAAGCAAACCCTAGAGTGTTCACCCGGAGAGGCAATGGTGCTACTCCCCTTCACCTAGCTGCCGTGAAAGGCCATGCGGAGGTTCGTTGATGCGATGAAGTGGATGTCGTAATGAGCGCGGATTCTTTCTTCGAGGAGTGGCTTTTAAGAACCGTGCGATGGTTCCTTTCTTTTCATCTGCAAATTGGATTGATATTTGCCTGATTTCATAGTTTGACTTTTTCTCGTATTTACCAACTCATCGCTAATCTTTGTAGTTGGTGGAATTGCTTATTGAAAACTGCGCCGAAGTCGACGCGCCTTCTAAACCTGTGCGCTTCAGTAACAACAGCAACAAGCACATTGACAAAAGTAACTATAGCAATGGCAGCCACAGTGATGGTGAAACTGCACTACAATGGGCTGCTGCAGCAGGTCATGTATCAGCCGTGGCTGCTCTCCTGGGTACACCTCCGGGAAGCTGCGCAAATCCTAACTGCGTTCCCCAAGTTGGAGGCCTCTCAGCCCTTCACGAGGCCGCTGGAGCCGGGCATACTGAGGTGCGAAAGACGGATTTCACGATAAAAATTATCATCGTTAGACTGCTACCCGTCAATGGACTTAAGGAATGCGCCTTGTGCCCCTTTCCTTAACCATTCCCATGGACTACCACCCTTCCTGTTACCCCATTTGCTTTCCTTTATCGAATTTGGCTATCCTTGTTCAATACTTTCGTCTCTGTCACTATGTCTCATTGCTGGCGTTGTCTTGTTATCAGGTGTTAGAGTTGCTACTATCAGCGGGGGCCTACACGGATGTGAGGGATTATCGTGGATTTACGCCGCTGATTTGGAGCTGCGTGCGCAAACAGCCGAAAGCTGCGTCTTTGCTTCTACAAGCAGGCGCTGATGTCCATGCGAGAGACGAGTAAGACGCTTTACACAAAATATGAAAGTTGAAATGATCTCTTGTTTTCTTTTCAGGCTTTTTGACCATTCTTCTTTTGTATTGGGCTCGCTGTACTAATGCAGTTGCGGTGAATCGGCACTTGACTGGGCAATCTGGAAGGGCTCTGCTTCGCTTGCTGGAATACTCTTAGCGGCTGGGGCTAGCTTTAAACCTGCAAACTCTGACACTTTAGTTCGTGATGACTCCATCAAGGAGATGTCTATACCTCTAATTGAGGTTGATCACAACGATTCAAGAGGTTTCTCGCCCATGCATCGCGCAGCTTTGAAGGGTGACGCACGCGGCCTCAAGGTGGCCCAAAAGACAATGCTGCAGAGAGAGGAAGATAGATGCCTGCCTAGGTCTTATGATTTCGGTGTCTGACGATTATAAAACTCATAGAACCACATTGTCCTTTGATATGATGCCCTGTCTTATGCCCTTCCTCATGTTTTAAAATGCCCTTCCTCATGTTTTAAAATGCCCTTCCTCGTGTTTTAAAATGCCCTTCCTCGTGTTTTAAAATGCCCTTCCTCGTGTTTTAAAATGCCCTTCCTCGTGTTTTAAAATGCGTACCCATTCTCCTTTGATTTTGTGTTCAGGTGGTATCCACCCTGCTCGAAGGCGGCCTCGAAGTCAATGTATCGGACAACATTAGGGGAGAACAGCCACTCCACTGGGCGGCTTGGTGCGGGCTCGCTGACGTGGTGACTGCCCTGCTGGAAGGTATATCATATCAGAGAATAAGAGCCGCTTAGCTAGAGTGCATTCTGATGACGGGACATTGTTTTGCGAAAAATAAATACGTGATTGCATCTGGTACGCGCGTGGTATGCTATCAAATGTGTCAAGGCACTTACAATTATTCTCAAGCAAATTTATATCTGATAGGCGGCGCCGACATCAACGCTCAGACGGCAACAGGCGATACGGCGCTCCATCTGGCTGCTCATAATGCTGAGGTATTTCAATTCTCCAAAAACTAATCTGGGCATACCTCACTGGTGCTTTTCACCAAGAAGTCTTCTATATTGACACCCTATCTTTTGTCTGACTTCACTATTGTCGAATTCCTAATTACAAGTGTTTCCGAATTGTTGAACATCTTTCCAGTTCCTCAGCAGAAGTGTTGCGTCTATACTCTAATTTCTATTTTCTTCTCAATTTTATGACCAATCCTGAAATATTCGCTATCTCAAGCTGGAAGTTTGTCGCCGGCTCCTTTCAAATGGCGCAGACCTTCATCTTCTGAATAGTGACCAATGGACGGCCCTCCAAGTCGCCGAGACAGGCGCGACAACTCACGACCTCAAAGAGGGCCTCGTAAAAAAAGCTCCTAAAACTGAGTCATTGGGTGACGGCAAACATTCTGCTTCGCATTCAGAAGCTATTACAATCCAAGAAGGAGCCAGAGCTCATGGAAGACCTCAAGATGAAGTCCCGATCAACCCGCTTTCTGCTAGCGAAGCTCACTCAGCAAACAGTAGCGCAAATGCAGCTGCTGACATTGCTGCTTCTTCTTCTACGAGCTCGTTGGACCATGGAGGTTTTTTAGTAGGTGGAAATTGGGGGCGGGTGGCATGCCTCTTAAAGGGTGAAACAGTGCCGCCGCCGGACCCACGTGCCCTCGCAAAAGGCTCGCGTGTACACTGGAAAGTGTGAAGAAAACTCGCATTTGTATCGTCCTCATTTTACTTCTTTTTGTGGAGTACTCAATGCTCCTTCTCTTTCTTTCTCGCCGCTCTCTAAATAAATGTGCTCACTCGCCACTGACAACCAAATTGTGCTGCTTTCGAACCCTAGGAACACGACGAGGACATTCCTCTGGGAGACGAGGGGACCGTGGTGGGCTTCCAACTTGACTCCTGTGGCCGCCGGCGCGCTCAAGTGACCTTTTCCTGCGGGCCATTTGCGCTGCTCTGCAGCGATCTGATTGTAGTAGCCCCACCCGCGTCTGAGGACCGAAGCTGATGTTTGTAATGGTATCTGGCAATTGGTGTCGAGCATCGAAAGCAGACTCAGGACAAGGATTAAACAGCAGAATAATATATGAGAGTTCTATTTAGACGAAATTGCCTTTAATTCTTCTGTGCTAGATAAATGATAATCAATTTCAATAAGCACATATGATGTTTTGATTTATACAAATACGTATGATAATCAATAATCAATAAGCACATGTAATATTTTGAGACAGGCCCCGAAGGACCGGAATTAGAAGACTAACAGGTAGAGAAGAAAAGCAAAGCAGCGCAAACTAGACCTAAGAAGCTAATCAGGCGCACATTTGATTTATACAAAAACATCGAGATTTCATGTGTAAGTGTATGTCAAGACCTCATTAAAACCGACATAGGTCTAACTAGTATATATCGTGCCTGTTAAAATAAATAAGGGGAAATGAAAATACGAAAACAATCAAAACATGAAACATATATAGCACCCCTAGCAATATGATTGTTATACACAGCAAAAAGATTGTTGTCGCTTTGGACTCTGCACAATCGGAAACGGTAGTCGGAGGTGGTGCTGGCTCAGACATTGCGTTTACTTCATCTCATTCACTGCTCTACTGTGGTATGATGGCGCCTTTTCACTGCTGTCGCCGCTGGGCCTTCCAAATTCTCAGCTTTCCGCTTTTCCTTTGCTGTTCCTTTCGGGGCTTCCAGCCTCATATCTGACTTCACCTTGACCTTGCTTTTGTCCTTGTTTTGGCCTTTGCCTTTGCCCCTGCTTTTAGATGGAGCCTTGATGCCGCGTGGTACCGTAATGCGCTTCGTCGACCTGGGCCGCGTCCCTCGGGTGGTAACAAAGCCTGGCGAGTACTCGGGAATGTTGAGCCTCTTGGACACCGTGCCTGCATCCTTGTTGTTTTCTTCGTCTTCTTCTTTTACACTCAATGAGAGTCCTCGAGTGCCTTCCACACCTGGCCCCGTGAGCACGCCTGGTCCTTCTCCGTCACCCTGAAAGGTGATGGCATGGTTGGAATTTAGTATTCTACGATTAGTTTCCCAAAGAAGGATGAACAAGCGTGAAGATGACAGCTTGAAGATCAATTTGGAGTAGAAGCATGACAAAAAGAGAAAATTTCAGATTAAATATTGGGCTGATAGTTGCACTTCAATTACAAAAAGAAAATGGAATATCAGAGAGCGAGCATTGATCTCGCTTGACTCGTTTCCTTAAAATGCATTTTCATGTACCAGTGGCTTCAACTTCCCCCGGAAGAGATTTCGAGCAAGGGCAGACAAGGTCACCAGTTGCACTTGATTAGGGCGCGACCGGGCAGCCTCAACCGATATTTTTCCAGGTCGCTGCCCCACCAGCAACAATGTGGTGCGCCCAGATACCTAAAGACATAAGAAAATGAATATTGACATGAGTGCGTGCAAGCATATCATGAACGCAAACGAGCGAAGATCCGATCAGATAACCTGCACTTTTGCGGGTAAAAAAATTGAAACAACTCGATTTCAATTATACATGCAAGAAAGAACGACCAGAGTTAGCCGAGCGATAGCAGCGTTCGGGCGTTTGGGTATTGCCTTTTCTCACACCTATTACGCACCGGTCCGTGAACGACTCGGCCGCCGAAGCTAGTGACAATGTCTTCAGCTTTTCCTTTGCCAAGATTTAGGCCGCTGCCTCCACCAAGTTCGGGAAAAGTTCCCGTGATCACCACCTGCACACCCACACCGCAGCCAAGATGAAATGTGCAGAGACGGTGCCACGAAATAATGATAGAAATTATCGAAAAGAAAAATTGTTCATCATGTCGATGACCCAGTCGTTTCAATCTCTCTTCAGACTATATTCTATTCAGCCATTGCTCTCTTCTTAGGCAAAGCTGATGACATGAAGATACTCTCCTGTCTCCAATCTCTCGTGTTCATTCGTACCGCATGTCCAGCCAGAAGGTCCTCTGTTTCTTTAGTTGGAGTTGGCGGCTTGAAATGTGGGCGATGAGCAGTCAGACGAGACGACCTACGTGGGGCTGGTCCCCGCGCAACCACAGTGGGATCAAGATTGGAGGCGCCCGGATCAGCTCCAGGTGCTACCCATTTCCGCTCTACCAGGCCTGGGGGTAAACGCTTGCGCCGCACTGGGCGGGTCCAATTGGACTTATATATGAACGCACAATGCACGAATATGCGAAATGTGTGAAATGTGTGAAAGGACATAAGAACGGAGGAATCTGGGAGACTATACAATAGATTGTATATGATTGTCATATAGCAATCTTCAGGAAAAACAGACACATTAATGAACTACAACAATGATGCGTGCAGTTCAATATGCAGACTATATTCTATCTCTTTCCAATTCTGTGCTTATATTGCCCCAAACCTTGTCAGCTGCGTGCTCAGCCACTTCTAGTCGACTCTTCTCCGGCAAATCACTGAACCCCGACAAGAGCACCTGTGCATTAGAGTCAATTGGAGTCAAATCAAGCATCGAAAGATTTTTTTCGCACGATTGCTCATTCGTTCGTTCTACCTTTTTCGTGCACTCCAATTATAAAGTACTCACAAAAGGTCACAATTTGTATGGGTTTTATCATGTACCTCATTCATGCTGTGAAGGGCTGACTCTACTCGCTCCAATAGTGTGCTGCTACTGTCGTCCCTGCGACTCGACTCAACAGGAGAGGGAGGCTTTTCTTCTTCCTTGTCTGGATCGGGCAATCCCAGCCATATCTATGAAGAGGAGAAGGAAAAGGAGGAGGGGGTCATAAGTGAAAAGGCGCTCGTCATGGCAGAAACAGATTTTAAAAAGTTCTGGAAATAAAGATCCAAGTCGGTGTTCGTTTTGCCGCCGTCTTTTCAAGGAATCGGAGGTTCGTTCAGTGATAAGTGATTACATTTTCATTCTATCACCATGGAATACGACTACAGAAAACAAGGAAGCGCATATCAATGCATGTGCCACAATCGGCCTTCGTTGCACATACCTTGTTAGGAACCCGCCAGCAGCGCAAGTGAGTCCAGCGGCCATAGGTACCAGCCTGGCCCTCAAGCGCGCTGTTTTCCGTGCAATGAGAGGTAAGCCGTAACACGGACATGCACAAGTGCGTTCGAGGATGCGTGACATTAAGCAAGATGCTAAAAAGTACAGGTATCACTTGTGCAGTAAACAAGATTCGTCTCTATAAAAGAACATATAAAGTGTGATCAAAGAAGAGAAGGAATCGAGTGAAGGGGAGAAAATTGGAAAAGGTAAAAGGTACGACCTGCCGAGTCCGTCAATTGCTCCCACTCGCAGCTCGCCTTTCTTGATGAAAACGTCATCGCCATAACCACATTTCTTGAATTTGCCTTGATTGGCACACCTAAGCCATTATCGCAATATGGGAGGCACTTTGAAGTCAGAGCCTGTGAACGCACACACGTGCTAGTAGTAATGCATATCATGTATTTAATAAGAATAAATCGAAAAATCTCTGAACTGCAGTTGTCAAGCGTCTGCAATGAATTTTGTACTATGAAGCACTCTCTTACGTCAAATAGATCTTTATTCATTCTTGTAAAGACTCACTGGCTGCGTCCCGACTTGGCAAATTCGATGCGATAGATTGGCATGGGTGTGGTCTCAGCGGCAGCGAAAAACTCGTAACTAGGCAGTGGGCCCTCCTATCATGATTTCATAGGAAGTACAATTAGAAACAAAATTCTATAAGAAAATCGACTACTTACATCATGCAACTGAGAATGTAATGGTACGCCATGAGTACATACACAACAAATTGCTTCCACGAATGAACGGTATATAGTTGGGACAAGCATGAGGGCTGTCACCTCAAATTCGTCCTTGGACGTTCGATAGGCCTCTGCAGTAGATGGCACATCGGATGACGTAAACGACGGCACTTCTTCAGCTTCATACAGCTGGCGCAAGGCCTCAAAAGCGGCCCGGACGTTGCGAAAGTCCTCTGGGCTGCCACCCTTATCAGGGTGGTTAGCGAGAGCTGCCCGAGCGAAGTGTTGCTGCAGCATGATAGTTCAGACATGAAAGAGGATAAATATTGAGTATACTCGAAGGTTTTCATCTGAGCTCGAATTGCAACCGCATTCAGACATGTTCTGAATTATATCTCCATCGTCCACGCAGCTTACAGCATTTTTTAAATCGATCACCATGATGTTGAAAGTACTACCTTCACAAGCGCCCATTCCGCTTCGAGATTGACGCACTCTGCAAGATCATCTTTCTTCAAATCCAGCACCTCAAGGCAGGAATGAACCGTGTCGCCTGGCATGGCAAATTAATTATATCTTTCAGGTTCTGAAGATTTCTCAAATGGTGTCAACAAGGTCGAGTCGAGATCTATCATTTCTTCCATTTCACGCTGTAGATGTATGATTAGGCTTGATCGATGCGTGTGCTCCACGCACAGTGACTCAATGAAGTGCTCGTATGAAAAAAATATTTTCGCAATCTGCTTATAAAGCAGATCATCATAATGTATCATATCATGACCATTCGATGAATAAAAGCCAAAAGATCGATTTTCGTCTAAGATTGGTATCCAGCATATTCCGTTCTTAATGCTTTCCGAATTGCATTCCAGAAATAATCAGCACTTTGCATCATCAACACTGCGTAACATCAATAGCCACACACTCGCCATGGCCAAAAGCAACAAGCCAGGGGCAAAGGCGATCTTCTTCCGAGTCATAGACTTAAGTAGTGGTAAATTTGGAACAGTGCTCACTTATAAGCCCAGAGTCTTACACACAAGTCACTCTTGAGGTAAACGAATAGCCGTAGTAGTTTTAAATTACGTGAAGGGAGATGCGCGAGCTCCAGCGACCACTACGGAGGGCAGTTTGAACTTCCAGAGTAACTGGAATCTTATTCATAAAACTTCACTTATATGGAATATTGCCTAGAGCTAAGGGACTTATTCATTTCCACTCGGTGGCAATTACAAGGAGCCTCAAATAAAGAAAGCTAAATTAATCCGTCAATCCGTCTGAAAGATGTTTTGAGTGGCGCCCCGAGGCACAGCCATACTCGCGGCGTCAAGCCTCTCTAATTCAGCGCTCGTGAGCCGCCATCCTAGCGCCCCTAAGTTTTCCTTAACTTGGGCGGCCG
>Ga0307931_1001981_pt1 | contig 13331 bp, 10 predicted proteins | sample OrgLakmetageno47_FD_201816 | JGI IMG/M metagenome (GOLD analysis project Ga0307931, IMG submission 201816) | Saline water microbial communities from Organic Lake, Antarctica - #47 | ecosystem: Environmental > Aquatic > Non-marine Saline and Alkaline > Saline | place: Antarctica: Organic Lake... | reverse complement strand
TTTTTTGTAACCATTGCTTTCCTCTCTTTTCGTGTGTTTTTCTGTCCTCGCATCTTATCTTCCTTGAAAAAAGACATGTTGTTCTCTCAACGCATTACCCCATCTACCCATGGGAATTTTTCTGATATAATCTTAGCTGGGTTGATAGTCAATGCGAAAACAATCGTTTTACCCCAATTTGAAAGTGCATGCTTGTGTTTACGTTCGATAATTCCTTCCAAGCAGAGCATAGACCTCTGGGGTGACAGTTTTCATCACTTCCATTCAAACTTTCCCTTTCGAGTGGCGCTTGTTGTTCAATGTCACCAGCCTTCGCTGTTGACAAACTAGCCCATCATCTCGTTGTTTTACTTGTGGTGCATCCTCTTGCTTGGTGCCTATCAGGTCATCGCAGGAGTTGTAGCGCAGGTCGCCGCCGACACGATGGGGGACATTGGCCCCTTTCGAGTGGCCATTGCGCTCACGGTCGTCGCCCTTGTCTTCGTGCTGGCGTGGTCGGAAAACTACGGCAAGCAAGACACGGTGGAAGACACGGCGTTTTCTTTGGCCTGGAGCGACATTCGAAGGAAGCCCACGGTGTGGCTCCTGGGCGTGGTGCAGGCGTTCTACGAAGGCGCCATGTTTACCTTCGTCTTCGTCTGGGTGCCCACCATTCTCAAGGTGCGTGTATGAGCGTGCTGTGAAATCGTTAGCCTTTTATTGGAATTCAACATTGCCTTCATGTAATGATGTCACATTTTCCTGCCCTTCCTGGTTTACTTGGTCAATTCTCCTCAGATAAAGTATAAAGTGCTAGCTAATTGCTATTACCACCTATCACTCACTATAACTTTAAGCACGAATCTCAGTATTATCCCTTCGCTGCATCCTCCTCTATTCTTTTAGGTGGCGCCTACCTCCCATGTAGATCTAATTGACGGCCTCGTGGTGAACACTTCCGTGCCCCCGCTTGGGCTTGTCTTTGCGGCCTTCATGGTGTGCATCACCCTTGGGGGCATGCTCTTTGGCCCTCTGACCACGGCGCTAGGTGTAGAGTGGGCCACCGTGCTGGTGACTTTTCTGTCGGCAGCAGCCGTGACGGTGCCCGTGCTCACCGATGCCTTCCTGCCCACTTTCGCCGCCTTCCTGCTCTTGGAAGGCTGCGTGGGGTGCTGGTTTGCCTGCTCCGCCACCATGCGGTCCAAGTACATCGACGACAAGCTCCAGTCGTCCATCATGACCATCTTTCGGGTGCCCCTCAACGCCCTGGTAGTGGTAGGCACGCGCATGGAGTCGCAGGTTTCGCTGGCCACGGTGTTCACCACTTGCTCGGTCTGGTTTGGCCTCAGTTGCGTCATGAGCATCGCCATGGCCCTTCAAAAAGTGCCAGATAGTGCGGCCTCAAAGAAGGAAGCTTAGACTTCGACTTCCCGCAGTTGTTTGCTTGATTCAAAAAGAATTCCCTCTGAGCCACAAATTCAGCACCAATCGGCTCTTGACATAGAGGAGAAACACAAACTGCATCTTGATTCTTTGTACGCAAGATTTTAATTCAGGGTCCCAGTGCCGCTGCGCGTTACGCCGCTCATTTTAACTTATAAAGTACATGAAGCGGAATAGAGTAATGATAAGGCAGCGGGGGGAGGAAGGGTTCAGGATTCCCTGTGTCCGTCTGCGCTTCCCCCCCCCCCTAAAAAACGAGAGAAACCGAAGTAAGTTTAAGTAAGCACTTTTATTTTCGCTTTTCAAAAAGGCTGAGGTGAAGGTGGAGGTAGCAAAGAAGAGAAGAAGAGAAGGGAGAAGGGGCAAGATAAGTGCTGCGAACAACGTACAATTGTATTTTTACTTCAGATTACATATTATAATGTAAATTCTGTAGCTTTTGCTTATACCTCATACCCTGCTATCCCGCTTCCACTTCCGAGTTATAAGTTATAAATCACTAGTTTATCTCATTCAACTGCTCAACAACTAATTGCATCTGGCTATGGCTATCTAGGAACCAACCGCCACTTCCCCCCGAACTACCTCTTGCTCATGTGTCGCAGTGCACTTACAAAGACACATGCCTTACTGGCCCGCAGCAGCCGCCGCCGCAGTTGCCGAGTCAAAGTAATGCACGCCTTTCGCCAGCGTCAGCGCATGGCCGTCCACGAACAGCTTCATCGAAGTGCTTCCCTCGGGGCACGCCAGCGACGGTGGTCCCGCCAGAGCACCCCCCGCCAGAGCCAGCGCGGCGCCCAAGGTTTTGCCGCTCATGTCAGGAAAAGCCTTCTGCAGAGCCGCAGAGCTCACGGCGGGCTGCGGCCGCGCAATGGCCACCGACAGCTTGGAGGTGTGCACTTCGGCGTCGAGCACGGGCTGGCCCACCAGGTTGTACTGCGCGGGCAAGGCCGACCACGGCAGAGGCGCTCCACCGAGCTTGGCGGCCACGAAACTGGACACTTCGGGGTTGGCGAGGGCGGCCGCAAACGCACCTCCTCCTTTTCCTCCTGCTGCAGCCCCACCAGTGGTTTCTTCCTTGTAAAAGACTTCGATGCCGTCGCCCACCAACAGACCCCCCGACTTGCGGAGCTTCTGGACCACCGCCACCAGCTCGCGGCCGAGCCAGTTGTCGGTGGTGGACTGGTCTTCTTCCAGGTTCACCGCCACAACCACGCTGCCGTCGTCGGCTTCTACCGCGCTGTACATGCTTGCGTCGCCCTTGAAGCTGCGGTTCACAACGAGCTCGTCTCCCGTGAGCTGGAAGCCCTCGAGCTCGACGCTGCCCGTGCGGCGGAAGTTGGCCATGTCCTGGTGGGACAGCGACTGCACCGCCGCTTTCACCGACGGCATGGCTTTGCCGCACCGCTTCCCCAAGGCGCCGAAGTTGCAGGTGGCGCTGTAGTTGCACCACTCGTCTTCTGAGGCCGTGACCGTGATCTTGGCCGCGTTCAGTTCGGCCTTGAGGTAGTTGTCCAGCTTGGCGAGGCCCGAAATGGCGGCGGTGCTCGTGGCCCCCACCACCACCACGATTTCTTTCACGGGCTTCTTGAGGCTCACGCCCTTGGCTTCGCGGGCCTTGCGCCCCAGCTCCACCACCAGTTGCAAGCTGGCCATTTCTTGGGTCACCAGCTGAGCCAGCGCCGCGTCGTGGTTCGCGTCCGGCCTGGGCAGCTGCACGAAGTGAATCGAGGCTGCCAAACCCAGTTGCTCCGAGTTCGAATCCGAGTCCGGGGTCTTGTTGTCTGCGGCCAAAGGGCTCAGGCGCCGGAGCTTTTGGTACAGCACTTCCGCAAAGAACGGGGTGAAGGGAGCCATGAGCGCGGTGACCGTTTCCAGCACCCCAAAGAGCACCGAGAGCCCCATAGCGGCTTCCAGGTCCGACTCGGTGCCCTTGAGCCGGTCGCGGTTGAGCCGCACGAACCATTTCGTGAGCTGGTCCAAGAACGCCACCAGCCGCGGCATCACCGTGTACAGGCGGTAGCCCTCCATTTCTTGGTGCACGAACGCCACCAGGGTTTGGACTTCGGCCCGGATCCAAATGTCGATGGGGTTGGTGGAGGCCGCCGCCAAAGCCGGGTCTGGGCGAAAAGTGCGCGTGGGAGCACTGCCGCCGTTGCCGCCGTTGGCAGCGGAGCTGTTGAGGGAGTCCTGCCACCGCGCCATTTGTTGGACCATGAACCGGAACGCGTTGTACCACGGGATCATCACGTCCCGAACTACGCCTTTCACGCCGTCTTCCTTGAACTTGAGCGGCTCGGCCCGCACTACAGGAGAATTGATCAAATACATGCGGAGCGCGTCGGCGCCGTACGCTTTGATGACTTCATTGGGGTCGGGGTAGTTCTTGAGGCGCTTGCTCATTTTCTTGCCGTCGGAGGCCAGCACCATGCCGTTCACAATTAAGTTGGTGAACGCGGGCTTGTCAAAGAGCGCGGTGGAGAGCACCATGAGGGTGTAAAACCAGCCCCGGGTTTGGTCCAAGCCCTCGGCAATGAAATGCGCGGGAAAGCCTTTCTCGAACCGCTCCTTGTTCTCAAACGGGTAGTGCTGCTGCGCGTAGGGCATGGACCCGGACTCGAACCAGCAGTCAAAGACTTCGTCGACGCGGTGCAGCGGGGGCGCGCCGGGGGTCTTGGACGGGATGGTGATGTGGTCAATCGACTCGCGGTGGAGGTCAGTCACCGACCCTGGGGGCAGGCCTGCCTTGGTTTCCAGGTCGGCCACGGAGCCAATCGCCACCACTTCCGAGTAGTCGGCGCTGGCCCAAATCGGAATCGGGGTGCCCCAAAACCGGTTGCGGCTGATGGCCCAATCCCGGGCGTCGGCCAGCCAGTTGTGGAAGCGCCCTTCTTTCACGAAGTTGGGGACCCAGTAGGTGCCGGCGTTGTTGGCGAGCAGCTTGTCCTTGATGGACTCCACCGCCACGAACCACGAGGGCACTGCCTTGTAAATGAGCGGGGTGTCGGACCGCCAGCAGAACGGGTACGAGTGGAGGAGTTTCGCTTTCTGCACCAGCCGCCCTTTGGTCTTCAGCAGCTCGCAAATCGCTGCGTCCGCGTCCTTGACGTTGACTCCCACGAAATCAGGGACCTGTCACACACGTGCACACACACAAAAGACGGAGAATAGACCGGCTGTGAGTGCAAGAAACCAGCGCAGTAGAGATTGTTATGTGGATCAAAAGTTGAAAGGAAAAACCAACGCCATCAAACATCTAACACAAGCCACCAACGATGTCCTGCCGTGAAATGTGCGGCACCAAAACGCCCACGTTCAATTACTACAAATAGAGAGGAAAAAAGGGGAAGAGAAAAGTGCTATCGAGGTGCGTACGTCATCGGTGTAGCAGCCGTTGAAGTCTACAGGGCAGGGCACATTGTTGCCCTTGTCAATGACCCCTTGCTTGAGGCACACGCGGTAATCGTCCTCGCCAAAAGCAGGCGCCTGGTGCACGATGCCCGTGCCGCCTTCAGCCGTCACGTACCTGTTAAGTTGTAGAAAGAGCAAGAAAGGAAAAGCATCAGCGCAAGTGAGCATGACGCATGAAAGTTAGGCTCGGAGAGTTCGGAATTAAAGGAAGTTGGACAAAGGAGAGAGCGAAAGATACTGAATGTTCTCAAACGAGCACACATGATTTGAAGATATTCGGCTCTAAGAGCAAACTTTCATCCTTCACTCACCCATCGCCGAGCACCCGGAAAGCCCGCTCGCCAAACGAGGCCTGGAAGTACGGAAACAGCGGCTCGTACTTGAGCCCGACCAAATCTTTGCCCATCACCGACTCGACCTCCACGCTGAACAGCTTGGCCGCGTCTTCGGGCTTGAACTTCTTGCCCCCCATGGCGGGGTACAGCTGCACCAGCCGCGACTTGAGGAGCACGTAGGCCTTGCTGGTCTTGGCGTCCCGGATCACCGTGTAGCTAAAGGTTTCGTTCACGCACAGGGCCAAGTTGGATGGCAAAGTCCACGGAGTAGTGGTCCACGCCAGCATGCTCACCCCACCTCCCTCACCGGTGGCACTGGCCAGCGCTTCGAGCGGGTGGTTGGCAGGCAGCGAGGCGGGGACCAGTGGAAACGACACCACCACCGCAGGGTCTTCGACGTCCTTGTAGTTGAGGCCCGCTTCGAAGTTCGACAGAGGGGTTCCGCACGCCATGGAGTACGGCATCACCTTGTAGCCCTGGTACACCAGCCCTTTCTCGAAGAGCTGCCCAAACACCCACCACACCGACTCCATGAAGCTCGGGTCCATGGTCCGGTAGTCGTTTTCGAAGTCGATCCACCGCCCCAGCCGAGTCACGGTGGTTTCCCACTCTTTCGTGTACCTGCAAGCCCCCAACCACGACAAATGATTTCATCTTAAAATGACAACAACAATAAAACCAGACACCTAGGATAATACTGCTCATTTTACTTAAAGTTGCTCGAATCGATACCAAGAAATATAAGGCACGGTGCAAAATTCGAGCACTCTTCCTTCGTTTTTTTCTCTCTCACCTGGAAACGATGCTGCGGCACTCTTTATTGTAGTTGGCAATCCCCATCTCCAGCACTTGCTCGCGGCTCGTGATGTTGAGGGCTTTGTCGATCTCAAACTCCACCGGCAAACCGTGGCAGTCCCAGCCGGCGCGCCGCTGCACGAAATGCCCCGTCTGTACAGTTTAATGAGAGAAGTCGCGGCGGGGGCGCGAGGAGAGAAAGAGAGATTAGTCCGAGCTAACAATAGGCTCAAGTTTAACTGTGGAGGCAATCTACTAGAATCTACTAGTCAAGTCAATTCAAGCACCACCTCAGCTCAACCAACCGAGGAGGCACCCATCCAAAGAGGGCAAGTTTTAGGATTTAACCCCTCCCTCAACGTCACCAGATGTTGTAGGGTATACGGAGATGGGACATTCAAATTGATACCTGAGTGGCATAGCGGGTTACAGTGTCCTTGATAGTTCCAGCTAGAATGTGCCTAAAATACAAAGTTCATTGAAGATCAATGAATGAGTGGTCAATTGAGGAGGGCGTAGTATACTCAATGAGATTCAGCGAAAATCGCTCTTAAAATCGCAGCAGCAGCGGTAGTCGCACCCGTAATGAGGAAGCCCGGTAGCGAAAGGAGGGCCATCATAGAAGGTATACTCTGGCTTGTTGGCTGAAAGCTCCAGTTGTTTCTTGAAGGCGTTAATCTCAGCCTGTTTAAAGAGCAGGAGTTAAGCTTAAAAGGTACGATAAGCGAGAGCTACGAACTTAGTCTGAGAGACGCACCCAGAACGCCATCACTTTATCCTCTTCTTCAGCGAAGTTCAAGCTTGGAGGAAGCTCGCTCATAACAGCTGCTACTTCATCTTTGGAGCTCATTGTTAGTGCTCCCTGCCGTAGTCTGGCGACGACAACCGAGGGCCTAGGAACCTTCAAAGAAATGAGTGAGGAGTTAGAGAAATGCACGACGACAGAGAACTGAGAGAACAGAGAACAGAGTAGCTCTAGTAGTGTGAGGGATGAGGGATGTGAGGGATGAGGGAAGTGGAAAATGAGAGCAGGGAGAACGACTGTGAGGGGGGAATTAATCGTAGTTTTCATTAAAACCGTAAAGGCAACTTTGTTTGACCCCGCCCGCGGTCAAATAATCAGCAGGCGAACACAGGTCACAGCGGAAGAGGTTAAGGCGAGCGCGAATAAGGACAAGGTTACCGCGCCAGCCCTGGTACAATATAAAATGAGTGATAATCCCTTCGAGGACCCTTCTGTGGCCGCATCTTCGACTGGTTTGCCAGCCCCGGATTGGCTCGAGAATGACGACGAAACTGAGATGGTTATGGTAAGCTTCTGAATAGGCTGCATGCCCCTTATAGCACAGTTCATGGCGCGTGTTACTATCGTGTTTTTATATTATATTAACTCGTGGTCGCAATGCAGGCGTCCAATTTTTCTTCTTTTCCCTCGGGCCCGATGGAGTCGATGGACGAGCCTTTAAATCCCTCGGTGGCAGACTCCTCGGCCAACCCATTTACGGCGCCGCCCTTAAGTGGGGACATGAGCCAACCGGTGGAAGAAACACAGCGGTCTGAATTCGCAGTTGCGGCGAGCCACGGAGCTGCAGCAGTAGCCGTCGCGGGGCAGGGCGTAGAACAGCTGACCTCCGCAATCAAGGACATATCGACGGCGCCGTTGCCCCGGCTGGTGTCCTATATGCGGTGGGCGAACTTGTGTGTGGCTAGCCTGATGGTGGCATCGGCCGTGCTGACGATCCTCGGTTCAGCGGCTTCCCTTGCCACCGTAGTGATTGCGCTCTACGTCACCTGCTTTGGCTGCCTGCTCTGCACCTTCGAGTCCCATTTGTCGCTGTTCGCGAGCGCGATTGCCGATAATTTTGGGTTCATGTACTCTGCGCGCGGCCGTTTCGGCTTCCTTGTGCTTCTTTCGACGCTCTGCTTCAGCCTCGACTTAATCGGCAAAGTAAGAAAAATTGGCTATTGTGTATTCATTGGAAATATCATGCCGGGGTTGCTTTCTTGCTTGCTAGCCAACCTCGTATTGCCTCAATTGTTTTGATTTCGTACTGAACTCACCTTACTTTGCTACCTGTGTCGAAGACTTTTTTCTTGCATGGCTTGATTGTAGTCATTCATGTATTCTAGACATACGGCTCGTACACTAATGCATATCTCACCTCTCTTCTTCTCGCATTTCACCATTCTAGATCACGGGCCTGTTGCTGGTGCTGGCGGCGTGCCTCAACCTGTACACCATCGTCAAGTTCCCCGAATACTCGTCCCTCACCCTCGCCAACGACGCAAACGTTTCCGTGGAGGACGCTGCAGGCGCCCTGGGGTCCGGGGTCATGAACTCGGCTTTGGGCTACGCAAAGGCTAACCCCGACGCGGCCGCAGCCGCCCTCCAGAACACGGCGAAATGGGCTGCCGAAAACCCCGAAACGGTAACACTTGACCTATACAAGCATAGATCTGACCATTCTGTGTTTCCACATACTTTCGTCTTTTCATATGCCATGCATAGTTTTTGATCGACTGGCGCATTTCAACATTTGTTGTTTGGGGGTTTCTGTTGATCAGGCGAGCAAATTGCACTCAGCCTGGAGTGCGGGGTCTGCTGGGCCGGATCAAGTTTGAGTAGCTGATTATACTGGACCTTCGGTGCAGCAATGTTTATTGAGGAGGGATTTTTTTTTGGGAAATCAAGGGGCTTGTTTGCCTGTGTTTTATGTCTTTGCCTGAGGATAATGCCCCGTTTGTACACGGCGGTTGCTTGTGACTTCGACAGCGAAAGGGAGTACCTTTGACTTTTGGAAAATCCCAAGCAATTTTACATTAAATTATATTTCAAAACCAGTTATGATGGAGATTTCCAAGCTTGGCGCCCCGCGCCCCAGGAACAAGTAAGAATATTCATATTCATTTGGACCTTACCTTACCTAAAGTTAATAGTTAAAGTTAAAAGTTTTCGAGAAGCCTCTGAGTTAAATAAGAAATAAGAAATTCTATATTGCCTTTCCCTTTGTAATTCTTTTAAATGTTATATCCCACTTTCCATTTCCCGTGGCCCTTGTTCTTGTTGTGGTGGTCTCGTTCCCTCGTGCACCTCCCTGCTCCCTGCTCATACTCATTTCCCATCAAAAAATAATCAGAACCAGAGATAATAGCAACCCAAATCAATCAAGAAACAGGCGCGGAGAAGTCCCGAAAAGTGGGAGGCTCGACTTAGTCGCTAAACCACGCCAATGGGCGTTTTTCATCGCGCGCGCTGAAACTTGCCACGAAGACAGCCCGTTCGCCGCTCAAAACAGACACACCTGCGTGAGTCAACTGTCCCCCGAAGATCAGCGCAGACCCTACCTTAGGCTTAAGCACTGTAACCGGGGGCTCTGTGCCGTGACGGCTGCCCCAAAAGCCTGTGCCTCCACCCGTGCACGCTTCTGGCGGTGTGAGTGGCACGAGCACTGTGAGTGCATGGTCGTCTTGATGAGCTGAAAAATCGCCACCTGCTGCATACACATTTACACTAGGCTCTCGATTCGCCCACACAAGCGAACCGCTTTCAAAAAGGCCCATCAAAGATCGCGGACTTTGTTGGTCATCAACATCCGTGCTACTGCACTGGCCTATACTGCCCTCGCTGCGCTTTGAAGTGCCTTGCTTATCGAAAAGTTCACGCACCAAGGTCGGCCACTCGGCGTCTAGGTAAATTAAGACGCGCCTGAGCATTACGTCGCACAAGCCGTCAACCTCAGAGGGTACCGGTCCAGGCCACAAGCCTACACCCTGCGCTTCGTCGGCTGACTCCGGCCGCCACAGCTCGCGCTTTACTGCTGCAGCACTCGGCAAACGCACCGTGCAAGGCGCCGCGTAGCCCGCGTCAACCCAATCTTGACGATTTCGCGACGCAGCGCTGGAGCACGCTGCGACAACGGCTGCGCATTCGGATGCAGATGCAACGCCGTCATGTAAAAGAAGTGAGGTACCGCCCACTATAGCACCGGCAGTAGTCTGTAGCTCCCGCGCACTGGTCATTTTTGTAGAAACACCTTCAATTTGAACTTCTTGCCATCCTTGCACAGCAGGAGGCTCCACTTGCGCTATGACTTGTCTCTTAGGATTGGGCATGGAAATGGCACCATTTGGATCCGTCGTCCCAGCCGTCAAGTTAACGGCGGCAGTTAACAATAAGAATGTATTTGTTTTCATCTCCTGATACTAGCTAGCGCGGCTTGACGTTAACCGCAAAGAAATGCACGTTGATACTTAGTCTAGAGTTTGGAGTATGGCTATAACGATCAAATCATTCATCAAATACTGAGCGTCTGCGATCCATGCGTCCATAATAAAAATGTACGCGTTACGATGAACTTGAAGCAACACTACAGTAGCTTCTTCCTCCTATTCTAAAAGTGCGTTCAGAAAGCCTACGCACTTCGTGCTAAATAGATAACAGGTGCATGGGTCGTCGTATGAATGATTCCTTAAAATCAATGACAGTGATCTATCGTCATGTCGCCATGGTCATTTTTCAGCCTTCATGCCATCATCCCTATCCATTATCTTGCCATCGCATCATCCATCATGCAAATGCCGTCATGCCGGCCGTCCGTCATTTCGTATCTCGTACCAAGTACCAAGGCTTGCTCGTACCGTCGTACCGTCGTGTAGCGGCTTTCCTAAATTTACGGGTTTCAAACGAAGACGAGGGTGGTATTTTATTCTGAAGCTTCCGCGAAAGCGCGAATTTCGTTAGCCTCAATTCCGAGCTCCGTAGCTCCGAAGCCTCTGTTAAAGAGAGCTCGCCACTCTTCAACCATCGGTGGGCAGAATCTTTAATGGCGTATGTTATGAAATGTGGAAAGATATCGCCGCGGCCTCGTTTTTCCAATTTGCTGTGAATATTTTGTTATACTGGGACATCCCCACGCTTCAACGACGGAATATTTGTCAAACGAATTATTGACTTTAGAGTTCACATCCTCTTCCTTTTCCATCCTCTTCGAATTGTGATCTTCTTTAGTCCACTATGTCGATCAAAGATGGGGCCAACGCATCACCCAGTTCGGCGGTTGATGAGTCCTCGGGTGTCGTTGGCGGTAAGTTGGAGTTTTGTCAAATATGAACTAGGAAACAGCATCGGCGACAGAACAATGGTCCTAGGCATAGAACCTCGCGCGATAGGTCGCATTCACTAGGCTAGAACTAATCGATATGACAATAATGGCATATAGGCAAGGAGGAGGCAGCATGCATTGAGGAGGATTTTGATGGGGAAGCTTCGAATGCATGCCGGGGCGCGGTGGCAGTAGCATTTGGTTTGCCAGACGACTTGGAGAAAGTCGCAAGCCGTCCCTCGAGCAACGAAGAGTTTGAAGCAGCCCAAGGCAAAGCAACCCGTTCAATAGAAGCTCTTGAGATGCGCGGAAGTAGTGTTGCGGAAGATGGTGCCCTCTCTTTCGAAACGGCCGAGTTCGACGCAAGTGGCCGAGTTGGTTTTATGCCCATTGCTGCTCTCTTGCAGCACCAGGGCACCGACCTCCAGGCTCCTCTTCTGGTGCAAGATTGTTCTTGCCAATTTTTCTAGAGATATTTATTTCTCTGAGAAGGGCGATTCGGACAGAGGAGGGCGAAACTGTGGAAAGGATTCCATAATCGATATGTTGTCTGTCGTCATATTTGTATCTTTTGCTTGTTTTCAGTGTTCTCTTTAGAGGGCATCAGCAACACTGCATTGCGTTATTTCGGTACTTAGCGACTAACATTACCGTTTGTTATGCTTGTCGGTGTAGCCCTCGTACCTGAGGCTCTCGCGCACGTCCTTTCGATCAACCAAGCCTTTGGCTGTGCTAGTCAAAGAGCTTTCCAGTGCCTTCGGAGCTTGCAGCGTGGCTGCTGAAAACAGCGGCATCGATGGCGGAATGTCTTCCAATTGCACTTGGGACTGCACTCTGGAGCGGGCGCTCGCAAGGGTTCGGCTGGAAGTGCGCGTGTTTGCTACTGTGTCCTCTACTTCGTCGGGTGGGCATCACATGGTCGAAGTTCGCCACTTGAGCGGGTGCCGGTATGCTTTTGCCGAAGGTGCGGAGGCTCTGGCAGCACAATTGCGCGTCAAATTTGAAGGCTGCCAGTCTTCTTCTGGGGGCAGCCCGCTTTCGCCACTTCGGTCTCCGCCCCCTCTGAGCGACAGTGCACTGCTTGAACTGCAGAAGAACGCATTACTTGGTGAGCCACCCTTGCTCTCCGACACAATGCCTCAAACATCCGATGAAACCAAGCCACCTACTCCGGCAGCGGACGCAGCTGCGGACACGACTAAAGTTTCCAGCAGTGGTGCTGAAGAGATTCGCACGGCACAGCATGTACTCTCCCTCTTGTCGCCTGAAGCAGATTGCGCGAGTCAAATCGCTGGCTGCCGAGCCGTAGGCGCGCTCGCCCTCGAGCTTACCAACTGCATGGGCTCCTGCCCCTGCGCTGGCGCCTGTGGTGCAAACCACCGCAACCACCACGCTCTCTTTGCGAGCGGCGGCGCTTGGCTCGAACTTGCCACGCGCGTGCAGAGCCTGGCGTCCTCGGACAGCAGCAGCCGCTCCAGCAGTGGCATCAGTGCAGAGCAACAAAGCGAGCTTCAGAGCGTGGCCATGGCAGCGGTGGCGAACGTGGCGGCGCTCGAGTCGGTCTGCAGCAGCTGGCTGGCCCAAGCCGTGCACACGGCTAGTGGAGCTCTCGTGGCCCCTGCCAGCGACGACGCTCACGTGAAACGAGAAGCGCTGCGGGCTGCTCATGTGCTCGCTTCGCGGGACGCGGCCCTGGCCCAGCAGCTGGCAGCCGTCGACGGCTGCCTCGACGTGCTGGAGCTCGAAGCCAGCGGTGGGGACAGCAGCAGCTGCGATGGCAACAGCGCAGCTGTGGATGAACACGCAGTGAAGTTTGCGCAAGGCGCGCTCGATGCATGCTCACGGGCCTGAAGAAACCGGCACAAGAATAGAAGTACATATTTAGATGAATGAGCTCCCAAAGCCGAGGTCAAGGCATGCGAACCCCTACGCAAAATGAGACAGAAAATGCTAAGAAGCTTCGCTGTACTGTAGCGTGTAAGTTGGAAGTACTTGTGCATGTGTTGCCGATAACGATGACAGAGTATGATATAAGATATAAATCTCATGCACCTGCCTCGTGCCCATTTTAAAAAATTAAATCGGATTAACGGGGAGTAGGGAGTCAGTGAGACAACGGGCAGTAGACTCGACCAGTCAGACCTGTACTGACCGTTTATTTCCAAAAATGGGCGAATGCCGGGAGGTGCTGGGCGGCGGACCAGCACCTCCTTCGAAGCTATAAACGCTTCGAGTGCAACCGGGATCTCAAACTTAGTGAGGTAAG
>Ga0307931_1001979_pt1 | contig 13352 bp, 5 predicted proteins | sample OrgLakmetageno47_FD_201816 | JGI IMG/M metagenome (GOLD analysis project Ga0307931, IMG submission 201816) | Saline water microbial communities from Organic Lake, Antarctica - #47 | ecosystem: Environmental > Aquatic > Non-marine Saline and Alkaline > Saline | place: Antarctica: Organic Lake... | reverse complement strand
GTGATTAGAAACGTGTTTATTTCGAAGCACATTGCTCAAAGCGCCAAAGGCTGCCGAGGCTTTGGAGATCCGATAGTCGACGTCAGCATCCGATGTGAGCGAATAGTGGATAATTGAACCCAGATACATAAAATATAAAAGGGCCATAGCCATAGGACCAGAGCTGGAGCAGGCTTCTCAATCTTAATGGACTTCTGTTTCTATTGATCTCTTGAACCCCGGGTTATTGTTTCACTACATCCAAGGCATTATAACAGCCTTCGCTATCGAAGCCTCTGTGCTTCACTGTGCTGTGCGCTCACAAGCACCCAACACTGACCTCCTACAAGCCCGTTCCAGAAGAAAGTGGGGCAAGGGCGGGGCGTGCCTCTGGGCTCGCGAACAAACGAAGTCTGCCCTTGCTGCTGCTCTTTTTGCTCTTTCGTGGAGTTGCATCCGTTGCTGTTGGTGCAACCGCTGAACTACTGCTGTTGGCTGACCCTGATCCATCCAGGAACAATGACCCAATTGCACTGGTGGTTTGAGGCGACGACTTTTGCTTCCGAGCAGACTTCCGTGCCGACTTTCGCTCCAAGCGTTGCTGCATCTTCATGGGCGTGCCACGCGACGGCAAAGGCGATTGAGCAGCTGTCAACGTGGCCGCTGGGGCTGCTCCATTGCCGGCTGCTCGGCTGTTTTCCTTGTCGCCCGCAGCGGCAGCAGCGGCTACTGCAGCGGGCTTCATGAGCACGTAAGTGGCAGCAGGCGCAGCTGCAGTCGCAGGCGGATTCATGGGCAGCGAGGCAGTAGTTGCGCTGGCTGGAACGGCAGTGGCAGGAGCAGCGGCAGAAGCCGGCGCTTTGTTGTGCTTGGCCTGCACGGACGCAATGAGGGTGAGGGCAGTGCGGCTGCGCTGCACATGGTCGTGCAGTTTGCGGTTCGCCGCCCGCATCGCTGCCGTGTCAGCGGCTAAATTGCGCCGGTTAGAAGTGCTACTACTCGCGAGAAGCTTGCTGCCGATGCTACTGGTGGGCACAGGAGCTGCACTCGCAGTCGCAGCAGCAGCAGCAGCAGAATTGTTCGCGACAGACACCTCCGGTGTGCTGTCCGAGGTAGTAACGGCAGCGGCCGTGGCAGCGTCTTTCTGGTCGCGCAACCGGGCATTCTCCGCCCGGAGTTTCGAAATGTCGGACCTCAGCCGCTCCAAGTACGCAACTCGGGCTCTCGAAGCTTTCCCCGGGGTTAATCCTGCAATGGAGGGTGGCGGCATTGGCTCTCCCGGTAGTGTACCCCCACTGACTTCTTGCCTCAGTGCCCACAGTTCGGACTCCACGGCTGCTTCCCGCCGCCCGGCTGCCGACAAATCGCGCGCCCAGCCACTGGTGGCCTCTTCGTGCGAGGCGAGGGCAGCGGCTAGGCTCGCTTCGGCAGCTGCTTGAGCGGCCTGAGCCGCTGTGCACTCGGCCTGGAGCTCTTCCACGCGGCGTTGGCGGTGGGCGAGCTGCTGCTCCAGCTCTTGGTTGCGCTTTTCCAGCTTGCGCCCATGCCCACTCGCCAATTGCTCGGCTTCAGCCACCACCGCGGACAAAGTGGCCGTGTCCGCCTCCACTGCTTGCGCTTCCCCACGTGCTTCTGCGAGCTGCGCTTCGAGAGCTAGCTTTTGAGCCGCAGCTGCTTCACGGTCTGCGTCACGCGCTCGTCCAGAAGCATCCAGCGCGGCTTCAGCTTCAGCCGCTCGAAGGGCGACAGCATCCAAATCGGCTTCCAGACCACCGACTTCGTCCTCGGCTTCACAGCAGCGCCGTTCCAGTTCCCAAAGCGCTTCGGCTTTGGCGCTCAACTCGTCTGCCGCGGCCTGAGCGCGCTGTTCCGCTTCTTCCAGCAAAGCTTCGGCGCGCTCGACTTGGGCCACCCAGTGGCGTTGCTCAGACTCGGCTTTCAATTGATCGAGCACCCGGGCTGCCCCCGCAACCTGCGCCGCTTCTTCTTGCTCTTGCCTGGCTTGCGCCAACTCAGACGCTAAACTTTGCAGTTTTTGGTCTAAACTGAACACACGCTCCTCAAGGACTGCCTTGGCGGCGTGCGAGCTGTCAATTTCTTGCTTGGCATCACTGGCTCTGGCCTCAGCGAGCTCCACGACGCGCTTCAAACTCTTGAGCTCGGCGTCGTGCTGTTCTTGTTGCTTTGCTGCCGCTTGCTGCAGCTGATGGCTCGCAGTCGCGTCCGCCGCTTCCAATTGCAGTTGCATGTCTTGCCGCTCCAGGGCCAAAGACTCGTCTCGAGCAAGGAGTTGCCGTCGCGCCCCTTCTGCTGCAGCCGCAGACGCCGCAGCGGTCGCATGTGCCGTGGCGCACGTCTTTTCAGCGTCCTTGAGTTTGGTCTCCATGCTGGCTAACTCGGCGGCGTAGTCCTGGCGCACTTGGGCCAAGCACTCGGCTGCTTCGGCCTCGCTCGCTTCCGCCATCTCCTGGGCTGCAGCTTCAGCGGCCGCCCATGCGGCTTCCGACGCGCTCTGCGCCGCTGCAGCTGCCCGACTTTCGCTCGCTGCGTCCGAAGCAGCCACTTGGGACACCAGCGTAGCAATTCTTGCTTCCAATTGCTCGACTTGAGCCTGGCTCGCCACCACCATCTCGCTGGCCTTGTCCGCTGCGGCACGCGCCATGGATGCATGCATCTCGGCGTCTTGGCGTTGCTGGTCGAGCGCTGCCTGGTGCTGCTCTCGCAAGGCTGCCAACGCCTCCACCTGGTCCTGCTCCGCGCGCGCTGCTTGCTCCTCTTGCTTGGTCATGAGCTGAGCTACTTGCTCGCGCAGCTCCGAGACTTGCGCTTCTGCAGACTGCACCTGCTTCAAAGCATCGCCTTCCAGGTTTTCCTTGTCGCGCTCTGCAGCTTCGCGCGCCTCGGTCAGCGCCGACTCCGCCCAAGTAAGCTCTGCTTGCAGACTCCTGCGTTCGGCCTCTGCCTCCTCAGTAAGCTTCTGCAAAGCCTGAGCATGATTTTCTTCGGCATCTTCAGCTTGGCGCGACGTGCGGTCTTGCACCGTTGTGAGTTCATCGTCCAGCGCGATCATCGCGTCCTCCAACTCCCTCACTCGTGCGAGGCTCTCAGCGGCGGCCCGTGCCTCTGACTCAGCGTGCTCTTCTGCAGCTGCCTGCTTGGCGGTGGCCTCGGCCAACTCCTGCTCTAAACCTGCCAGCTGAGCCAACGCCTCGTCGCGTGCTTCCAATTCCTTGTGAGCCTCCTCTAGACGAGCCGTGAAACTGGCTCGCTCCGATTCCAGCAAGGTCTCCACGTCTTGGAGCTGTGCCGCCGCAGTCGCTGCCGCTGCTTCTGCCTCTCGAAGTTGTGCCTGCGCTTGAGCTTGCTGTTGGCTCAAGCAGTCCAGCTCAGCATCCTTCGCCCTCAGCCGCGCGCTCACTTCCTGGGCTTCCGCGCTCCACGCTTCATTGGCGCGCTGCCGGTCGGCTTGGGCGTCTTCCACTGCACCCGCCACGGCCGCCGCCACCGCTGCGGCGCTCTCCGCCCGGGCGCTGGCCACTGCCGCTTGCTCTCGCGTCAACGCGTCGCACACCTCTTGGCGGCACATTTCGAGCTGCTGGCTGGCCCACGCAGCCTCGGAACGCGCACTCGAAGCTGCTTCTGAGGCGCTGGCAGCTTCCTCTTGCAGCACTTGGCAGCGGTGTTCGGCATCCGAGAGCCGTTGCGCGTCTTGCTCTAATAGCATAAGCTCTGACGCATCGCGGTCTTGCAAGCCCTGGGCGACCTCAGCAGCCTCTAGAGCAGCGGCCAGCGCGGCTTGGGCTTGGTCTGCGCGGGCTCCTTCCCGCTCCCGCTCTAGCTCGACCGCCCCCAACACCCCTCGACTGGCGTCCAGGTCTTGTTGCACTTTCGCAGATGCTTTCAGGGCCTCGCTCAATTCTGCCCGCAACGTGACCACTTCTTGCTCGAGCTCTTGGGCTTCTGCGCGCAGAGCTTCCTTGGCCGCCACCTAGAGACCATTTGAAGTGACATTGTCATCACACAAGTCGCAAGGTCGGTGAGTTGAATGACAGCACACATGTTAAAAAAGAAATAAAGTAGTATCATATGCGGAAACATCTAGTGGTATGTATGGGCATAGATTGATTTATTTCAAGTCCTTTTGTGTGTTACCTCTGCAGCAGCTGCATCGAGATCAACCGACCGCTGCGCCAGCGCATGCACCAGAGCCTCTTCGGCACTCGCCAAGCGCCCTTCAAACACTCGAGCGCGCTGGCGAGCAGCGTGCGCAGCGCGTTGCGCAGTAGCCACCACCGACGCGGCCTTCGCGTTGGCATCCGCGCTTGCCGCCAGCTCTGCCGCGATTCCATTCAGCCGCTCCTCCGCTTCGTTGAGCTGCTGAGAGCAAGCCGCCCGGGTCGCTTCGCCACACGTGAGCGCCATATGCTGGCTCGCCGCAGCAGCCGCACGGGCGTCGTCTGCGTCACCACTCAGCTGGGCTACGGCTGATGCCAGCTCTGACACTCGCACCTCCAATTCGGCTCTTTCGCCGTTGCTTCCTGCAAGAGCTTCTGTACAAGCAGCCTGAGCCTCTTCCGCCTCACTGCGAGCTTTCGTCAGCTCTTCTTGCAATTGTTGTACTTCTGCCTTGGCAGCATGGCAGCATGCATTAGGCTCGCCAGCCTCCCGTTGCTCTGGCTGCTGCTGGGCTTCCACTTGAAGCAGAAGGGCATCCAATTTGGCCTCCAGTTCATCGCCTCGGGTGACCGCATGGGCGTGTTCAACTTGAGCTGCTTGAGCAGCAGCGAGCGCATCGGCGCGGCTCTCTGTCAGCGCTCGCAACTCGACCTGGAGGGCAGGCACTGCTGCTGCAGCAGCCGTAGCTGCCGTGTTCTCTGATAATGCAGCTTGTAGGTCTACAGCTGCGGCCTCAGAAGTGCCCGGCGATGACGAGGAGGACGAAAGGAGGTGCTCCGAAATGCTCGCGCCAACAGCAGTGGAAGCGTCGACATGGGCGCGCACCGCTGCCTGTGCAGCTGCTTCGGCGCGCATCAGCTGAGCGGCCAATCCTTGCACCCGCTCCTCGAGCACGCCGGCACGGTTTACCAGCGCTGCTTGTTCTTTCTCTTTCTTGGCATCACCCGAAAGCAGTTGCTGCTCCTCTTCAGCGCGCAACGAAAGCTCCTTCTCTTCTTCCTCTTCATCCTTAGCCACAGCTTCGGCTGCGTCTTCCTCGAGGCGCCGTTCAGCCGAGTCCATTGCCGCTAGCGCCTCCGCCAGCAGCTGCTGCAATTGCCTGATGCGAGCTTCTGCCGAAAGCGCTTCGGCTTCGGAACCTTCTCCACATCCTTCCTCAGTGGCACAGCTGGGAGCTTCCGGCACTGCCACTTCAGACTTCAAAAGTAACTCTGGAGATTTGGGTGGGGACATTGCTGGGGCTGGCGACAGAAAGTGAGCATCCATCGTCTTTTGAGGCGTGGCTTGGCGGATCGAGGTGTGCTTGGCTTCCGCATCAGCGAGCTGCCCCTTGAGCTGTTCCACTTCCTCCAGCGCTGCGGCGAGCGCTACCGCCTGCTCTCGGTGCGCCTTGACCAGAGGCGGCGTTGGGGGCAGAGGCGGTGGACCATGCTGGACGGCAACAGCAGCTTCTTCTGGCACAGAGGTTGGGACGGGAGTGTTCGCGGCAGCAGGGGGGGTTCCACCTGTTGACGGGGACACCGGCGTGGGTGGCGCCTGGTGCTTCACGTAAACTACTGTAGTGGTGCTGTTGGTGTCTTGGTTGGAGGTCTTCTCCGTCAGCGACAACCCGGGCTTCTCCTCTCGCAGCAGCGCTTGCAGTGGCGCCTCCTCATTCATTTCAGGCTGGCCCTGTTGCAGATGCACCTCAAGCTCCTTGTGCTGCAGTTTGGCTTGCGCTACCTCCGCAAGCCACTGCTTCTTCTTGGCAGCGATCCGTTGGGCACGCGCTGCTTTCACGGTGTTGGGCGTGGTGGCCTGCTGCGGCTGCACGCCACTATTCGAAGCATTCAGGGGAGCCTTCGAAACCGATGGTGGCGTTGGCTTGACAGCAACTTCATCAGGAGCAGAAGCACCAGGCACTTCCATTTTCGAAGCGAGTTCATGAGCGAGTGCATCGCGAGCAGCAGCAGCGGCGCGCGCGTCGGCCCCCAAGCGCTCCACCTGCGTGCGCAAGCTGGCTTGTTCGTGCTGGGCAGCCAGCAGCGCTGCTTGTCCGCTCTTCTTCGCTTCTTCCAAGCTCACCACTTGGGCTTTGGCGTCAGCTAGCTCGGCATCGCAAGCTTTGTTGTTCAGCGCAGCCATGTCCACCAGGCGCTGGCCCGCCATTTCTTGCGCAGCTTGTGCCGCTTGAGCAGCAGACTCAGCAGCCTTGGCCGCGGCTTCCGCAGCAGCTGTAGCGCGCTCGTCGAGGGCACGGCTGCGGGAGCTGTGGTATCTAACTCTGCCGCTGACGCTGCTGTCAATGCTGCCGCTGACGCTGGTGTCGTTTTGCGCCCCTGCTTCTTCTTCTTGCATGTGCCGCCGAGCCTGCAGTTGCGCTTCTTTGCGCGCCGCGTGCGCTTTCTGCCGCTGGACATGCACCGCTCGCTGAGCTTCTGCCAAGCTTCCCTTGAGTTTGGCCACTTGGGCCTCCAGGTCACGCCGCCTCGGTCGGCTGCCTCCTCCTGCTGCTGGCACAAGGGCCGCACCCACCGCCATCGTGCCGGCGAGCTCTGAACAAACGGAAAGCTCCGACAGCATCGAGTCTTCGTCGTGCCGATAGCTCGCATCTTGGTTCACGTGTTCCTTCTCTGGGAAGCGGTGGCTGATGCTGCTGGACTCGCTAGCATACCCTTGCATCGCTAGCCATTCCAGCTCTGGCGCCACTGGTAGAGGCAGCAACGCAGCGTTGGCAACATCACTGCCGCCTGCTGCTTCAACGAGCTGCTCCTCTCCCTGCTCCCTCTTGTGCTGCGAATAGGAAGCCGCTCGTGACCAGCCTTTCCCGTAGGCAGCAGCTGCGTCATCGTCCACCTTTGCAGTAGCGGGCGTCGCAGCAGCACCCGAAGACGAGGAGGAAGCAGCACCCGAAGAGGAGGAGGAAGCAACAACAAGTGCTGCCCGCAAGCGCTGCAGTTCCTCTTCCAGCTCCCCTTTCGACGCTTCGTGCTTGGCGGCCTGGTCGGCCGTGGCTTGCCGCAGTGACGCCAGCTCGGCACTGGCTTCCGACCGCCGCGCATTCGCCGAAGTAAGCAGCTCCGTGGTGCGTTGCGCCTCTGCGCGCAGGGTGGCGCTGTGCGCTTCCGCAGCCTCCAGAGCCGCCGACACCTCCACCAGCCTTGCCCCAGCCCGCTGAGCTTGCAGCCGCCAGTAGGCGCCTTCGTCGCCGGCCCGTGGGCTGCGCACTGCCATCATTGTGCGACGGCTGGCGCCTGGGGCACTGCGGGGTGTGGCAGTCGCAAGATTCTGGTTGCTCGTCATCTGGCCTGGGCTGGCAAGGGAGGTGTTTGAGAGGCCTTTCTTGTTGAGTTGCGGCGACGCAGACCATGGCGCCTGTTTTGACACTTTGGACTTCCAGGCGTTGGTTACCGCCTTGCTGGTCGAGCTTGGAGTACCATTGGCAGGGTGAGAATACACTTCCCCTGTTACCGCTGCGAGAGAAAAAGCAGCTTCCAAGCCGGGGCTTTCCTTCGTGTTGTTCTTGGATGACGGACGAGCTGAGCGCGGCGCTGACGCATGTGGTGGCTGCTGTTGTTTTTCGGCCGAAAAACGCTCCCTCCACAGCCGCAGCGCGCGCGCCGCCTGTTGCCCGCCTGGCGTGGCGGGGGATGCGTCGCTAGCGCGGGGCTTTGCGTGTTGGCCGCTGCGGTCCAACGCCACGCTGTTGTCGCTGGCGCCACTTTCGGGGGAGCATTGGTTGTGGTTGATGACGTCATCATGGTGTTGTGACGTCAGCGCACCGGAGTCAATGTCCTCGCAAAGCTTGAGAAGCGCAGCGGTGCGTGGGGTTGGCGCTTTGGATTCAGGCGACTTATCCATGCACGGGCTAATGCCGTGTGACGGTAGAGCACTCGTGCGGGTGGCCGAAGCGCGCACTGCCAAGAGCCGCTTGAGCTCTGGGTCCAGCTGCTGAGGTGGTGGCGGTGAGGTCAGGCCAGCGAAGGCTTCACCAAATGGGTCAGCATTTTCCTTGTCAACATCCTCGTCATCGTCGTCTTCGTGTGAGAATAGACCCGGCGTGTTCTCTTCCTTTTCGGCAATCATGGCAGTCAGTGCTTCACCGTCAACGGTGTCATCTTCTCCTCCTTCTCCTTCTTCTTCTGCTTCGTCAACATTGGCCTCGTCTTCTTCCTCCTCACGTTCCCCATCGTCTTGGGTGAGTTCCAGCACTGCTAGCCGCAATTCTTGCAGCTCCTTCTCCAGGGCCTCGCAGCGCTGTTCGGCAGCGGTATTGGCGGCAGCCGCCACTGCTGCTTCCGACTCGGCGCTCTGCAACCGAGCATTGGCCAGCGCTTCTTCGAGCTGCCGCCCTCGTTGCACCGCCTCGGCTTCTCGCCGTGCTGCGTCCGCGGTGCTGGCTCGCAGCGTGTCCTGGGCTTCCGCTAGCTGTTTCTCCGCCAATCGCAGGGCTTCCTCGTCGCCTCGAGCGTCGGCCGCCAGCAGCTCTACGGCTTTTTCTTGTTCAACCAGCTCCTGTTTCAACGACTCCTTTTCGTCCAGCCATGCAAGCTTTTCTTGGACCAGTGCGGCCAGCATCTCTTGCAGTGCGCTCGTGACGCGCCGCTGCCCGGCTTCCGAGAGCACTGAGCCAGTTTGGGAAGCCTCTTCTTCGTCTTCGTTTGGAGCAGCAGAAAGCTCCGAGACGTTCGACGCATCCAATGGGTTCGCTTCCGCCTCGCCTGCTGCTGCTGCTGCTGCTGCTGCCGTCGTAGTGGCATTGATGGCTGGACCTTGGTCTGCACCCCGAGGAGACGACGACCTTGACTGGTTTTCCGCTTCTTCCGCTTCCAGCACGAGGCCCGCTAAGTACGCGTGCGGGTCAAAAGCGGGTGGTGCCGTTGTGAGGCGCATGGCTGGCCACACGATCGCGGGGGAACGACTAGTTGCCACTGCTGCGGAGACCGTCAGCGCCGCGGCCTGTGCCTGCTGAGAAGAGCAAGTCGGCGACGACGTTGAAGCAGGCGATGCAGGAGACGACGACGAAGGGTGCGGGCTAGTGCCGGGGCTTGCCATGGTGATTGGGGTCATGGGCCGGCGCGACGCCAGAGGGCTCGCAAAAGAAGGAGGCATGGCGGGCTCCTTGGAAGGCGTGTTCTTGCGAGAGTGAATGAGCGCGTCAGCATCGCTCAAGAGCTGATCCAAGGAAGCGCCTTCCTTCTCTTCATCTTCTTCTTCTTCGTTGTCAGCTTCGTTGAAAGAGGCGCCTGCATCATCGCGCCTACCGCCATCAGCGGTGGTAGCTTGAAGTTGGTTCTGGGCGGCCGCGAACGCCGACTCCAAGAGGGCTTGCACTTTATTCCCGGCTTCTGTCGCCTGTTGGGCGTTGGCCTCAGCTGTGGCTTGGCTCGCCACGAGCTGCCGCCTCAAGCTTGCGACTTGCTCAGCTTCCCGCCGCGCGCTGCGCTGGGCTGCACTCAACGCCCCGTTGGCCCTGGACCGCCAATCCTTGTGAGCTGCCAGCTCAGCAGCCAAAGCTTCGCACTTGTCCTGCGTGGGAAGAATAAATATGGCCACGATATGAATAAATTGTAAGATACTGCGATAGACAACAAATACGCCTATAAAATGTACATACAACTTACAAATTCCTGCGTGAAAGAATGTAATTTACCTCTAGACTAGCCAAGTTAAGATCCTTGGTAGCAGCTGCTTCGAGCAGAGTGTCCAATTCCGCTTTTTGGCGGTTGATGGTCTGCATGAGCTGGTTTTGCTCAGCGCACGATGCGTCAACGGCACGCTTGTTGGCAGCCTCCAGCGCTTTTTCCGTACTGGAGACCCTGTGAAGTTCGTTCGAGTAGTTAAATTGAAAGAAACATGAAGAAAGCGAGAAGTCAAATTTTAAAAGTATTTGATTGTATTTGATACCCCTTTCAATAGAACAGAACGCACCGGTCTTGTAGGTCTTGAATCAAGTTCGCGTCTTGTTCCGCTTGCGCTTCCAGCAGCGCCACGGTCTCCGCAGACGCCGCCAGCTCAACCTCCGCCGCAGCGCACCGCTTCACCGCTTGCTGTGCCGCTTCGTCGTGCGCGGCGCTCTGCTCGCACCAGCTCAACTTTTGGGTCAGCAAATCGCCCACCATTTCTTCCAGCGCCGCCACCGCCGCCAGGTCTACACCCTCCTGAGGTGGTGGTGCTGTTGTTGTTGCTTCTGCTGCAGCGGGGCTTTGAGAAGCGGTTTCAGGAGCAGCATCCACCTCAGGAGTAGTCCCATGCGCAGGGTCTTGTGCTGAGGCCAGGGAGCAAGCGTGCACCGTGCTCAATTCGTCGTCGTTCTCGTGGCCGCCAAACAGCAGAGGCCCGTCTCCCAGCTCGACGCTTGCCATCGAGGCCTCAGCCAGGGTGACTGCCTCGGAAGTCAGGTTGGGCGCTTCAGTCAAAGGTCTCGCACAGGCCTCAGCTAGGTCAGGAGAGTGTGGTGCAGAGTGCACTGGTGGCGCTTCAAAGGGCGACGCTGCATTTCTAAGGGAGGAAGAAGAGCCACCCAAGAAGGCATCCAGCGAAAGGAGCGCAGGTGACGTGTGTGCGGCAGCAGCATCCTGGTTTTCAAGTGGTGGGTTTGCCTCGTCGTTTGCTTCGGCGTTGTCATCGCTGCACGGGGAGAGGCGGACACTGTCTTCCTTTTCGTCCTCGTCGCCACTACACTCTTCTTCGAAGGCAGCGGTTGCTTCGTCGAAAATGCTTTCCCCTCGCGGTCCTTCGTCGACTGCAACAACGCCATCGAGCCCCCACTCACTGGCGTCTTGCTCCGCATTATCGCCGCCGTCGTCGTTGTTGTCGTCAGCGTTGAAATGCGCGACCAAAGTCTCGGCAGCACTCTCAACTGTTGCACCGTGAAGGTTGATGGGTGCAACCGAATGCGCAGCTTCCAGCTGCATTTCATGGTCACACAAGCATGGAGAACAGTAGTTAAGCGGAAGGTAAGCTTACATAGGAAATCAATGAAAAATGTTGAATGACTCATGTGGCTGCGAAAGAAGAGAGCTCAGTGGCACAATAGGAACAAAATGAAGGGTGGGTTTTGAGGTCACCTCCGAGGATGGGGAGCCGCGTGTGGCAGAATGCATCCACGAAGATTTCACGTCCTTGAACCGCATGCGCCGACTGGTGTTGGCTTTCTCCTTCAGTAGAGTCTTCAGAAAAATGCCAAAAAAAAAAAAGAAACCATGCAATAATCGAGTGAGCTCGCTGGGCAAAGAAACGGAAACAACGGCGATCGAGCGATGCTGTTATAACACACCATGATGCGGTCGAAGCTCAAATGCTGGGTGCACACGAAGTCAAGCTGCATGAGCACTGCCCCGAGGCTCACATTCTCAGCTGCAAGCGTATGAACATTTGTGGAAGGCGAGGCGGGGTCGGAGATTGGCGACTTGAGGTAAAAGTCTTCGTCAGCAGCATTGTCGGCGAACCCGACCACTCGAGCGCCAATGGAGCGATTTCCGCACCGCACCACAGGCTCCAGCAGAATGCCAGCAGGACCCGGTGGAAAAACTATGTCAATTTCATAGTTGGGGAGGGTTGATACCTCGGCCTCCATCATGGTTGGCCTCGTTTCTTCGCCTTACAACAGTTGGTATTTTTGAGGTTGAGTGTCCCGGTGAGACAACTTCATGCAACTGGAATAGTGACCACATAAACAGGTATACAAGGCGGAACGTTTGAAGTCATGACGAAGCTATAGATTGAGAAGCACTTCCAATGGGTTGAGTGCTCCAGTGTCTGACCTCGAGGAGCAGCACGAAGATTGAGGACAACTTCCTGAGCACGAAGGTCAATGCTCAACCGTTGGAGAATGAGAAGGAACTCAATGGATCTGGGTCTGCAAAAAATTAAGCCGATACCAATTATCAACCCTGTAAAACTCTGATGCTGGCTCAAAAAATGTTCGTCTGCCGTGTCTGCGTCTGTATGGCGTTCGAAACTGATTGAGTCCCTATCTCTCTTTAAGCTTTGACAATTAAGTAAAAGTACTCAAAATGTTAGGGCTCTACTCCTTGGCATTCATGGTCTGGGTAGCACCCATATTAAGGCCAGTTCAGGCCTTCATCACACAGTCGCCATCAGTATTCCGAAATACCTCACCTTTCCATCGTTGGGAGAGTAGATTGAGTGTATCAAACAACCCGGCGACCTCGGTGCCTGCAGCACCTGCGCTGTCGGCAGCGACAATCTTTAGCACCCCGAACACCTTTCGCGCGGCCTTTGCCCTTGAAGGTCTAGACGAGGAGCTTGAATCGATCCGCCAGCAGGTGGTGCTTCCGCTAGTGACCCCTCGTGCTTTACTGGAGACGCTTGGAGGCATACGCCCTGTTGATGGGCTCCTTCTTTCAGGTGCTCCAGGCACTGGAAAATCAAGCCTAGCCATTCGCCTCGCTGAGATCTTATCGCCTGAGCCACCCATAGTCTTGACCGGCCTAGAAAGCGCCGCTGATATTAAAGCCGTGCTCTCAGCACCTCCTTCAAGCTCGATGCCGTCCTCAACACCAGGCACCACGACAACGCTTGTTCAACTACCGCAGACGCCACCAGCGATAGATAGGCTTGTAGTTGGCCCAACCGCGAGCAATGTGCTAGCGAGAACGGGGGGTGTTGGTGGGGTGTACGAGCCGTTCGAGGGAAGTCGCGCGATGGTGCGAAGTGGCTTCGCGGTGCCGCCTGTGCCTGGATACAGCTGGCTTCGCAATGACGCTGCGCCTATTGTGAAACCACAGTTGCCGTCACCACTGACACCTCCAGTGGATTACCGGCAGCAGCAGGCGCCGCGTAAAGACAACACCCAACAACGCGACGCTACAGCCGCTTCCATAAAGACGGCTTCATCTCAACCTCAGGAACAGCAGCCAACGGAAGTGAAGAAGAGCTCTGAGCCTTCGCAGCTTGGTGCGACTGGCAGGTTGCGAATTGTTATTACTGAGTTGGATATTCAGTCATCGGCCGAGAGCCAGCGAGCTCTACAGGCCCATTTGCGCGCCGCCATGGACTGCACTGCTCCCTACCAATCCAACGGCTCGAACAACGAAGGCTTACTGGTGATTGGCGTGGCGCGCAGCAAAAGCAGTGTGCTTGACCCTTCTATGTTGGCCCGATTCGACGTTCAGGTGGAGTTACCTTTACTCGACCAGCCGTCACCCCACCACCGTGTTCGCCGCGCAGCCATCCTTGCCAGGCACTGTGCG
>Ga0307931_1001977_pt1 | contig 13355 bp, 10 predicted proteins | sample OrgLakmetageno47_FD_201816 | JGI IMG/M metagenome (GOLD analysis project Ga0307931, IMG submission 201816) | Saline water microbial communities from Organic Lake, Antarctica - #47 | ecosystem: Environmental > Aquatic > Non-marine Saline and Alkaline > Saline | place: Antarctica: Organic Lake... | reverse complement strand
TATGTTTGCTATATTTGAACAAGAGTTGATTCAAAGAAATCTACCTTATACTATTTTGAAAGGAGATTTGAAGCAACGTTTATCCCAAGCCACATCTATTATTAAAACGCTTTAAACATTAATTATGAAGATTCATCCTAAAGACATTTTTCACATCGAAAACCATGGACTCTCTATAGATAAAATAGAAAAAGATATAGACAATTTAAAAAAAGGATTCTCCAGCTTAGAAGTCGTAAAACCGGCAACTCTTAGTGATGGGATCATCACTTTTTCCCCTGAAGAAGAAGAGACTTTGATCGAAATTTACCAAAATTCTAAGGTAAAAGCCACCAAATTTGTTCCTGCCAGTGGAGCAGCATCAAGGATGTTCAGATCTCTACATCAGTTTATGGAGGAATATCCAGCATCACAGATGGACTTTGAAACTTTTCTTCGTCAAGACCATTACAAAGATCTGTTTGGTTTCTTCAGTACTATCGAAAACCTTCCATTTTATGAGGATTTAAAATTTGCCTTAACTGGAGGAGGTGTAGATTTTGATACCCTATCCCAGGGGGATAGAGCTTTGAGGTTTACAAAACAAATGCTGGCTCCTGAAGGTTTTCAGATGGCAGACTTGCCAAAAGGTCTTATTCCATTTCATAAATATGATGAAGAAAAGCTAACCGCATTTCAGGAGCATCTCTTTGAAGCGGCTAGGTATGTTGTGAAAGATAAAGAAGCTAGAGTGCATTTTACTATTTCTAAAGATCATTTGGATAAGTTTCAAGAAAAACTCAAGGAAGTCAAGCCTAATATAGAAGAAGCAACGGGAGTTAACTTCAATGTGGAGTTTTCTTTCCAAAACCCGTCCACAGATACTGTGTGTTTAGATACTAATGGGGATCTTTATAGGGATGAAAAGGGCTATATCTTATTTAGACCTGCAGGGCATGGAGCTTTAATCCAAAATTTGAATGCATTGGAAGGAGATCTGGTGTTTATCAAAAATATAGATAATGTTGCTCACCAAGATTCTAAAGACGAAAAAAGCAAACCGACACATAAATATAAATCTATTCTTGCTGGAAAACTCATTCAGCTTCAAACCAAAGCTTTTGAGTATTTGAAAGCTTTAGAGAAAGAGGTCTGTGTTGAAACTACAGTGAAAGAAGCAAAAGATTTCTTAAGAGATCAGTTGAATATTCATATTGAACTCCAAACTAAACAAGACGTTTTTTATTATCTCAATAGGCCTATCCGTGTGTGTGGAATGGTAATAAATGAAGGAGCACCAGGAGGTGGACCGTTTTGGATAAAAAATGAGGATAACAGTGTTTCTCTCCAAATTGTAGAAAAATCACAAATAGATTTATCTCAACCTGAGCAAAAAGAAAAAATGGAAGCTTCTACCCATTTTAATCCTGTAGATATCGTTTGTAGTTTCAAAAATTATAGAGGTAAAACCTTTAATTTGCAAGATTTTGTTGATGCCAACAAAGGTTTTGTTGCTGATAAATTTGTGGGCGGCGAGTCCATAAAAGGATTGGAATTACCAGGTTTGTGGAATGGTGGTATGGCTTTCTGGAATACTGTATTTGTAGAAGTTCCTTCTCACACGTTTAGTCCTGTAAAAACAATCTCAGATTTGCTTAAACCTGAACACCAACCCGAAAAAAATGTTTGATAAAGAGGCACTGCTTAGAGAATTAGAATTTCAATTTGCTTTAAGCGGTGGGCCTGGAGGTCAACATGTCAACAAGACAGAAACCAAGGTGATTTTGATTTGGAATCTTCAGAAATCTATAGTCTTTTCAGCATCACAAAAAAAACAATTACAAGAGCGCCTTGCTTCTAAAATTAATTCTGAGGGGCTCCTCAAATTCAAGGTTTCTAAGACGCGAAGTCAACATCAAAATAAGAAAATAGCAATTCTAAATTTTGAAGATTTAGTGAAGAAAGCTCTTCAAAAGAAAAAAAAGCGGATTAAAACAAAGCCTTCGCGATCTGCCAAGCTTAAACGCCTTCAGAAAAAGAAAAAACATTCAGAAAAGAAAGCCAATCGTCAAAAGCCAGAACTTTAGTTCAGGCTAAATTTCGGCTTGCGTTGATGTTTTCATACAAAGTTCTGAATACCAACTTTTCACAAGTGGTCTTCATCAGATCATTTTGTTGAATCTTTTGTAATACCAAATTAAATTTATAAGATCGTTTAAATAAATTGAATTATTTTTCAAGATCTCTCTAAATTTTTCTCCGTATTCGCCCTTTTAACTGGCTTAAAAATATGATAGCAAATACAGTTACAAAAAAGTATACTCGCTCTCAAAAATGCAGGAAACTATTTAAAATTATAGGGTGTTTTTATACCCCATTTTTAAGTGATTAAAACACATGATTCTGTATATAAAAAATTAATCAATAACTTTTAAAATCTAGTCTTTACAGCACTAATTTTAAATCTTGCATCAAGAATTGAATCTTTAAAATAAGGAGTCAATTTAAGGAGTCAATTCAAAATCATTTCTATAAGTTTGCACCTTATCTCAAAGGGGTGTTTTGCACTAGCAAGACTGAGATTATACCCAATGAACCTGGGCAAGTAATGTTGCCAAGGGAAAATGACAACTATAATTGTCATACATTGTTTAGTACTCCTGATGCCAGAGTGGTCATCAGGTTTTTTATGTTTAATTTTGAATAATCGCCCCTTTTATTCGTGAATCATTTTACGAATGAAAACCAAATTATTACTACTATGCCTTATCCTTTGGGGTTGGCAATCCTTCTCACAAAACTATATTGTAGAGGGACGAGTTACTGAAAATGGCAAACCGCTTGAAGATGTAAGTGTCTATACTAAATACAAATATTATGGCACTGTCACCGATGAAAATGGTAAGTATCAACTAAGTTTAGAAAAAGGCAACTACACCATAGTATTCGCTCATGGGAATCGCCAAGAGGTTAAACTACAATTGATGTCTAATCAAACTTTGGACATAGATATGGCAAAAGCCGAGGAGTTTCTTGATGAAGTTTTAGTCAAAGCCTTTAGAGTAGAGGCGGACTCGCCCATCACTCACTCCAATTTTACCAAAAAAGATATTGAGAGCCGAAATCTTGGACAAGATATCCCCGTTTTACTTAATGTACTTCCTTCTGTAGTTTCTACAACCGATGCAGGTAATGGGGTAGGCTACACGTCTATAAGAGTAAGGGGAAGTGACGCGTCTAGAGTAAACGTCACTCTAAATGGAATTCCTTTTAACGACCAAGAAAGTCAAGGTGCCTTTTGGGTCAACTTACCTGATTTTGCTTCTTCTACAGAAAACATTCAATTGCAAAGAGGTGTAGGAACTTCTACCAACGGTTCTGGAGCTTTTGGAGCCAGTCTTAATATCCTTACGGAAGCAAAGAATGACGAAGCAAGTGCAGAGATTAGCAATTCTATTGGATCGTTCAATACCAGAAGACACAGTGTTGAATTTGGAACAGGACTTTTGGAAGACAAGTTCACATTCTCTGGTCGTTTGTCTCAAATTAAATCGGATGGTTATATCGATAGAGCTTCTTCTGATCTAAAGTCTTACTTCTTGCAGGGGACTTTTCAAGATGGGGGGACCTATGTCAAAGCTCTTGCCTTTGGAGGTAATAATATTACTTACCAAGCTTGGTATGGTATAGACCTTGAAACCTTGGAAACCGATAGAACTTTCAATCCTTCGGGAAATTATACTGATGAAGATGGAAATAGGCAGTTTTATGATAATGAAGTGGATAATTATAAGCAGGACCATTACCAATTGCACTGGAATCAGAAATTAGATAAAAATTGGACGAGTAACCTCGGTTTAAACTATACCTATGGTCGAGGCTATTATGAACAGTATAAGGAAAATGCAGATTTAGCTTTTCATGAGATCGATCCGGTGCAAATAGGTGGGGAAACCATAGAAAATTCAGATTTGATTCGCAGACGTTGGTTGGATAACGATTATTATGTGGTAAACGCCACCATAAATTATACAGACAACCAACTTGATTTTACCTCTGGATTATTTTATAGCTATTATACCAATGATCATTTTGGAGAAGTGATTTGGTCTAGGTTCGCTGGGAATTCAGAAATCCGAGATGACTATTATTTTGGGACTGGAACCAAGCAAGAATTTACAGCCTTTACAAAAGCCACATGGAGACTGAATGATCAACTGAGTTTTTATGGCGATCTACAAGGAAGATTCGTAAACTATACGACCAGGGGGTTAACATCAGATAAAATTAATCTTTTGGTGGATGAGAACTTTAATTTTTTCAACCCTAAAGCAGGAGCTACCTTTCAAGTTAATGAAGATCAACAACTCTATGTCTCTTATGGTAAGGCCCAAAGAGAACCGAGGAGAAGTGATTTTGAAAACGGCATCACCAATCCAGAGATCCTTGACGATTTTGAATTGGGCTGGAGACTCGATTTAGGAAAGTCTTCGGTCAATACTAATCTATACTATATGTATTACCAAGACCAAATGGTCTTGACTGGTGCTTTGGATGATGTGGGTGCGCCTGTAAGGCAGACTAGTGGAGAAAGTTACCGATTAGGCTTAGAAATTGATGCTGATATAAAAGTCTCAAGATTATTTTCTCTTAGACCTAATTTGACCCTGAGCCGAAATAAAAACATCGATTTTAGAGCGAATTTAGGGGGTGAAGTTCAAAACCTTGGTGAAACTAATATTTCCTATTCCCCAGAAATTATTGGGGCTAACCAGTTGATATTCCACCCTAATGAGATCTTTCAAATCAGCTTGATTTCTAAATATGTTGGAGAACAGTATATGGGTAATATCGATAGTGAAGGCTCCCTCTTAGATGGGTTTTTTACTAACGACTTGAACATTGTTTATGAATGGAAAGATGCTCCCTTATTTAAGTCGATCGTCTTTACAGGGCTAGTCAACAACATTTTTGATGTTGAGTACGAATCCAACGGTTATTTCTTCTTTGGTAATTTTCAAAATGATGCTGGTCAAACAGAGAGTTTTGAAGGTGCAGGTTATTACCCCCAAGCAGGCATTAATTTTTTAGCAGGCGTTACTCTTAAATTTTAATCTATTCAAATCTTTATCCTAACCAAAAAGACCTCGGTACTCCGAGGTCTTTTTTAATTTACAAAAAATACCAATTTAGTTTTTAAATGTTGCCTTGTAAAATTTTAATATTTTTTTGTTATTGCACTTTAAGTGTTGGTCTAGCACAGGAGGAATACCTTACCGATTCTCAAGAAAGAATGAAGAAATTTAATGAGGTTAAAAAACATAAAATAAGTTTAGATGCAGCAGTAGGTATAGCAGGCTTAGGGATAAATCCACGATATGAATACGTATTAGGACGATATTCTGGAGTAGGAGTTGATTTAAATATAGGGATATATGATGATGATGATGATGAAAATATCGAAACTTTTAGTTTTATACCAAATTATATTTATAATGCCGTATGAATAAATTGAATTATTTTTTGATTGATTGAAATCAAAAATAACTAGCATAGTATTAGCTACGGTAATTATTTTTGATGAAAAGCAGGCGAAAAAAGCCTGTGCCGAATTCGTATCGGTAAAACGATTTATTGCGTCATTATAGGTCAACTATGTTTAAGTACCCAAAGCTCTACTTCTTCTGAAGAACGCCAGTACGGATCTCTTTTAGTTTTTTGGGAGGCTGTTCCTACAGATTTTTTATAACACTTTTCCAATTGAAACCTATTTCCTTCAGCTAATTCTGTCTCTATAGGATGACCTGTGGTTACCTTTGTTATTTGTGCTAAGTTCGAGAAAATAAGGACGAGCTTTCCATCAGGCAATAGTCTTTTCTTAGCCGCAGTGAAAAAATCTTGAAATAAGGTTTCATTATAATAAATGGCATTGTCCATTCTTCCCAAATCATGAGTTCCTGGCAACCAAGGTGGATTAAATACAATCAATTCAGTTTGCTTTTCCCATTTTCCAAAAAGATCTGCAAAATCCAGTTCAATCTTTCGAGATAGCTTTGTCGTTCCCATAAATTCCTTTAATCCAATAATGGCATTAGGATTTGTATCTGTTGCAAAGACTTTTTGAAAACCATGTTGAACCATCTGCAAAGAGAGAACTCCACTTCCTACTCCAACATCTATCGCTGTTTTTTTTGGTCCTTTATAGCGTTTCAACCAATTATCAAAAAGAATTAAATGCTCGAACCGCGTTGGAAAATAGGTTCCATAATAAGGGTGTATTTTGTTCCGCAATACAGGTAAGGAAACCCCATTTTGATACCATTGCCAAGCGCTGTTTAAGCCTTGTACTTGCGGAAAGGTTAAAAAGAAATGCTTGTTTTCTGAATACAGTTTTTCTAACCATCCAATGCTAGGAGATCGCTTTGCTCCTATTTTTTGGTCGGTAATTTCCAATAAAATAAGATTTGAAAGTCTAAAGTATTCTGCGCGATACTCCTTCTGCTCTTTGAAAGATTTGTTAGGTAGTTTGCGTTTTAGATAATTGTGCAATTCCTTGAGAAGGGATAGGCCATCATTGTAAAACTCACTTATAAGTATAGGTTTCCCTTGCATTAAATCCTCGATCGTAGACCCTACATTACTTTCGCGGTGAAACGATTTCTGTTCTTTACTAATCTCTATTGGTTCTGGCTTGTTTACTTTTAGTTCAGCACTCATAAGTTGGTTTGCATTTTTTAAAATATAGGCAATCATTCTGCTTAATTCCACATTTTATAAATAATATTTTAAACTTTTTTAAAACTCAATTCAATTGTATCTAAGGACAAAGTCTCTATTTTTGAGTTCATTTTAATTTTTTGCCCTATGGCCTTAAGCAGATCCTTAGTCGTTTCTCTAAGTTTATTATTTGTATCCACAATAAGCCTTGCCCAAGTGAAGATTAGCTCTTGGAACATCCGGCATTTAGGAAATTCTAAATCCAAAAGTGAAATTGAGTTTATGGCAGAAACCTTACGCGATTTTGATGCTGTTGCCATTCAAGAAGTAGTCGCAGGGAATGGCGGTTCCCAGGCAGTGGCCAAACTAAGCGATGAACTGAATAGAAAAGGCTCACGTTGGGATTATGTGGTTAGCAACCCCACTCAAGGTGGAGCTTACAGCTCAGAACGCTATGCATTTCTATGGAAAACCAGCCGATTGAAAGTTGACAGAAAAGCGTGGTTGGACCTAGATTGTATCGAGGAGTTTGAGCGGGAACCGTATTTCATTAGATTCAAATTTAAGAATCAAAATTTCACACTTGTGACTATTCACGCTGTTCCAAAATCTAAACAACCAGAACGAGAATTAAAATATCTAGAGCTTTACCCAGAGCTTTATCCCGATGAGAACTTTATCTTCTTAGGAGATTTTAATTTGCCAGAAAGCCATAGTGTATTCAATCCTTTAAAATCTAAAGGCTTTATTTCTGGATTGGTCAATCAAAAAACCAGTTTGAAAATGAAATGTAAACTCAGAGTTTGTCTAGCTTCAGAATATGACAATATATTTATAGACTCAAAGGCTTTTGAAATTTTAAAAACTGGCGTGGTTTTGTTTTATGAAACATTCACTGACTTAAAGTCTGCTAGAATGATTTCAGATCATATTCCTATTTGGGTTGAATTTGATTTCAACTAAAATTAGTAATCGGTCACTGTCCCCCAATTTTCTCCGCTTTTAATCCTGTAGAGCTGCATTTCTGAAATCCCAAACTGTTTAGCAATCATTTTCATACGAGTCCGACGGTTAGGATCATGAATCTTTCGCTTGATGAGTCTTACCTTAGCTTCTGTGAGTTTGGAATACGTTCGCTTTTTAGGTCTGTTGAGGTATTCCGGATTTGTAAATTGATGGTTTTCTTTTTCCTTTTTGGTTGCCCACTTTAAGTTTTCGACTTTATTGTTTTTTTTGTCATAATTGAGGTGAATGACATAAACTCCGTCACCTTGTTCTAGAAAATGTTGTGCCACCAATTTGTGAACATAGCGACTAGTTGACTTTCCGTTTTCTTTTTGCTTAAGAGGAATGGTTTGGTATCCGTTGATAAAAAATTCCTTTACCAAAACCTCATTATAATCTTGGCATTTCATAAGCCTTCCGTAATTGGAGATTTTATACTTTTCGGTATTGGTAATTTTTTTGTCGAAGACCATGGGCTTCCACTGCTCGTTCCAGTAATTTCGAATCATTTTCCCTTTATTTTGAAATAAATCAATACTAAGGATGAAGAATTGATTTTAAAATAGATTTGGAAGTGTAACGCAATTTAATCTATTCTTTTAAAATACTACTGATAAATTCGCTTTTTAAAATACATAACCCACTAAATGTTAAATATTGTAACATTTAAAATAAATATTAACTTACAGTTATATAAATTACATAGTTTAGTTAAAAATAAATCAAAAAGTTAATATGAAAAAAGCTAAACAAAAAGCACTGAGCTTTCTTGTATTTTTTGTCTTTCTACCTGGATTGGTATTAGCACAAGAAACACTTACAGGAAAAACAGTAGAGCAATCTACGGGTAACATTATACCATTTGTTAACGTTGTGGAAAAAGGAACTTCCAATGGGACAACTAGTGACATGAATGGTGAATTTTCTTTATCTGTGGACGAGTTGCCCACAACTTTAAGATTCACTTATCTGGGGTATGAGTCTCAAGAAATAAATATTACCTCTTCTTTACCATTTACAGTCTCGTTTATTGAATCTGCCGCAGCTTTAGAAGAAGTCATCATTACAGGTTTAGCGACTTCCATAAAACGATCTAATGCTGCGAATGCGGTGTCCTCTATCTCTTCTCAGGAATTGGTAGGAAGAGCCTCTCAACCTACTTTGGATGCTGCTTTGGCTGGTAAATTTGCAGGCGCTTTGGTTACAAGAAATTCTGGTGCCCCTGGCGGTGGTGTTTCTGTAAAACTAAGGGGAATTACCTCTGTCTTTGGAAATTCTCAGCCTCTTTATATCATAGATGGTGTTTATGTAGACAACAATAGTATTTCTGGAGCAGGACTTAATTTTGTTTCTCGAGCAGCTGCGGGAGGGAGTTCATCATCCCAAGATAACCCTTCTAATAGGATAGCAGACTTGGAGGCTAATGATATTGAACGGGTAGAGGTACTGAAAGGAGCTTCAGCTGGAGCCATTTATGGAGCGCGTGCTGCTGCTGGTGTGATTATCATTACAACCAAACGCGGAAAAGCAGGGGATACTAAAGTTTCCGTTCAACAAGAGTTGGGATTTAACTCTATCATAAACTTCAGAGGCCAAAGGAATTATACCCAAGATATTGCAGAGAACGCCTTTGGAGAAGGGCAAGGAGCATTATTTGCCGAAGCTCAACGAAATGGTAACCTAGTTGATTATGAAAAGGAAGTTTTTGGAGAGGAAGGCTTTATAAGTAATACCTATGCCAGCATTTCTGGAGGATCCGGCAACACGACTCTTTATGGATCATTCTCCAACCGGGAAGAAAATGGAATTGTAGAAAATACAGGCTACGATAGAAAGTCTGCAAGGCTGAATGTCGTTCACGATTTTTTTGACGATAAAATAAAATTATTTGTAGGGGCAAATTATATAGATTCTAGCTCTGATAGAGGATTTTTTAATAACGACAATTCTGGGTCTACGATTGGAGTTACTCTTACATCCCTTCCAACTTGGGCACAACTTTCCCCAAATGCAAACGGAGTCTATCCCTTTAACCCTTATGGAGGGTCTAATCCCCTTCAGACTATAGCCTTGATCACTAACCGTGAAAATGTAAATAGATTTGTTTTAGGAAGTACCTTGGATTATGATGTATACCAAGGTCAAAATTCAAGTCTAAAGGCACAATTTAGATTTGGACTTGACTATTATCAGTTGCAAACAACAGCTTTGTTTCCGAAAGAACTTCAATTTATGGACCCAGAAAATACAGGTCTTAATGGAGTAAGTGCTTTAGGAAATACCAAAACTAGGAACAATAATTATTCTGCCTTTTTAGTCCACACTTATTTTACTGATGACAATATCACCTTCACTTCTCAAGGTGGTATAACGCGAGAAAGTTTTTCTGTAAATACGGTTAACAACGTAGCTTCAGACCTCATTGGTTCTGAATCAAATCTGGATCAGGCTGGAAATATAAATGTAAATCAATTCCGAAGAGATCAAGACGATTCAGGATTCTTTGTTCAAGAAGAAGTAAACTACCAAGACAAACTTATAGGAACCATTGGCGTGAGAGCAGATAAATCCTCAAACTTTGGAGATGCGAATACTCTATTCTACTATCCAAAAGCATCACTTGCAGTGAATCTTCATAATTTTGATTTTTGGAAAAGCGATTTCCTCACAGATTTCAAACCAAGAATTGCTTATGGTGAAGCAGGAAATTTTGCACCATTTGGGGCTTTGTTTACTACACTCATAGGGAATTCTATAGCAGGTCTCCCTGGTATCGGAGTCCCAGGGACTCTCGGAGATGCTACGATTGATCCTGAACGCCAGAAAGAATTGGAATTTGGATTTGATGCTGGACTTTTAGATAATCGCATCAGATTACAAGCCTCTTATTATGTCAAGGAAGTTGATGATTTAATTCTTCAAGCTCAAAATGAACCCTCTTCAGGATTTACACAGCGATTTTTAAACGCTGGTAGCTTAAGAAACGAAGGATTAGAGCTTACCTTAGATGCTGATGTGTTAAGAGAAGGTGATTTTAAATGGAGTACTAATGTCATTTTCTTTAGAAATAGATCTGAAGTCACCAGACTTGATGTAGATCCTTTCGATTTGGGTGGTTTTGGTACAGGCCTTGGAACCTTCAGAATTCAAGAAGGCCGAAGCGCCACACAAATTGTAGGAAATGATGGTGAAGGGAGTATTATAAAGTTAGGTGATGCGGAACCAGACTTTCAAATGACATTTACTAATAATTTTAGTTATAAAAACTTTGACCTTTCCTTTTTATGGCATTGGAAAGAAGGTGGAGACAACATTAACTTAACGACTTTACTAACAGACCTTGGACAAACCTCTAATGATTATGACGATTTTAGTTTAGACCCAAGTGGACAATTGAGTAATGGTGATTTTAGAATAAATTCACTAACTAACGGTATTGCAGCTCCTTTTGTAGAGGATGCTTCTTACCTGAGATTAAGAGAAATAGCATTGAGTTACACTGTTCCTGATAAGGTAGTTCAACGTCTTTTCAAAGGCTATGTTTCCAATATCAAAATGGGATTGACAGGATTAAACCTAGTTAATTTCTTTGATTACAATAGTTATGATCCTGAAGTTTCCAATTTTGGCTCAAACGGGTTGTCAACAGGGGTAGAGGTTACACCATACCCAACTTCAAAACAATATTTATTTAGAATAAAAATGGACTTTTAATCAAAAAATATAGACTTATGAAATTAATACATAAAATCTTATTCTTACCTGTGGTTTGCCTTATGACTTTGTCATGCGAGCTGGAAGATGGAGAGAATTTAAATGGGCCTACTGCTGAGTCCATACAGGACGGTATTACCCGTGGTGAATTAGAACAAGCCGTTACAGGTGTGCTTTCGGATATGCGATTGAGAGTTGACACACAAGTCGACGGCCAGTCTTTGGCTGGACGAGAATATTATAGATTTCAAAGTTCAGATCCTCGATGGTCTTCAGATGTGATGACTGGAAATCTAGACAACAATACGTTTTACACGACAGCTCCTTACAGTTCTAGGTACACTGTCATTAAAAATGCTAATTTGATAATACAAGGCATTGGAAATAGTGAAGGGATTTTTACTGAGGCCGAAATTACTGTTTCTTTTGGCTTCCTGAACACTATAAAAGCCCATGAACTGTTGATGGTTCTTAACCAACAATATGAAAATGGAATTCGAGTTGATGTATCAGATCCAGACAATTTAGGACCTTTTTTAGGTTATGATGAAGCTATTGCTTTTATTTCTAATCTATTGGGGGAAGCGGCGACTCAGTTGCAAAACGGTGAAGATAGATTTCCTTTTTCACTGCCAGACGATGACGGTGAAGGATTTACAATTGCATCAACTCCTGCCGATTTTCTTCAATTTAATAAAGCTATTCATGCTAGAGTTGAAGTTTATCGAGGAAATTATACAGAAGCTAAATCCCTGTTGGAGGACTCCTTTATGAATTTAAGTGGTGACCTTAGTGAAAGCGTTTACTTTACATTTTCACAATCTGGGCTAGACTTTCCTAACCCCTTGTTTTTTAGTGTTAACCAAACGGTAGCTAATGCCAGAATTGCACACCCTTCTTTTATTGCAGACACGCTGACGGGCGATAGCAGAATTAGTAAGGTAGTAAGAAGAGAGGAAGTCTTAACCCAATCCGATTTAACTGGTATTTATAATGTTTTCGTTTATGACAATATTGTAGATAATGTGGACATCATTAGAAATGAAGAACTTGTCCTTCTTTATGCTGAAGCTTTGCATATATCAAACCCAAGCGAGGCCATCAATGCTATTAATATTATAAGAAACGCCGCAGAGCTTAATGATTATACAGGAGGAGATTCTCCAGCTGAACTCGTCGACGAAATTTTGGTGCAACGGCGATATTCTCTTTTTGCTGAAGGTGGACATAGGTGGATAGATATGAGACGTTTTAACAGACTCGATCAACTTCCAAATGACAGACCTGGGGATAATGTTTTCATTCAGTTCCCAACCCCCGTTGCAGAAGGGAAATAAAAATTATCATGACAACTTAAAACTAAAAGCCCTGTGTTTAAAACATAGGGCTTTTAGTTTTAAAACGCATTTAAGAGTTTAAATCCCAATTCGTCTACACGTGAGGCTTTAGGATGGAATGCAGACACATTGGTTAAGACAATAACAGCCTTTTTAAGTTCAGGAATGACGAAAACAGAAGCAGAATAACCGCCAGTTCCACCATTATGCCAATATAAATCATGGCCTTGTTCATCTTCTAAAATATGCCATCCTAAGCCAATCCTTAAATTTGTATTGACCAAAAAAGTAGGTAATACCAAGTATTCTTTGTATTGCCGTATATTATTCGTATATTTATACATGGGAAAAAAAGCAATTTTAGATATTAGGGAATCAGATTTGGAGCTAAACAAACTCTTGTTAAAACAGAAAACCTTAAAAGGGGAAAAACGTTTAAAGAGTTTGCTAGCCATTAAGTCTGGCAAATTTGAAACTCGACAAGAATTAGCTGATTTTTTAGGGATTCATATCAGAACCTTAGAAAGGTGGCTTGTGAACTATAAGGATGGTGGGGTTGAGGTGATGTTAACTGATAAGCCTAAAAATAAAACGTCTAAAATT
>Ga0307931_1001975_pt1 | contig 13356 bp, 9 predicted proteins | sample OrgLakmetageno47_FD_201816 | JGI IMG/M metagenome (GOLD analysis project Ga0307931, IMG submission 201816) | Saline water microbial communities from Organic Lake, Antarctica - #47 | ecosystem: Environmental > Aquatic > Non-marine Saline and Alkaline > Saline | place: Antarctica: Organic Lake... | reverse complement strand
TCACAGCTGCGAGCTACCAGTCTGAAGCCCTCAGTGATCTTCTTGGAACGGGCAAAGACACGCTTCTGCACTCTCAAAAGTACATCTGCAACATGGGCCAGGTTATAGAGGTCATCGGCAATTTTATTTGGTGTCAAAATATTATCATGCTAAATTATCGACATCATTATAACGAACACGATGATTAAACATCTTTTTATCTTCGGATCTAGTTTCCTTCAGATGGCGAGTTTGCGCCGCCGCCCGCATCCAATCCGCATGCTTTGTCAGACCCTCCGATGCCCCCGAGACCTCACGACAAGGGCGAAGGCTTACCCGAAGCCGCACTGCAAAAGCTCTGCGATTTGCTGTCCACCTCGCCTAACCTCGCTCACCACCGCCTAGCAGCAGCCTCCATTTAGAATGCGATAGTCGCCACAAACCGAACTCTCACTACATTGATCGAACGAAGCACGAAGACGTGTTTAACAAACGCATAATTGGTCGGAACAATCACTGATGTCGGAAGCTAAGTCTTCGTTGTGCGTGGAATTGTATCAAGGAAGGAGTTGGCGCAGATTCGAAAGACATTTTTTGGTGATTGTTACGCAGAGAATCGACGACATTTGGATGCCTCTGTAGATACATCAGCTCCAGCACCCCCTCTCGACGCAGCGTCGTGGCGAGCACCTCCATCGCTACTGCTACCTGCCCCCGTCTCTGCTGCCGCCGCGGCTGTCGCCGCCGTCGCGGCTTCAGCTGCGACCTGAGATGCGTGCACAAAGAAGGGAGCTTTCGTGGCGGCCTCGGCCAACAGCTTCTGCCGGCGTTCCTGCACTTCGGCACACTGTTTGCGGGTCACTTCCCGTGTCGCCAAGGCCGACTCCCGACGGGCGTCAAAGTCGCCGCGCGCGACTGCTTCACGGCCTATCAAACAAAAATCACACGCGACTCCCAACAGTGCTCCGTTGAAGTTCGTGGACTGATTTGCATCAAGACCACGACCTTCTGCTAATTTCAGTAGTACGCATTGTCGCAATAGTCTTAAAACGATTACATGTTGCATTCAAGGCTGCAAATAAACACGTCATCAATGTTCCAATGAATATATAATGGTGTCGAATGCATTGGGAGGTGTAACCGGCAGGAGCAGAGTCATCATGCACTGCTCAGACGTCGATCAGTACCTACTGGCATCACTTCCTGATTCACTTGGCGCTGCACAAGGAGTTTGTTTGACGCGCGACTTATGTTGTTCAAATCAGTATTTTGACAACATTTTGTTCTTGGGATTGAATCCCTCCATGCTTGATCGAGGACTTCTTGACTTTTGGAGCACGATCGATGCCTTGTAACGTTGATGTCGGTGGTTTATAATGGAATGTGGAGGCACCACAGGTCTGAACTAAGACCACCACATTCTGATTCTAAATACGGTCACAAGGGGGAAAGAAATGTCTGTTATGTTGTTATTGTCTCTTATGCCATGTGCCACATTAATCTCGTGAAGTTTCTCACCAATCCAATGACGACTTATGTTGTTCAAATCAAGATTCTGACAACTTCCTGGGATTGAATCCCTCCATATCTTGATCGGGGACTTCTTGAGGAAAAGAACGTCTGTTATGTTGTTGCAAGATAATGTCTCTTATGCTATGTGCCACATTGATCTCGTGAATGCAGTCATCTCAGTAACTGTTGCGCTTGGTTTCTCACCAAACGAACAACTTCTGTTGTTCAATCATGATTCTGACAACATTTGTTCCTGGGATTGAATCATTCCATATTTCTGATTCTAAATACGGTCACAAGGGGGAAAGAAATGTCTGTTATGTTGTTGCAAGATTATGTCTCTTATGCCATGTGCCACATTAATCTCGTGAATGCAGTCATCTCAGTAATTGTTGCGCTTGGTTTCTCACCAATCCAACGACGACTTATGTTGTTCAATCATGATTCTGACAACTTCCTGGGATTGAATCCCTCCATATCTTGATCGGGGACTTCTTGAGGAAGAGAACGTCTGTTAAGTTGTGGCAAGATAATGTCTCTTATGCTATGTGCCACATTAATCTCGATCACAAAGCCGACATTTATGGTCGATGTAACTCAATGCAGAGTTCTACTTCTCGATTGATTTTTATAGATTTTTCGGGGGCGTCGGGAAACACATGGAACGTACTTTTTATCATATTAGTAGCAGAGCTGGTACCCAGATGTACATACCTACATACCCTTGCCTGTACCCTGTACCAAGGAAGGGTACAATATACACGTACGCTTGCTAGGTCTACTTCTACAGTACTGTTCGTATGGGAAAGTTGACTTGTTTGTATTATCCGAAGGGCTTCGATGTGTCTGGAACTTTGCGATTGTTTTATTCAATCCACGAATGATACGCTTGCAAGAGGGTGTACTCTGAATCATTAAGGGAACACGCGGGCTATGAGTTTTATGCTATGGCAAATCGCACTTGAAACGAGCTACAGTTTGGCCTTGGCCTGCATTTCGTTTGAAAAGAACCAAAATTTGTTTCGTATTTCGCTCTAAAAAGGCCTAAATTTCGCTATAAATTTCGTTCGAGTGTAAAAAATTCGCGAATTTCGCTGGTTCGCGAAAATTCCCATAAATAGCCAGCTCCCCCCTCGGGGGTTAAAAACAAGGACACAAAGGAAAACTCGAAAATAAGGGTTCTCGAATTACCGAGACACAGGTACGATTTAAAGCGCAATGTCCATTATGCGAAGACTTTTTTTGGTATATTTCCGAAAAAGCTCCATTTTATTTACGTTTTATTTCAAAAAAAAGGCCAAATCCACGAAATTTCCGCGTGGTGTTTACGAATTTCGCACGAAAAGTTTCTTTTGATTCAAAACGGAATTAGTTTCGCCCAAAAGGTCCCAAATTTCGCTTATTTCGTAACGCGAAAAATTTCGCGAAATACAGGCCAAGCCCAAGCTACAGTACGGGAGCATTTTCCTCAATGTGCTCGTAACCTTTGACGATCACAGGCTAGGAAAAAGCAAGTTGGTCCACTACATGGGGAATCGCACGTTATGGTCGATGTAACTCAGTATTGAATTAAATAGTTTTATAGAGTCAGCGCTGACTTATTATATCGCTGAGTTGAACTACTTATACAAATCTCAATGCAGAGTTTGGTTGACTGTATTAACTCAACGTTGAGTAATTTCAAATATAACAACTCAGTGCAGTGTTCAACTACTCATACAAATCTCAATGCAGAATGGGTTTCTGCTTCGCTATAGCACCAGCAATAAGACGCGATTTGGGGACTTGTGAGAATCCATCTGCCGTACAGTTGCACGGGACCGCACCTCGGCGAACGCGGGAAACGAAAAGGGGCTGTCGCCGGGCTCAAAAGTCGTGCCTCTGAGCATCCTTATCAAAAAGCAGAGCGAACCTTTTCCTTGGCGATAGCTATTCTCCTCGCCTTCGAAAAGAATTATCTACTGGCCTCACTTAGAACAAGTTGTTTGGACACTCAAGTTGGCCGTTTGGGCCTTAGCAATGATCAAACAGAGCTTATAGCGAATCTATCAGCTTACAATTGAAGCGCTTTTATGGAAGGGTGATTCTCGTCTTTGGCGCGAGCGCGCCAAGCTAGCACGGAGCTAGAAAACTGGTGTACGGGACATCGACAAATGGTGTTTTTTCCGCGTTTCGGTCCCATATTAGTAAATAATATCCCTTGGTTCTTCAGCTTGGTTGATGGAGACTTGTGTCGTCATATCGAAAGAGAAGTGGATGGACAGGGCCGGTCCGAATTCCCGGTGCCAAGGTTCCAGGAAATGATGGGTTCATCGGGAATCGGGAACCGATTCGGGAATTCTCCGGGAAATGGCTGGTTGTAGTGCAAATGCCGTTGGTTTGCCTCACCTACTTCGGCCATAGGGCCGTAAAACTACGTACCATTCACATGGACATAAAAATTCGGATTATTTTTCGTTTTCGTCTCCCTCTCGGTGCAGACTGGCTGGTGATTCTACCGTAAAACGGCTAAATAATCCGGGATTTACCAGGAAATGGTCTATATTTTACCGGTTCCGGGAATCAGGAAATCGCTCTTTTCAATCGAGAATTCGGACCGGCCCTGTGGATGGAAAATCCTTATTCTGTCAGCCTAGTCGAGATAGATTTTTATTCCTCCGAGAGAAGCGATATCCAAGATCTGGCCAACGCGTCGACTCCGTGACGCCAGTATTTTCCAACATTGCTGCTGAATCAATTTATAAATGACTAGCTATAAAGAGCTTCGAGGTATTTTATGCGCGCAGTGCAATAAATGAATTCAAACTCGAACTCGAACTAATACAAACCCAAATGGCACAGAAGCCAATGCTGCGGGCCGAAGTGCGAATGCGCGTGCGTTGCGCAAACAAAGCAAGTGCGGAGTGATTCAGGAGGGAGAGGGGCATTGGCCAAATTCCTCGAAAAATTTGCAAAAAGCGAGGAATTTGTGGGTGTTGCGCACTCCGCAGGACTATAAAGAGGAAGGCGCGCAAGCAAGGAAGCTCGTGACATGCGGAACACGAGGTCCACTCGGCAGAGGTCAAAGTGTGCCTTTCAGCGCGCAAGGCGCCTATTGTTCTGCCTCTGAGCCAAAAAAGGCCTTGACAGGACAGGAACTCCTTCCTCGTCCGCGGAGTGGCAGTGAATAGAAAAGCCCCCCCTCAAAAATACAAACAGCAACATGCAAGCGGGCCGCTTGTGGCCTAGCGGCCCCTCCCTATCATAGAGCTAAACCCATGTATCTTCCATCAAACGCCACGGACGCTAGTCGTGGTCGTCCTCCAGCGTTTTTCGAAACCCTCGCAAGGCCCTTCACCTTGAGAGCAAGTCGACTGCGTATACCCCGAAGAGTGCAGGTTCCGCGCTAGTGATCGATTGATTTATTTTGGCGGCAGCTACAAGCATTGTCAGCACGATCCTGTACTAATTAAGTACCTAAAGTAGTAGCTAAACTGTCTGGCCATCTGGTCCACTCCTTGTCATTCGTAAACCTACGTCCCAGGGTCGTTCGGTACACTTGGTACGTAGGTTTACGAATGATGAGGATTGTGTCTGGCCGGCACGCCTGCACTCCGGAAGAAATGCACTAGTATGGTATAAAAAGAAATAAAAAGGGAAAAACCACATTCAGTAAATCCGAGAGAACGGGCACTCCGGCTCGTCGGCTCCTTCTGAATTCGTTCTCCCAACTCCCGATTTCACGACCAACTCTGCGAGAAGCTGACTCATGCACGAATGTGAGTATTGAAGTGCGTTGTCCATGCCGTCACGTCTTCGCCCGAGTTCCCCTGGTTGAGGTTGATCGTGGATCAAGCTTATCGTATCTCTTCAAAGGCTACTGGGCTCGCCTCCTCGCCGAGAGTACCTGTATTGCGTGTTCCCGCAAAGATGCTGTCCTCTCGTAAGACTACAAGCGTCTCAGACGACGAAGGAACGCCACCTCCATCGGCAATAAAAGTAAACACTTCCGGAAGCGTCACCCACAAGAAACTGAATGAAACAGACTCAGTTGAATATCCTACGCAGCAAAGGCCTAGTGCGGGGATCGAATTATTCCGGAGCGGAGTCGAGGCGGCACTCTTCTCGCGGAAGATTCCATCGAAAGGAGCTCTTACGCAGCAGTTGCAGGTGTCAGCGAAAGCCCTCGATAAGGCTCGGAAGGAAACCTACCAGAAGAAGTTCCGCTTATGGAGTAAGTCTACTGTCCTCATTCTACTCCTCATCCCAGCCCTCTTCCTCTCGAAATATCAGATCTGGTTCTTTGTTCTCTGTCTTTGCCCATTTCTCGAGCGAGTCCTTGCTGCCCACTAGTTTCACCCCTCTTTTTCCATGCTGTATCGAACGTGTTTGTCCTTCTGCATGTTCAATACTTTGCAACCTCTTCTGTAGTGCCCATGATACACTCATTCAACGATAATGATGATGACGACGAAGAAGAAATAGTCGATTTGCTGCCTGTTGACGAGCTCTTAGATCGCGTCACTTTGAAACGTGTTCGCATCGCAGCCGTGGAGCGTAGCCTGGTTTTCCTTTTCTTCTTGTTTGTATACTGCGCTACATTGTATCTCCAGCGTTCGCTTGCGGACAGCTATGAACTCGAGGCTGCCTTGAAAAAGCAAATCGAATCGGGTGACGTAAAGTTTAGCGAAATTGATAAGGTCGACGATATCTGGACTTGGATGGAGTCGTCATTACTGGAGAGCGTTATCCCAGGCGATACTTGGTACAATGGGGAACCATTGGAAACAGCAGACCAGGGCTACAGCTTCTTTTATCAAAAGCAATGTGGCGGCTTCTCACTTGTCCAGCACCGGGTGAAAGAGTATAGCTCAGATGCTTACACTCCGGACTTCGTAGGGCTGTACCCCACCGTGTGGCCGAATCTTGGCGGCGAGACTTCTACAGCAAAAGATATTGGTTTCGGAGATGATCGAGAGCCTTTTGGGCCTGATCACGACCCTCTCAAGTACGTGTGGACGCCAGACTCCGCGGGCGAGTTTCAGGGGGGTGGGTACATGGTGCAGTTCCCAACGAAGCAGCAGAAAGTGAAATACTTGATCAAGGAAATGAAGGCTGATCGGTTCATTGACAAGAAAACACGCAAACTTATGTTCATTGTGACCAAGTTCAATGCAAACTTAAAGCTTTTCGCTGTGATCCAATTTGAGGTTACAATCAACGCTGCGGGCGACGTGAGCACCAAAACTGCGCTTCGATCAGTTCGCGTCAACCAGTTCGTGAACTTCCGCGACTTCTGCAGAGTTTTACTCGAATGTGCTGCTGTGTTTCTCATGGTCTTACAAACCATTCAAGAATTGAGCACTTTACTTTTTGTCGGCTTTCGGGCATATGTGAACTTTTGGAACATTGTCGACGGAGCGCGCCAGTTCCTGTTTTATTACAGTATCATCGCCTATATCACGCTCATGTCTGATGTCATTCGGCAGCAGCCCGACGCTGTGGAGGATATGTGCGATGGCGGCGAGTGGCAGAATTTCCCCAAAGTGGCCAAGCTTGAGGTATTAGGCCAAGAACTTCGTAGCTTATTGTAGTGTTGCATAATCCGTGTGTGCACTATCCCTGCAAAGGAACTTGTGGAGACTTCTATTTGGCTCACGTTTACTTCTGCTACCTTTGCGTGCGTATTTTACAGGACGACTATGTGTTCGTGTCTGCCCTGGTTCTCCTCGTGTCGACATTGCTCATTTTCAAGTTCCTCACACCTTTCCCGAAGATTGGGATCTTCGTGCACACCATGGTCAGCGCTGGAGGGGACTTGCTGAACTTCACCGCTGTGTTGTCGATTCTACTGTTTGGCTATGCCATCATGGGCCACTTGCTGTTCGGGCATGTTATCGAAAGCTATTCAACAGTATCAGCTGCTGCGGAGTCGGCCATTTTCTTCTCCATTGGAGACGTGGACTACGAGAGCTTGGTCGCCGCTAGTAGCTATGCGGCTGCCGCAATTTACTTTTACTCGTTTCTCTTCATCATTACCATTGTTGTGATGCAAATGGTGATTGCTATCATCTTCAACGCGTATGATGGTTTACGCGAGCTTATCAACGTGTCTGAGGAACTGTATGTTCGGCCTGTTCTCGTGCGTAAATTGCTGCTCGGGCGTGAACCAAGTATCTGGGAGACAAATACACCACTATTCGACGTTTTGAAGCGCCATATTTCTCAACTGTCGTGGAAGAAGTTGACAACGCCGATCATTGCACGTGTGCATCCGCATGACTCAGTGACTGGAGGAAAGACACTTGATGCCGAAAATTTCAGCGACGATGACCTCTTGAATCTGTTTGATGCTCAGCACGTGTTCCGCGTCTACGGGATATTATCTCCTACACTAGAAGGTGAGATCATCTCCGTCAAGAAATCGGTCGCAGCAGAGCGACTTAAGGAAGCAGTGGCCTCGGGTGCGGACCCCACGCAAGCAGCGAACGATATCGAGCGGAGGCATTCCGAAATAGATCCGTGGTCGCTCGACACTCGCGAATTTTGCGCTCTCTTACATGCGCTGGATGAACGCGATGACGAAGTCAATGTAAACGATTCAACGGAGATGCGCATTGCACAACACATCTTCAACGCATATGGTCGGCAGAAGGCCTCGAAGCGGAAGGGACGGGGAGGCTTGATGCAAAGGCTCGATGGCCTCAATAAAGAGATGAGTGAAAAGCTCGACACTATTTTGCGCCTTACTCAAGAATACAACGGAAATGGTGGTGAAACGGAGAATGACGAAGATGCGAAGACATCGTCCCAAAAATCGAAAATAAGCTCAGAGAAAGCTGAATCCTCAGTTGCCGAAAATGAGGACGTTGGCGCTTCATTGTCCGTTAGGACGGATGTTCAAGGTGCTGGATTTTTCAGTGGGCCTCTAGATCGGACGAGTTTGCAGAGCAACGAGTCACCATCTCATTCGCGTTCAGTCAGCAGTCTCTCAGGTTTGCGGAAAATGCGCCGAGGACAATCTGTAGCGGTTTTAAAAAACGATCACATGTCTACTTTCGTTGAAGATCTTGACGAGCAAGATGAATCATCGGAGTTAATGTAAATCATATTTCTATCGAAATCTCGACGTATCTGCTCGAGAAAGATGGTTCCCCGTAACCCCGTAATGATTATTACATTCATCCTTGTTTTTGTTTTTATGCAGCGCCGCCTACGAACTTGGCTTCTATAGCGGCATGTGAAATCCAGCCCTTAGCTTTGCGTTAATTTAATTATCCCTGGCTTCCTAGTAACTGGAATATATACCAGGATACGATATATGGTATATTATCAAGCGTCCGTGGCGTTTGATTGAAGATTTATGGGTTTAGCTCTATGATAGGGAGGGGCCGCTAGGCCACAAGCGGCCCGCTTGTATGTTGCTGTTTGTATTTTTGAGGGGGGGGCTTTTCTATTCACTTCCACTCCGCGGACGAGGAAAGAGTTCCTGTCCCGTCAAGGCCTTTTTTGGCTCAGAGGCAGAACAATAGGCGCCTTGCGCGCTGAAAGGCACACTTTGACCTCTGCCGAGTGGACCTCGTGTTCCGCATGTCACGAGCTCCCTTGCTTGCGCGCCTTCCTCTTTATTGTTCTGCGGAGTGCGCAACACCCACAAATTCCTCGCTTTTTGCAAATTTTCCGAGGAATTTGGCCAATGCCCCTCTCCCTCCTGAATCATTCCGCACTTGCTTTGTTTGCGCAACGCACGCGCATTCGCACTTCTGCCCGCAGCATTTGCTTCTGTGCCATTTGGGTTTGTATTAGTTCGAGTTCGAGTTCGATATTATCAAGCCAAAACACAAAATTCGAAGTGCTTTGGACTACAGACCGGCAGCCCGCGTCTGCCTCGAGTTCCCCCCCCCCCGAGGGGCCGAGGGAGGGGCTGAATTTAGCAACTATCAGACAGGGCACCAACTAGTCGACGTCTGTATAGTCTTCTGGGGCGGACTGAAAGCCAGGTCCGGGGTTCTTTTCCCAATTCTAAAGCCGCCGAGCACCAGGCATTCCGACGGCTGCTCGTATAGCTTATAGGCCCAAAAGAGTTCTTTGATTTAAGCGCCGAGCTACGAGGGGCATTTAATGAAATCAAAGTCCTTGTATTTTCCAGGATTTATTCGCTTCCGCCCGTATGAGGGTCTAGCGCATTTGGCCTCCTCTGCTCCTCTATGTTACTGTGCCTGTGTAAAAAGTATAACAGGTTCAGCGCGCTAGGGCGAAAGCACCGGGAAAGTGGTCGTAGCTCGACGCGGCTCATAGTTCGCTCGAATTCTTGTCGCCTTGATACGCGCCCATCGTACTGTGCCCGTGGTCAACGTTTCTGGCATGTGCAGTCCAACTTACTGTCGGTGTGCGACTGTAGCACTGACGACTGTGCGAAAATAGTTCATCGAACAACATACAGCCAGTTGCGGGTGATAAGAAACACTCAGGTTAAGAATTCGAGGGGCAAAATCTAGCGTGATTTTCAAAAGAAATGAGGGGTGTTGGCTCCGGTTTCCAAAAAACGAGGGCCTTTCTGCCCTGCCTGCCTGCCAGTCACGTAAGAAACTGAGGGGAGCGCACGCGGGAATCTAGAAAACTGCCTAAGAAACGAAGGGGCCAGCCGTTTTCATAACTTTTATGTAAATTTCTTTACTTCGATGCAGCTCCGATATTCAAGCGCATTCGAACTCGTGCGCGAAAAGGGATCGCGAGGTAGCTATCAGCGGTAATTCACTCGCCATCACGTCTCGACTCACACACACCAACTTCACTCTTCGCGCTCTTACTCCTCACCATCGCGCCCTGTGCAGTTTTCTTCTCTTTCCGGGTTCATTTTATAGCCCATTTTCCACTCCCTAATTGCAACAATCTTCCAATCAATTCAACGACCTTCTAATCTTGATAAAGTCCACGGACATTCCGTACTTACCCTACTATACACACCAAGTCACCAAAAACTCCTCTGCGGGCGGAAACACTTCGTTTGAGCTGCACTCTCAGATCACGGAGGAGCGTGCCACTTTGGACCGCTACCACCACTTCCATGGCCACTCGGGCATGTGCGCCTGATTAGCTTCTTTGGTTTAGTTTACGCTGCTTCGCTTTTCATCTCTACCTGTTAGCCTTCTAATTCCGGCCCTTCAGGGCCTGTCTCAAAAACTAAGTACTGCATAATAACAACTTCGTTGATCGCGGTGCGGCGGACACGCGCCGCTGAGCGCTGCAGTATGACTCTTTGCAGTTTGCTGGGTTTGCAGGTACGAGCACGGTGGCCGGGTCCTATCGGCGAGGCAATCGGCCATGTGATAAAGAATTTGTCTGCCAAGCGCCATCTTCTTATATTTTCTTAGTGCGCACCATGCCTACTAGAGATGCGGCATCAGTCGTGGTGCGGTTCGAGATACAAGGGGAGCCTGACGCGCCGGAATCTAACGTAGTGGTAGAAGTGATGGTACCACGGCCAATCATGCTCGCTGCCTTGACCGATGCATTTCCATACGAAGGGCAGTTTCACTTCCGGCAGCGTGTTACTATCAAAGGACAGCGCACGCACTGCTGGCTAGACTTAACCGAGAGCGCCACCTCTTCTGACCTTCAGCCACCTGCGGGGAAGCGCCTTGACATTCGAGCGCTTCCGTTGTGGTTCGGAGAGCAGTCTAGCAATAATGAGGGAGTACTAGACGTTGACTGGGGCATTGACGACCAAGTGAGCATACCTTTACATTCTTGAACGATGTGAAAGCTACGTTTGTCGACATCCGTTCTGTGGGCGTCTGCGTTGCCCCTAGCAAGCTACGTACTTCAGTAGTTGCTCGGCGCCGCTGAAAAAGCAGTGTCTATAGCCTCTATTTGCATAGAATGCAAACATTCTTTAAAACTCTTTCTTGTTTCTCAATTCTTTCCAATGTCACGGCGTTCTCCAGGACCAGCGGCAAAACGGGGCATGGCTCGACCACGCCAACAAGCTTGGGCGAGGCGCCCTGGAGTCTGCAGAGGGGTTCGCCGACAGAGTCGACGGCGCTGCTCAAAAAGCGGCCGAACGGGCCCAAGTTGCTGCTGCTCAGGCCAAAGTAAAAATCGGCAAGAATAATTGTGTTCGAAATGAATGGGATAAAAGAACAAGAGGTTTAGAGACGACGGACTTCTTGTTACGCTGTGCTATACTAAGTACTTAGCAGCGGGCGTCCGTTGAATTATTATATTCTCTATATTCCTTACTCCATATGATTCTTGTTGAAGTCTTCGTCTTTCCCGCTGCATCGGCGCAGGTGGCAGCGCAACAGTTGTTCGAGAAACGGCGCGACGTCACCAAGGCTGCGGGCAGTTTCTTTGCGTCCGTGTCCTCCAAAGCCCGCGACGGCATCCGCGACCTCTCCGTGTCAAAGTCATCCCAATCCTCTTCTGCAGCAGCAGCAATGCCGAGCCCTGCAGCTCATTCGAACCTAGAACGGTTAGCTGACGACTTGGCAACCCCTTTTGATCCCACGAGCCATGCACACTGTGGTTTAGCGGCCGTGGTGTGGGCTGCAGGGCGCCGTGCCAGTGAGATCGGCCGCAGCGAGAGCGGCAGCAGTGGCAACATCAGTAGCACTGGCACTGGCCGAGACGCGGAGCTTTTGCCACCGTTTAAGCCAGGTCCATCGCCTGCTTGGAAAGCGTTGGGCTTCGTGGCGCCCGATGGCGTTGGAGACATGAGCAAGACGGGCGTACTAGCGATGAGAGCGCTCGCGTACGCGGTAGAAAGGCATGAGCAAGCGGTAAGAGCATCATGGCATTTGTTTCGGGTTTTAGACTCAAAGTAATTGTGGAACAAGCACGCTTTGTGATTTTTTAATTCTTAGCTTGAACCTTGCGAGGGGTCGATGGTCTGTTCTTTTCGTTACGCATTTTACCGTGATCATTCGGTTGACTTTCGTTGTGTTGCGTTTGAGGAAATGTCATTTACTACTGGGGTTGGTGATTGCGGTGACGATGGTAGGTGCTGCGCATGGCAGTAGCGCACCGGGCGTCCACAGCCGCGCATTACCCGTTTGGAATCGTGGCAGTCAACGTTGTGCTCATGCTCGCCGACGTGCTCATGCTCAAGGGTCGAGCTTTCATCCAGACGCCAGCGCGTGGGTGGGAAGCTTTCGCAATGCTAAACGATGACAATGACGACGGCTTTAACAGGGACCGCAGCTTTGGCAATAGCAGTGGCCGTCCAGAGGATACTAATTTAAGCAATTTCGAAGGATTCGGCGAGCTTTTCACGCTTTCGTTGAAGCACGTCGATTACTTGTGGACCACGGAAGGAGCAACCCGCGCGGACTTTGGGCGCATTATCAAGCTCACCAAGGGCGCTGTCGTGGAAGTGCTCGCCGAGGGCCCGCGAGATGTGGTGGAGCTGCTGGATGTCGCAGTGAGAAGGGGCTTGGCCCACTAATTCAGAATTGAGCTCCAGTTCACTCGTTTTCTGGAGTCTTTCGCCGTAATATCGAAGATATGAGGGTTCACTGCGCCGAAATCCCGTTTTTATATGAACCCGAAGCCCATATATTATTTGCATTTGCATTTGAATATTTGAATGCAGGGCATGAATTTTAGGAACCCGGGAACTAGTCTACTTCAAGTATATCCAAACAGGCCTCAAATAAAAGGCCGTTTGAGAAATCCGAGCACCTGGCTTCTGGATTTCCCTTCTTTGAATTTGACTTTACAGTACTCCTTGCCTCTTCCTTAAGTACTCGAACTCGAAATAATACAAACCCAAATGGCACAGAAGCCAATGCTGCGGGCAGAAGTGGGAATGCGCGTGCGTTGCGCAAACAAAGCAAGTGCGGGGTGATTCAGGAGGGAGAGGGGCATTGGCCAAATTCCTCGAAA
>Ga0307931_1001974_pt1 | contig 13357 bp, 13 predicted proteins | sample OrgLakmetageno47_FD_201816 | JGI IMG/M metagenome (GOLD analysis project Ga0307931, IMG submission 201816) | Saline water microbial communities from Organic Lake, Antarctica - #47 | ecosystem: Environmental > Aquatic > Non-marine Saline and Alkaline > Saline | place: Antarctica: Organic Lake... | reverse complement strand
CGCGAGCAAACGGTGGAAATGAGTTATAACAGGGAATTGGATACAAGGAGTGTAATGGAGCGTATAGGTGCATTGGGCAAGAAACTCGAATTCATTGAAGCAAGGAAGCAAACAGACAAACGCGTACCGTGAAGTCTCTGGGCGTTGCCGTTTCTTCCAAGCGCGAAGCTTGGCTCGCAGGCCGCTGCTCCATGGTCAAGTGCGTTACTGCCACTGCTTTCGCCAGTTTCACCTGGAACCCAAATGGCAGAGAAGTGAGTGAAAGGACGAAGGAAGACCGCGCAGGGACCACGCGCGACCCACGGACTTGATATACAAAGAAAGTACGAGAGGTCGAGAATGGTGGGCTACTAATCCTAAGTTCAGTGCACGATGCCCCTCCCCCCTCCCCCCCTTCACCCCATGCTTTGGCTACCAACTGGGATTAAGGGTCTCATAACGAAGGTCTACGGAAACGCATAGGAACCCCTCCTCCCCTCCTCATTCACCCCTGTGTAAAGTGTACCGTAAATCGCCCGGCGTTGCCAGCAAAAGCCCAACACTGCGCCCGGTAAGTGTTGAAACTTCTGCTGTCATCGAGGGCGTTGCTGTCGGACGAGTCGGATGAAGCCGCCACCGCAGCAACAGGCGAAGCGGGTGCAAAATCTGCGGATGCGACGGAAGTCGGGCCAAGGACGGACTCCGGCGGAGGAAACGGGGCTTGCAGACCGAGCACGTGGAGCATGGTACCCCCTAGGGAGGATTCGACCGAGGCCGACGGGTAGGACGGCGACGTGAGCGCGTGGGAATACACCACCTAGTTGGAGGCATGGGAATGCATTGGTTTGAGAAACAGAGAAATTACAGCACAAGCTGCACGCAAGATGCATCTCTTGAAGCGACCATACAGCGGTGAGCTCCTCTTGAGAAACAGGTTCACGCTGCTTGGCACCCCGTAGGACACAAAACACCCTCCAACCCCACCCTGAAATTCAAGCGAACGAGAATGAAGCGCCCTACCTTCCCGCCTGCAGCCCGAGCAGCGTAGTCGTTGCCTTGTCCTGCCGTTTCGAGCGCTAGCAGTTGGTCGAGCGTTTGCTCCAGCTCAGCCGCGGGCGCGCAATCCGCAGCAGATGATGAAAACGTAGCAGCCGCCTGAAAAGCAGCGGCTTGCCGCGTGTGGGCTGCAGCCACTTCGCGCCGCACTTCTCCGAGAAGCTCGTCCTTTTCAATATTGGGTGTACAGTGAGGGAGTAGACATGGATCGTGGTTCAGTGGAGTAGAAGGAGTTGAACAGTGAGAATTGGAGACTAAAGACTAGCAGCCAAAAAAAAAGACGGCGCTGCGATTGAACGCATCTAGTACATGGTCACGACAACACAACTATTTACCTCAAAGCTCCATGCTTCCACTTTATTGACTTCGTCTAGAACTTGGCGGACGCGGTCGCTTCCTGTTTTGCTATCCGTTGCCTCGTCTTGCAGCGACTGGTAGGCGCTCGATCTCGCGTTTGCAATGGTGGAAAGCTGCTGCGTTTGTGCTGCTACTTGGTGCTGAAGGTCTGAAAAATGGCCCGCCTCCTTTGCGATGGTAAAGCGTGTAAAGAGACAAAATCAAGAGTTACAACATGCTGAGCGCAGGAGAATAGCACGTGGATGTGTGTCTTGACTTTCTCACATGGTATATCAATCGGTCGATCCACCGTGATTCCGATCGGTCCTTCTCTACGTTCATCACCAAGCCTCGCTGTAGGGACAAAATATTCACATGCAGGATGAGAATCCATGATGTTTCAAATTTATTCAAATGGTTGCATTGATCTTACCATCTTCCACCAGACGGTTACCATGATACCCACTGTTGCTGCATTGATTAATAAAACTGGCAACTTTGACATGGTTGCTATGTGTAAAGGCGGCAATGAATATTGTGCACGTGCTGTACGTAACTATCAAAGCTACTGAATGTCTAGTGGCCGTTGCGTCACGTTTTTAAGCAAAGGTCACCTCATGCACTCGTGCACTCATACGCATTCACCCAACACCCAACCGTGCGAACTGTGTGAACACCTGAACACTTGAACCGAACGCTCGACCTGAGCCTTTTATTACAGCACCTGATTTTTTTTTGAATTTCATGATTTTTGTTTGAGGGTTCGAAATTTCGACATCACAGCTTCCCGCCGGGCCGGACTATCCGGTGTGTCGGATTTCGGCCTTGTCTCGTCTCTCTGTACTCTGTACAGAAACGGAGATTTCACCAGGCCTTGTACACCAGACTACTGCGAATCGCGAGCTCCTTTACTGTAGGCCGCAAAGTATCTCGCAATGAGTACTGACGCTCTTGGTGAATCCTCTCAAGTTTCGCAGCTTGGTGTTCGAGTGCGCGTGCCGCGTGTAGAAGCGCGGACAACTCCGTCGCTAACTCGCGATGAACAGGTTAGTCTTTTCCCACGCCGTTACCCCCTCTTCAAGCCCGAACACCAACCCTACGCCGGCTTCGGAAAAGGCTTTCCAGTTACTGTTACCCTAGAAAAGATTCGATATACGTCGTTATATAAACTCCCACTTGGCGACCACAAACTCAAGCTACATTGTCTCTACCCTTCTCTTTGTGTATCTTGTGATTCGTTTTGTAGGACACCACCGATTTTTACGTCGTAGAGGTATCCTGGGATCACGCGCTCTACGGCGAAATCACGGTAAGGATTCGCTCTAGGGACCTTTCGATCATTAAAAAATGTGCATGCCGTAAACTTGTCGCATTTTATCAATCTTTGCTATAATATGAGCTGTATTCGAGGCGTGGGTTAGACAGGATCGCCGTTGTTTTATAATTTGTGACAGGCATGGTCTATAGTTCATCACCCATGACTCTCGGCATTCTTTGTCTCAAGTAGTACATTCCATTCAATTTGATGCCCGCGTTGCTTCCTGCAGGAAGAAGAAGGAGAGTTGGGGGACGTCCAAGACGATCTGCGCGGCGTGGTGGTCACCTACGAAGTGGCCTATCGGTTCAGCGTGATTAAAAAGTTTCACGACGAAATCTTCAAGGTATACTAGCTGTATACGAGCACGCGTTACTTTCTGTCATTTTGGCCGATTATGTGCAACTTCACTCATGCGTAATTCACTTAGTCTCTCGGTCTTGCTTTTGGATAATCGTTGGCTTATCTGCACACTCACAAATGTTTTTTTTTTAATATATGTTCTAGGTGTACCGCGAGCATGACGACCTCTTCCCATCGTCCATGATTGAGTGCTGCGTCTGCGGCCACAATGACTTGGTGGAGTATCGCCGGGCGGGCTTTGAAGCTTACTTGCAGTCTCTGGCGTCGTCCTATCTCGCGCCTACTGCGGTAAATCTATCACAGCAAAAGCGAAAAGATGTTTCAAGTCGCCTTTTTTGGTGCGCTTTACTTCTCAATCCGCAGTTGATTTTTGGTGCTGAGATAGCTTAGGTTGGATTTCAGCGAGGTTTAGTTCACACCGTATATGCCATCGCTGTGCCCGTACTTCTGCTTCTATCCGTCTGTGTGTGTGTGTACGCGCGTGTGAACCAACAGCTGGTGGAGTTTGCCACTTTCATCGCGCTGCATGCGCCGCCCACCTGTTCGCTGACGCGCCCGTCCCATTACGTCAAGGACGTGCTTGATGTGGCGCAGCAGAAAGGCGGCGGCGACCTCGCGAAAGCGCAAGAAGTGAGTGTGTTTATGACCATGCCCTTGGGTTGTTTACACTCTTTTGCTTTTCTGTTTTTCCAGTTGTGCTTCCGTGCATTTCTTCTCTTCAGCCTCGTTCTCACCCCGTGTTTCCTCCTACATTTGTGGGGTTTCAATGAAATAGGCCAAACCATCGCTGGAAGCGTTTTCGATTCGCGAAAAGAGCGTTGGCTCGATGACCAAAGGCTTTCGAGTGGATGACATTGTGAAAGTAGTGAAGGAAGGCTCGTCGTTTTGGGGACGAGAAGCCACGGTAAGAATGGGCACACGTACTCAATACTGCTGTTATTTTTTTTTCCATGATTTAATCCATCAAGAATCTGCCTTGTTGGTTCCATGTCATCTCAGCTACGTTTGCACCGATCGTTTCTATGGACGTCAGGCATATGTAAAACAGTTGTTGAACGTTTGTCAATCTCCTGGCTGTTCATGCTGTCTTGTGCTTGTTCAATACAACAGGTGACCGTGCCCAACTGGGAGAACAGCGGGCGGGTCAAAGTGAGCATGCACGGCTTGATCGGGCAGCAAACTGGCTCGAAAACGTATAAGCCGCAGGAGCTCGAATTGTTGAAGAGTTCCGAGCTGAACTTTGACGTGAGTGCCTTTTTCCTGTTGAATTTGGAAGTTTGCCGACAAACCTATCTGCGCTTCGCTTTAAATTGCTTTCTCTTTGGAAGCCTGAATGCACATTTTATCCAAAACATTCAAAGCATAACTTTGTTTGTCCTTCTTTTTTCTTTTCTTTTTAAATCTTTCGTTTATTTTCTTCCTGTTATTGCTTCAGGTGCTGGTGGGCGAGAAAGACGTTGCGCTCCCCTCGGGGATATTGTTGCGAAGGCCCTTACGGCGGCAGTTCGAATATGCCGACGTAATTCGAAGCGATGCCAACGACATCGAAGCGGAAGTGATGCGGCTGTGGGAAGAAAACAAAGTGCTTCGCAGCAAGAACGAAAAGCTCATTTTAGACTTGGTGCGTTTTTTTCGTTTGCCGGAAGTGCATGTCTCAGAAAAGATACAGTTAGGGCACTTTACCTTGTGAGTTTGTACAAATTTTGAGTGCAGTAATGCTTCATGACATGCATGGAAATGTTTTTTTATTAAAACTATCAAACACACAGCCAACTACTACACAATTGTACCTCCTCACAGTGATGCTCTAACGCAATTCCTACATGTGCGAACACCCCTCCATCAGGCTCGCGGGAGCAGCATGGACGAAGCGACCATCAAGAAGTTAGTGTCGGAGCCCGAGCAGGAAGCAGAACTGTTGCGGCGGAACCGGGACCGGGACGCGGCCACGATGACGCACTTGCGGAACCAAGTGGCCACCTTAGAGCAAAAGCTGCTGGAATTGGAGCTCCAGCAAGCAGCACCGGTGCGTGGAATCCTTTGTACTTACATATGTGTATATATATATTGGAATTTGTCTTTCTTTTTGAATGCTTATTGCAACTCGGCGAGGACTGAACTTAACTTTCCTTGTTGGCTTGATAGGCCTGCAGAGGCACTGCGTGAATTTTGTAAGCTTTCGTTTGGCTTTCTCCCCCTTTTATTTTTTTTCGCAGGAGGTGCCGAAGAAAAGGACCACTTTCTTTGGTCGTAGTACTAAAAGCAGCAGCCGCAAAACACCGAATGGGAAAATACCGACGACAATGACGTCCTCGTCGACCAATAAGGCTGCTTCACCTGCCAACTCCAACACGACCAGCGCACCGCTGGTGCGCATGCGATGTCTTTTCTTGGCTCGGATGCTGTCTTGGTTTGGAAGTTGGAAAATGAAGGAAGTAGTTCACCCAAGTATGTTTTTCCTTCTCTTCTTCCTTTCTTTCGTCGGTTCCCTCTCAGGCAAAGTTGACGACCGACGCAGCCGTGGATTTGCCGAATTCGCCGTTATCGTCTGGCTCTTCGTCCGCCTCCGACCACGACCAAACGTTGCAAGAAGCCGTGACCGCCCTCAACAGCCGCAGCACCGAAGCCAAAGTCCTGGTTGGCCTCAAGCGCCTGATCAACCTCAGCTTGAACAGCCACGACCACGCCGTGCAGTTCGTGCAAATGGGTGGGGTCGCTGGCGTGAACTCCGTCCTTCAGGTGTGCGTGAGCATCACAGCCTTATATTTTTTGTAGCTTCCTTTCTCTGTGTTTGCTCCTTTTCTGCCCTCTTCAATCGACTCTGCACCTTACTGTAGGTGTCTATTCAACGAGCCAGTCAAAGGCTCTCCTGGTCTTACGTGTATCTTTGAGTTTCATTTCTTCATAGTTTTCTTCATTGTATGTGCGTGTTTGTATAGGAATACCACACGTCCTCAACGATGCAAGAGAAAGGCTTGAAGCTCCTGGTCAACCTATCCTATGCCTCTGAAGAAGCTTCGCAAGCCATGGTGAACGCGGGCACCATTTCTTTGGTGCTGAAGGCCCTAGAGTGCGACTACAACGCCATCGAAGTGCAAGTCAAGGGCTTGTGGGTGCTGAAAAACTTGACCCACTACAAGGACGGGTGCGCCGCTGTAGTGGCCGCGGGTGGAGTGCGGGTGGCCGCACTGTCCATGGCGGCGAATTTGCCGGTGATCAAGCTGGTGGAACAGGTGCGTGAAGTGTGATGAGAAGCCGACACGGCTCTCTCTTTTTTTCTTCTCTATTTTTGTTTGTAAGATATCTATTTTTGTTGGCATTAGCCTCGCCCGTCCTTAATCCATTCTTTTGTCGTTATTTCAACCTAGGGTTTGGGTGTGCTTCAAAACGTGACCCACTTCGATGCAGCGGGCGTGGTGAAACAAGCCACGGTGAATGCCAACCTAGATTTACCCCGGCTCCGGAGCATGCATGCGGACGACCGAGCGCTCGTTGACAACGCAGCTCGCCTGGAGCAAGACTTGAAGCTGGTGAAAGCTGCATGAGGCAATCTATTTTTGAGGCGGTGATCAAAGTTTTGTCTTTTTATGGGTAAACGCGCTTCTCCCGGAATCCTTGCCGGTGACAGCCAATGACCAAGGACCAGGATGAGAGCACCGCAGGGGCAGTGCTTTTAAAACTGCTTTATTGGCGGCCTTAGCTATACCGCCACTTGCCATTTGCGCGTAAGAAAAACATCATACAGATCCATTTGAGATTTCCGGTTCTATGGTCTTATCTTTCGGTGTTCGATTTTAGCGATTAGCCCGTTCTACATTCTACATATAGCTATGTCATTTATGAGCGTTATAACAAAATCCAAAACAAACCCGCATCTCGCACAAACCCGCACAGACGTAAGGCGGGCGGCAATTTGATCAGATTAGATTATACTCCCCCAGTGCAAAGAAAGACGAGAGGCGAGGGCAAAAATAGGGCGCTCTTAGAGGTGGTTTGTATTTGTACTTGTGGCATATATCTGCGCGTTCCAGAAGGCTCTATCTGGCGTCTTCCTTCCAGTCAAGTCGGCGGGGTTTGAGTGCTCATTGTGCTTCACGTCCCAGGTACACAAGGCATTTCCTCGGGCTATTTTTTTGCCCCAGTAGGGCACCGGCTCAATGACCTTGTCAGGCGGCGGGCGCCAGCCACTCTCAGCATCGCTAGTCCTCTTTCTTACTGCACAGGGCCAATTATGGATCACGTCGCCGTATGGTGCGGCTTAACTTCGTCTACCATCGGCGATTGTTTCTCCAGCCCTGTGCATCAGTACTTCACGAGGTCGTTTAGACTTTCGTTTGTACTACTTAGCTTTTTATCTCTACCTATTTGCTTTCTAATTCCGGCCCCTCGGGGCCTTTCTAAAAAAGTAAAAAGGTCATTCGCAGTATGCATAGTATTCGGGTACCGGAAGGCTGCCCTCGAAGAGCGGGGAGGTCGATACATCGGGCCAGGGTAACAATTCCACATCTATATCTTCAGGGTTTAAGGGCGCTCCAAATTCCATTTGTTTGTATACTCGCCTAGAGTGCGAGTAGTTATGCCGCCAGTTTAGGTGATATATAGGCTAGTGATAAAAAAGGAGTTCGGAGACCTAAAAAAAGGAGGAATAGTAGGAGCCTAGCGGATTTGTTCGTATTATGCGTATATTTATGGAAGAAATCTCGTAAATGGCCTTGGATATATCCGTCGGGCGTATCTTAAGTTGTCCGTTGGGCTCGGATATGCCCGTTGGACTCCGATATTGTCCGTTGGGCTCCTTTTATGCTCCTTTATTTTTCCTGAAGACCCTAGGAAAAAGTTCGTCTTGCTTTATTACTTCCCTAGTGTTCCTGATAACCGGCGAGAGCGCGCAAAATCCTGTGATGATAATTCCGTGCTCAATTACGCAGTAAAAAATAAGAATCAATACACAGTGCATGGGTAAGTAAAGTCCTGGCTTCTTTTAGGAATGGCTTTTGTGCTACGCTTTTCGTTATACCTAGAAAGAAGAAAAGGATTCAGTTCATCATCATTATCTTTCATAAATAAACATTGAATTCAGAAATATCATTCAATTGAAAAATAAATATGATTTAATAATTGTTCAATAATTGATGGTGTTTCCTTCCATCTGCACATCATCCTCTTTGGGATTTTGACTTGCGTACAACTATAAGTTCGAAAACTTCTGCCCAGAGCATTTGCTTCTGTATCATTTTGATGTGTATTAGTTCGAGTTCGAGTAGCTGGTTGTCTAGTCTAGTCTAGTCTAGTTAATACTCTCCCAAAAACAAAGAAAGGCAAGAACACAGCAGTCACAGAGGCACATAAAGAATGCACTTGAGCTGCAAATGCGCTAGCAAATTCGCTCCAGATGGCCAATTAGGGCTCCAACTGGCGCCTTTCCTCCGAACAAGTCGGCGGGACTGAGTGCTCGTTCGTGTGTCACGTCCCAGGTCCAATCTCAGCATCGCCTGTCCTCTTTCTTACTAACGAAGGATGGATCACGTGGCTGTAATGCTGTAGGCTGTGCGAACACGAATGACCACAGGCCTACGAACACCAGGAATAGCTTCTCCGCTCCAGAAGCGGTACTTAGCGAGGTTGCTACTATAAAATTCTCCAAATACCTATGGCCATGGCATGGTTTCACGCGTGTGCAAGCTTTTCTTTGCTTGGTTGCCGCGGCGTTAGTGACTATATGGCCCGCCGTGACATTGGCCACGTCTTTCGCTTCCCATTTTGATACAGGCCCTAAAGGCCTAAAGGACTGGAATAAGATGATTAACAAGAGTTTATAGTCTAGTTAATACTCCACCAAAAATACTTTGCTTTTCTTCTCTACATGTTAGCCTTCTACTTATTCCGGCCCTTCGGGGCCTGTCTAAAATATTACAAAGAAATACCACTGTGGCATATAGCAACAGAAATTGCCTTCTAATTCCGGCCTTTCGGGGCCTGTCTCAAAAATGTAACCTTCAGAACAAGTCTGACTGGGCTGGGTGTCCTTTAGCGTAATGCAATTGTAATCGTTTACTCTCGAGGTGTCCTTCAGCCGTCAGGCATCAGGAGGTTTGGGAACATGGAGTATGTCAGCTTTTTCCACTTCGACCTGTCCTTGGCAATGGTGGTTCACTCATCGAATTCCTTCAAAATGCCCTTACTTTGAGCGCGTTCTCCAACGCCCTGCCCCAAGTCATCTGTGGACAACCAATTGGTTGAGAATGCGATACCCAACCATTTAGTAACTGCCGTGGCGCCCGGCTCATGGGCATACGTGCGACGTGGCCAGCCCAACGAAGAATCCGGTAATGAAAGTAACTGTCGATGTCAAAATTGCCCAAGCGATTGAAGAGACTCGCAGAAGTGATATGGTGGCGGAAGATACGCATGATGGAGGTTCACAAGGCACATGCTACGAGTGCACGTAGAGATGAAAAGCAAAGCAGCGCTAACTAAACCTATGAATAAATAAGCGCACGTGCCCAAGTGGCCTTCCCATGTTTTTGGAAGGACGTGTGCTTCGGAGCCAGTTCCCGAGCACGATTATTGTTCTCATACTTTTGACACAGGCCCGAAGGTTGCATTTTTCTCTTGCTATGTGCCACAGTAGTGTTTCTTTGTATTATTGAGACAGGCCCCGAAGGGCCGGAATTAGAAGACTAACAGGTAGAGAAGAAAAGCAAAGCAGCGCGAACTGGACCTAAGAAGCTAATCAGGCGCACATGCCCGAGTGGCCATGGAAGTGATGGTAGCGGTCCAAAGTGGCAAGCTCCTCCTGTTCCTGAGTGCGCCAGGGCGTACTATGCGGGCAAGTAGTCAACGGCGGGAGGCAGCTGATGACCTCCTGATGGCCCTTGTAAACGTGGTGTGCGAGCCCCGAGGAGACGACCAGCGGTCAAGAACGGGGCGGCGACTGGTGTTCTCCGTACCATATTAGGGTGACCAAGAATACCCGTCTTTTCCTCTCGGCCATCTCTCTTTCATAAAAGCAAACTCGTGAGTAGAAGACCATCTTCTACGGCATCTTCTGCGCGGCGCGGTGTGCAGCTTCGAATATTTTTGCCCCCAAATACCCAAATTTAGGTAGTAGGCAGTTAGGTAGAAGCGGTTATTGGCAGCTGATTATGTATGTATCTAGTAGTTGAGATGCCGGCTCCCAAAAAGCGAAACGAAATCATCTGATATCAGTAATTGGCTTTTTATGCCTAAATTGCATCTATTTAAAGCGAATGAAGATGGAATTTGATTTAGAATGAGGCGCGGATTCCAATTCCGGTCTCTAAATCGAAATCTATGCGGAGGGTGTGGCCAGGGGAGGGGGTAGGGGTAGGGGGAATTCATAAGAAAACCAACTTTTCCAGATCGTAATAAAAGTGCGATTTTTTGGTTGGATAGCCCCAAGTCACCCAGGATAGAACGAATTAGGCCGGAGCCGGACCTATAACCGTCTGCATGGTCATTTTTTATGGATTAAAAAAAAATTCAACCCGAAAATACGTCCCCCCCTAATATTTTATGAAAAAAAGTTTCTATTTGAGCACCTTACTGAACTTAAAATAAAAAAAAATTAGTGCCAATATTCATTTAAAATAGCACATTACTTTACTAAAATACCCTCAAAAGATCATTTTAAGTCGATCTTCATATTCAACGTCAACTTCGTCATGAATTTGGGTCATCGGATTATCACCCTTTTTTTTTCATATCGGCCGCCCTTGAGGCTTTAGGCTCAAGTGTGAATCACTCTTTGTTGGGCGCATGTAAATATTCGTTTTAAACTTATACTTTTAATGCCTTTGGAAATTGTTTTGATGATAATTTCGTATTTTCAATCGGGTTTCAAGGAACTCGAGAGGCCGAGGTCTACTGGTGATGATTTAGAAAATACACTGTGTTGGTACAGTTTACCATGAAGATGAACTCCAATGATGACATTTGATGTGACAATGCAGTTTAAAATCAGTATATTACTGTACTATGATCATCTCAATAGTTTGGCTGGAGTCGATCTTCACCTACAAATTTAATTTGGTCATCTAATTGGGTCATCGAAAAAACACCCTAAATATTCCATATCGGACGTCCTTGAAGCTTTGGACTCAAGTGCATATCACCCTTTTGGGAGCATGAAAGATAATTTAATTTAAACTTATTCTTTTGATGCTTTTGGAAATCGCTTTAATTACATATTCGTGTTTTAAATCGGATTTCGGGGATCTCGAGAGGCCGAGGTCTACTGGTGATGATTTAGAAAATACACTGTGTTGGTACAGCGTTTACCATGAAGATGAACTCCAATGATGACATTTGATGTGACAATGCAGTTTAAAATTAGCATATTACTGTACTATAATCATCTCAATAGTTTGGCTGGAGTCGATCTTCACCTACAAATTTAATTTGGTCATCTAATTGGGTCATCGAAATATTACCCGTGACATTCCATATCGGCCGTCCTTGAAGCTTTAGACTCAAGTGTGTATCACTCTTTTGGGGGTAAGAGAGATTACTTGATTAAACTTATTCTTTTGATGGCTTTGGGAAATTGCTTTAATTACATATTCGTGTTTTAAATCGGATTTCGGGGATCATGAGAGGCCGAGGTCTACTGGTGGTGATTTTGAAAATGCGCCGTGTGGGTACAGCGTTTACCATGAAGGTGAACTCCAATGATGAAATTTGATGCGGCAATGTGGTTTAAAATCAGCTTATTGCTGTACTTAAGTAATCCTAACAAATTGATTGGAGTCGATCTCTCGGCCTGGACTCCCGCCTTTGCTCCCTCGCTGCTGAGCAACCCGCCTCGAGTTTTCAACTCCTCGTTGCCGTCTCAGGATACGGCCACCATCGCGTAACGGGGGATTTTGGTCTGCTGACTCAAGCTCATATAAGCTTTCACTGTGTACTCGCCTTCGTGGGAGTCGTAGGCCACCATGGTGGCTTCGGGAAAACCCGTGGCGAGGCGCGGCAAAGAACCCGGCGCCGTCACGGGGAGGACGCGGACCCAGCCCCCCACTTCAAACAACGGCAACGCGGCGAAGTACGCTTCGTCCGTGGGTTCCGCACCACCGCTAGACTTGTTGGAAAAAATGTCTTCTTCCGAGCGTGCAAGCGGCTTTGACGGCAGCCTCGTGTGCGGCAGTAGCGGCTTTCGAAGCGGCGGCAGCCTCTGCCGCGGTAGCTTCGACCGTCGCCGACTGCGCCGCGGTGAAGGCGGCCGAGGCGTAAACGGCGAACTCCCGCACATGACCGTCGTTCGCGGCATGATTATCTAAATGATCATCATCCTCATCTACTAGGTCCAAGGCAGCGGCCGCAGTCGAGGAAGTAGCCGCAGTGTGATTCACCGAAGTGGGCTTTTTGCCTTTGCTCTGTTCGAACTTGGGCACGGAGCCGCCGCTAAACATTTCGTGCTTCAGGAAAGCTTCGACAGACGCCTCCGTGCAATAATAACCACCGTTGAACCTAGCGCATTTGGCTTGTGCGACTGCCCACGCGATGAAATTTTTAGTGTAGCTAGGTTTGGAGGGCCTGGCCGCCTGAGCTGTGCGGACGGCTGCCGTTTGCCAGTACACAGCGTTCCACACAACCGCCTCGGCGACAGTAAAAGGCCTGGGACCGCCAAGTGCAGTAGCCTTGAAGTCCTGCGCGTAAACGGCGGCCTTGACTTCTTCGGAAAGGGTCTCCCACGCCTCTTTGTGTATTTGGCTACCTGTGAGGAGCCACCTACCCACGCTTTCCCACTCCCATTTCATATGTACCGACGAAAAAAAATGGCTGCAGGTCAGGGAAAATAACATACCTAAAGCTTGAGGTTTGAACGCATTCGAACGATTGGAACCGTCGCTCATCGTTCAAGTCGATGTGCCAACTAATCGAAATCCTGTTCGAAAAAGGAGAAGCAGTCGGATCACTGAGGGCATGGATTCATCCGGGAGACCTTGATTCATGATCACAAGTTGAATGTAGTTTATTGCGCTTCACCTCGCCGTATCTTCACACTTGGGCACATTGAAATGGTTTTGGGAATATGTCTTGAGCAACGACCCCGTTATTTCTCCCCATTTCAAAACTAATGAATCTGTGAGCTTGGATGGCACTCGGAAATTAATCATTCAGAGGAAATAAAATAAACCAAAAATCAAAAGATTACATTAGAGCGTTATGAATTCCCCCTAGTAGGGGGGGTTCTATGGTTTATGAGGAACTCGAACTAATACAAACCCAAATGGCACAGAAGCCAATGCTGCGGGCAGAAGTGGAATACGCAAACAAAGCAAGTGCGGA
>Ga0307931_1001972_pt1 | contig 13358 bp, 14 predicted proteins | sample OrgLakmetageno47_FD_201816 | JGI IMG/M metagenome (GOLD analysis project Ga0307931, IMG submission 201816) | Saline water microbial communities from Organic Lake, Antarctica - #47 | ecosystem: Environmental > Aquatic > Non-marine Saline and Alkaline > Saline | place: Antarctica: Organic Lake... | reverse complement strand
TCTCAGAGCATGGAGGAGCGTGCCACTTTGGACCGCTACCATCACTTCCATGGCCACTCGGGCATGTGCGCCTGATTAGCTTCTTAGGTTTAGTTTGCGCTGCTTTGCTTTTCTTCTCTACCTGTTAATCTTCTAATTCCGGCCCTTCGGGGCCTGTCTCAAAACCCAAGAGGCTGCTGGGTTTTCCTTCAGCGAGATTAGTATTTACCAGACATTATTATGAGCCGAAGCGGGTAATAATCCAGGAAAGCCGCGGTTTTCTTGGTTACTGTGCGTATTCTAGGTTCGTGGAGCAGTCGTCTTTTTCTGAGCCTTCTCACCGAGGGAGCCCCCCCCCCCTGTTTCTCCTTCAACTGTGGATCATGCCTACCGGCAATGCATAAGAATGCTGTCCGTATATCTCTTCAATAGGCGCCAGTTGGAGCCTTAATTGGCCTTCTGAATTGACTGCTGTGTACTTGCCTTCTTTGTTTTTGGGAGGGTATTAACTAGACTAGACTAGACTAGACTAGCCAGCCCTACCGCCCGCAGCACTCGCTCCTGTGTCATTTGGGTTTTTACTAGTTCGAGTTCGAGTTCGAAAGCCCGGATTCTCTTGAAAATAAATGCAGTCATCGCTGAGTGAAATGCCGTTGACGTGCGTAAATTTTTTGATTTAGAGGCCAAAATTAGATGACTTAGTGGGTTGCTAAGTGGGTGGAATACAAAGCAGAGCACCTCACGAAAAATAGGTACTAGCACTAAAAGGAAAGCCAAACAGGCAAACATTCCCGACTGGCCATGGCATTGGCGATAGCGGGCAGTGGTTCAAAGTTGCATGCTTACGCGCTTCCGCATGCTCTGAGTGAGAGTGCAACTCAAGAGAAGAGTTCCCACCCGCAGATGGCAGAGGTGAATAACGGGGCTGCTGGCTATAGGGCTACAGCGAATTGCGAAGTCCTATAGACGCCCGGGCGATCCAGAAGAGGAGTCGCCCACCCCCGAACAATAGCGTAACCTTATTTGCGTTAGAGCTGGGGATTCTGCCTAAACATGGCCATGGTTCCCAATAATCGATAAGCCGGTATTGCAGGAGGCTGCGATTTTGTATCAAACTTTAGATGGCATATCTGTTTCTAGAACTGAACGCCTAATCCATAACTCGCCTTACGTACATGTAACAAGAAGGCAGTCAGATCACTGAAAAAGCAAAGAAGAGCTAGCATACCAACGGCGACTTCAGATTTCAAGTGTAATATTCCCCTTTAAAAAAACTCATGAGCGATAGTCCGCGTTGACGTTCACATACTCGTGTGAGAGGTCGCTCCCTAGCACAGTTGCTTTTCCATTGCCCAAATCCCCGAGGTGCAACTCTACTTCAACGCGCCTTTTGTGCAGCGGAAAAAGCGCTTTTCCGGAACCGCCGAGCTCCGCGGCCTTTTGATCGACAAAAAAGAACATAACCGTATCATTGGACATGCATCGTTTAGAGAGGCATATGGATTTACAAAAGAAAGCTAGATTTATATTGATTGGTGGCGGCGGAGAATAGCTAGATTCAAACATAAGCACCTTCATATGCTGCACTAGGAGCTGCTCGACTTCTCCGCTGAGTTGAAACTGGCCGTTCTCAAAGATGACCCGCCCACCCATTCGCATGGTGCACCCCTTCAAGAGGGTGCCCGCATCTCCGGGGGCTATTTCGGGTGCGCTGTCGTCGTCGTCTGAGCGTGCACTAGCCTGTGTGGATGCAAAGTATGAATTCGGAAACGGGTTTAAGAAATGGTTTCAAAAGAGAGAAGAATTGGCTTGTTTGAAAGTACAAGATAAAAAGTGATTTCAAGGAGTATTCAATCTTAGATCTTGCCGGAATGAAATGTGGAGGTCAAGAATGAAACGTGCTTGAAGCTGATTCACTACTATCGAGTCTAAAGTATGGCGCGTACCTGAAATTCGCTCAAATGGTCGCCTACGAACTTCCCCACGGCTGCCACTAATCGGCCAACGTTTGGATCGTTGCCGTTCACCGCGCACTGGTCGTATACAGAAAGAGAGTGGCAAAGCGATGAGAGCAAAGACAAACGAGATCACTCAAGAGAACGCGCAAAAGAACAAGAATAATCATAAGATCAGGAAGATGAGCAATCAGAGATAAGAAGGGTGAAAGATCACGACTTGTCCTCATCCCCACTTGAACTTATTCAAATTTAGTACCTGCGCTTCTGATTGAGTTCTTTTCAAAGAAGCAAAAAAATAAAAGAACAAATGCACGTCCTAATTACCTTAAGCAAGGGTGAGTTCACAACTGCACGTCCTAATTGAAGTGCGAGAGTGTCCGAGGGGGCGCCCGTCACTGCTACTGACATCACATGGTTCGTGCCTTCCCCGTTGCGTACCTTCATACGATAAGTAGATGGTGCAGGAAGAGTGAACAGTGGGCTGAGAAGAGAAAAGTTTACAGTAGGAGTGTACACACGCGTTCATTGAAGCAGTATACATGCGTTCTTTCACTCACTCACACCCAAATTATTGGGCGCAACTGCAATCGCATGCACGATCACAACCACATCATATCAAATGCCCGGATAAATGAAGTCAAGGAAAGGCCTAAGTTCTCTGTAAAATAACAGCGCAGCTGCAATCACATCCACAACCACTCAGTCGTCCAACTTATACCACGTCATCCGCGAGGCCGTTGCACAGCTGCTGGAGCGCCTTCTCGAATCGAAGCAACGCATCGGGCGTGGATGGCACTCTGCAGCTGGAGACCGCCACCACGGTGTCGGAAGTGGACTCGTCGCTGTCGACCTGGTTGAAGAGCGCGAAGAGAGCAAAGAAGAGGAGAAACGGACAGAGGGGGGTGAGGATGAAAGGAAGGTTTGTCTTTTGAACAGAGTCCCAAATCGTATTATTATTTTTTTGCTGTCCCGTGAAAAAAAACTTCAGCAACATTACGAGTATCCAAACGAAACACCGCGCTAAACTCCAAAGAATGAAACCAGGACGCAGTTACCACAACAATGAACCTACCGAAATGGCATTGAAGGATTTGCGCACGGCAGCTCGCAGCATTTTGTTCAAAGTCTCTTTGGGAAGGTCTAAGTCCGTCAGCACGTACACTAACATGGTTGCTAAATGAGGCTCAATCATACCCGCGCCCTGTGATTCACGTAAACAACAACAAAAAGAGAGCGAAAAGGGTACAGAGACATAAAGGATACGCATATTGTCACGAATTGTCATTTGGATGAGAACATAAGATAATACTTCCTTTCATTCGCGCCCGTGAGGAGTATTCAACATTCATTTTGACACCCCATTTACCTTCGCGAAGCCCACCACTGTAAACGCGCCGTCGTCGTCGTTGCCACCTGCTGCGCCATTGCCGGTAGGGATCGTAAACCCACGGCACTTGGGAAAGCGATCCTTTTGGAAAAGGGCATGCAAGCAGTGAGAGCAGAGTTATGCAAAATGAGGGTTTCAAAAGGAGGGTTGGGGTAAAGGTACCTAGCTCGAGTAGGTGCGTGCTGTACTAAGTGAATTTTGAACGATTAAAAGCTCTTTCCTACGACCTCTTTCCGCGCTATCCCCTTTTAAGTGCTACTGCCATCACCACTCCTACTACCTGCCACCACCACTAATCTTGTTCATCACCCAACTTTTTCTCATCCTCCCATCCATTTTATTCATTCCCATTTTTTTCAACTTACCGTGGTCATGATGCTTTCTGCGGCGTCGGCAGCGTCTAGGTTGTCATTTTGGGCTGAATCAAAGCAAGCCGGCAGAGCTGCTAACATGTCGTTGACAGGGAGTGACCATCCAATGATGCCAGTGGAACAGGGCAACACCTGGGGAAGGTGCAACGCAGAGCAGGAAGACACGGAAAGACAAAATCACGATGATTACTCAGTACGCGCGCAGAGAGAAAAGAGTAAGCCGGCAAACGAATGAACCGTTCTCTTTACCGTTTGTGTGCAGGCAATGGCAGCCGCTGCTGCTGCTTTGTTTGCATCGCCCTCTGAGAGGCCTTCCTTGTTTGCAGCAGCTTTGGCCGTTGCCGTTGCTTGAGTCGCCAAGAGGGCCCCCACGCCAGCACACAAGGCTTCTGAAGCTGCTTCGCCTGCTCCCGGGGCGCCGCCCGCGCACACGTTGCTGATTTTGTTGTTGATGAGAATGGCCTGAAGAGGCCCACCAGCGAGCATGCGTGCTCGGCCCACCTATTCATTCTCGACAATTCAGTAAACGCTCAAAGAGAGTATCAAAAATTTAGGAAAATCGTACAAGCTTTGATTAAGCAGAATATTGATACTAAAAGTATCGAAGTACCTTCACAATGATATTGAAACCATACCCTCATAACACTATACTGTAGGTGATAGATGTAGAACGAACCCTTGCTCTCTCTACAATCGACCACTAGGCGCGACACCAGAAATGGCATAATACCTTGATGGGGGAGCCCGGAAATGCGTTGGAGGTAAACATGGAAGCCCAAACGTTCGAAGGTTCGTCAAGTAAGAGGAGTGTGAGCCGCATCGGTAAGTTGGTTCGGCCTGGTTCTTCGACAGGGTTGAAAGTTAGCTTCGAGACGCCCACTTTGAAACCTAGGGGCAGTGCCCCCTGTGCTTTCAAAAAGGCAGCGTGGGCAGCAGCACTGCCAAACTCTTCTGCTGGGCCTGAGAGGGCCGCAGCTGAGGGTTCCATTCCGTTCGCTTGGGCGATTGTGAGGAAACGAGTCCCGGTCATTGGCCGCAGCGCAGGTAGAGGCCTCGTAGCTCCTAAGGGCTGAGGTGGAGCTAGCAGTTGAAACCCCCATACAAGTCCACCTATCAGAATTTAAGCAGTCCAAGAAGAATTTAGAGGTCAGGTGATTGTTCATTTGATACAAGCATAATGAGAATATTCATCATTCATCATTCAACCTGCGTGTGAAAGACTAATTCCTTTTACTTCTAAAAGCATTTTTTTAAAGGAATAAATTAATGCTATGGTGCACACATATTAAACGTACTAGAAATGACGAAGTAGGCAAGCAAACGTGCAGCTTTGTGCGCCATGGAAAGGAGATTCAGGCTGATGTCTATGGGGCTGCTTCCATAGAGCTTTGGAAAACGTTCAAGGAGAAAATCTTCAACCTACTACAGGGGGTTAAAAGAGGATACGTTTGCGGCAACGCCGGCAACTGCCTTCGAAACACTTGAACCAGCCCTTGCTTGAAGACTAAGTACTTACATACAGTACGTACTTTAGCTTACTACTTAGTAGGTGTCAAGTGACGGAAGAACTAGGCAAATAAAACCGCAATTGAGATTAGGACACCACTCTCAATGGACATTTTTTAAAGCAAGGAACTCCAAGGCTGAATTTCGCTAATGGTGCGCAAAATAGAAGACATGAATAATGTTGTCTAACACCAAAATCAAGGGAGGAGCCTGCTGAATGCTGCCTCTTGCGTTGACTGGCCCCGCCCTCATCTTCTACGAACGAGTATACGACTGGGCACCGCAGTAGGTAATACAAAATCACAATTTTTATAAGGAACTTCCTAACGATATCGAGCCAGGCAGGCTCTAGAGCTAATTAGGCACATTTCTCTGATGCGCAGCGGGAATTCATTGGCCAACATGTAGAGAGCAAGACGCCAATTCAAATCCTAAACTCCCTACTGCATCCCAATGGGCGAAGGGAATTTCGAGAGGTAATATATTTATTTCGGATTGTCGTTCCTTTGTTCAAGATTCATTTGTTTTTGATATAATCCTGTATAATCTTCTTTGTTGCTTGTTGTTGGACGTTCTGAGGATCCCCCTCCTACTGCAGTGGCATTGATAGGCACATAGGCATCATCAACCCACTGCTGCTGCAAAGCAGATATCGAGCAGATATAAGTGTATTTAAATCCAGCGAGCTACATTACGAATAGTGTAGAAATTTCTTCTAAGCTACGAAAAAATGCTCTTTCAAATAGTACCTAAATCACTCCAAGAACTACTCGGTGTGAGATCAGAAATGCAACAAGAAGTTACGTCCACCAAAAATGCACTACAATCCCCATTGCAAGTTTCAAATCTAGCATCCTTTCTTTGAACTGTTCAAGCTTCTTTATTTTCGATTTTTATTCAAGTGCCAGGCGCTTCGAGCGCGCGCTTTGGTTGTTTTTTTAAGTTGTTTTGTGGTAGTTTCATTGATACTAGATATCGCGTCCGTTTGCTGCTCGAGAGTTTCCGATATCTCTTTAGAAATGTCTCCAAGATTTGATACCATATCATGGATCCTATCTAGTTGGTGCATCTCAGCCCTGCTATAAGTCGATTCGTTTACACTCTCAGAGATGGCTTGCACTTGACTCATGGGTGCACCATCCAGGTCCAACTTTATCATTGAGTTTTCTAAACAAATCGACGACCACTCAGAGCTGCTGCTGTTGTTTCCACGATACGCTGCTACTGATGATTGCTTTGAAGCGCTAGATTTTGCGTCGTTACCGTTCTCTTTGAAAGTTGACAGAAGTTTCTTATCCTTCTTCAATCGGTCGAAGCGTGCATCAGCTTCAAAGTCTTTCCCGATTCTTCTCCCTGCCTTCCTCGATTTGTTTTTTCCAAAACCTAAGGAAGACCACCTTGCGAAGGTATCGAGCAACTTATGCGTTCGTTTCACACCCCGTTTCACATCTTGCATTCCGTGATGTACGTGCTCAAGAGTTTGATCTTGATTCGCGAGCGCACTAGCTGTCGAATTTCCCAGTTCAGTAGTTTCTTCGAGATCTTTTTCTATTGAGTTGAGCATTTTCTTTGTCTGGTAATCATACTCTTCTGTGGTGTCTATAATATCCTTGGATGATGCCATTGTTGCGTCACTTTGCCACAGCCCACTTTAAAGAACGGTCCCAACTTGTCCAAACTGTACACATTCGCATTCATTCTGCAGAAGAATATTACATTGTCAGTACATCTAAAACATGTGCAGAATTTCGTATACGAAGCGTCCTCTACTTGTATTCGTACTCGGACTGCACAAAATAGTAGTTATATGGTACACGTTGAAGCGGTAATTTATGCGACAAAAATGAAATCAAGGGTTCGTACGTTCAGGAACCACGAAGGCCATAACTCTGTGCCTTGTAAAAGCAATTAAACTCGAACTCGAATCAAATGACACATAGGCCATTGCCGCGGGCAGAAATTGTACACGCATGCGTTGCGCGCAAGTCAAAATCGTGAAGAGGATTTCGTTTGGTGAGCATAATTATAAAACTTCCAGCCCTCTCGAATGAAATAAGTAGCAGTGGCTGAATTATCTTATAGTTCATGCCTCTCTAGAATGTGAATTCATCCATGATACCGACCAAAAGTTGGAACTTTTTGCCAATTCATCCGTTCATGCTGCGTGTCCGGCTTGTGTGCATCGCACCCGCGTGAACTTCTCCCCATGGCACTGCCATCTGCGCTACAAGAGCTATTCGTATCAAGGGTATCTACATATTCCAATTTTGAAAGTGTGACTCAGGCCCCGAGGAGCCGGAATTACGTAGAATGCGAAATTTTGTTGGATTGTGCAAAGACAAGTTCTACATCACCGTAAAAAAGGGAGCTCCAATCCACGCCGGGTGGGAAAGAAATAATTTATTTTGCCATGTTTCCTGCACTAGGAGTTTGGTGGGCTACGCTATTCAACTGCTTCATTTAGGATATGGTAAACGAACAAACAAACACCAAATCTCAAAACCGTTTGTGTCCAACGACGGACAATACCTGAGAAGGTTCTTTGTTGTTGCTGTTTTGCTGACAACAGAGTTGTCGTCATCACGTCATCACGTCGTCATCATCTACAGTATCTCTCTTTCTGTGCCTCTGTAATTAGTCAGCACTAATAGCAGTCAGAGGCTTCGGGACCTACTTAGGTCGAAGTTCCTCTTCGTACAATTTCGATACACCATGGTCATAGATCGGTTCCGTGCACTGGCATGCTTGTTTGCCATCGCAGGGACTAGCGCCCTACGTGCGCCCTCACCACCTGCTCGTCGTGTGCTTCCTCCATCGCGTGGCGGACACACGCGCATGACCATGTCTAAAAACAGCAACGTCGACAACAACCCGTTTGCAACACTCTTTGCTTCGTCACCTCTCGCTAAGCCAAGCTCACCGCAGTCGCGTGCAACATCGGAGGGTGTAGCAGCAGCAGCCACCCGGCGGTACTTTGATGCTTGGAATCGTCGCGACATGGCAGCTGCGGTGGCAGAATTCGACGAGGCATGCGTCTACGAAGACACGCAGTACAGCGGCGCGTTCGAGGGCAATGAAGCGCTAACAGCACACCTCAACAAGGTGCTTTAAGAACTTGCAAAATTATTTCCTAGGACCTTTGGCAGTGCTAGCCTAACTCTCTTCGCCTTGTTTTGTGTTGATATTGTTCATCTCATTAGGTAGCTGCATGCTTGCCAGCCTCGTTTGCGTTCGTTCTAGACGAAGTCGCCGACGGCGGCGCAGTAGTCGGCGTGCAGTGGCACGTGGAAAGCGTTAGCCAAGGCAAAGGCGAAGCTTTACCGTTTGCGAGGGGTTGCTCTGTCTACAGAGCCGACCCAAAAACGGGTTTGATTCTCAGCGGTTTCGATGTGCCGGAACCTGCACCACTGAAACCCGGCTCAGCAGGTATGGGGGTACTCAAACGCTCGATTGTTTTTTTTCCCTTTAAGGACGTAATGATAGTGTTTCAACGTACATACGCATATGATCAGCCAAACCTTGGGTGCATTTATGTCCACTAGCTTTGAAAGCCTATTCGAATAGACACCCACGCGTCTCTAATCTAACTACACAAGAGTTCTTTCTTTTGGTTTTGTAAAAAACATTTTTTGATTCTTAGTCTTATTTTGGAAGCTTTTAGTTTTCACTTTTCTCTGTTCTGTTTTTTTTTGTCCGCGCCTGCTACAACCGTCCTGCAACCATCCTATTTAAAAGGCCTCGAGCTCTTGAGCTTTGCGTCCAAACTCATTGCCGAGCCGAAGCGCGCCGTGCCGCTCGCCACCTGGCTGGCCTACGTGTACTTCGTGTTCTTCTCGCACGCCCTCTTGCCTGGGCCCGACGTGACGCAGCTGGACCCTGCGACCTGGACCGAAGTGATTGGCCTGAGTTTGAACTTTGGGTTCGTGTCGCCGGTGCTGCAGTTGCCGTTCAGCCCCGTCTTGCACCCGGTGAGTGGGAAAGAAAGAAGGCAGAGCAAGTGAGAAAGAGTTGAAGAGTTAGAACCATCCATGTGCGTTAAAATTATAATCCAGTGTCGACCTAAGAGCTTGGCGAGATTCTGAACTTGCCCCTCTTGACCCACTTTCAAATCGTAGTATCCTAAATATATTAATATATTACTCGCACTTTCTCGTTCAGGGCCTCGAGGCCATCTTCAACTTGCTCTTGGCTTGGGCCGCAGCGTTTGCCACGTTTGCGAGCGATGGGCGCGAAGGCCGCTCCTCGGGTTCGATGGTGCCGGTGTTGGCGGGGATGCAAGCCCTCACCAACGCGTTCTTTCTGCCGTATTTGGTCTTGCGCGCGCCTGAAGGAGAAGGCGGAGGCAACCAAGAAGGAGCTACGAGCCCCAAAATCTACCCTGTAGTGTACAAGGAAGACCTGAGCCAGGTGGAGCAAGCGTGCGAGTCGAAATGGCTAGGTGTAGGGGTGGCTGCCTGGGGTGCTTTGGCGATTGGATGGGGTTTGTGGGCTCGCAGCGACCAGTGGCAGTTTGGGGGGTCGGACTTCACGGCGCGTTTGGCGTCCTTGACGGACTTGTTGTCGACGGACCGTGTAGGCACTTCGTTTGTGGTTGACCTCGTGCTCTTTGCGCTCTTTCAGGTAATGCGCTTAGCATTCCTTCTATTTTTTTCTTTTCTGCTCCTCATGTAGACCCTCTCCTGCATTTTTCCTGCTATGCCACACTTTTTTCTTATACCTCTACGCACAATTGTACGCACGTTAATTTATTTGCGTTGAAGGGTTGGCTTGTTGACGATGACCTCGGCCGCCGCGGAGCTGGCCTAGGGTCGCCACGCGCTGAAGAAGTGAAAGTCCTTCGTGCTGTCGCCAAATACGTGCCCTTCTTTGGCTTGTGCGCGTACAGCTTCCTTCGGCCACCGCTGCCAACTCGCACAGAGAGCACTGTGTCTGATGCATAAGCTCCCATGTCGCAGTTGCAGCGGTTTATTTCCACTTAGTTTAGGGTCTTGTGTTTCGCTCTCTATCGCGAAAACCAGGGAAATAGATCATCAAGGGAATAACAGGCCCAGCAGGGCCAAAGTGCACGCCCAAATCATGGAATGCGAGAGCACCAGTACGTTCTCGCTAGGGATTCTTAAGAACTCGAACTCGAACTAATACAAACTCAAATGACACAGAACACAGAAGCCGACGTTACGCGCAAGTCAAAATCGTAAATAGGAAGTGTGTAGAGGACAGGAACCAGGAAGCATAATACTCCCATCCCCCTCTAGAGTGGAAACTGTTCATGAAATAGATGTGGGGCCAGACTTAAGTCCCTTCTGCGTCTGCTTCTGCGTTGAAGAGGGCGCGCCGTTGCTCCATCTCTTGGGCGCGCCGAGCCAGGAAGCTCCGCTTCTCCTCAGGCGTAACCCTAGTGTCGCACCGGGGTGGCCTTAGCTGCGGTTTGCCAATGTCAAAAGGCACTTTCTTGGCGAGCTTCAGCCAGCCAGCGCGGTCCTGCGCCAGGGTTGCCCATTCCGAACAGGTGATCGCTTTTCCGCCGTCGTCCATGAGGCCGAAGTGCTTCAGATGCCGCTCGAGAGATCTGCCATACGTCATCTCTTGACCACCTCCGATACTTAAGAGACGCGAATATAATCTATGTAATATGATAAAAGCCCCTGTTTAATCAACCCCCCCCTCTTTTCAAGGACAATTTTATGCATTATCTGAGAATCTCTGAAAATTTGTGAACTTTAATAGCTTTAAATTGAAACTTGAAACTTAAAAACAGGTATACGGCACATGGATCATGTTATGATGGCATTGCCCCATATACCAGGAAGTCACAGTATATACATTTAAGAGGCAGAATGGCACCTTTTTAAAGGAGCCCTCGTGACTTTTCAGAGAACTCTCAAATTCTATTGGCTTTTAGGCCCGAGGGACGAGGCCTTTTCGGCTAGTGCACGTAGCAAGCTATGGTGGCCGCTGCTTGAGCTGCTGCTTTTGCGCCCCGAATTAGGTGAAGATTGAGGTGCATGCAAGGACTTCTTGTCTAGTGTTTTTTTCGCTGGGGACGTGGTGATCATTTTTGCAGTTTGGGATTTCTTTACGGGGGCGGCCTTCGTGTGCGCCCATGCCGAATGTGAATGTGGCGTTGTGTTGGTGTGAGGAAATAATGCTCCTTTCGTTCGATTAAGTTCCCAGCAATTGGTTCCACCACAACTGAAAAGCACAGCAATGCGAGCTCTTCGATCAAATGCTGGGCCCAACGGAGTGGCTTCGAAATGGTCACGGTTGTCGCCACTCACATAATTTCTACGGGGGTGGTTGCCTAGAAAAGGCCACGCCGCACTGAGGCCGAGGGGTGAGGGCACTGGAGCAGCTTTGGCAACAAAGAAGACGTCTTGGGGCAAACAGCGCTGAATGTTGTCGGTGCGCAGCTTGGTGTGCTTTTGAAAAAGGGTGACGTCAATCTGAGAATTCGGCTTCCAAATGGGCCATTCAGGGAGGAGCTCGGAGAATGAGTGAATCTTCGAAGAGTTATTTTTTCTTTTTGCCCATGGTTGTAAATTATTGGTAAATTTCAAATCGTACCGCATGCGAACTGAAAAAGCAAATGCTTCCCCTCGCTGCTCTTCTTCCTGAGATATGAGACGGCCACAAGCTTCTATTCCTAAGTATTGTGGATGAAGTAGTTTCCTCCGTGTATCCACTGGGACAGTAACCACGGCAATACGATCCACAACCGTACTCAGATGAAACATAGTCAGCGTCTTATTTGTTAGTGCTTCCTTCTCGTTCAGCGCAAAAGCTACAGTAATATTTTGAAAGCCTACAACATGACTTAAAGGCTGAATGAAGTAGTCGATGTGGTTTTTAGCTGCTCCGCCGTCTCCGTTGAAGCCTTGTGTCAGACCAGAGTAGCAGATGACGATGCCACTCTTGTTCGCATCAATTGAACTCGGTATAGATTCTACCAAGGTCGACTCAGCGGGATAATTAAACTCGTCATAAATCAATCGAAATCCGCTAGCCGTTGCGTGCGCGGTCCTATAGTTTGTCATTTTCGAGCACGTTGGGTAGTGTGCTGACCATGGGGCTCCGCGGAAAAAGACAAGAGCGACGAGTGTTGTCTTCAGTATAGACCTTGAGTGCATTGAGGCACCTAACTTCCTTCACGCACCTTTGCTTCATTCATTTTGCTTCATCCGAAAAAACTTAAGTAAATCAAAGGCTGCATTGTTCTACGAGGTCAATGGCATCGTGGCTTCAGTTCACATTTGTGTCGATGCGCACATCCGCGCTATCTCGAGAACATGCCGATGAAAAGGATTTAAACTTCCTTCTGGCGACCACGTAGCCAGCATACTGGAACAGCCCAAAAAATGCAACACCCCAGTAATCTAGAGACGAGGCTAGCTTCGACTATCTGGCGTAGAGAATTTAGTGCATAGCCATTTCACGAACGAGAAGGTTGGGTGGAAAAAAAATTGAGCTTCCACCAAAAACAACAGTCCACCAATCATCGGATCGGATGAAGACGCAGCGATCTAAAGAAGAAGGCGAGTCATCAGCGAGCAGCGAGCACAGACGAGAAGCAGCTCTAAGCTTACTTACTACTTAGTTGTGAGCCAAGCTTATCTACAAATTTCGATTGACAAAAGGCTAACCAGATTTCGCTGGCTTGTTAGCTTGATTTACTGCGTTTGAACCTAGTGATCAAGAAGCTAGCCCCAATCGATAGCTCAATGGCGTTCCCTGCTGCGCTCCTCGACAAGTTGAAAGCCAAACTAGAGGCTGAAGTATTTGATGCTGGCGCTTCCTTTATGATCGAGCTCATCGAAGAAGACCGCGCCTTGAAAGCTCCTTGGGCCAAAAGGCGCGTTGTGGCTACGGAAGACTTGCCCGCGGGAGGAGACTGCTGGTTGGTCGACCACGCGTGGACCTTTGACCCTCGTGATGCCCGAGCACAACTTGAAGTTCACCCACCGCTAGTTGCACGGCTCGCAGCTATGCTTGGCATCGAAGACAATGGGTCTGAAGGTAGAGATGCACAATTGCGTGTAATTATATTTACGTTCCTTAGAAGCCCTCTTTATCATTATCGTTATTCTCAAGTTGTGTACACCATGCACGTAATCGCATATCATTGTATGCACGCTACACCAGCACCGTCTTCAGGTGGTT
>Ga0307931_1001970_pt1 | contig 13359 bp, 11 predicted proteins | sample OrgLakmetageno47_FD_201816 | JGI IMG/M metagenome (GOLD analysis project Ga0307931, IMG submission 201816) | Saline water microbial communities from Organic Lake, Antarctica - #47 | ecosystem: Environmental > Aquatic > Non-marine Saline and Alkaline > Saline | place: Antarctica: Organic Lake... | reverse complement strand
GCGTACAAGCATGCACCATTCGTCCTCAGGAAGCAATGCTGAAGAAAGTATTCGAGACTCTCTACGACCTGTCATTCAAAACGGAAAATAAAAGGGTACCTGAAAAATTGTAGGAAACGGCACGCAAAATTGCGAGAAAATAGTAAAATGATCGAGAATCGATCATATCAGATCATGGATAATACATTTCTGATTCTCAGAATTTTATTCCAAATAATTCCAAATTCCAAATTCCAAACTGCAGCGGCGCGGGTGCGCCGCGCCACGATCAACGAAGGTGTTTTTATGTCGATACCGTTGTCGATTATCGATACCTTGAAATGGATGTCGTGAGGGAGCGCGAAGGAAGTTTGAATGGAAGTGAAGTAGAGAGTGGCGCGAAGGAGGTCTAAATGCGCAATGGCATGTGCCGCAAGTTCCTTCGAAGTGGGGCTGCATTGGAGGCGATCGTTAGAAGGGGAAGTGCAAGAAGTGTCAGAAGGTGTACAGTTTGAGATGGTGCCGAAGTGTAAACACTTTGTTTCACTCGTCAGTACTTTTTGACTATCGTCACCAATGTTTCTCTGTACGTCTTACTTCTCGATGATATTCTGTGCCCTTGTTCAATCTCTTTGTTACTCGTCCGCGTTGTTCGTTGATGAATGAGAGAGAAGTACACGTCATCGTGTTACACTCGTTATGCTCTACCTTGCCGACCTCTTCTTTCAAGGAAGTGACGCGCTGCATGTTACTGCACACTTCGCACGACCTCGCGGTATCCTCATCGTCGCTCAACCTTCAAACCATCAAGCTCTCCACAGCGCACATCATGGTTGATCTCACCTACTGCTGCACAGCGCCACAGAACTATCTATAGGAGTGCGTACAAACGTTATCGTCATGTCATACGTCACACATAAGTCACGCATGTGAGATCCTAGTGTAAGTACGCGAACCTATGTTAAGCACGTGCTAGCATATGGCAACGTGTCAGAACAAGCACGCAAGGGTTTTTGTGTCTGTGATGTAGCAGAGTGAGTGACTGACGGACACACAGCACTTTTGGGATGCCTGTACAAAACATCAACTATATATATTGTCATACTGCTTGCGCTATACCTTCTCGACCTTTTATATTAACGCTGTGGTAATATCACACTTCTGAGACGTTAGTGTAAGCACGCAGCCTATCATGGAGATGTAATTTGAAAGCTGACAGGAGTTGACTTGTGAAACTACAGTACAGAACATGAATGTACGTATGTAACGTTATGTATGTCAGTGACAACGTGTCAGAACATATGTACCCAGATAAGAATGTGATGTGACAGAGCGAGAGAGAGAGAGAGAGTCACAAATTCTCTTGGTAGGCAGTATCTGGTTGTGTCAGCATAAAATATAAACTCTTCGTTGATCTATTCCAAAGGATCCAAATAATTCAGGTTTCGCTCGAAACCCCAGTTTTTGACCAATCAGCGACTGGGATGAAACCAGAGTGCGTTTTCACGGTGAACAAGTGAAGGCAAGCAAGGCAGGCGACCGCGCCACAGGAGAGAACGGAGACACGTGCAGCACCAAGGTGCGCCCCATCAGTGCAACGCCCGAGAGGGAGGCCGGGGACATAGCTGCGAGATCACACGTGTTGACGCCAGACGCTCAGTGTCACTGGCCTATATCGCAAGCGCAAAGCCGGCAACGGTGCGAGAAAAGATTAATGAGATTAAGGCGCTGTTTTTTCCTGAGCGGGTGGTAAATATGCCAGACTGGGCCGTATCACACTCTGGAAATCGCATGCTCTAATACGCTAAGAAAAAACAATGATCCGAGGAGCAACAGGGTTCAAAAATGCTGCCAGCTGGACTACCCAACCAAGGCCCCAATAGTCATGATGTTTAGGTGCGCGTGTTTTATCCGTTGTGGGCTCTACGGAAGTTAATTGGCCTTGAGTGCCGACATTGAGTACCACAGACAGACGGTAGCTTTAGTAGCTTCTGTAATTAGCTGCTACAGCTATAGCTCGTTAGTATAGTGTAAGTAGGTAGCTGCTGTCTGTACTTAGTAGAGCTACAGAAGCTAGCTAGAATTTCAACTACAGGCACAGTCAGTCTCGGGTAATAGGAAGGGTAAAGTATGTTCTCATAGCTCAGTTTCTAAGCGGTATTCAGTACTACAGTACAAGAAGGAACTCGATTTCTAACAGGTTGAAGTACCGGATTTTAACACCCGCTTTCTTAACGTGACGCCTTCTTATCACCCGAAACAACCTGTTCCATACTTTTGTCGTCACGTTACACGTAAGTGACTGAGGCTCAAATTTTGGTACTTCTCAGTTACTTCTCCTGTTAGAAATCAAATTCCTTCTTGTACTGAAGTACTAAAAATCGTTGACAGCGCAAGAGTTGAGGGCAAACTTTGCCCTTTTTATTACCCGAAACCACCTGTACTGTACTTCGCTAGTTAGGGCTAGCAAAAACAGGAACAGGAAACAGGTAACATGTTCGTAACACCTGTTTTCTAACCTGCTGGGCGCTGAATGAAACTGGTTGACTACAACACCATCACAGTTGCGAGCTTTTTAACCTCTTCTTAAGAGGGCTATCGGGGTCAGTTGTTCTCATTTACTACCTGGCGAATCACTGGCGACTTCTTGGGGTCCAAAATACCTGTTTTTCCAAATCGCCCCTGTTTTTTTATCTGGGTTGAAATGTTTATGCCAGCCCCAGCCCTGCCAACCTCCAACTTTTTAAGACAGAGACTTGAGACAGGCCCAGACCCCGAGGGCTGGTGACGTATATCTCGCTGAAGTGCTATATGTTCATCACGTTTTAGTTCTTCCTAGTAATTCGTAACAATACAAAGAAGGTGTTCTTCGACGTGTTTGCAATTGAGAGCTCCTTGTGATTCAGCTCAAGAGCATGCGAAGGACATCGACTTGAGTCTTGAGTGCGCTCTTTTTCCAAGTGCGTCTGGCTATCTATCCTTCGCCGTTCGCTTCCCCAATAAAATCGAACGCGTTTATTTCCATTTGGCAAGGCAGTCAGCTGCGCGAACAATTATGTAAGAAACGCCTTCAATTCGAACTTCACTTCCTGCATAGTCACGAAACTTCACGAAATCGCCAACGACGACAGGCATGGGGATGCGCTCGCCATTAGCAGCTACGCGACCACTACCCACAGCCATAACCTACATCCGTGTACAATTTTCAGTAACGAGACAATTAAGAGTGTCAAAGAATGCCACACGCATGTGTTGAGAATCACACAATGAACGAACGCACTTCTCCCTCCGACGCTTTGGTCTCGCCTCCCGAAGTGGGAGCAACGACGATGCCGCTGGAAGTGGCCTCACTGCTTGAAGCCACTTTCACAACAATACGATCCCAAGCTGGCTCGCATTCAGCCAAGGTCAGCTCATCGCCTTTGTAAACGAGCAGAATATCCTCATCGCGAATCAACGTGTGGTCCCTGCCATCGTAATCAACCTGTTTAGCACAGTCGTAAATCATGATAAGTTGACAGAAAGGTTACGTAACCTTCATTATTTGCGACTTATCAAACATTTTATACAACTGTGAGGTAATCTTCAATTTACCTTCGAGCCATCAAACTTCCCATAGAGGACGCGTTCTCCAATTGCCACTGGCATCGGTATCAAAACATTCGTCTCGAGATGGATACGGCCAGGGCCGGTAGCCACTACTGAGCCTTCAGTCGGCTTCTCTTTAGCCTGGTCTGGGAGGACAATACCACCGAGAGTCTGCGCCTTGGCTTCACGAACTTCAACTAAAACAAAGTTTGACAGTGGCTGCAATGGGCCGTTGATTGCCTTGCCTTCAAGCATGTGGGCCTTCAAGGGAGCTTTTGGACCAGAATGAAATTTAATTAGAATTAGCGTTCACATAGAACTCGAGACAAAGACCTTCTTAACTTACCGAAGTGCCGCGTAAGAGCATTTTTAGAATTGAAGGCAGAACTTTCAGGTAGGAGCACCGCGGCGAATATGAGCTTCAACCACATTTTTACAAGAACAAGAAGAATGTTGTTGAGCCAGTTGAGCTGAGGATGGTTCTGTAACTTACGTAATTTACGGTACAGGTAGTTCCGGGTAATAAGGGCGGGGGAATTTGGCCTCAGCCCTCGCTCTCTTAGCGTTTTTTAGTACTGCAGTATAAGAAGGAAATCGATTTCTAACCGGTGGAAGTACCGAGTTTTAACCCATATTCCCTTAACGTGACAACCTCTTAACATCCGGAACTACCTGTACAGTACTCCTCTGCAGTTACTTGGAATTTCCATTTCAGGAAAATGGCCTCGGGAATTCCCGGAATTCCAGGGAATTCCAGGGAATCCAGAGGAATCTCGGGAATTCACGGCTGTGACTAAGAGCTGGAGTTGTAGCCCCAGATATCTAGGAAAGACTGCCACTACCATTTATAATCTTCGCGATGGCTAAATTCGAAGAATCATTGCAGCTTCCATGTCTATTGCCCTCCTTCGGCTCATTCCCGCTTGATTATTGCGCCATCTCCGCGTCTAAATGACTTTGAGAGGCATCGCCTGCAGTTTCATCCGTGGCTAAAATCGATCTGCTGGCGATGACGGTGTTGCTTGGTGGGCTGGTGGTTGGTATTCAGAAATTCATCGCCAGACTCGCCTCGATGGCCAGGCGGGGATATACATGGAGCTGAGAATATATCTGGTGTGGCACATCTTACGGACATACGGCCCCGGGACAAAACAATGGGCGCCCTGTGCCCTGTGCGCTGAAGGAAATATTTTAGTCTCTGCCAAAAGGAACTTCGTGCAGATGCCACGCATCTTACGAGGAAGTTGGCCAATGCCACTTCACTCGCTAATTATACTGCACTTGCTTTGTTTTCTGCTAAGCACGCGTGATTTAATTTCACCCGCCGCATCGGCTCCTGTACTCCTGTGTCATTTGGCCTCTGTTGATTCTAGGGTCTTGGATTTCGCACCTCCCGAGAATTGCCTTGGGATTTCCCGAAAAAAAAGGGAATGCCCTTAGAATCCCGGGAAATCCCAGTATACTAAGCAGTAGCCGATTGCTAGTGTGACATCATTAGAACCCCCCCCTCGTACGGCAGTATAGTATGCCCGTGCAAGGACGTTTGAAGGCCCAGTATACGGGTAACCTGGCGCTGTAGCTTGGGGGCTAGCTTAAATACCCGCGAAGAGCGCTAAAAGCAGGGATTAAGACCGCACTAAACTAATGTACTTCGGCCTTGAAATTCCGATTTCACTTATATTTTAAATCCCCCTGTATTTGATTTACCTCCCCTGTATGCGATTTCAAGGGATTTCCCATGAAACGGCCCTTTTCGAGCTTGGAAATCCGATCGGATTTTCAACGAAAAACGACTTGGAAATCCCACCTCGGGAAACCCAGGACACTGGCTGTTCGAGTTCGTGTTGAAAATACCCGCCTTGTGTGCACGAGAACCCCCTTTGTGTGCAAGAGAACCCCCTCTGTGTTCACAAGAACCCTGTATGCAAGATTGCCCTTCTATTGCCAAGGCGTCACCTTACCCTCGATTCTACTACTACGACCCCAAGCTAAACCGGCGATCGTGTAATTACCGGAACCCCCATTCAACCCGGGATAAAGCTAGCTAGTAGCAGCACAGTTTTTCTCTCGGATTTACTGGGTGTGGTTTTTCTCTCTTTTTCCTTTTTATACCATACTAGTGCAAAAAAATTTCCTGTATGCAAAAGAACCCCCTCTGTAAGCACCAGAACCCCCTTCTGCACGGGAAGTCTGGGGAATCCTCGGAATTGGGCTGTTCAGCCGGGAATTCCAATGGCAATTCCAACGAGTCCCGACCTCGGGAATTCTCGCTTTGGGAATTCCAAGTAACTACTCCTCTGTACTCAGTACTCAGTACACAGCACAGTGTACACTACGTACTGCACTTATATTACTAAATTTATTAGTGTATCTGTATTGCGGTCTGGGATTCCCCGAGTTGGGATTTCCAAGTCGTTATTTCGTTGGATTTCCAAATGATTTCCAAGCTCGAAAATGGCCGTCTCATGGGAAATCCCTGGAAATCCCATACCGGGGAGGTTCATCTACTCCAGGGGGTTGAAAGTTGAAATATTTGAAAATCGGTTCTTTAAAGCCGAAATGAAGTCGCGTGGTGCAGTTTACAGCCAGTTGCGGGTGATAAGAAAGCAAGAAAACGGCCGCCCCCCTCGTTTTTTAGGAAATTTCTTGAATTCGTGTGTAAGCCCCCCCGGGTTTCTTAGGCGACCAGCAGACAGGCAGGGAAGAAAGGCCCACATTTTTAGAAACCGGAGCCAACAACCCTCAGTTTCTTTTTAAAATCACTAAATTTGACCCCTCAATTTCTTAACGTGAGTGTTTCTTTTCACCCGCAACTGGCTGTGCGATATCTAAATGACGTCACACTAGCAATTTGCTACTACTCCGTGTCCTGAGATCCGGGGTTTCTCGGGGTTCTGTGTTCTATGGGAATTCCCGGGATTCTAGGTAAATCCTAAGGTTATTCTCCGGAGTTGAGAAATCCAAGACCCAAATCTTCTTACGTATATGAGACCTGCAGATCTGCACCGTGGGACTAGCGAAGGGATGTTACTGCCGTATACTCACAGCCCTGTAAGTTTCCCTAGAGCCCTGTAGCCGCCTGAAGCCGCTGTAAGTTAAGTTAGCACAGAAAGATGTGCCTTAATTAGAGAGTCAAAGGGCTCCAAGGCATAACTTGAACTCAAACTAACATGAACCCGAAGGACACAGAGGCCAAATCTGCTGGAAGAATTGTAAGCGCGTGCGTTGCGCGCAAGTCAAAATCGCAAATAGGACAGTGTTTAAGTCCTCGTACGTTTTGACCAGTCAGTCGGGAGGCCGAACGGCTCATACGGTCACGAGTTTTTCTTTCATCTTGAATCGAGCATTGCGCAGAAAGGGAATGCAGCATAATTAAGAGCTGCAAACGAGCTGTTTCAGTGCGAATATCCGAGCGACGATATTCAATCCCCATTTCATTCTAGTCTCGAGAAATCTTAACGTCGCGGCATAGTGCAGTCCGGAATAGCGCTTCTTATGTTGGACTGGGAGTGTTATGCTACTGCATCTGCTGAATAGCTGCTGAGCGACCAGCACCTCTGCGTCGCTTGCTGGTTCACCACAAAAAGTGTTATTATGCCGTTGCGCCATTGCTGTTTGGAGAGATAGAACGCGAATACCTGAACCCCGAGCCAGGTTCTCAGTCCAGCGAGGGAAAATTTCAAAACTAAACGGCACCCTACTCTGCTACTTAATAAAGCCACCCGTCCCTCGGGGGGCGGCTTTAAAACGACGAAGCTCGCCTAAGCACGATACCATACTGGACCTTACGAGATCTCGACATCCAGTGGAGATATCTTTGACGAATTCACCTTATGGTCCTGTCGTGTAAGGCACGTGAGTATGTCTAGTCTAGTCACTACTTTCCCAAAACAAAGAAAGGCAAATGCAAAGTAGTGACAAAGGTATATTAAACAGTGCACTTCCCCTCAGTTGGGTTAGTGTCGGAATACCATTCCTATTAGCGGCCGGCAACCAAACGCCATACAAGTATTTACATTTCAACAGTTAGAAAATACACTCGAGCTGCATATGCACTAGCGAATTCGCTCCAGAAGGCCAATTAAGGCTCCAAGCGGCTGAGTTCTTGTTCGCGTGTCGCGCCCCAGGTCCACAAGGTATTTCTCCGGGCTATTTCTTGACCCAGCAGGGCACCGTCTCAATGTTTTTCTTAGGGGCCGGGCGCCAGCCGATCTCAGCATCGCCTGTCCTCTTTCTTGCTAACGAGGTATTGGCCAGAGAGCTGAAATGGTTCAGGCTGTGCAAATAGGAATGTCCACAGGCCTGAAAGAACACCAGCAATTGCTTCTCCGCTCCAGAAGCTGCACTTAACGAGGTCGAACAAAGCGGTCAGTCCAGCGGATAAAACGTTTGGTAACTGAACATTTCTCTCACTCCGGGTATCGAATCCTGTTATACTCACGGCCATTATCACAGGATCCGAAGCATCACAAAAGGTCCCCTTTTGCTTTCGTGGGTTACAAGAAGTGACGAAGTTACCTCACTTGAGTCCCCGTGAACTCCGTGCTCCGACGAGTAAGAGTAAGATGTTAGATGGTCCATGGATAGAATGATGGGTGTAGCAGGGGCAGCTCGAAAATGAAATTTGATTTCCACTTGCCCTTTACCCATACATAAGTTCCACTTCTGTTTCTAGTCCAATGCCCATGCCTTCTTGCTTTTATATCAAAATATCAACGATATCCCAAAGTTCACGCTCCTCATGTTGAATCACTGGCCACTTGGTACTGAGAGCTGCTAACTGGTGGTTCTGATTCTCATTAATTCGAATGGAGATTATTAAATTTTCAAGTTACAAGCACGTGGAAAGACATCTAGTCTAGTCTAGTCAATACTCTCCCAAAAACAAAGAAACAAATACACAGCAGCCACAGAGGCGCATAAAGAATGCACTAAGTAAGTGGAAAGACACCAGCTCGCAGAAAATTTCTTGATTTCTTGGCAACTTGGCTAGGAATGACATTTCACGTAACCCTCTCTGAATATAGTGCTAAATGGGCCTTTTTTGACGTTTTTTACGAAATAAAGTTTACGTAAATTTGCGTAATCTTGCGTTGACCTCTGCGTCATATTCCCAGTCAAGCCTGTTTTACTATTTTACGCCCGACGGAAAATGACTACAGGGAGGAGTCATCATGGTTAGTGTGGTCACAAATTGTACACAAGTGGATCTGCCTCTTCGAATTTATTTCTATAAAAGTTTTAGCAGTAATTTGCCGCCCTCGAGGGCAGTGTCATAAGGTCGCGAAAGGTCTTTCTAAACTGCGATAGAATGCCATCTATCATTATATTCTCGAAGGTGTCTTTCCGCTTTGGTTGAGCTACCGCCCACCACAGGCTGAGCTCTCGATATTTTACGGGCGGGTTACGAAGTTGACAGCTGCGGCGCACTCTCTCAGATGTCCACAATGTACGCACTGGAGAGAAGGAAAGCTCCTACTGGAGCCTCCTTATTGCTTTGGTAAATACCGTATGATAGCGCTAGTGTTCCCAGAAGAGCTCTACGTGCTTAATTCGTATACCTTCTTGTGTGTATTTGTCCTATTTCCGCTCATACCTCATAGCCCCCTTCTCTCTCTGTGCTCTGTGTTTCAGGGCTGAGATTCCCGTTTCCGCGGAATTCCCGCGCGATGGCTAAAAATTTCACTTCACGTGGGATTTCCGCGGGTTTCCGCGGTAATTCCGTGCCGTGGTCATAAAGGCACTGCTAATTTCCCGTCGCGGAAATCACGTCTGATTGGTAAAAATTTCCCTTTCCGCGGGAATTCCGCGGAATTTCCCACACGGGAAACGGGAAACCGAACCTAGCTGTGTTTGCCTCTTTAGCTTCTGGCTTGAAGAATGTCGCGTCGGGCCTAACTGTATGCGTATTACAGGAGAGTGCGATACCACACAGGTTTAAGTGCAGACTCCGAGGCGAACTGGCAGCTAGCGCACACCACACATGGCTAGGACAGTCGCTTGGGCTAGTGATAAGTGTCCTCTTACATCTATTTCTCTCATTTCCGAATTCAAATGTACAAATAATTCATCGCATCTGAATTTTTTCAATGTCGCACATCTGCATTTCGCTCAGATATTTCGGGTTGATGCCCTTCTTCCGCAGGTCGTCGACCATCTTGTCACGGATTGCACCTAGCTTTGCCCTTTCGGCTGCAAACTCATTTTTGAGCTTTTGACCCTCGTCGTACTTGACGAGAGAACTGAGCTTCTTCTCTGAGGCCCGCCTGTCAATTTGCTCCTGAAGTTTTATCCGATGCATTTCCATGGCATGATGCTTCGCTTCTTCCTCAGCTGCCTCGCGCTGCTGGTCTTTAATGCCGTAGCGGATAGCATCCTCGTACTCCTGCTGTTGCATCACGGCTTCACGGGCTATGATCGACTTCTTGCTCTCGGCCTGGTGACTTCGCTCTTTCATGAGCTCAATCATCTGCTGTCTTTTCTTCTCCGCCTGACAGCAAATAGTGCAGACAGCGTCGAATATTAAGCGATCATGAGGTCATGACAGACAATTTGTAGGGGACCAAATGCACATGCCTTAGAAAAAACACACTACGACAATACCTTTGCCTTCACTTCATTGCGCGCCCTGCGTTCGCCCTCTTCGGCATATCGGCGTGCCCGAAGCTCGTCTATTTCAGACTGTTTGTTCTGCGATTTTTCTTGCTGCGCCAGAAGCTTTGCCTGGGTTTCTCGCTTCTCGTCCGCGAGTTCTTGCTCGAACTTTTCGCGCGCGGCCAAGTCGGCATCCTTTTTCATCTGAAAATACACATGAACCATACAGGTAGAACCAGCTTTTTTAACACAAGCAAATGATGTAAGAATGAGCTGGGCGTAGCACAAGGGTACCAGGTTGAAATGTCATCAAGCAGAAATACATCAATAACCTGGTACATTTTGAGGTACTCGGCCTCTTGAAGCTCCTTAAGTTTGGCATCGTCTTTGCGGCGAATTGATTCCGCGTTCGCCGCCATGATTTCTTGTTTGGATCGCTCCACGTCGAGTTTTCGTTTTTCGGCTTTTTCGCGGTCTTCGTCTTCGTACTTCTTCATCAGCTGCTTCATCTGCTGGTTTTCCCTCTCCCGTGCCTCCCCCTCGAGCAGCCGCGCTTTTTCGCGCGTTTTGATCTGACCTACGATCACCTCACGATCCGCTATACGTTGCTCCCGCTTACTTTCCTAAATGAAACAGTGCACATATTCCAGACGAGCGCTTAAGGCGTGAGTGCTCAGAGCGAGAAAAAAAAAGTAGAGACAGCCAAAAAGTCATTGCTATGGGGAACTACGCTTCAGGCTAACCTCGATACGCTCACGCTCAGCGAGCTCTTTGAGGCGGTCCATCTCCATCATCAAGTCCATGCGCTTATCATAATCCTGTCGATATCCATTTCAAATACAAAAGCATAACATGAATTCTGCGGTAATATGATTAGTTGGGCAAGGGATAACACAATGCCGTCCTGACAGTGTTACACAATGCCGTCCTGACAGTGTTGAGTTAGGTTATCATTTATCCCTAATCGTCCTGTGGCTATGGGCTATAGGTACCTACCCCTCCGACGTGGGCCCGCTGCTCGAGGTCAGCAAGTTGCTGATCACGCACAGTGAAGGCTGCGGCACGGGCACCCAGCGTGTTAAGCATTTTGACCATGTCAAGGTTTTCGTCGACTTGTTTTTCAGCCAAGTCGCGGATGGTGCGCTCGCGCTCAACCTTGGCTATCTCAATGTCGGATTTTTTGGCCTGCGCGGAAAAAAAAAGAAGATGCGACATAAGATAAAAATAGCGAGTAAACGATAAGGCAAGAGTGAGGAATAATCATAAAGACATACAGGACGTGCGGCAACCAGCAAAGCGAACCTTGCTTTTTGCTTCTGCTTCCATCTTCAGCATGCGCTCCTTTCGGGCCCTTGAAATGGCTTGTTTTTCTTCGAATTCAGCTTCCCTCATGCTCCGCTCACGCATTTCATCAGCCTGGCTTCGAAGTATACTCCGATCTTTGATGCCTTGGATTTGTGCTGTCGATACAACCACTGAATTGGCAGGCAGCGCAGCCCGACCGATCATAGTCTTGCGAGCTGGTTTGCCAAAAAGTGATTCATCCACATTGGAGTTATAGCCCCCGGAACGGTAGCCTCGCGACATGGCCTTCTTGATGTGTACTACGAAAAGGGAGAATAGAACTTGAGGCTGTAGGACGCGTCTGCTGATCCGGAGGGGAGAATAAGGAGTATCGAGCGCAGTAGATTGTTGTAACGCTGCACAGCACACTCAACTCTCACCGAAGAACGAGCGTTGGTAAGAAAGGAAAGAGTCTCAACCAAAGTCTCAACTCTCAACGGCATTTTTTAACGAACAAAAAAAAGGTGGGAACAGGGGGGGAGAAACCAAAAAACTCTTGAAATAAAAAATCGTGATCTCGTATTTTTACGACGACGATAAATCGCCCGATTACTTCTTTCGCGTAGAAAAAGCCTTACAAAATGTAAGTAGCGTCGATGTGTCGTGTATTCCAGCCTATCGTTAGAAAATGCGCTCATAGTTTGAACGGCATGGCGTGGAGTTTGTTTTCGACATCTCTACATCAAAGCGTTGCGTTTAAAGAACGATTCTCGCATCTGTGTTTTTGAACTAATTGAAGCCTGTCTCACCGACGGGAACCCCCATTGTCTGATTCAATTGTACTATTCAGCATGCCAATCGCTGTTGGTCTCGAGAAGGGTTTTCCAGTGGAGAAGAGGGCTCGTCCCGTGCGCCACGTTAAAGGGGTGCGTCGGCTATCAAAGTTTTTGAGTCGCTTTCTTGTCTGTCTCCTGAGACGTGAAGCATGAGAGTGGACAAACACGTAGCCTCTAGATCTTTTCTTATTCCAGCCCTGACAGATTGCATCACATATTGCGTTTCTAACTAATTTTAACTATTTATCGTTTTTAGGCGGCCACAGCGAAGTTGACTACTTGCCGTGAGGTTGTAAGGGAAGTAGCTGGTTTGCTGCAGTATGAGCGGCGATTGCTAGACATGCTCAAGACGGGCGGTACTTCGTCCGAAAAACGGATGTACAAGTTCGCGAAGAAGCGGGTGAGTGGTGCTGCCACATATTGTTGGTGGCATAAAATTGGAATATGACTGATTTCATCGTTGCCCTTTTGATCTCCCTTCTCTTCACAGCTGGGTACTCACGGTCGTGCTTTGAAGAAGCGTGACGACATCAAACAAGTGTAAGTCATCCTCGATTTTGTTTCATGAATTTTGTTAACTCCTTGCCGCTAGAGACCAATGCTGACTTTGGAATCTATTTGAAACCCACAGGTACTCTCAAATGCGTGCGAAGGCAGCCAATTGAATAAGAGTCCAGGAAGAACTCGGGCGTTACCTTTAGCCTTCGGCCTCTAGCCATCACATGTTTTTGCGGGATGCTTAGTATCGTTGGAAGTGGGGTGGTCAATAGCGCGATTACTGAAAGTGTTTTCGAAGTACTGCCTTCGATTGTACGATAGCATGCTCCTATTAGTCCTCTAGCTCCTAATCCTATTGCTCCCAGCTAGAAGTCGAACTCGAACTAATACGAACCCAAATGGCACAGAAGCCAATGCTGCGGGCAGAAGTGGGAATGCACGTTCGTTGCGCATTCAAAGCAAGTGCGGAATGATTCAGGAGGGAGAGGGGCATTGGCCAAATTCCTCGGAAAATTTGCAAAAAGCGAGGTATTTGTGGGTGTTGCGCACTCCGCAGAACAATAAAGAGGAAGGCGCGCGA
>Ga0307931_1001969_pt1 | contig 13359 bp, 12 predicted proteins | sample OrgLakmetageno47_FD_201816 | JGI IMG/M metagenome (GOLD analysis project Ga0307931, IMG submission 201816) | Saline water microbial communities from Organic Lake, Antarctica - #47 | ecosystem: Environmental > Aquatic > Non-marine Saline and Alkaline > Saline | place: Antarctica: Organic Lake... | reverse complement strand
TTGAGGCAAAGTGCGGTGCGGCGGTAAACCGCCAGCGCCAGAACGGCTCTCCAGCTTCCCGAACTTGCCGCCGTTGTTCTGCATCGCCGCCCGCAATTCGTCGTATTTCATTTGGTTGAGGGCGGCGTCATTGAGTGCTGCTGCGCTAGCGCTGCTGCCACTGTTGTTGTGGTTGATAGTGTTATTGCCCGTATCATCACCGCTGATGCCACTGCTGCCTCGACGGCCGCTCCCGCTGCTACATCTGCGGCCTCGGCTACTACTTCTAGAGGTTTTGGTTAGGAGGCCTCCGTGAGCACTGCGGCCGCTCGTGTACGCGGCCGCGGTTCTCATAGCGTTGCTCGACAGAGTGGATGATGACGATGATGACGAGGAACCTGCTCGCCTGATTGCCTCTAACGCTCCTCCTCCTCCACCACCTCCGTTCACAGCAATGCCCTCCTGGCTTTTCTTCCTCAACAGCTGCTGACTCGCTTGCTCGTGTTGTGCCCTGGGCGGGGACTGCGGGGCGGAACCACTGCCGTCGGGTGCTGGGGGGAGACCACCATTACTGCTTATGGGCTGATTCCTGGTTGCAGCAGTCCTAGCAGCAGCATCAGCCCTAGCATCAGCAGCAGTGGCGGCAGCAGTGGCAGCAGCAACAGCGCGAATCTCGCGTCGGGCTACTTCCTTTTCTCGCGCCATTTCGTACATGTTGCTGTTGCCGTTGGCTGCTGGCGTGTTGGAAGAAGCTACTGTGGTGGGCGCAGAAGGCCGTAAATTGCTGGCTGTGTTGCTGGAAGCTTGCGCTTGAAATGCCGACACTTCGCGCTCCACCTGTGAAGAGAACCAAGACGGCGATGAAGAGAATAAGAAAGAGATAATTACGGAATGTGGAAGTACAGAAGGCTGCCAGAAAAAAACTGGGTACAAGGGAGTCCTGTCACGCAAGATACCCTCAAGAAACACTCCAATAGGAAAATTAACGGCAGTAACGCAGGAAGAAGACGAGAGGTGTCGCCTACCATGGCGCGTAGCTGCGGCAGAGGCGTTTTGGGGTCTTCGAACTTGAAGTCCACCCCGATGGCCTTGCGGTGATGCTCTAATGTAGTGGCCGATAAGTCGGCTTCGCAGGGCAGAGCGGGGCAGCCTCTCAGCCACGGGTGGGCCAAGGCATCGGACACGTTCAGGCGTTTGGTCGGGTCCTATGTAGAGTTATAGTTTGAGAAGGTGACGGGGGAGTGAGATGATGAGGAGGTGATGATAAATCGAGGAGTGAGTGTGAATAGATGGGCCATCTTGTACTAGGATGGCAGAAATGATGTGTAGGCAAAGTCGACAACTATGGGAGAAATCCTTCAATCATATTGTACTTGGAGAGGAAGGAAAAGTAAAAATAAAGAGAGGAAAATATCCTGATAAACTTCTCCCACGTGCATATAAGACAAGATTACGCACCCAGTTCAGGAGCGCCGCCACGAGATCCAGCGCTGGCTGCGAGGTGTTGGCAGGGAACACTTTCTTCCAGGGTACAGGGATGCGCTTCTTCTGCCGCGCCATAAACGTCGCAGCGTCTTCCCGGGGCGCGAAGCCGAGAGCCTCGGGGCTAGCAGGGGTGCCAAGCACGTCCAAAATCACTTGCACCTGTGGTGGTTGATGATGGTGGGTGGTTCGTAAAGCAACATTCACGGCATAATAGATAGTGTCTCACTCTTGGTGCCGTCACTAGAATTCCTTACTTCTAGTAAGATGTAAATAAATTTAGAGCACTATTCCACGCGCGAGTTACTTCCCGAGACCATGAAAATTGTGTCGTTTCCTCAACCGCGAACACCCACTATACTTCTCCTGCCCAACACATGGCACACCCTCCCGATTCCCCCTCGCAGACCTGGTGCACGTAGGACTTGCCCGGAAACAGGGGCCGCCGGTTCAAGAGTTCGGCGAAGATGCACCCACAGGACCACAGGTCGATAGCGCCGTCATACGGCAAGTGAGGCGCGAGCAGCAGCTCGGGGCAACGGTACCAGCGGGTGACGACATACCTGCGGGATGGGGGGGGGAAGTTTTGGTGAAAATGAGAATGTATCAAGGTAGATAGAAAGATGAATTAGAGGACAAGGGAATGGGAAAAGGCGGAAACAGAACCCATTTCGTGAGAAGAAACAGAGACGATAAGAGTTCATAGAGTTTATAGAACTGAGCCTAGAACTAAAAATTGAAATGCATCCCTTCGCGTGATATGTCTACTAGCTCTTGCCCTTGTCTTTTCTACTTCCTTCGTCTTCGTTGATATATCACTAACCTACGCAAAAGCCACTCTCTCTTTTTTTGTACTCCCCACTGTGCATCAAAATGCCCTCCCCCCTCGCCCCCTACTCACTCGGTCATGGCCCCGACGGAGCTTTCGTTGTCGTTCGCGTTGCGCGGGGCAGCGTCCCACGCTCTTGCTAGGCCAAAGTCAGTGATGCGCAACTGGCAGTCTTTGGTCACCAACAAGTTGCCTATTGAAGAGACAGATATAAGAGTTGAGGTGAAAGAGCGTCAAAGCAAGTGATTGCTTTCACCAAGTAATGCACGGGACAAATTCCAAAAACCCAAATGACTCGAAAAGAAAATTGTCCCTTTCTTTTCTGCCTCCCATTCATTTCACACGAAAGCCTTGCGCCCTTTTTACTTCGCTGGCCTTTGTTCATTGAACAGATGGCAGATATATGCACGTGAATCTTTCAATGCGTGTTTCTTTTCTAAGATCAACACCTGGTTTCAAATCCCGGTGAAGCACGCCCAAGCGGTGCATCGCCTGCACTCCCAGCAGCAGCTGCTTCATCAGCACCTGAAAGTGGGGCTCTGAGAGCTGCTGCTTGGACTGAATGATGGCGTGCAAGTCGCTGTCCATGAGCTCCATAGCTAAGTACAGCTCCGAGTCGTTGCTTTCGTCCCGCGTCCACAAGTTGGTGAGCGATATCACATTAGGGTGCACGCCGAGCAACCGCATCAGGCGCACCTGTTAAGGTCATGTAGGTACAACAACACAGACATGTGAATAATGTGGCTTCTTCAACTGTCAGAAGGCAACATCACTAGCTGCTGAACATCTGCGATATAGAGCTAGTGTGCCAGCACTGCGTAGCGGCGCCTTCAGCTTGGGTTCAGAGCACAGTTAATAAAAGCTCCAAGTAAACACGCGTGCCACTACTAGACCTCTCGAAGGGTGTGCCGTGCTTCCCACTCATCGCCGCAATAAGGCTTGATGCGCTTCACAGCTACTCGACTGCCGGTCGAATTGTCCGTGGCTGAAATGACTACCCCGTAACTGCCTTTGCCCACAACGGTTGTAGGCTGCAAATTCGGCTGTGAAAAGAAGAAGCGCAAGAACGTGTCTTAGACGATAGCGGTCCCAGTGAATGGTGCGTAAACAAGCACACGACAGGTATCTATCGCGTTTTTAATAATGCCGTGCTTAAGGACACGATTATGAAGTGAGTGAAAACTGCGAGATCATTTTTGTCCGACACAGCTTCGCCGTGAAACGGTCTCGTGTCATCGTCTTCACTATCTCATGCACGATTTAAGAACGACCAGGTTTGTACAGAAAACACACCGGCAAGTAGAACTGCTGGCCTCCAATTTTGCGACTTTTCAGCGGGAAGACCATGCTGACCCCGGTTGGCGTCGACACTGTCCCGGCAGCAGCTGTCCCAGGGGAAGTTGGGAGTTAACAAAAGCAGCGGCAGCAGTAGCAGCAGCGGTTGTTGACGGACGTTGACCTAATAGAATAGATGCAGGAAATACATGAAAAGCTGGAAGGGCCGCAAAAAGCCGCAAGATAGCCGCGGCAAAAAATCGATGCGGAGCCAGCTGACTTGACTCTGTACTGTGTAGCTGTGTAGCTCCAAACTTCGCGTTCGTAGTCACTCCTTCTGTTGTTCAACGCGACGCAAGCTCTGCGCACCAAATCGTTTCGTTCTTACTGAAAAGAGCGAAGCGTATTACATAATCTTAACCACGGGGTCTACATTTTCCAGTCCCAACGTTCCTCCTGTCATGGCTTCGGATGCTCAAGTTAACTTCCAAGTGAGTAATAAGTGCTGCTATGGGAATTGCAACCCTCAAAAGACATGCGTGTACTCCTTCGTACTTTTCGGGAGTTAGTGCAATATCTGGCTCAGATTTACAATACCTCTTTCCCTGAATCGTATATGTTGGTACACACTTCTTACTGCTACTCCTCTGCGTAACCTTGCACCCCTCCATATTTGCAGGTGACGTACTGCGCCAACTGAGACGGCGGGGCGCAGGAAAACAACGCTGCTCGGTCTGCGATCAAGCGCGTGTTTCCTAACGCCAACATTGCTTCAACCCGCATCGACAGCTACCCTGTAACTGTGACGATCGAGGCGGAAGTCGACAGCGACTTGGAAGTGGTGTGGAAGGGCAGCCAGAAGGACCTCTTCTCCAAGAACGGCCACCGCGCAGTGCCTGCAATCGTGGCCAATCTGGAAAAACTCAAGGCGAAAGTATAAAAAGCCACGTGTCGAGGGGTTGAGTTAGTGAGGCAGACAGCTTTCTAGACGCTTCGATGCTGGGACAATGACGGACTCGTCTCTGTGGAGCTATGTATTGACGCGAATTTCGCGGAGCAGTGCATCTCTACCGAAAACGAGTCCTGAAGGCCTAGCAAGTGCGCCTACCTGCTGATCACCCTCTGATGCCATCGCTCCCTTTTATCCTCAATACCTTGAAATATATTATTACTACTAAATTAAATGTAGAACTCAGGACTCGCGGTTCAAAGTTCCAAGACGAAGACAAGTCCAAAAATATTGGCCACTCGCCACTCGGGCATGTGCGCCTGATGAACTTCCTAGTTTAAGTGTTTTAGTATGAGCCGTTTGCTTTTTATCTCTTTCTGTTAGCCTTCTAATTCCGGTCCCTCGGGGCCTGGGACCTGTTTCAAAAATATTGGTCAAAAATTCTGAACTAAATTCAATTCAAATTCAAGATTCAAGATTCAAGACCTTCCGACCTTCCTGGATCCTTTATCTTTATCTTTATCGTTTAGTTTATCGTTTGCGCTTTCATAATAAAGTAAGCCGAACTCCCCTATGCAAGGGGACATCCCCAAGAACTCATCTCCTCCCGAATATACACCGACGCTCTCACGTCTTCCTTCCTAGGTTTGGGTTGGGATCTATTAGTAATGTCTATAAGGATTCCCACGGGAAATCCCGCGGAATACGGAATTCCCGCGGAATCGCGGAAAGGGAAAATTTTACCAATCAGACGTGATTTCCGCGACGGGCATTTCGCAGTGCCTTTATGACCACGACCACGGCACGGAAAACCCGCGGAAATACCACGTGAAGCGAATTTCTAGCCATCGCGCGGAAATTCCGCGGAAACTGGAATCGCTACCCTGCTTACTTCTTACTTTTACTTCTTTGTTTTTGTGCAGCAAGAAAGAGGACAGGCGATGCTGAGAGCGGCTGGCGCCCGCCGCCTGACAAGAACATTGAGCCGGTGCCCTACTAGGGCGAAAAATAGCCCGGAGAAATGCCTTGTGTACCTGGGACGGGGACGTGGAGCACATTGGGCACTCAGACCCCGCCGACTTGTTCGGAGGGAAGACGCCAGATGGAGCCTTCTGGGACGCGCAGATACATGCCACAAGTGCAAATACAGATCACCTCTGAGAACGTGTTATTTCTGCCCTTGTCTTTCTTTACACTGGGGGACTATAATTGTATAATCTAATCTTTGTTTTTGTTCTAGATTTATAGGAAAGGTTGCCTGCTTGTCTGCTTGTGATGCCTGGGTTCTGGGTTAGATTCGTTATAAGTTACCAAGGCAACTGCAGCTGCCTCTACAAGAAGCGAGAGGGAAATGCCCGCTTTACGAATAGCTCAGAAGGAACGCAGCCGCGAAAGCAAGCCAGGTGCCTCAATGCGTGCTAGACTTTTTGATGCCAGTGCCAGCTGTTTAATACCTCTTCAAAGACTCGGGGCACAAATCGTTTAGGCCACGGTGATGGAGTTGACCACCACGGGGGTCACTGGCTTGTCGTTGCTGTCGGTCTTCACGTTCTGGATCTTGAGCACGATGTCCATGCCGGAGGTCACCTTGCCGAACACAGGGTGCTGGGAAGGGGTGGACTTGTCGAACCAGTCAAGGAACGAGTTGTGCACCTGCGGTGGCAAGAGGGAGGCAAAGTAAAGAAAGAGGCACAGTGGGGAAAAAAATGCATGTAAGAAGATGATAAAGAGTGACAAATGAACAGGTAAAGAAAGACGTCGGCGAGGCGACGTCAGGAAGCGTAAGCTGAGGTTGCTGATGTGGGTCGACAGCACGACTTTGAGATTGCCCCGCTTACCGTGTTCACGAAGAACTGGGAGCCGCCGCTGTTGGGCTGGCCGGTGTTGGCCATGGACAGGGTGCCGGGCTCGTTGCTGAGCTTGACCGCGAACTCGTCTGGGATGTTGCCGCCGCCGTCGCGCTTGATGGTTTTACCGTCGGGGGTGGTGAAGGAGGTGCCGCCGTTAGGGCCGCCGGTGCCCGCGCGGCTCGACTTGGGGTCCTTGGAGTAAGGGCAGCCGAACTGAAGCATGAAGCTGCAGCAGTCGGAGCGAAGATTTGCAGAAAAGATAGGATTGACAGGGGTGGGTGTCAGGGGGAGGATGACGAGAGACGGGAAGAGTCAGTGGAGGACTCTATCGAGGACAAACATCTTGGTAGCAGTCTGAGTTCCAGAAGCTCATAGCATTTGCAAGAACAGTTGTGTCTAAGTATTCCTCAACATAAACAAAGGCAAGGAAGCGAATGAAAAGAGGCTTAGAAGCGCGCTCTATGAAGGCTTATTCTCCGAATATCTTTTTTCAATGAGCACAGAGGGTCCTTACTTTTGGATCACGCGGTGGAAAGTCAGGCCGTTGTAGTAGCCCTCGTTAGCGAGCGCAATGAAGTTGGAGCACGTCACAGGCATCTGGTCGAGGTAGAGCTCGGCCTGCGAGCGCGCGAACAGACGGGAATAAAAAGTTGTCGTGAACGCTGCTTTACGTCTCAATGGAAAAAAAAGCGAGTTGTGTACACCATGGAAGAGAGGTGTCAATAGCTCGCTTCTCCCTAAATCGCGCAAAAATAATCGCGCAAGATACATTAATAGATTGCGCATCGCGCTCACCACGAAGGAGCCCTCAGTGGTGTTGAAAGTCGCAGTAGGATTTGGCATCTTGTATATATATCTGCAAATAATTAGAAAACAAATTAGATATGATCAGGAGAGCAGTATTTTATTCGCATAAGTGGGGGATGAATATCACGACGCGGCTTCAAAATAATTGAGCAGTGCTCAATCAATGCACGGTGCCATTCCTCCACAGAGGTTTCGCACCAAGAGCGCAAGATGGGCATACCTTTGACACGAGTGAATGAAGTGAGTGGTCGAGCGTGGTTAACTGATAAAACGCTCCTCAAATTTTCATCACCAATCACAAAACCAAAACCAAAATTTCCCCCTCTTATTATGGGTGTTCTTTTCACAAAATGTGGATTGCAAGAAGTTGGAAGGGAAGCGAGCAAGCGAGCTGGAGCTAGCTAGAGGACTAGAGGAGGAAGAAGGAATCGAGGAAGCAAACAAAAATGGCCGTAGTCTAAAATACTCTCCTTCACTATTGGCTTCGGGTTTCGATTGTTCATTTACGCACGAGGCTAGAAAGAGGAGATTGAAGTTATCATGAACCTAGCTGTAATCGGGCATAAATTGGTCGTCGATGTGAAGGGCGCAAGTCGAAGCAAGGGTGCTCGCGCTATCTTATGGTCAGCCAACGGCGCCAGCAACCAGGTTCTGTTCCGTTGCTATCTAAGAAGTCATAGCTAGAGGCTAGATCTATTCAGAAAGCCCGATATGGGCAGTATGCAAGCGATCTGTTTTCCAACTTACATGGTCCTTTCTCTGCTATGTTTGGTATGCCACAGCAATTTCTTCACGATGAGATGGGACGGTTGATACCACAGCACTGCCCTGACAATATCTTAGACGTGAAAGGAGACGAGATCGTTTGGGGGGCACCGCTCATCTTTTGGCCTATCAAAGTGAGTAAGCCAGGTCGTACTTTCTGTGAAGAGCCTTCAGGTGGATCGTGCCTATCGTTTCTGCCTTTCTTCAGCGCTCCATGTTACTCCTCCTGTCTGTCACTTTTCCACTCCTCGTGAGACATGCATCACCTACGGCTGATTGTCTTCTTGCAACCATGCCAGGTCCCTGCCTCACCCAACCAGCAGTTTCATTTGGACGAATCAGGCCGTCTCGTGGTAAGAAAAATAGATTGAGCTGCGCCTTCTATGCATGCTAGCTAGTAGCTCTCTAGCTAGCTAGCCTTGCGCTGTAGTGCGTTGTGAAAGCTGCTGCGTCACTAATCTACTACTAATTTACTACTGTGGCAGCCGTTGTCTACTCAACGAAAGACTTGACAGCGTGCTATCTGTTGAATTTACCTCTCAACATCGTTCTTATGTGCGCTGTATGTATGTTACGTGTCGGCATTACGTGAAGGCCGGTGGTGGAGGAGGCGATTTAGCGGTGGGGTCAGCGGAACTTAGCTCGGGGGCGCAGCTCACCCTCGTGCCCAAATCCAGCTCTCGTGCTCTGACGTTGGAGTGGCGGGAAGCTCCTCCTCCTACTCCAGAATCGCCGAATGAAGCAGCTTCGCCACCTCAAAGGAAGAGCTTTTGGAGTCGGTTAGGTGGCAACAGCGCAACCAATAGCAACAATGAAAGCAGCAGCTCTTCAAAGGCTCCACCGCCACCTTCTAATGCTTCTTCCTCTTCCTCTGGTAAGACTTTTCTTTATCAACCACTGCAAGTTTGAACCAAAAAGCTAACCCCACCACTGCTGGTGCAGGCTCAAGAGAAGGTGAAAAACAGGGAAAGGCACCGCAAACTAGTAAAGAATCCTCTGCACCATCAGGAGGAGGAGGAGAAGAAGGAGGAAAAGGTGACGGAGGAGAAGGAGCGATACCGGAAGCGTTAGCTCAAGCTCTAGCGGCTGACAACTATTACGAGTCTCTGGGGATTAGTGCTTCGGAGAAGGCTGCACTAAACGACGCTAAAGTGCGACGCGCGTATTTGAAGACCAGCGTTAAGGTGAGAGTAATTTGCAGGAAGATTGTTAAACACGAGATTAGAGGAGGAGGATCCAGGGTTGAAGGAGTTGAGTTTCTCTCATAGAGTGTATTCTTTCAACCGTAAACTCTATAAGATATTTGCATTGACGCATACGCGAAGGCGCAACATAGACTTGTTTGTTCTTTTTTTCTCTTTCGTCTTTCCGCGTATGTGTGCGTCACGCGTGCGCAAACTCACTACCTTGATTCACTATACTTATATTCCTCTTCTTCCTCTTTTCCTTCTCTTCTTGAATTTTCATCTTCAAGGTCCACCCCGACAAGCACCCGTCGCATCCCCAGGAAGCCACCGTGGCGTTTCAGCGGGTCTCGGAAGCGTATGCCGGCCTCCAGGATGACGTATGCGCGCTTTGTGTGGGGGGGGGGCTTAGCATGTGCTCAGTAGAAGAAGAAGAACTAGTAGTATAGCAGTAGAAGAATTATATGCAATGATGAGAGCAAGAGAAGGGGGAAAAGATGAAGGAGGGAGAAGAGAAGTTAGTCGTCGTGTTTCTCTTTATTTGTATTCCTGTTCCTATACATATATCTGTCAGGGCGCGCGCCGGGACTACGAGGCGGAATTGCGCAATACTTTTGGCCGGGGCGGCCACCGAGGTTGCTCTCCTTCTTCTTCTTCTTCTTCTTCTTCTTCTGCGAACGGCGGCGGTGGTGGTGGTGGAGGAGCACGAGGAGGAACAAGGAGAGGCAACAGCCAGCACCAGCCGTGGTACCAGAGCAGTGACGGCGTGTCGTACAAAGAAGCAGCAGCGTTTTTTGCTGCGGCATTTGCGGCTGAGGTGAGTGAATGGGGTGTTGTGGTGATTGGTGATTGCTTCACCGCAGTGTCTTTGCGAGGTGGTGTTATCATAGGATTCGTTGGTTAGATGCCATAGATGATGTTGCCAAAAGAGATTAATTTGCTTTCTCTTACGTAGTAGGACCGGTATTTATTTCATGTACTTTTGTTATATAACTGCCTACGAATTCTAATAACTGCCTGTAGTCATCTGCCATTTGCCTGCTTCTGTGCACCTCCTGCTTGCACCAACACCTGAACCTACATGTGCACAGGCGGCGGCGGGGCAGATGGGGGGATTGGGGGGGAACCTCGGCAAAAGCGTGAAAGTGGCGTCGGACGTGGCGGAGTTTGGCGCTACCCTGAAAATGGCCGAAGGACTGCTGAATGGTTAGGAGAGAGAGAGAGAGAGGGTGGAGGGGGCGGTGGGGTCAGGGAGTGAAAGCATATATTGTTTGAAACATACGAATTCTTACTACAGATGTAGTAAGTTCAATGTGGCTATTAGAAGGAAGCATCTCTTAATGTGTAGTCCAGTCTGCACGTGCGATCTTTATCGTATTCCCACATGCTAGTCTATTTTGCCACCATATCACCATTGCTCTCCTTGACATGTGCGTGAATGCGTATTTGCATTATCTTCTCCTTCTCCATACTCCTCAATACCCATGCAGGCGAAGGCAGCACTGCGCACCGTGTCGCTTCCGGACTTATGGTGGCGAATTCCGTGGCCAATCTGTCGTCTCACTTGGAGCTCTTGGGGCCCTCTGCGGGTCGTTTGGGAGCGGGTTTAGGCACTTTTGCGCGTGCAGCCACCGCAGCTGTTGCGGTGAGACCTTCACTCTTGCCTCCCTTCAAGTGTCTAAGCCTCCTTGACACACACCCCTTGTGTGTCGCAATTTCTTTTCTTTTTCTGTTTGGCCTCCCTTCACCTTTACTCACTTGCTGACATTCGTTCTGTTGTACCCTTCCTTAATCCTTTTCTATTAGAAATTCCTCCATCTTCTACGTAACTTCTGCTTTCTTTGCACTTTACTCCTACTTTGCTTTCTTTGTATGTGCTATCATAAACATGTTTCCAACCTTAAGGTGGGCTCCATGGCCGTTGCCGCAAGAGAACACGGGCGATTGGAGGCGCAAAAGGAACAAGCCGCTGCAGAGCGCTATTACACCGGTGGACAATCCTCCTCGTACAGTGACGACGACGACGACGACAATGGCGACAGAGGAAGAGGTCGGCCAGCTGGAAGCAAAAACATGAGCAAACCGTCGCAGTATTATCCACCTGAAACGGAGTTCTGATGACGAAGCAATTTCTATAGGGGGGGGGGTGAGTGGGGACAATGAGGTATTCGATTGAAAGGCGAAAACGATGATCTATGCTTCTAGGGTGGTCCCAGGCAGGGGGGGGGGGGTGGGCTTTTGCTTTTATGCAGCCGCCGAGGCGGGATTCTGCCCTGATCCCGCCCAGGGCAGCACCTTGGCAAAGTGCAAATCAGTACGAAATACAATCGCAGTGCTCCATCAGGGAAGGCACGAGAACCTCCAGCATGGTATGTACATAAACGAAATGCACCCTGATAGAAAATGGACGTTTTATTACGAAAGAGGACACACAGCTAGTTGGCCTTGTTCTGGAGGTTTCATAAATACGCGGCTTTGAGCTAAATGCTGATGTACCTTTGACTCTGCAATCGGGGTGTAAATTCAATCTTATAAAACCATGCTGATACTACAGGTTTGAACTCCTCTTCTTCTTTATTCTTTGTTAGTCCTAGAGCTTGGAAGAGCCGGGCCCTTCGGGTCGCGGGTCGCTATCATCTATCATAACTTCCATGTCACTGTGCGTTTGATACGGCCTCAATACGGCCATCCCATTTGTAAGTACAGTTTTCTCTGCCTATTGAATTCCGACTCCGAATTCCGGCCCCACCACTCTCTCTTCTTCCGGGGCCTCAGCCAAAAATATAATCGATTTTCTTCTCTAACTGTTAGTCTTCTAATTCCGGCCCTTCGGGGCCTGTCTCAAAAATATAATCGAAATGACGAACTTAAAAAGCTAGCTGGCTGAAGCAGATTACAATGCGACCCATTCCAGTAGAGGGAGTATATTTCACGTTTCACATTTCGCTGACTCGTTTGGGAATTCCCGGCGTGGGAATCGATTGAGGTTCCCGCCGAGCAAGTTAAAAACAGTGTTCCACGCGCTCGCCATTGGCGAGTACCGAGAAAGGTGCCGAACGAAGCGAGCAGCCGAATTTTTCTCGCTGCTCGGTCCAGTTCGCCACAATCCCATGCGCGCCTGTTCGATTCGGCTGTTCGGTTCGGCGTATCAGCCGGGGGTGCTGCTCGGCTTTGGTGCTCAACTACAAGATTTTTTATAAAAATTTAGCAATTTCGTGTGGGCTTTAGAAAGGTGTATAGGAGAGCACCTTCTCCCATCTCAACGGAATAGTCCCGCTCGCGTTTTTCGCGCGCGCGAAGAAACCTCCGGATGCTCGCCAGACAGTTACCTCTACAGGAGTCGTCTACAGGCCTATTCGGTTCGACTGCTCGTTCGACTACATAATTACGTTTGCTACTCCTCCCTGTAGTTCGGTTCGGTACATATTCGACGTCGCCGTCGTACCAACAAGTCTTACAGTACCGACCGAGCGTCAAAAATGTGATGAGCCCAGTAGTAAGCCCTAACTTACTTCGCTAAGCTGTAGGCATAGCTAGACTTGTCCACTGGCCTTCTTCGTTCTTGCTAAGCTCCTTCGTCGATATTAACTTATCTTCAACATTAGTGATCTATGTCCCGTCAGCCTAGCACAGCGTTAAAGCGCAAGCGTGGCGAGGAGCATGACTCTCTCGATTCACCGACACGCGGCTCGAGTACCGATGGCTCCGTGGCAGCTCTTCTTAGTACCACTCCTGGAGGAGCTACTCAACCTTTGATTGAGCGAAAAGGGCTAGCTAAAGCAGATATTGTGGCAGCGTCAGTCTTGGCATCGTGTCGTGCAGCCGCAGTGCACAGTCCAGCTGCCGCCCGCTCTGTTCTCGCCAAGCACAGGGCATATCTCGACCCTGAGATCATACAGATCCTTGAAATTGTTGGAGGCTACACTAAGGAGGTACTGCTTCTCAAGAAATCACTTCTTCTCGGTGCCACAGTACTCTTGCTTGAATATGTTCCAACTTCACCCTGGTGATTCCTGTGTAATATAATTTCCTGTGGTCGAATTTTGGGCATTATAATTATGTATCCTTGTAATATGAGCGATAAATTGAAAAAAAATTCCATAGAGAGTTCGTCCGATCGTCCGAAGGTTGCGAAGCTTTCGCCTCAAACGTTTCGAGTTCTACGCTAACTTTGCGAAGCTAAAGAGAAGGTTGCGAAGCTTTCGACTCAAACGCTTCGAGGTCTACGCGAACGTTGCG
>Ga0307931_1001961_pt1 | contig 13393 bp, 19 predicted proteins | sample OrgLakmetageno47_FD_201816 | JGI IMG/M metagenome (GOLD analysis project Ga0307931, IMG submission 201816) | Saline water microbial communities from Organic Lake, Antarctica - #47 | ecosystem: Environmental > Aquatic > Non-marine Saline and Alkaline > Saline | place: Antarctica: Organic Lake... | reverse complement strand
TCCTGACGCGTAAAGCTTATTATTCGGCTTATTCGGAATCCCCCCTCGCAAATCGTTGGAATTCCCACAGGAATTCCCATCTCGAAATAGGCCATTTCGGTGCGTCCGAGTGACTGATGAGGCATACTACTGATGAGCTGATGAGCTACAGTACGAGCAAGGGTGATCAGGTGTAATGGGTTTGAAACGACCACACCCTGTAGTGTAACTCTCTTCGTGTTCGCCTTTATCTGCGGGCTGCCATTTTTAGTCTACAGGGATGTCAGCCGTCACCATGCTTCAGAGAATTACACTACAGGGTGTGGTCGTTTCACACCCATTACACCTGATCACCCTTTGGTACGAGTGCTTCAAGAAGGACGAGTTGAGGATACTCAAGACTCAATACTCCCCAAAATGAACATGCGTGCTCGTTGGGAGCCTAGTCGGGTGTATCTAGCCACTCTCATTTCTGCTCTCCTCTTCACGTGCGGGTCGGCATGGTTACCTCACAACGGCGCCCTAACTCGGCGAGCGCTTCCGCGTTCGACGACCGTGCAGTTGGCCAAACCTTCAACTCTTAAGATGTCTCTCGGTGAAAGCCCTGTTCAAGGCTATAGCGTAGTCCTCTTGGCTGGCGGCGTGGGCAGCCGCATGAAGGCTAGCATGCCGAAGCAATTTCTCCAGTTGCGTGGCAAGACCGTTCTCATGCACTCGATCGAGCTTTTCTTGAGTTTGGATGGCGTAAAAGAGGTACTTAGCAATGCCGCTGCGTCTTTTTGGAGAGCGCTTTCCTTCCTCCCTCTCGCGCATCTTGCTTCTTCAAAATTCAGACTTTTGGATTTGATTGAAAAAAATCTTTGCCGCGTTCTTAGGTGGTGCTGGTTATTGCCGAGGATTACCGCAGTCAATTTGACGACGTTCTCAAAACGACTGCTGGCGCGAAGCTGAAGTTTGCTCTTCCGGGCAAAGAGCGCCAAGTAATTTGACAAAATTGCCAACTCTGTACTAGTGCGTGGCAAGGAATGATAGAAATTCAGTAGGAAGTTAGAAAGCCATTAATTGGCCCGCATCTCATTTTGCGTCTTTACAACGCGTTCCTGGCTGCACGTACGTAATTCCATTACCCAGCCGTTTTTTGTCACTTGCCTTTTTCATTACAAGGACTCGGTCTCCAACGGTTTCTCGGCCATTGACCCTAACAGCCCTCTGGTGGCAATTCACGACGCTGCGAGGCCGTTAGTGACCAAGGAGGAAATCTTCAACGTGCTCGCTGACGCTGAAACCCACGGTGCGATATAGCGGTAGATCTATTTGTACACACGAGGAGGAGCTTGAACGTAGTGGCAGTAGTAGTTATAGTAGTAGTAGTAGTAGTAGTAGTAGTAGTAGTAGTAGTGCGTAGTAGTAGTAGTGCGTAGTGGCAGTAGCCGAATCCCTTTTCATTGAACTCCAAATCACTAGTTCTAGCCCCTTACCTCTGACTTTGCCTCACCTTGCCTCCCTGTACCCTATCTCTTTTTGGTTGCGCGTGCGTGCTGGGTCGGTGATGTCGGTGTCGGGGTTATTTCATAAACAAATAACAGGCGCTGCGGTGCTGGGGGTGAAAGTGAAGGCCACGGTGAAGGAGTCGGCGGACGGCGAGTTTGTCCTGCGCACCGTGGACCGCAGCCGCCTGTGGGAAGTACAAACCCCTCAGGTAGGGGGTTTCGACTGAGAGAGCGCGTGTAGTAATCACGGAAGGGGGGAAGAGGTTGGGGGCTACGCGAAGTGTAGAATCATGAAAACACTTGTACCACACTGTTTTACCATGCTTTTTTTTTGTAGATGTCATCATACTTGAAGTCTTCGGGTGGGTTTCCCTGTACGAATATGATATTGTCCCTTCTCCTGAGCATCTCTTTTCTTTGTTAGGTGATCAAGCCCGAACTGCTCCGAGAAGGCTTTAAACAAGTGGCGCTGCAAAACCTCGAAGTGACCGATGACGTGTCCATCATTGAACAGCTGGGCCTTCCCGTCAAGCTAACATTGGGGGAATACACTAACATCAAGCTGACCACGCCTGATGACCTGCAAGTGGCTGAACAAATTTTGCGAGGCCGTGAGGAGCCTTCACCCTAAACTGATTCACCCGCTTCGATGCATGCCCGGCTTGGGTGTGTATTGAAGACCATGTGCGAAACGCAGTACGTTATTTGTGTACCGGCGTAGACTTATACGTACGCCCGAATAAGTTTCTCAGTTTCAGTTTCCCGCGCGGGAATCTCTGTGAAATGAAGGTGTGGTGGCTTTCAGCCAACAGGCAGCTACAGTGGCATTGGCAATGGCATTGAGATGATGTATGATTGACATAACCACGTCGTTTATCCCTAACCTAAAGCTCAATCAACAGCACTAGTGATAGTTAGAGCAATAAAGAACAATTTGGATTAAATCGTACATATTATTATTATTATATTATGCATTATTGTTGTAAGGCGAAATCGGAATGTCGTAATGTCGTCTGTGTCTGTTGTCTATCGATTCTTATTAAGAGGGCACTGAGCACCAAAATCCCAAACCCCGTCGATAGGCAAAACACAAAAAAGAGAAGACGACTGGTGTAAATGTGATACACATCAAAGTACTTCAGCTCTTCACATTTTTACGCCATTCGAAGTTAGAACGTTTATACTTCACCTGCTACAGTGAACAACTGCAGCTAACAATAAACGCAACATGAAATGCGCAAACAGTCGTGCAGCACTGTACCGCCTCGGAAGACAAAGCCAATCGTCCCTTGGAAGCCAAGGGTTGGTATTTGACTATTTTCTTACTGCATTTGCCCAGTCATCGCTCGCTACCTCTTCTGTTTGATTGCGGCCACTAGCGCGGAAATTTCTGCTTGTGTAGGCGCTTGACGGCCAGTCACTGGATCTTTGGGGCTTGCTTCGAAAGTGTTGGCAATCTCGGAAACTTTCGCTACATCATCCTTCGTAGGTACAATGCCTTTGATAGGTAAGTGGGCCATCTTCTCGATGGCTGCTGTGAAAGCGTCCATTCGCAGCACGAGTCGTTGAGCTTCTCAAGTTCAGCCTACAAAGTACTAAATCTAGGTATGTTGGTAGAAATGATTCGTTTTCGTCTATCTCAAACGGCCGGATGTCCTGAGTTGGAGTGGCCCCTATAGAAAATGGTGAATTTGCTTCAACTACTACAATCAACGAACTATCCAGCGATATTCCGAAAAGATGTAAGAGTGGCGCATAAATACTTTTGAGGAGGCCAGGATTGCAAGAGCGAAAGAGTGCAAGGTGCAATAATTTTAGCTTAGAGAGAGGAAAGCGGAGAGCGGAGAGAGAGCTAGCTTACAACAGAACAGTACACAGTACACAGTACTGTAGCAACAAGCAAGAAGAAAGATGCTGCGAGAAGAAGCTTGTAAAAGCTTGAAGCCGTTTCTCTAAAATATACCTAATATGGTACTGGAAAATTGCGTTGAAGTTGTTTGACTGCCTGCATGCCATCGACCTGCGAATAGTTGTAGGCAACTTCACTACCACGTGGAAAGGGCTTACAAGGGCGAGCAACTCGTTCGTTCCAAGCCATGGTGTTCTCTAGAAAGGTATGTTATCAAGTTCTTGTCGCCGACTTTTCTTGTGCTTGGATGCCACGCCCTGTGCCAAGAATCGTCGTATGATAATTTGATCTCCTTCATTCCTCACCGTTCGAACCTCGACATCATACATTAAAAGGTGGTGGCCTTTGCGGCGGTCGCGGGACTGGAGCTTGCATCAGGAGCGTCCTGGATAAGCAGCAGTGCCGGGAGCGCTAGTTCCGCGGCGCGTGCGCTCTCAGGCAATGCTGGAGGAGCGGTGAGCGTGCGGGGCGGCTCTACCTCGGCAGCGAGGCCGAAGCGGCGCCGCAAGAAGCAGTCCATGGTGGAAGACCCTAAGGACGCAGTGAACATGGCCATCTTGAAAGCCAAAGTATCAGCGAACACGGTCATAGTCGACGAAGCTCTCAACGAGGTTCAGGATATGCTCGCTTGATCCTCTTGTTGTGTGTGCCACTGCCATGCGAGCTGTAACACTTGAGTGAAGAGATGTTATTGCCCCTGATTTGAGCTCCAGTTTTGTTGTTGTAAATTGTGAGTTCGCTACTTCTTAGCGTTTGACGTTGCGAATTAAATTCTTTTGGGTTATCTCTCATTATTCCTCTATGATGGCTGCTGGCTGCTTGCTATGTGTTATTCTGGTTTCCTCCTTGTACCAGGACGATCCATCGGCGGTGCACTTGTCTCCAGCGAAGATGGAAGAGCTCGAGATTTTCCACGGCGACACCGTGCTCTTGCGTGGCAAAAAGCGGAAGACCACTCTTGCTTGCGCGTACCGGTACGCACACTTGAACAAGGCCAAGCATTCACGTATATTTGCCTTTTCTCTGCGTGCGCACACCCTTCGCCATGTTCCGTGCTGTTTCTCCCCTCAACCCTCGTTTACTCTGCCGGGTCACCCCCTAAGCTCGGCTGATTGCACTCATTGGTCAACCACTTCCATTTGATTTCTAACATGTGCCCACCCACCTACTCACCTGGACCCTGCGCCGACCCGCCAATCTGCCCTACAGGGACACGACGGTGACCGACAACGAGATTCGGGTGGGTCGCGCGGCTCGAAACGACTTGCGGGTGCGGCTTGGGGATCCCGTCCATGTAAAAGCCGAAACTTCCGCCAAGTACGCCACCTACGTGAAGGTAGCGGTGTTTGAAGACTCCCTGAGCGCCTCAGACAAAGGGGGTGGCGGCAAGGGCCAAGTAGACGAAAGCAAGCTGCTGAGCGCGAAAGTGGCCCCTTACTTCGAGGGCAAGTTCAGGCCGTTGCACAAGGGCTCAGTGTTTGCCACCGCTGGCGGCGTCGAATTCAAGGTGACCTTTGATACAGAGGGGGTTAAGTGGGCTTCTGATTTCTGCTTTATGCTACTTCATTATTTTTGAATTTATTCGTGCACAAAGTATTCCTGACAATTCCAACTGAGGAAGGTTCTCAGGTAATTGACTTTTTCCATCCTTTGACTCCATAATTAACTTTGTCCTATTAATTTGCTGTGCGTGCATTTCATGTGTGCTGCATGCAACTGCCACCGCAGGTCTTGGACATCATTACCGACAGCGACGAGTGCGAGGACACTTTTTGCCTGGTGGACGACCGCACGGAGTTCAAGCTCGCCGAAGAGCCGTTGAACCGCGACGACGACGACCGGGCCAACGAGGTGGGCCTGGAGTGGGTGTGGAGTAGGGTGGGTGGAGTGTGGCTAGACTTTGTGTACTTGAAGGCATTATTGGTGTTTTCTAGTTGCAGAAACTTCTGGCTTGCTGTTGTTTGCTCCTTCAGACTTCACTTCGCGATTACGACGAAACATTGTGTTGTGTTTTTTTTTAATTTTGCTTACATCTCTCACCATCCTCTCTTTCATCCCAACATACCAAAAAAACAACACACACACACACACAGGTGGGCTACGACGACGTGGGCGGCTGCGGGCGGCAATTGGCGGAAATCCGCGAGCTCGTGGAGCTGCCTCTGCGGCACCCGGCCATCTTCCACGCGGTATCAAAGAAGAAGAAAGATATGCGTGTGGTTTTAAAGAAGAAGAAGTGTACATGAAGATGTGTGATCCCCGTTAGAGTATGGGCTTTTGATCGTAAAAATCACTCAAATGGCTACTTCTATCAGTCTAACGTTCTTATACCTCTGTTCCCTTACTTGTCTTTCCTTTACTTAATTATGTGGCTTCCTATCAAAAAGGTCGGGATTCCCCCACCCAAGGGCGTGCTCATGTTTGGCCCTCCTGGCAGTGGCAAAACCACCATCGCCAAGGCAGTGGCCGCTGAAACGGGTGCTTTCTTCTTCCTCATCAATGGGCCAGAGGTGGGAAAAAGTAGTAAATGCTGTAGAGTGGTGTGCTCATCTATTAGTAATAGTATTTATTTTGTCACGGATGCCTACGTAATATTTGCTGATGCGCACACAACTTTTGTTTCTCAACTGTCACATCCACCCTGTTCCAGGTGATGTCGAAGCTTGCCGGCGAATCGGAAAACAATTTGCGGAAAGCTTTTGAAGAAGCCGAGAAGAACTCGCCGGCCATCATTTTCATCGACGAAATCGACAGCATCGCGCCCGCCCGAGACAAAGCCGGTGGGGAAGTGGAACGGCGCATCGTGAGCCAGCTGCTGACGTTGATGGATAACCTCAAGCCTACCTCTAATGTGGTGGTGGTCGCGGCTACCAACCGCCCTGGCGTGATTGATCCGGTGAGGTTTCGTCGTTGTTATAAGGATTATGAGGAGGAGGAGATTAAGGATCACTGTCAATTTGTTCTCTTTTCCGATTTTTTTTCAAAATATATTTTACCTCCATTTTTCGTCTATGAGTGATCCCCATTATGTGCCAATGTTTCTTTCTTCTTTCCAACCAACCATACACCACCTACCCAAACAGGCCCTCCGCCGGTTCGGCCGGTTCGACCGCGAGTTGGACATAGGGGTGCCCGACGACACTGGCCGCATTGAAATCCTCAAAATCAAGACCCGGAACATGAAAATGGCGAGCGACGTGGACCTCGAGCAGCTCGGGAAGGACACCCACGGGTACGATGGAGTGGGTTGGTAGTGGTGTAGCAGAGCGTCGTTCGTGCGCGTATGTATACATGTGCCATGCGCACATGGATGCACCCCCACGTACACCGCATATACTGCGGCGCTTGTTCTTCTTCCTTTTTTTGTTTCTTCTTTTTTTCTGATCCATGTCTTTTTACGACGTGTCTTGACTTATGTCTCCTTCGCTCATACATCAACGTCCTTTCCTACATGTGCACCCTCTCTCGTTTATTATTTCGAAGGTACGTGGGGGCGGACTTGGCCCAATTGTGCATGGAGGCAGCCCTGGCGGCGATCCGGGAGCAATTGCCGCATGTAGACATGGACAGTGACCGCGTTGAGAAAGGTGATTTTTTCAGCACTGTTATTGTTGTTTATTGGTATCTGCAGTGCCATGCGGGCATGCTAAGTTGCTGTTGACGAGTCCAGGAAAGGATATGAAACTATTGGGCTCGCTATTGGTGATGCGTGTTCAAGTGGCGTTGGTTTCTAGACGTCTTCCTCTTCTTCCCTCACTGCCTTTCTACGCAGCGCCTCACGTATTCTAATGCCCTTCTTCTCGCCTCTTGTGTGCTACCTATACCCACTCCACTCCACTGAATTACCATGATTCATTCAACAGCGGTGCTTGACCAGCTGATGGTCACCGCCGCCCATTTCCAGCATGCCCTCAAGCTCTGCGCGCCGTCAGCCCTGCGGGAAACCAAAGTGGAAATCCCCAACAGCAAGTGGGAAGACATTGGTGGCCTCGAAGAGGTATGCGTGTGCGTGGTGGCGATTGTGGTCTATTTCTTGGTGGAGTGTTTGTGGAGCTCTTACTGAATTTGGCATAAATTAGCACACTGGACGCTGCGCACACGTGTCACTCATTCTTGGCACGTACCTATATGTATATGCGTGTACTGTCGGTTTGGTCTCACATATGTCTTTACCTCAACAACAACTACTACATTAGGTGAAACAAGAGCTGCACGAGACGGTGACCTACCCCGTAGAGCACGCGGAGAAGTTCTTCAAGTTCGGCATGAAGCCCTCCAAGGGCACGCTGCTGTACGGCCCGCCGGGATGTGGCAAGACCCTGATTGCCAAGGCCATCGCCAACGAGTGCGGCTCCAACTTCATTTCGGTAAAGGAACACGAGAGCAGTTGAATGTTTGCGTGGTGGATTATCAAGTGAAGAGATGGAATGCGTATTTGTGTGCTGATGGAATGGCAGCAATTCCCCCTCTTGCTCGTTCACTATCCCTTCTCTGTGGTCCAAATACTTCTGTATGATTTTTATATGTGTGTACTCCTGAATGCTCACACCTCACCCAATTTCCTTCTTCTTCTTCTTCTTTTTGTCTACTCTCAGGTGAAAGGCCCCGAGCTCCTGACCATGTGGTTCGGCCAATCCGAAGCCAACGTGCGGGAACTGTTCGACAAGGCCAGAGCCGCCGCCCCCTGCATTCTGTTCTTCGACGAAATCGACAGCATTGCCAAGGCCCGCGGCTCCGGCGGTGGGGGCGGGGCGTCGGAAGCGGGGGACCGCGTCATCAACCAAATCTTGACCGAAATCGACGGCGTGGGGGCGTCCAAACCGGTGTTTGTGATTGGCGCCACCAACCGCCCTGACATTTTGGACCCCGCGGTGACCCGCCCGGGGCGCCTGGATCAGCTGATTTACATCCCGTTGCCGGACCTCAAGTCCCGGGCGTCGATTTTCTCCGCGTGCCTGCGCAACTCCCCCCTCTCCAAGGAAGTGGACCTCAACGAGATGGCCAAGGTATTCTTATTTGGTTGAGAAGCATTTTCATTGAGGAACTTGAAACCGCACCATGCATCCAGTAATAGCGAAAAAAAAACATTAGGCTCGAAAAAAAAACCCATTAGGCTCAAATTTCACTCTTCTTGTCTTTCCTATTGTGTGTCCCAACAGGTGACCCATGGTTTCTCGGGCGCGGACATCACGGAAATTTGCCAGCGCGCTGCGAAGATGGCCATTGCCGAGTCCATCAACGAAGACCTGGAGAGAAACCGCCTCCTAGCCGCTGGCGAGATTACCAGCGCCGATGAGGTATGTGTTAATGAAATGCATTCATGAGTGCAGCCCTTAATCGAGACCTTGTATTCTTGCTTTCTTCTTTTCTTCTCGTGTCTTGTCCTTGCCCCGTCATGAAGAGTGTAATTATTTTCATGTTCTCGCACAGCAACGAACTTTCCTTCTTAGTTTCACTCCACCTCTTTTTATTCCTTCTTGAAACTTTTATCAATGTTAGGTCGCTGACGTGGTGACGGAAATCGAGCAGCGCCACTTCTTGCACGCGATGAACACGGCCCGGCGGTCGGTGCCCGAGTCGATGATCGCGGAGTACGAGGCCTTCGTCAAGTCCATGAAGGCCGACAACGCGGAGGCCACGGGGTTCAAGTTCGACGACGCCATCAAGGCCGCGGACGTCCAAGCAAAGGGAGGCAAGGGCAGCGCCCCTGAAGCTACCAGCGACTCGAAAGACGACGAGATGTACTGAAAAGAAGAAAGAGGACGCGCTTTTTGCGAGAGAAAAGGGCACTTGAAGGAATTGAGAAAGCTTTGTAGCCAGCTCTAAAAAGAACCGGCCCTGCTGGCGTAGGGCATAGCCAGGAGATGCAGCTAAATGAGCAGAAAAGGGACAGCGGAAATGGGTTTCTAACTCCCGAGTAACCAGTTCGCAGGGAGACGTTAGATGCGCGAGGGGAGGTCGGATTCATTGGTTTTTGAAAATCGCAATATCTTTCAACTAACTACTAACTTATTCTTATCCAATGAGAAACATATTCATATTCATATTTTCGGTCTTTGATAGGTGAAGACTAGCGCACGCTCATGGATTTCTCTCTTGATGTTGTGTGCATTCGCTGACGCTAGCGCACTCCTCGGTGCGGAAGCATGGCTTCAAGGCTTCTGCTCCTGGCTTCTGGCTTATGGTAACTTGTAACTTATGGTTAATGGTTAATGGTTATGGGTTCTCTCTGGTCTCTGGCTTTTCCGTTTCCTTCCATTTCGTCGTTAGAAACCCTCCTTTTAGGGTTGCGTGATACAAATGGCTTTTCAAAAATAGTTCAAAAAGGTCACGCTACGAGTACTTCCTACATTCCCACCCATTTCTCTGCGCAGCGCCTAGTAGGACCTTGTGCACGCAAGAGCAGTATTTGTTGCTACTACGTTGCCATTCATTGCCAGGTATATATGTGCTCGACCCTAGCTAGGTTTTAGGACGTACTCGCTATCATGCGTGGATAGTGGTCCAAAAGATAGTAACTTACCTTCTTCGAGGACCAAATTGAGGCAATCGTTTTGAAAGTTCTCTGCTGCAACACTTTACAAATTCAGGCGAGCTCGACAGATCATGAGTGCGAAGCCTTCCTTGGCCCGAAAGGGTGCGGGGAATTTCAAGTGGGAGTTTGTGGTACCAGCGCGCAACTTGCGTCAACTCGCTCTTGCCGTCAATTGCTTGAGCAAAATCGGTAAGGAGCTGCTCATCGACGCTACCGCGGCCGGCGAAACGAAATGCCTAAACTTTCGTACTCTAAATGATGGAAAATCAGCTTTTTGTGCATTTCGATTCGAGGAGAACTTCTTCGACTCCGTGCGCTTTGAAAACCGCGATCAAGAGGACCCGAATGATGAATCTCTGCCGCAGATGGCTGCTGCTCTGCCCTTACCGGCACTTTCTAAATTACTTCGTGGAGGTTAGTACTTGTGTAACAATTTAATACTATCTGGTTGCTAGTAGCATGATATGGTGCAGTGAAAGGGGTGTGTAAGGTAATGGCATGTGTGCTTGGCGTAGGTTTGTTTCGTGTTCGTGAAATGTAGTTGTGACTTCTGCGCCTTTTGCGTTTTGAATAGCGGTCGGCAATGCAACGGCCAAGACAGCCAATGGGAAGGGTGGTGCAGCAGCTGCGGCTAAAAAAGTGCTCCGGCTTCGCATTGCCCTGGAGGAGAGCGACAATTCCAAAGGAGGAGCACGGGCGTCACACATGGTCTTTCAGTTCGAAGGAGCTCTCGGAGAGCGACGCCGCCACCGATACCTGTAAGCGCTAGCTAGATATTCATGAGAACCAGACAGATACGTATCATACATGAGCACTCTTAACTCAATGTTCTTATTTCACACTCTTCGCTGCTTGGTTCGAGCAGATTCCACGAGCAGGAGGTGATGGCCGCACTCTTTGACACCACGTCAGCGTCTTCCATGGTGGCGCAGCCCCTTCAGCTCAACGCGCTCCTGGACCATTTGAGGACCTATGATGTGTCATTTCTCGTTTCTGCGTCACTGCTCAAGGTTTGTGTGTTTGTGCGTATGTGCTCAATTGATTGCTGTGTAGATGGCGCAGACTCGTGGTTCTAAGTTCGACCGTCCGTTTACTGCGCTCTCTTTTTTTAAACCTGAAGAAATGTCCTCTTCACGCACGCTCTGAACTCAATCTTTGTATTAAATGGATTCATCCTAATTTACCTAGGTGCGTTCGTACCATAACCCTATCGTTGGGTTTAATGCTCAATCGAGTGGAAACTCTAGCTTGACCCAAGGTCAAGGCAATGGAGGTGGCCTCACCACTGAAATGTCCGTTTCCTCCAATGAATTTGACCGCTTCACCTTTGTAGCACCGCTCGACGACCCCACTGACCCTTCACAAGATGGCCAAACTCCTGGAGCAGAAACTGCTAGTGGATTAGAAGTAGAGTTGGTGTTTGGCTTGCGGGAAATCAAGGGCCTCGTTGCATTTTGCTTGGCAGCTGAAGCAGATGGCTTGACGGTGCACTTCATTGACAACGGCTTACCTTTACAAGTCACGGTCGCCCCTAGCGGGAGCAATTACAGCGCAGAATTGTTTCTGTCGACGATGCAAACCGACGATGAGGCGCCAGCGCGCATTGCCGAGCGAGAAGAACGCGCAGAAGAAGCGAGGCAGCGAGATGAGGCCATTGCGGCGGCTGCTGCGGCGGCTACTGCCGAAGAAGAGGGGTATGGCGACGATGAAGAGACGGCACTGTCTCATTCGCAGCGGCTAGGGAGTCAGCGTGGATCAGCTCAAGCGACTTCTTTCCCGGATGGTTACTCTAGACCAGAGACCTTTGGAGCTTCGAGTGGCACGGCCCCGCATGCAGAGTACGAAAATTATGAGGACGACGAAGACCAGGGCGGCGACTATCTAGGCGCCGGAGAGTATAGGGAACAAGCGGGTGAGGACGAAAGAGCAAGGTATAGTGCGCCCGACTTGCACGCAGAAACATATGATCAGTCGCGGCAGCAAGATAACGCTGAGCCTCAGCCCATGGTAGGCCACGAGCGTCAAGTTTTAGACCCAACTGACACAACGCAGGACTACGACCCAGCTCTGTCGTTTCGGTCTTCTCTGAGCGGCGGGAGCAACAATGGCCACAAAGGAGAAGTGCTAGCCGGAGAATACCCGTCGTCCTCGGGAGCGCGCCGTAGCGCAGTTGATCAAGAGGCTGAAGAATCGTCAGTTGGTCAAGAGGAGGATTCGATCGCGCACGGCATAAGCGGAGGACGCCGCCGCCGACGACCAGCAGGTGCACCTCTGCTGCAGGAAGATACCGAGGAGGAGGATGGCTCTGCTGCAGCTGCCGCTGATAGCTTGCGCGGTGACTTAGCCCACGACGGTTACACCAGCAACGCACCGCTGTCCGCGATGTCGGCGTCGTCGCACCCACGCATGAGCGCTGGTTCCAGTGCAGTGGACGAAACTCCTCAGAAGCCGTGGCACCCGGAAGCAGAAACCCCGGAGCAATTGGGCTACGGCATAGGCCACAGTGCGACAACACCAGCTTCAGCCTCAATGGGCGCTGTTGCTGCCACAGGTGAAGGTACCGCATGTGTGGCAGGAGCACGCCACCAACGCAAGCGGACGCTGTCCCGGGATGTCCTGGGCAATGGCGAGGAAGAACAAGGAGAGCAGCTCGCTGAGCCGCCTCGAAATAACGTAACCACAAAGCGCCGAGGAAGGAAGTAATTAAGGCAAAGGCCAGGAGATTTCCTTAGGATTCATCGCACTCCTTAAGGGATTTCCAACGAGATGAAAGTATTTCATTTGACTAGCTATGGCGCATTCACCTCAAGTGTCCTCGTTTAGATCTTTATAATTCTTTATCCATCTCCGTGGGCGTGGGGCGGCCGCCGGGGCGTGTGGACCTTGGAAGTCTAATCTGGCCTAGTTAATACTCTCCCAAAAACAAGGAAAAGGCAAGTACACAGCAGTCGCAGAGGCATATAAAAAATACACTTGAGCTGCATATGCGCTACCAAATTCGCTCCAGAAGGCCAATTAAGGCTCCAACGCTCCAACTGGCTCCTTTCCTCCGAACAAGTCGGCGGGACTGAGTGCTCGTTCGTGTGTCACGTTTCAGGTCCACGAGGCAATTCTCTGGGCTATTTTTTTGCCTTGGAAGGTACATGTATAGTACGCATAGCTCGTACAGAAGACAGAAGCAAGAAGCAGAAGTATCTAGAAACACCAAAAACTATAACCAACAGCTACGGGGATTTGGGCTCTAGATGAAAATAAGCAATCTATTTTTATAGATGTAGTGTGACAGTCATCCAGGGAGCAGGGAGCAGGGAGCTAAAATTATGATAAAGGGAATTTTTGCGCCTCTTTAATGAGGGGGTACAGCCCCTAGGTACAGTATTCAGCAACAAACAGACCATGTAGCTAGCTACTGAACGTTAGTAGTCTAGTGTAAGTCGGTGTCTTTGCCGTCTGCGGAGTCTCCCTGTCTCCCAGGCCAGG
>Ga0307931_1001958_pt1 | contig 13402 bp, 9 predicted proteins | sample OrgLakmetageno47_FD_201816 | JGI IMG/M metagenome (GOLD analysis project Ga0307931, IMG submission 201816) | Saline water microbial communities from Organic Lake, Antarctica - #47 | ecosystem: Environmental > Aquatic > Non-marine Saline and Alkaline > Saline | place: Antarctica: Organic Lake... | reverse complement strand
TCTTACTATGAGACGGCTTCGCGGCTTGCGTGCCCATGCAGCTAATTTTCCTATCCACGGAAGCATTAGAAGAAGATTAGGCTCTATATTTCGCTCTTCATACAACAAATCCAAGCAGCATTTTTTTTGTTATTTTCGCCGGGCGACTGACCTCTTGGGCACCAAGCATAACCCTAGTATGGCATTCCAGCATGACTAACAATGGTAGGAGAGCACGAACGAGAACGCAAAGAGCATTTCTCGCTAGCTGCTGCTATAATTTAATGTTTGTTTCTGAATATCGATAGGAATTAAAGAACTTGAGTTCGCGCATTCAAGCAGTGTTCGCGCGCCCGATAGTGAAAAGTGTCGGGTATGTGGATGGGGGCGGGGCGCAGCCTACAAGATAGAAACACATTTTTTAGATGGTGTGTTTGATCGACCACTGCCAGCAGCCTACGAAGGGGGGGTCACAGAGTGATTTTTCAGATCCCAAAATTTCTTTGTGTCCCAGAAAGTAGGGTAGTAGGGGAGCATTTTGGGCTACTTCTTGGCTCTGGGACACGCGACCCAGGTGAGTTCCGGGTAACCGAAGTTTATATCTCCGGATTTCCTCTTTTATTTCCCTTAATGGAATTTTCCCTCGCCAGTGCAGCTCGACTACACTACAGATTTTTAGCGACTCAAGGCAAATATAGAGCCAAAGTCGATAAAGCATCGTGCTTCCCGGTATTGATATTCCGTGCCGATGTGATCAAATATCAGGCCACAGATTCAAGGCCGTATGAGCTTGTTTAGGTGGAACCCCGCCTGAACCCCCTTTGGCGTTTAGCAGCCAGCTGGCCAAATTCCTGGCTCGTCTTTCGTTCATCCCGTTCATGTGTTTTGCATATAGACATTCCCAGATGATGCCTTATCGCTCATCGCGTTATTCCTTTATCCGAAATCCAGATATCATCCATCGCCACCTACCTCCTGCACCTCAACAGGCGCGTCCTGGTTAAAGCACATCAGCAAGTAGCACGAAGCTGCGTATCGATAAACCCTCCAGCCTCCAGAACAACTCTGACTGACTGCGTGCCCTACTGCGTTATGTAATGCCTATCCTTCAATCCCATTTGCCGCGCGCGGTAGAAATAATTCTCAAGAGAAGGGGGGAGGTCCGCGTGTCTATGTCCGCTATGGCTATTGCTATGGAACGCCGAATATTTGATGCTGTTGCTGTTCACCGGGGGCTCTTTGCACTCAGAAGCTCAGGGGCCTTCTTAAATGCGCGACACGACCCCTTGTCATCTCTGAGCACGCATCTCCATTCGCCATTCGGCCGACACCCATTAACCAGCAAGCCGCGAATTAATATCACTATCAAAATAAATTTAGGAATACAAAAAGAGAGCCACACGCACACGGCAAGAAATATGCTTGGAAGCTGGCGCAGTCTCTTGATTAAGAAGCCAGGCGTTTTAGGAGAATCCCCCGGTATGAAGGCAGTGTTCCCCTCACTGCTCGAACCGCAGTCCACAATGTGCTTACATGCCTGAGGTCGAAATGGTGTATTTGGTGGTTGATGGAGCAGCAGCATCGTCGGAGCCTGGAGGCACCGTGCTCACAGGAACGTCCGGGGGAGTGTACGGAACGGGCTCCGTTTGGGTGCCTGGCGCGGCGTCCTCGCCCGCGTCCGCGTTGGCTCCGCCAGCATTCACGCCGCTGCCCTCAGTGGACGACGAGTCCGTCTCGCCGTCCGCCTCCGGCGCGTTTTCTGACCCGTGCAAGGTGCCACCCAGCAAATCGTCCGTTTTGTCGGGCGCGGATTTGATGCCGTAGCCCAACGCAGCGCAGTGCTTCCACTCGAAGTTGTCGTACACGTACGGCGTGTTGGGCTCTTTGGGGGACAAGTAGTCGTAGTACTGGCCGTTGGTGAACGAACTGCCGTCGATGTCCCCGAACACCAGGGTGTCGTCTTTCGCGTGCCCCACGCAGGACTCCAAATACGGGTGCACGTTGGAGTCAAAGACGGGCGTGTCCCAGTCTTCGCTCTCGAAGCGGTCCTGCATGCGCATCAGGGCCAGCCAACGCTCCACGGCGCCGTGCAAGATCCAAAAGCTGGGGTCGGACGCCGCTCCGGAGGACGCGTGGTCGCCCATGCTGATCCCCCCACTGCCCTTGTTCCCGTCCCCAGACTTCCCGAACCCGCACATGAGGTCTAGCATCTTCTCCAGCGTCGCATCTCCATCCATGCCTTGCGACGACCACATCGACGAGTAACTGTCCAGCAAGTCGGTTTTCGCGTCCGACGCCATAATCTCAGCGGTGTCGCACGTGCAGCTGCAGTCTTCCTGGGCAGTGGTTTCGTCGCAGCCCGAGGCGCAGTGCCAAAGGCCGTACCGGTAAAGCGACTTGATGTTGGCAAAGAAAAAGGTGACCCCGCTGCCCCAGAACTGGTTGTGGTCTTTGCCGCTGGCCTTGAACCCAATTTCCGTCATTTTCTTCACCAGGCCAGGAGTGCCGGACTGCCCACCCGTGAACATGTGAATCGGCCCATGGGCTTGGCCTGCGGCAGCCCCGTTGAACGCGCCCAAAGTCAACGACAGCGTGGTCAAAGTTTCCTGAAGGTTGGCGCAGGTCGACATTTGGTCGGACTCCACGAAAATGTTGGGAGGCTCGTCCGTGTCGCCGCCCCCACCGAAGTAACGCGCAAACCGCGGGTCTTTCAGGTTGTTCCAAGGAGACCGAATCAGGCCGTACCCGTTGGTTTGAGTGGTGTACTCGTTCGCCGACAGCCGGAAGTTGGCGAAAGTGCCCGTGGTCACGTGGCCAGACACTACCGAGGCGTCTCCAAACCATTTGTCAGTGAACGCGAGCCGAGTGCGCCATTCCTTGGAGAAATCCCCATTCTTGTTCGCGATGACTTCCTCCACGTCGATAGTGTACTCCCAGTACGGAAGCGACACTGACGCGTCCACCGACTGCAAGCTGGCTTCCAGGAGGCGGTTCACGCTCACGTGCGCGGGCACGAAGCCCATCCCGTCGTGCAGGTGGTCGCACCCCACCTCGCCCGCCAAGTTGTTGTGCTCCGCCGACAGCCGGCCGTGGGACATGAAGTTGTCCCCGTACAGGGCCCGGCCCTCTGCATCGGACGTCGTCAGCAGCACTTTCCAGGCCGCGAAGAGCGCAACACGGTCTTCGTCGTCCACCGAATGCATTTCGCGCCGCACGTACTTGACCACTACTTTCGCCGTTACCGACTTGGTGAAGAAACCGCTGCGACTTGCACTGCCCGATGAAGAAGCAGAAGTGGAGGGGTAAGTGACATCAAGAGTGACGTGGTGCAACCCGAGCTCCGTGAAAGTGTGCACCAAGGGCTCTAAAGCAGACGACGCTGCATAACTCTTCACGAGGCCCTTGGCTCCGCTGTTTAAAGGCTCAACGGCGTCGACTTCGGTCTGAGGCATGCCTCGGTTCATTCGGAGAACCTTCCGGCGCTGTGTCTTGAGGTCCAATTCATAGGCGTTTTGTTCGGCTTGCGGGGGGCGCTCAACCTTCCACGCGTACTTCAAGCCGGGAGTAGTACCGGCAGCAGCCAAAAGCTCGCTACCTTCCTCGCTAGCTGTTGAAAGGCCCATGTCCAGAGCAGCGAAGCGCGCCTCCTTGAAGGGCTCCAACACCGTAGCCCCCTTTAAGGCACCGCTTTGCAACCACGGGTATTCAACCGGGCGCGCACCAGCGCCATCTGCAGTAATGTATTTGTTGGTGCACACCATGCCGGGCGCATCCGGAGCGCGCTTAGCCAGAGTAACGAAGTGCGCACCGAAGCCTTCAATAGCTTGCAGCGTTGTTGGAGGCTGCGTCTTGAGCGCTAGGCCCACACCTGACAGGGCGCCCGCAGCGAAGAGCCCTGCGCCGCCTACTAAGAAAGCTGCAACTTTTAACTTGGTGCTGCGCGGAGAAGACGCTACCCCTGGAAGATTACAGATTCACACAGACATTGGGAAGGAATTACAGTATATCGAGGGCATTTGGGGAGGGTTGTTCGATTAACATGCATTCGAAAGGGCTTCGATGACTATGACTGACCATCTATTTGTCGCCCCAGGAGCGGGGTCCGGGAGTCCATTTCTCCGCCTTGGAGCATTGAGCACTCTCGCGCACCACGCCCTTAGGTTGTACGCCGCACACCCTTGCCACCGAAAGAGAAAAGAGAGGTTACAGCCGCGTAAGGCTGAGAGCCGTTGCAAATTGTTCCGTTGCTAAAAATCTGTAAAAATCTGATGCCAACAACCGAGCAACCTATAGCATGAAAAGAACCAGATAAAAGCTGCGTTGCCCTTTTTCGATCCGCCCCCGTTGAGATACTATTCAGGCTGCGGGCCTCCGCGGCGGCCAGTCTCCTCATAGAACTTAGAGTAGCCGCAAAGACAGGAGGTAATTTCAGTCGATTGCATTCGCCCGAAAATTGTCAACCTATGAAGGCGCTGCGCGCACAAACTCGTTTTCCCCGTGCTAGTAGTGGTGGTGTGGTCTGACATTCAATGACAGATCTTACCATTGTTGCGTTTGAGAGACGCGAATCTTTCTTACGCTCCACGAACCTCGATCTAACATTACGATGAATGGCAGGAAATTCGCGCTGGTTCTTCGGGTTCATAGACCATGGCGGCGACGCCCTCGGTGCCTGAGCCAGGGAAGCTCCTGCTAAATAGGCGTGAGCGCCAGCTCTATCGCAACGCGGCAGAAAAGTTTAACATCAACGCTAAGGAAGGCATCGCCTTTTTGCTGGCTCAGGGTTTAATTGCAGAGGAATCACCGGAGGAACTGGCGCGAGTCTTTCACTCTGTAGAGGTAAAAATATTCCCTTCCTTCCTAACGTTAACGACCCCGCTCTGTGATTCCTTCTCACGAGACTGATAAACCTCATACAAAAATTCGCAGGGGCTCTCCAAGCGGCGAATCGGTGAATATCTTGCCAAGCCCGATGACTTTGCACAACGAGTGCTCGAGGCTTTTATGGCCCGCTTATCTCTGGAAGAGCTCGGCCTTGATCAAGGCTTGCGTGCCATGGTGCTCAAGGTATCAATAGAAACGCAAGATAAAGCTTCTAGGATCTTCTTTCTAGAACATTCGCCTCTCAGCCTTTTAGCTACATAAGTATCGCAAAGCTCCCAGTAGATTAGATCCATATTTCTGCGTGCAACTCTGCCCGTGGGGTTGCCATCGCGCTTAGCCCAAGGCGCTGTGTTCGCTTTCGGTGCGTGAGTCGCTTCATTTGCCTCTTGAACTGCGTGCGCTTTTCCGTAATATTGTAAGGTTCGGCTTCCTGGCGAAGCACAGCAAATCGACCGAATGGTGGAAAAGTTTGCCACTGAGTATCACCGCCAAAACCCTCTCGCATTCGGGACAGTGGATACGTGCTACATTTTGGCGTTTAGCATCATCATGCTGAACACTGACCTCCATAATCCGTAAGCGCCTCTTGAAGTCGTAACCGCTACTGCTGCAGTGCTTTCGCTGCTTGAGCTGTCCACACACGCTACTGCTCTACCCACTCTTTACTACCGCAATTTCCCTGTATTAGTTTCTTGGCCATAGTTCACCTAATTGTGACTTTTATTTGGATCTCTTGCATGTATTTTGACTTCTCCCGTCAAAGGCGTGTGCCTCGCAAGATGAGCGAAGCCGCCTTTGTGGCCAACAACCGCGGCATTGACGGCGGCGCTGACTTATCCTCAGACCTCCTCGTGAGCGTGTATCGCCGCATTCAAGCGCACCCCATCCGCATGGACGATGACGACATGTTTGAGGCTGAGGTCTCCACCTTCGTGGCCCCCCTTCAAAGTGGGTTCTTGCTCAAACGGGGATCACTCCGAGGAGACTACAAGAAGTACTGGTTCGTGCTCACCGATGGGTGCCTCTACTATTTCCAGACTCGACGTGACCGTACTCCAAAAGCGATCATTCCGCTTGAAAATTGCGAATGCGTAGCCTCTCGCTCCAGAGCCGACACATTATTGCTCCGTGGTGCGTCGTTAGCCGTAGACGGCCAAAAAGCCAAAAGCAGCAGCATTTCGTCTGCGCTTGGACGAAGAAGAGGTGGTGATACAGAAGGATTGAGAAGAGGAGCTCCCCAGGTGAAGTCCATGAAGCCCTCAGCTTCGGGGATGAAGTTCAGCCAGCACAAAGAGCTAGTGTTCCGCACCATAGAAGTCGATGAACGAAGCCTGTGGGTGGCTGCCTTCCTGGAAGCGATTCAATCGCTTGAACCGTATCCCGAGGAGGCCTCAACTACAGAATCTGCCACCATCAAAAGCAAAGTTGCTGAGTCTACTGTGAATGCTGCAGGACTTGCCCCTGATTCACCCGGAAGCCCTGGCTCGAAGTCAACCGACTCAGCTCGATTTAGCGAAAACAACGACGATATTGGTGCCCTGCGAACCGGTCAGACACGCCACGACACTGGCACTTCCCTTGCCTTCGACAACGACGAGGATAATGTCTCCGAAACTGCCTCTATGCGTGGTATTCGAGAGGACAGAAAAGCAGAGGACCGCCTCACGTGGTTTGGTGGGTTTATTGGACCGATTGACTCGAGATCAAGGGCTTTCAATGACGACAGCGACGACGACGACGACAGCCGATCCATTCGCAGCAGTCAGAGCACCATCTCGAGAGGCTCCACCACTCTTACCAACCCACGATCTCCCTTATCACCGAATTCTGGTGGTATAAGCAGCTCGGAACCTTTAACGCCAGGTGCAGCAGCGGGGGTAGCCCTGAGAGGATTAGCCAAAGAGGTCAATGGTCGTGCCTCGTCGTCGAGGGGTGTTTCATCGTTGGCGGGTACCAAGCGGGCCTTAGCAGGAAGTGGGGGCGGCGAAGGGCGCCGGTTGCAGGATCGCGTGTCAGCTTCGAGAGCGCGCGGCTTAGGAGATTCGGAGCTCATCGTTTTGGAGCGAGTTGCATCACTGGTTGCTGCGCAAGACGCACAAGAGCAAGAAGCAGATAACCTTGCGCGCGTGTCTCAAAGTTTACCGCCGAAAGGATCGAGTTTGGACGGTAGTGGCGGCGGTGGTAACAGCAGCACCAGTAGAAGTATGTTTAACTCTGCACCGTCACCTAACTTAACGCCTGGCCAGTTAGCCACCTGTGATCGGTTATTGGCAGTGTGCGACCATGTCACCTCAGCACTAGCTTCGTGTTCGACCGTGCCACCTCTTAAGCCGAGGCGAAGGTTTCAGGCTTCAAAGCAGTTGTCAACGAAGGAAACGACTGCAGGTAGTGCTCCAGGTAATGCAGAAGCTACAGTTTTGACCTCTTCAAGAATGCAGCCACCGTCACCAACAACGCCAGCCACACCACCAGGTGAAGAAAGCCATAACAACGCAAATGCTGCTGCAAAGCCATCCGCACGTGGGTTGAGCCCTCGCCCTGGCCAACGTGACCCTCTCGAAGAATGGGCCAAGGAAGCTGATGCATTGGGGGAGAAATATCAAGCTCAATTGGTATACAACGTTGACGTGCTTGCGAGAGTTGCCACATTTGAGCGCGCCGCGTATCTCTGTGCACGCATCGTGCGACCAAACAACAGTAACAGTAGTGGCGAGTCTGCGCTTGACAACCGCGGCACTGGTAACAATGACAGCGTCATTCAAGCAGGGAACACTACCAATATCAGAAGCGTTCAAGATGGCAACAGAAGTGCCAGCAATCGGTTGCCGACTCCGGAGGAGCCTAGTACGCCGCTCTACGACGGTGAATTAAGCCCTGGTGTTGCAATTGCATACTCACCTCATCAAAGTCCAAGTACGCCTCAGGCAGCACCACCACCAGCGCCAATCAATCCTAGATCTCCTCCATTCTCGCCGCCGCCCCTCGCGCCTGTGTCTTCAAACAGCAATGGCGCTTCAGAGGAGCCCTTAACACCACCGCTTCTAAAGTCTGATTTCAAGACACGCGCACCATTCACACCTGCGGGGTCGATTGGTGGAAGAGGCCATTCTGATGGGCGTCAATCTCCTGGTTCACCTTCAGCGTATTACGAAGAGGAGGGATTCATGGAAGCACGTGGTATCAATGACGAAAGCACTGCAGATGTTGGCAGTAGCAGTAGTGCCAATGATGGTGGTGGCATGAGAGTAAACGCCAGCTCTGTTGCTGTGTGCGAAGCTTACGGAGACACTGAAGTTGGCTTGCACGACGGCAGCGGTCTGAGCGATCTCTTGAGTAGCTCAAGCAGTAACAATTTGTCGTTATCAATTATCAGCGGTGACAAAGGCAGTAGCAGAAATGGAAACACGTTCCGGAGTTACCGTTTTGACAAAGTGTGGGGCGCTGACGCGTCATCGGCTGCTGTGTTCCGAGATATGGAGCCGTTGCTGGTGGGCGTTGTGCACGGGCACTCGGCTTGCCTCGTGGGGATTGGGGATGAGTTTACCAGTAACCGTAGCGGTACCGTGTTGGGCGCTCGAGACCGTGACGTCGCCAATGATGTGGATGAAGAACAGAACAGCAAGCCTATCATGGGTAATGAAAACGGCGATAAGGAGCAGAAGAACCTACACGGAGCATCTCCTTTCTCCTCGTCCTTTGACCCCGAAAGTGCTGTGGACTTTGGTTTGGGATTTCATGCAGCAGCAGCTGTGCTTCACCTTCTCGAAGAAAAAGCACAAAGCGCTGCCGCCACACGTGCCGTCATGCGCGACGGTGGATTGTCGACTGGAGCGACACCTGATGCGATCGCTGGCAGCACGGGTGATGCTAAGACCAATGACAAGGACCACGATGTGAGAGCTATTTTGAGCATGGTCGAAATCGGGCGGCAGGGTCACATGAAGGATTTGCTCAGTGCATGGGCCAAGATCGCGCCCGAGGCAGAAGCTCGCACAGTTGCCGGCGTTACGTATGTAGCACTCGATTCCGCCCAGCAACTCGCCAGGCTTTATGCTTCAGCTATTCTAGCACGCACCAATCCAGCAGCAGGTGCTCATGGGACGGGACCTTGGGCCACAGCAGCAGCCGCTGCAGCAGAGGCGGCAGAGGCACAGAAGACGACTGCAGCAGGAGAGCCACCAGTGCCAGGGAACAATACAGCGCCCGCTTTTTCAACGAACGGTGATGAACAAGTAGGAGGGCAAGAGCAAGCAGGCAACGTCATCATGGGGCTGGAGTTGCGGCGCGGTCGCCAAGAAGTCATTGGTCGCCTGCTAGTGGTTGATCAAGCGGTGTACTTTGATGGGAGTGCAACAGCTCTAGCGGCAGCGGCGCGAGTGCCTCATCTTGTCCGGGACGCTGGTGGCGGCGCTGCACATCCTGGCACATTGCTGGCAGCGCCCTCACTTCGCGCTTTATCAGCAGCCATTACTCACCTAGGAGTCCCCACAGGTAGTACCAGCACCAACGGTGAGAACAACCACAGTGGCAGCAGCGGCAGTAATAGTGACAGCGGCACCACCAACAGCGATATCAGTGCCAGCAAAATCAGTGATAGCGGCAGCAGTAGCAACAGTATTAGCAGCAGCAACGGCGACGGCAGCAGTAGCACCGCGCAATCGTTGCTGAGAGGCGCTCTGGGTCCTGGATGCGTCACCGTAGTATTGGCGTGTTTGAGCGGTGGTTTGCGTGCTTTACCTCACACCAAGGCGACTTTGACTTACGGTCGACAAGTGGCCAATCAGTTGCCAACGGCCAGTGGCGCCACCGTGATCGAAGCTCTGGATGTCCAAAGCCACATGCGGTTGCTGAGAACACGCATTGCGTCCGCCCGGCAGTGCGCCGAGACTCTACAGGCGGACTTCGACCAGCTCAAACTTGACTTGAAGCAAGCAAGTCGCTCGAGTGCGAAAGGAGGTGCGAAGAGTGTGCCGCTGTCCACGGATGCGAAGGCTTTGGTGAAGGCTGCACTCGCGGCAACCGAGGGTGACGACGACAATGGCAGTGCGAGCATGGAAGCCTCGTCCTTGTCGTCGTCGCCATTGTCTTCCTCCTTGACCAACAACGTTGTTCCCATTGGTGCTCAACGCGATAGCCAACAAGGTAGCAAAAGTGACAATGCGCTGTTGGCGCCGCTGGTGCGCGCGGCGCGTTTACAGAGGGGCATGGCTTTGCAAGTCGCGCTCATGGTGGCGTCGCTGGATTCCATGGCGCAGCACCTCAACGAGGACGCATCCCAGCGCGACCGGCACGTCGCCACTTTGAACCAACTGTCGCAGGCCCTGCAGCGCTTGCGCAACGGCCAGGCATGGCCTTCTTCATCTTCTTCCACAGACTCTAGAGGAGGAAGTGGAGGTGGAAATGAAGCCTGGATCGCAGGTAGCAGCAGTGCAGGCGCTGGAGCAGCTGGTGTTGCAGAAGGAGCAGGAGCATCCGCAGCCGTGCTCACTCCACGCGCGGTGCGGAATGCGCTGGTTGAAGCCCAGGAAGCCGTTGAAGGAACACTGCGAGAGATGCACGTGAGCATTTTGGACAAAGTGCTGGCGTTCAACCGGCACGACAAGCTCGGCCACTTGCGGGAACAGCAGCAGGAGCGAGCAGCAGCTGTTGGCCCTCTCGCTCCGTTGCCCTCTTCGGGAGCCGGAGCTGGAGGAGTCGGAGTGGGGCCGGCGCATCGGGTGTCTGGCGGTACTGGAACTTCTCGGCTCACCGGGCGGTTAACAGTAGCCGCCAAGCAGGAAGCAATAATCGCGAGGCCGAGCAGCCCCCGAGCTCCTGGCCTGCGCCGCCGCCCACCTGCGGTCAACACCGCGCCACTGCCTCGCCCCGGGCGGCCTCCTAGCGGCGGGAGCAGCAGCAGCGGCCGGGGTGGAGGTGGGTACCACAATAGCCGCGGTTTGAGCGGCAGCAGCAGCAGCGGCCGCGGCAGCAGCAGTGGTGGCAGTAGTTTCAGTGGCGGAAGTAGCGGCCCAGGATCCAGGTCGCTGCCTCGCGCGCCTGCCTCGGCACGCACTCCTCGGCTGGTGGAACGAGATAGGAGTCCGCGTGCAGGGCGCCCACCTAGGAGCGCAACGGAGTTGTAAATGAATATTCCTGGCGTGTCATATAAAAACTTTTCTCATGGCTGCCTTCCTAGACGCAGGCCCCGAGGTCCACCAGGATTTGGTTAATGGCGTTGAGAGAACGTCTACGCAAGATAAAAGCAGCACATCACATATAGTAATAGTAGATAATAACTAATAGCTCGCTGCTCGTTGGGTTTGTTGGGTGTTGGGTGGACTGGTAATAGTTTTAATGAAGCACACACCCCGGTCCCTACGGCCAATTCCGATAACTCAACCCAAATGTTTCCTTAATCCAGGGAACTATCAAGGATATACCCACCTTCTCTTGTGCTAGCTAATAAAACGTGATCGTGTCGCGTGTCTTCATGTGTGCATGTGCTTAGTGCCCTCACCCCCCTTCCCCCATGATCCCATGAAATTCACTTGTGTCTTGTTGTTGTTTCTGCCTCTACTTACTAACCTAGGGTAGTTCATAACTTGCCTATTCCTCCTCCCTTACCATTACGAGCAAGCCCACCATGGTGAGTAGTGAACAGTGAAATGGAATATACAAAGAAATGGAGCGAGAACAAACAACCAGAGAACTGAAAACAGAGGCTCGAGAACAGAACAGTGTTATGTGCTGTGAGCCGCGATAGGTATCACTCTTATGGACACTCGGGCATTTGAACCTGATTGGCTTCTTAGTTTTAGTTTGCGCTGCTTTCCTTTATATCCCTACCTGTTAGCCTAATTCCGGCCCCTCGGGGCCTGTCTCGGAAGATGTGAAGATGTGAACGTCTAATATCCTTGATGTTTCCTTGCACCAATCAGCAATCAGTGCAAGTCCCAAAAGAGGTCTTCACATATCTCAAGTCTTCACGGTCTTCACTGCACTCTCCCCTGCATATCCAACCATGGCCACCTTTCGCTCCGAACTCCTCATCATCGCGCTCGCCTTGGTGGGTTATCGTGATTTGGTCATGGGTTAGAGCTTTTAAGGATTATAATCGAGTTTGCGTTTCTCCTCGTCCCCGTCGTTTCATTGGAGTGATTCCTTGCGCGTGGTCACAGGGTGCGGCCGTAGCTCGTCTCGGCTCGCAAACGGACGACTGCACCAACGGCGCATACGACCAGTGCGGCGGCACGGGCTTCGATGGGGCTACCTGCTGCCCGGCCGGGTAACCTTTGACCCTGTGATATCCCCTTCAATTCATTATTCATGTCTTGATTTCTTGCCAGTCCCCGTGGAACACGCAAATCACGCGAACACCCTACCCCACGCCTTCTTCGATTTTGAGCACAAGTCACTCACGAAACTCTGAAACTCCTCATTTTCTTTTAAATTGTGATTATTTCTTCGTCTCGCTCACTCTCTGACTTTTGTCGCGCCCACAGGTACAACTGCACTTACAGCAACGATTATTACAGCGGCTGCAGCCTCGAGGACCAGTGCCTCATTGTGCAATACGGCCAGTGCGGCGGCACCACCCCTTCGGGCAACCCATGGCCTGAAGACAAAGCGTGCTGCCCGGCCGGCTTCGAGTGCCAGTACCAGTCGCAGTTCTACTCCCAGTGAGTGTTCGATGCCCCCCTACCCCCCCTATTCCTCTTTTCGCCGCATCTTTATTGCCTAGAGCACACTTAGACTTGTTGTTGAATTCCCACCTTGCTTTTACGGTTGGCTACCGCTCCCTTCATTACGAGCGGTGCATTTGTTGTTGATGTTGTTTCGATCTCACTTTTGCCCTTGTGGTGTACCTTCGACCAGGTGCGTCGACAAAGCGTCGAACTCGACCGACTGCGCGCCTGCTTACGGCCAGTGCGGCGGCGACTCCTCGTACAACGGCACCACCTGCTGCGTGCCCGGCTACGAGTGCACCCCAGACCCCACCAACCCAGAGTACTACAGCGGCTGCACCCTCATTCCCGTGTGCCAGAACGCGGCCTACGGTCAGTGCGGCGGTACCGACTCGCACGGCAACCCGTGGACGGAAGACCACTCGAGCTGCTGCCCTGACGGTGCGTGTTGCAACAGTGCGACCAAAATTCATGACGTCCTTTTTCTTGCATTCATTCTCGCATGCCATTCTTCTTGTGCCTGCACTTTAAGCTTGAGGGTGGATGAGAACAGCACCGTGCTAAAATTCGATCGATGAAGCAACTCGTCTCATTCCTTATCTTGCCTGGTTCCACAGGGTTCACGTGCAGTTACGCGTCGGATTACTACAGCCAGTGCTGCCCAGAAGAAGGCGGCTGCACTTCTGCGTAAAGTATTGAAAGAGAATTTTCTGCACTGAAATGCAAGTCGACTGAACTGCTATCTAAATGGCACTGCTTGTATGCGCGCGTAAGCTTTTCCCGCCAAGCCCTGCCTAGCATGCCATTCACCCACGCGCACATCTGGATCAAATCCTCGACGTGCACCTGCCTTTCACGACATCCCAATGACACTC
>Ga0307931_1001955_pt1 | contig 13417 bp, 8 predicted proteins | sample OrgLakmetageno47_FD_201816 | JGI IMG/M metagenome (GOLD analysis project Ga0307931, IMG submission 201816) | Saline water microbial communities from Organic Lake, Antarctica - #47 | ecosystem: Environmental > Aquatic > Non-marine Saline and Alkaline > Saline | place: Antarctica: Organic Lake... | reverse complement strand
GACTTCCCCAAAAGCACAAAGAAACACCATTGTGGCATATGATGGTATATAGCAACAGAAAAATGTAACCATCAGAACAAGTCTGACTGGGCTGAGTGTCCATTTGCGTAATGCAATTGTAATCATTTACTCTCGAGGTGTCCTTCAGCCATCAGGCATCAAGAGGTTTGGGAATGGAGTGAGTCAGCTGTCTCCACTTTGACCTGTTCTTGGCAATGGCGATCCACTCATCGAAATCCTTCGAAATACCCTTACTTTTGAGCGCGTTCTCCAACGTCCGGCCTCAAGTCATCTGTGGACAACCAATCGGTCGAGAATGCGATACCCAACCAGTCAGTAACTGCCGAGCGCTCTAGTAGTCGCCTGAGGAGTCCGAATCGCTGAGGGGCTGGCTAGCGCACAGCGCGCAGCCGCAGTCGAACAAGTACTGGCGAAGCTTGACCTGCCGCGCCCGACGGGACTGACGCAGAGCCAGGTTTTCAGTGCCCAAGTAGCAGTTGAGCACCTAGGATGCATACGATGATGAAGGAGAAGAAGAGAGAGAAATCGAGGGCAACAGAGGAGGGAATTATGTGAACGATTCGATGCGCGTGCATACGCGTGAAGACAGAAGATTAATAGGAAGTAATGCGAGGAAACATAACACTACTGCGACATGCTCTCACTTCATCTCCAGTGCGGTGTGGCTTGGCCGCAAGCACATTTACGCCGACTACTTCGTGTTCGTGGTCCTTGCCATACAGCCCTTTTACAGCGGCTGGCAGCTGGCCAGCCTTCAATTCGGCTGAAAGAGTTTCAGAGGCCAGCAATGGTGACGACGACACGAATTGCTGTGGGGTCAAGCACAAAGGGTCGTTTCGAATCGAAGGCTCGCAAGCGTGGTTCATGGTGGCGAAGACGGCGTAGAGCGCGGTGCCCTGAAGTGCAACGGATGATCCCTTTGGCTCGAGTTCCTCAGAAGAGGAGGGTGGTGGAGGCTCAGAGGTAGGGTGAACTAGTGCATTGGGGTCGGCAATGAGCACAGCTTGGTTGTTGGTGCGCAGGCAGCCCATGAGACCGTCGAAACAAGCATCGTTCAGGCATGCTGCCACCCATGCAGTTGCTACGTGTGCGCCCGTGAGAATGTGCTGCGACGGCGACGACGGCGACGACGACAACGATGACTGATGGTCAGGACGATCGCAGAGTTCATCCCACAATCGCGCGATAGACGCCCCCATAACAGATGCCAGAACATCGCGCGGCTGCTGCAAGGCTCCCGCGAAGTACGCGGGCTGAAGGGTTTCCGTGAACATGAGGTCGCGGTCTGGAAATTGCGGCTCATCGTCGCTGTAGGGGCCATCACTGCCGTCGTCGTTGTCATCTTTGTTGCCATTTTTATTGCCGCCTGCGGCTGCCGGTGACCCTTCAGCAGCAACAGCAGCAGCGACAGGAGCCTGCGCGGGGGCTGACGCACGAGCGCCCCAAGGGCTCGGAGGCAAAGTTCCGCTCCGGAAGGCGTGAGTGCACACCGTCCAGGGAGGGCGTGCCCAAGGTGCCAACTCAACATCCAAACACGCAGTGGCCTCTGCAGCTAGTGCAGCCGCGGAAAGTGGTTCAATTCTGCTATCGCTGCTGCCGCTGCTGCTGCCTTGGGATACATCATCATGTGCCAGCGAAGAGCGCTGCGCTTGTTGAAGGTGTCTTAGAAAGCGAGTCGCTGCGCGCGCAAGGAGCTTAGCAGCACAGCCCACGTGCGACGCAAACAAGGCATTATCGTCTGCTGCAAGCTCCTGCTCCATTGCCCACAGAGCACTAACAGCAGCTGCAGCGGCGTCTGCACCTTCACTCTCCGTAAGGCCCGAAACAGGACCCCGTGCAGCACACAACAAAGCATGGCCTCCTGCGTTGGCAGCTGTCAAGCATGCAGCGCTGCAAAAAGGCACCTCGCAAGCGCCTGGACACATGGTGACGTTACCGCTGCCTGCGCTGCCTGCTCCGCCTCCTGAGTCAAACCAACGGCCACAGTGGTCGCAAGCAGCGCGCTTGCCGTCCAGAGAACCGCCTGTGCCAGGGGCGCGGTGCCAAGCCACAGGCAGTTCGGTCCACAAGGCTTCCCCCGCAGCTACAGATCGGGCTGCTACGAGAGCATGGCCGCGGTTTGGCAGAGAAACGCGCTGCACGGCTGGTCCGAGGTTGCCTGGGCTAGAGTTGGCCCAAACCACGCTCGAGGCCGCCGGTGACCATTCCACAGTCTCCGTGCTTGCGTCACTCACGAGCTTGGACATAGGATTTTACTGTGGATTTGTTGAAAGTAGTGTCAGGTAGTCTTATCTATAGGTTGTTGATGTGATGGCGTGCGAAGTTTGGTAGCTTTTTAGTCTTCCTCCTTCGCAGTAGGCTTGAAGCGGCGCACACGGTTCTTAATTGTCAATTTAGGGCGCTCATCAGGCGGCACGTAATTCGCCACTACGCTAACACCAATAGCGAAAGCAACGAGAAAAACGGCGAGGCCAATGTACTCAACCAGGTTCAGACCATCGTCTTCTTCCCAGGCAACCTCCCAAAGGTGACCTACATGAGTGCACGCAATTATTACAGCATGATATCGAAAAACAACCGCATGCTAAGCGAATGTAGATTCAAAATTTGGCTTCGGTGGGAACTTACCAATACTACCCATGTGTGAAATCTAATAACAGCGGAAGGGGCGCAAACTTGAACGACACGGCAAAGAGCTCTGGGGCCCCTTCAGCCAAAAATAGCGAAATAGTCGAACTCAAAACTCGAAGGTACAAAAAGCAAGCAAGCAAGCATCGTCGGCCAAAAATCTGGTTATCAAAAATAATTGCTGCATGTCCTAATGGTATATTTTCACTGTAACCGTTGCTTTCATTAATTTTTGGATGATGCAGTTTCTCGCTTCTCGTTGCTAAGCCCCACGAGGCGTGCACTATACACCGGCTCGAAGCAAGACAGCAGCAACACTCCGATCGCATTGGCGAGCTCCATTTGGCCTATCTTTTTGTTTGTTGAAGTCTACATCATGGACTTACCTGGGGAGCGCATTCTGCTTTCCTCCATCCAGCCCATCGACTACGAGCACATGGGTTCAGAAAATCCTAAAGTTCCGCAGGCGACGAAATCTCCTGGGCTCATGGCATCAAGCTTTGCCCACAAGCCCGCGAGTGAAAATCAATTGATTTTGTCTTCGGCTCCAGCGGGACCAAAGCGCACGCCGCTGTCGCCAGTAGTGGCTAACAGCAACGTTGATCAGCCAAAGGACGCCCCTGCAGCATCGACAACAAAGCCCTTAGTTACTACTGGTTCCACCTCACAAAGCAACCCCTTTGCACGTTCTTCATTCCGATCTACCCTCCTTGGCTTCAAGGTTCGAAGTTAGCCTACTTTGTTGATAGAAAATAGCACCAACAATCTTTATGATCTCATAAATCAACCTCCTACGATGGTGCTCTTTAGGTGACGGCTCCGGGTCAAGTTGCTGCGCCTCCTGCTGCCGCACTACCAGACTCAACATCGAAATCATCGGAGGCCGCGCCTCAGCCTACGTTGCCCAACAAGGTAGTGGCACTACCTGTGGAAGCCCCCGCCGCTGACGTGTTCAAAAGTTTGTTTCCACGCCGAGTGGCAGTGGCCGCTCCCACGACCACTACCAGTGAGACGACCACCAATGCTACATCTTCCACTGGACCATCTTCTGTTGAGAAAATATCATTCGATGAGGATGCATCAGTCAGTGTTGAAACAGTTGCTGTTGATGAAGCAACCGTTTCGGTGGATGAAAATGACGTCATTGACGCACTTGATCCTTTTGCGCGCAAGTGCAAAGTAGCACGATCCCCACTCCAAACCACTGCTCCAACTACTGCAGAAGCAGCAACCCACCAAGCGACCCCAATGGCTCAAGCTGCACCAGCTCAACAGGCAGAAGAAGAAAGAGCTGCAGAGGAGGCTGAAGCGCGAGCTGCTCAGGCAGCAGCAGCAGCAGCAGCAGCCGAAGATGCCATGCTAGCGGTTGACGATATCTTTGCACGGAAACCGAAGCTTGCTGCAACTCCTTTTAAACCCGCATCTCTCGTAGCAGCTAAGCCGGAGTGTGTAGCAGAGCCTGCGGAAGTAAACACAGTGGCAAAGGAAGCAGTGGCTCGTGAAAGGTTTGGGAAAGCAACTTGTCAGAACGCATCATCAACACCGCATCAACAATCCATGCCTTCAACGCCAGGCCGCACCGAGGCTGCTCCAGAGAAGATGGACGAGTCGCCAGCTGCAACGCATGAGCAACCAACAATGGCCACTGGTGCTGCAGCACTGGATCAAGATGCATTGATGAATCTTGATGCTGCCGTTACTGCTGCACAAGAAGAGGTCGCAGCAGCAGAAGCTCGAGCTGAGGCACTGGCCCAAGAGCGGCAAGACTTTGCGCAGCGCGCTCTGCACACACAATGGCAGCGTCTAGCACAGGTCAGAGACGCGGACAAGAACCTCGAAACCAGCCGACAGCAGCAACTGCACTGCTTGCGGCAGCAAGCAGCACTCGCGGGGCAAGCTTTCAGTGCGGCCTCTGCTGCTGCCGCGGCATCGGCAGCCGCTGCTAGTGTCGGGGCCAGCGCAAGTGCAGTCAGTGCTGCCGCTGCCGCCGGCGTGCTAGTGGAAGGGCTAGTCCGGAGTGCGATAGCCGTGGCGAAAAGCGCTGACCAAAAGCTTGCCAGCCATGCCCAGAGCATGCAGGCATCCCAAGCAGCGGCACTCTCCGCTGCAGAGGAAGCCGCCAGTGCCAAAGCCAACGCAGAGGCAGAAGCTTCCAAAGCAAAGGAAGCAGCAAAAGCTCGAGTACAGGCTGAAAAAGAAGCTGCCACCGCAGCGGCCGCCGCTGCGGAAAGCACCGCAGCGGCCGCCGCTGCGGAAAGCGTCGCGGAGCGAGAGCGGCGTGAAGTTGAAGAGGCGGCAGCAGCGCAGCGGGCAGCCCAGCGGGCAGCCCAGCGGGCAGCGGCACAGGAGGCAACAGTCAATGAAACGAAACAACTGAAGAAAGCCAAGAAAGATGCCACCAGTGGAAAGAAGAAGGCCACTGCAAAGCCTGCAGCGAAATTAGATTCCACCGTTGAGGAAAGTGCCACGGAAAGAACAGTTGAGCCCAAGGCTAAGAAAAATGCAAAAAGTAAGAAAGCTGCGTCGAAAACACCGTCTAAAGAAGAAGAAGAAGAAGCTCCGAAGAAAGCTTCAAAGAAGAAGAACAAAGCTACAGAGAGTGCTGCTGACGAGAGCAGCGATGCGAGCAACACGATGGCATGCAAGCGTACCAAAGGCAAGCCAAAAAGTGAAGCTGGCAGCAATGCCACAGTGGAGGAGTCGGCAGCGCCTCTGGAGCCAATCATAGAAGAGATGCCTGCTGAATCAGTAGCCAAGGCTCAACCACCTCTGAAGCGCTCCAAAGGCAAAGCCCATGCAACAGCAGCTGATGCTTCAAGCACAGCAGAGGAAGCATCCGAGAAGGCCGTTCCTGCGACTGAAAGCAGAAATTCCAAACGAACTGGGACCAAAAAAGACAAAGCCTCCGTGCAAAGATCAGTGTCGAAAGGTGGCACGCTAGAGTCAGTTGTGAAATCAGCCATCGGAGGCATGGATTTGGAAGAAGAGCTTGAATTGGAAGAGGGCAGCAGTCCAAAGTGTGAACCGAAGAAACGGCAAAAGAAGGAAAAAGGTCAGAAAGGCCCGAAGAAGCCAAAGGAGCAAGCAGAAGCAGTGGATGATGGCAATGAAGCAGAGGGTGAAGGAACAGGTGATGATAATAATGATGGAGCCGAGGTCAATGGCGAAGCCTCACAGCAGGTGGAAGCATTTCCACCGAAACGGCGCCGCATCACAGCCCCCACTCCTCTGGCTCTACCTACTGCCCCACCTGCTGCTCTGCCGCAACAATCCACCGCGACCAGCAAAGCGACGACCACAACAGCGGCTGTTGAGAAAGGAGCACGAGCTGCTGCTTCAGGAGGAGCTGGGCCTACCGTAACAGCTGCAGCACCACCACATCCACCAGCACCGGCACCACCACTGGCACCACCAGCTCAGAGTGGCGCCAAAGCAGCGCGAGACCGAGCTAAGGAGCAAAACTTGTCGCTCTTCGCGGCTTTCGCTGACGGCGCGGCCTTCTCCGTGCCGAAACTGAAACCAAAGATGAGCCTGGTGGCAGCGCGAAAGAACGGGTTATTACCGGGGTCCAAGAAGTAAATATGTAGAGCTATTAACAGCACTGGAAACTTTTGGGGGCTCGTGTGGCTGTTATCTGTTTTAAGAGCACTAAAACAGTTTCGTCGCCCTGACTGCTGAAATTCTCGTTTACGAAAAAAATGTTTTTAAAAGAACGACGGAGATGAGCACAATATATGGCTCGCGCTGAAGTGTTCTGCCTGTTCCCCGTCCCGGCAGTGTAATTTCTCGTCGTCCCGACGGTACATGGATCGTTCTCCACGGTTTCTGCACCAAATGGCACACAAATTGTTGCGCTTAATTTACCCATATTTACCACACAATAATATCAGACTGCGACGTGAAGTCGCGTTTACTAGGGCCCACCCTGTCGATTGTCCGGTAAGAACGTATCGCCCGCTCTCTTAATCTCGTTAATACGGTAAGTCGAACCTCCCCCACAAACCACAAAGGGGAAATTCCTCAATAACACAACACCTCCCACATACATCAACAATACTTGACATGGATAAATATATTTTATATTATGATTCTAGAGGCTAGATGCTAGTGGCATACCGAAAATACTGCCGTAGCTACAGGAAAGTGCGCGTTAGGTCGAGTAGATCACCTTTCGTTAATGCAAGTGCGAGCGAACTCTCTGGCGAAACTAACCGAGATAGTTCCAGTGTTGGCTTGAGCGAATCCAATTAAGAATTAATTATACCGGAGACATCATACTACAAATCATTCAACTGACCAAAAATGGCATTGGTATCTAATCATGCTCCTCTTTGTGCCGGCGGTGACCATCGAGGGGGTCACTCCCCGTGCGTTGCGCCACGAGCTGGCTCACGGCGGATCCCGCCAGCATGGCGCCCCCGTGTCGACCGATTCCCCCCGAGGAGGGGGCGTGCGGATCGCGCTTGGTGTGATGGAAAGACCGCAGCTCCGCCTTGGAAAGCGGGTGAGGCTTGCCGTAGCGCGCAGCCCACGCCAGATGCTTTTCGTGCTGCAGGCGGAGAAAGAGTAAGAGAGTGGCACGCGCGTGAAAATATGGCAGTGGTCGTGAAAGATGATCACGGTACACAAACAGGTTCATCGTCATCACCATCTCTCTATTTCTCGTGCATGCATGATAAAGTATTGCACCTTTTCAGCCGCAGCGGTCGAGGCTTCTTGCATCGCAGCTAGTTCCGCTTTGCTTAGAGACTCATCTTTCGAATGTGGGTCTGCTGATGAGAGGGGCCGGCCTCCCTTGCCAGGTTTACAGTGTTTGCACCATCCTTGCTTGTGGCTGCCCGCTGGTCTTGCTCCTCGAGTTGGCTCCTCCTCAAAGGCGATGAGGTCAGGTGAGGAAGAAGAGAGCGGCTCCGAATCGCCTACTAGGAGTGGACGTGGCCTATCATGCGTCAGACCGTAAAGAATGGAGAGACGCTTATAAGCGCTTACTCATGAAAGAAGATAAAATTGGGGTAAGGAGCGCAGCTGTGCCATGAAAAGTGAACACACTCTATTCCGAATGATATGACTGAACACATGAAGTACCTCTTTGTTTGGCCTGCCACTTCTTCCAAGGAGGCTCTTTACCATGCCTGCCACCACCGCCAGCACTACTGCTACTACTACTGCTACTTTCTCCAAAGTCTCCACCGCTGTGCCCTCCATTATGCAAAGCAGCTGCTGCTGCTCCGTGAACTAAAGCTGCTGCTCGATCCATGACCACCGAAGCCGCCACGCTGAGCATCCCTTCGCGGTGCCATGGGTCCCTCGAATCGAGAGGCTTTTCACAGGTGGCCAGCTCACTAGCTCGCTGGTGCGGAGGTTTCGGGGGGCACGGGGACCGAATCAGCTTGGTTGGGTTCGCTCTTGTCGACGGGTGACCGCAGCACTTCGCGCACGCATCCTTGGGGCAAGGCCGGCCTTCCATCGACGCAATCGCTGCATTCAAAGCTCCTTCACGCCTCGCCCAGATCTCTGTGCGGTTGAACGCATCGTCGGCGATGGCAAATCGCTTCTGGACCTCTGCAGGAGATTGAATCGGTACACCTCGACCGCCACTCCCACCTCGATGACCACCCTGCTGCTGCTGCTGCTGCTGTGGATCTTCGCCATGAACTTCTCTGACAACAGCCGCCACATCATAGGCTGCCATCTGCTGCAAGTCGTGGGTCTCCTTCAAGACTGCCAACAAGTAGGCTTCCACCATCGGCTGCCCCAGGATGCGCTCTGCAAACTGCCGCGCGGCTGCACCAATGGCCGCCGCTTCCTTGTCGTGGGTCTGCAACCACCCCGCCAGCCGGTCCAAATCGCCACAAATGCAGGACCCTGCGTCGTCTTGGTCCGTGGCGTTGGGGCGCAAGGAGTACCGGAGCCGCTTGTAGTGCACGTCGGGCTTCAGGAAGCGCCCGTAGTAGGTGTCGTGGTTGATGTACTCCAAAAACACCGGCAAGGAGCCGCAGCCCAGAGTGCGGTGCTTCGAAGAAGTGTAGCCTTCGCCTTGCGCAAAGACCGCGGCTTTGAACCGGCACATGCCCATCGGTGGCTCCCACAGCTCCGAGTTGGGGCCCGCTGCGCGAATGTCGAGCATGCTTGAGCATTTGGGCGACTCGTTAGCACACGCCGCTAATTTCTTCCTCAAGCCTCCTGACCGCGCAAGGCCACCTCGCCAGTGCACAAGCGGCGCCTTTTTGTCCCACGGCCACACGAATGCCGAATCTTTCAACAGTTCCCACTGTGACCGGATCGCTTTCTCAGGCCAGGCCCAGAAACTAGGGTCGGGGATCGCGACATCCAGGTGGTCGGGGGAATTGGCAAAGCTCAGGAGAAAAGGAAGCATGTCACGCCACGGCCAGCGGGCTTTCTCTACATGTGCACGGTCCATCACCGAGAGCACGAAATCCACGTCGGCGATTTGGTGTTTTTTTAGCAGCTCTATGAGTACTAACAAGTATACTCCGTCTCGCGACCCGAAGCCAGCGCCCAAATGTGACGCGTACAGCTGGTTGTTGTGAATGGTAATGCGCAGCCAGCCGTCGTTCGTGGAGCGCGTGAATTGGTTGCGGTGCACGCGCCATGACTGTGCTTCGTCAACATCTGAATCCACAGAGAAACAAAACAACGCTATAAGCGAGTAGGCGTTTTAGACCTTGCACTCAAGTATTCAGAGTTATCAAGACGGATGATTCATTGCCGGTGATAACATCCTGATCTTCAAAAGAGACTGTTAAGACTATCGCAATCTTCAAATGCGAATGCGTTATCTAGGCATAAATAAAGAATGGCGTCACTAACTTCAAAACTTCGCCAACCTTTGCGTTTGATACCACCGCGGAGGCGCCATGGCTCGAAGTCACGCTTAATAGCTGATATCAAGCTGGTGCCGTCACAGTTCTCGAGGGAGCATGGATTAGGAATAGCAGATGGAAGCAGAAAAGCGACAATAATCGTCCAGAATAACTGCCTCATTGTTTTCACAACCATCGCATCACTTCACCACTGATTTCGTAGGGCGACAAAAGATATTATGATATGAAATGGAAGAGCTGCGCCGATGAACATTTTTTCAGTGAAGTGGGGGACTTTTTACAGGGAGATAATTGACTAAATTAATGGACTTAAAAAAGAATCAAAACTTTGAACCTGGCGCAGCGGGCATCAGGCATGAGATATGCGATGTGGGCTGTTGCTTTATCTGCCTGGTATTAATACGCCATAAGGAGGCGATTCCGAAAAAGATTAAGGCAAGTCCACTACACGCATGGCAGTTGAGAAGCGTGGAGCTCCGAACTACCCTACTTCTATGTTATTTTTCCTGGTTGTTTTTTTCATGAAAAAATCTGGCTGGTGCTAGTGTCCTCAACTTCCCCGAAAAGCGCCGACGTGTAATTGAAGCTCGTGTAATCTGCCATGTAGCTACCACATTTCGCTACACACCCACTGTAAAGGTCCACCTGATTTATATAGGACGGCAGACATTGATCAAAAAGTAAGCTACAGAGCATGGTGCATAGTCCAAAAAATACTGGCAGCTACTTAAGGCCTAACAATTCGTGCCTAACAACAAACCTGGTTGGAACAGAAGTAGTGGTATTGATAATCGTCGATGGCCCCGCCCTGGACAATGCGGTCGCAGTCGTAGTATCCAAAGGTATAGATGCCATCCTTCAACTCATACCTGCACACACAAATCGATGTGACCAGAGTCAGCAACAAACACGGTTGATTTTTTTATTGGGTGGCAGGAGATCAATTGATTCAACATGAGACGACGTATGAATAGAATAGTATGTATACGATTCTATCAGGATCTGGAGATCTGACCCCGAACCCCGAGATCACGAGAGAAGCGGTGTGAGTAACAATAACCTAACGCATTCAATGAGGCGCCTCACCAGTCGAAGTGCGCGCCGTTGTTGCCGCCTCGGCCGTTCGCAAAGTTGCCACCTCCGGGGCCGGTGTTCCCCATGCCTGGTGCGCCCGCAAGCGACTGCCCCCCTTGCCTCAGGACGTAAAAGTCGTACGTCATTACGCCGTCTCCGAGCCAGGAGCCGCCTTGCGAGTGGCCTTCTCCAATGCCGCCACCACCGCCCACTTGGTAGTTCGTGTCGCCGCGCTGGTACTGGTGCCGCGAACTCTGAGAGTCCGTGTACTGGTACAGGCCGCCCGTGGAAAATGTCAAGACGCCATTGCCGTAATGTTTCAAGTATTTGCAATGCGTGGCTGCAGAGATTCCCGACAAGCCAGTGTAGGTGGTGTCCGTTAAAAAACAGTCCGAGCTGCCCATGGCAAAAGGCGCAAGATAGTCTACTGCTGACGACCCTGACGTGGACCCATCGATCGGTACGCAATTTTCACGCGATCCACCGTAGCCACAGAGGGTTTTCGTTTGGCCGTAATCGCTGTCAGCTCCGATCCCAGCGCCAAGGTCCACGAAGAGAAGTAATACGAGAACTCCTAATGTGCGGCTCATTGAATAACCCGCGAATCTGACAACCTCCCTTTCAATTCGATCCTGTATGAGAACAATTTCAACATGTTTTAGTCTGTTGATCACTCATCAGAACACAGTCCAGCTAGCTTTCTAGTTAGTCCGTAGAAGTGAAGAGGATGAAAAATTAAGAGGTGTGTATTTCGAGCTCACGTTCCTCGAAAATAGTACGGTCAAATCGCTACGCGCTCAATCCGTGTTCGCTAGTAATAAATTTATAGACACATTACTCTTGACATACCGGCAACTTCTTCGCGCCAAAGGACTATTGCAGCAGTGTGGGCTAGTGCTGCTACGACAATGCTGCCGTCATGCCGTGTTGTCGGTTGTCGGACGATAATTTGAGCAGCTAACTTACAGGGAGAAAACTCTTGAATTCTCAAAACTGTACTCTCAACGGCCGCTAGCTGCTAGCTAGTCAGTAGTCTACCAAACAGTTGCGCCATTGCGCTTAGGCGCATTCCTGCTAGAGCATAAGAAGTTGGCTAGCTTCAACTTTTTTTCATTCATCTCTTGAGATTGAACGCAGAATACGATGGAACCATGCAGGGTGCTAACCATGTCGCCCGAGGGCTAGCCAGAAGACAAGACGTTGAATTAGTGGTTTACACAACGACCGCGACATAAATCAGAACATCAGCATCATGGCCACTACACCGGATGTCTTCTTTCTTACAGCGGATGAATCTCCAGCCGTGGCGCCCTCAAACTTGATTCGTCGCGTGCTTGATCGCGTGTCTCATAAGGGTCCTGATGGCTCCACGCTTAAACCTACATCCAGAGATTTCGAAAGGTTCCGAAGGTGAGGTTTCACAATCCAGGATTACGATACGCCCATAAGCTCATGCTTTACATCTTCTTCCATTCACACTCGTGGCTCAATTATGTTCCATTCATGCCTGCGTCAGGGGGCGCCGCGACTTGGGCAACACTTATTGGGTGGCTGCAGCAGACGGTGGCACGATGCAGGACAAACCTGGCTCAGAGTTTGAGAGCGGGCCCATTGTGCTCCGTTTTCAATTGAGCTTCAATCGGCGACCGCACTGGTTCGAGCTTAGTCCGACTGAAATTGCATGGGAGGTTGACGGCGACGGTGGCCTGGAGTCGGTGGGTGGGTTTCCCGGGAAAGGTGGAGCTGCCCTGCCTCTCAAGAAACGATCAACGTCAAACAAGGGCAAACCTCCGCGGCCGGACATGGTGGACGGTGTTCTCGTGCTCGCGTGGCGCTTTTACTGCAAAGTGCAGACGCCAGGCGCGCAGCTAGGGAAAAGCCGCTTGACGTTCGACGAAACGCTCGAGGCTAACTCCAGCTTGAGCTTCCTCGGCCTTTTAAGCTTTCTCCGAGACTTCGATGTGGTAGGCACGGAATAGGCGCATTCCGCGAGAGTTGTTACGAAGACTTTTCGATGCAGTAGAGCGCGCTCGTTGTAATACACGGTTCTGCCACATTTCGTAGAGGACTTTGCGAACTCATTAGTGAACGTGTTTCTTGTCCTTTTTCTTTTTAACGTGCAGGTGCCTCAACTGCTGTTACCCGAGGACGTGGGGGCGTTGTGGCGCATGCACCTCGCGCAGGGCCGCCACGACCGCGGCCGCGTGGTAGGCGACCAAGTGCCGCCGCCACGCGTTCGATCCGAGGACGTTGCCCAGAGCTCTCTGGACTTGACGGAGTTCACGCACTTTCTCGTCAAGGTAGAAATGCTCTTTCGTGAGACTAAATCACTGTATCAATCATTACACTCTCTTATTTTAGCTCTTGCATTTACCAATGACCATGCCACTAGTCGTGCATAACCTCGCAATCATCAACGTGCATGATGTCGCATCCGACTTCATTTTTGTCAAGGTGGCTCTGGTCGCTTTCGCCGATCGTATCGATCGCGCTGCTACGAAATTCGACTCGAAAGAAAGTGCTTCACACGGAGATCGCACCATGTCTTCCGATCATCGAGTGCTAGGTCCCGCAGCGAGTGTGCACAGCGAAGACACCTCCAATTCCACGGTGGCTGACACAGACGACAACACCACTGCTGCCAGCAGCAACCATGGGGCTTCGCGGTCAAGAGCGATGGACAAAGAGGCTGCTGTCTCTGGGGCAGTGACGCGCGCAGTAGCACGGCTGGGCGCTTATTTGCGTTTGCACGACGACAACTGGTGCCGTCACGTGCTCGCCACACGAGGCAGCATCACTTGCACACGCATCAACAACCCAAAGGTAAGACTGTGTAAATTGACAACCTT
>Ga0307931_1001953_pt1 | contig 13423 bp, 10 predicted proteins | sample OrgLakmetageno47_FD_201816 | JGI IMG/M metagenome (GOLD analysis project Ga0307931, IMG submission 201816) | Saline water microbial communities from Organic Lake, Antarctica - #47 | ecosystem: Environmental > Aquatic > Non-marine Saline and Alkaline > Saline | place: Antarctica: Organic Lake... | reverse complement strand
ATCATAAATCTGATGATGAAAACAAGTTTAGGTCACTAGGCACTAGGTCACTAATAATCCTTGCAATTCTAAATCTGAATTGGGATGGCTTTTTTATTGATTGTCCTCAAAGTGAGAGCAAGGTCCTAACTAAAAGCTTCTGCGCTCGCGTGCCGAAATAAAATCACTTCAATTAATTTCTAGGGCGCTGCGCCTGACGCCTCCGAGCTGCTTTTGCTCCTAGCTTTTACTTCAAATTTCGTTTGGCCATGTCGTGTTGCGCTGGTAATTAAGATTGAATGTTGAATGCCCTTGGTTTGAGAGCGGCTTCCCTCCAGTAAGATACAAGAAGCGAGAAGGAACTATCTCCAGAGCACAAGTAACGACCAGATAAAGCTTCAGTAATTCAGTGCATTATTTTTTTACCTCCGTAGTCATGATAGATCACATTCACATTCCCTCGTCATCATCTTCAACACCTTGAACAGCATCACTATTTGCAGGATTTTCCTTGGCAAAAGCTTGCAGATGAAGTGGCGTGACACCCAGTAAGAAGTCCAGTACTTCCACGGAGAGTTTCGCCTCATCGGCTCTCAGGTGCCCTACTACTTGCTGTTGCCCTACAAGTGCAGCACTCTTGCCGTTGGATGAACTGGAAATTGCTGCTGATGTCGAAGAGGAAGACGAAGATCCTCCCTCTTCCCCTGGAGCTATCGTCACTGCTGTTGTCGCTAACGTTGTTGCCGCTGGAGTTGACGGTTGAGTACCGCCGAGGAGTTGCACGAGGCGGCTTTCGATGGAATCGTTGATGAAGAACTTGGTTACAGTCACAGCTCGACGTTGTCCCATGCGATGCACACGGCCGATTGCTTGTTTTTCGAGCCCGGGGTTAAGCAGCGGCTCCAACAAAAACACTGCACCGCAAGTAGGTAATGCAAAAATTAGAAGAAGCAGGAAATGAGGTGAATTAAGGTGACATTGACAAAGTAAGACAATTGCGTGGAACTGGTATCAGAAGTTTAATGAAGAAGAAGAGGCGCTCATGTTATTCTCACCGTGGTTTGCTTCAGTCAAATTGATGCCTACAGCGCCAGCTCGGATACTGAGCACAAACACAGTGGTGGGTGGGTCGTCACGAAAGCTCAACAAAGCTTCTTCGCGCTGATGCTGGGACATGTCGCCAGTGAGCGTTCGAAACGCAAAGCCATGTTGAGGCAACTTTTTGCATAGCAAGTCGAGGGTAGGCTTGAACTGCGTGAAAATAAGGCACTTGGAAGTCGGGTCGCCGGCTTTTACTCGTGTTACATGTGCGAGCAGCGCGTCAAGCTTCGTCGTCATTACTACAGGAGCAGCTTCGCTCCTATAGTTTTGATCGTAAACCACAGATATTGGAATGAGTTGGCTAAGGATATTTTCCAGTCAAAGTGAACAAACAGTCAGATAAGAGTGCAAAGGCAAACCTTTACTACTCGCAACCATATCATTTACCTTTCACTTGAGCTGCTGCTAGCACTGGCTGCATCAGCGCGTATCGCTGAAACGGGAGCATTACTCTTGAAAACCATTTCCCCGCCGCTGCAAGCCTATGTAACACAGCAGATTTTTATTCGTAGAAAATTCAAGTAATCATAACATGATAGAACTCTACACTTCGCCAAATTGTTGAAGGCTCCTAAATTACTCACTTGGCGCAAAGGCCGGAGAATACGCTCAGTGATAGTCAAGGTAGCGGAGCGTACAGCAGCTTTTCCCTGGTGCCGCAACACGAGATATTCTTTCCGCGCCAATTTTTCCATGCGCAAATATGCACTCATTTCCGCTGAATCCAATTCCAATGGATTAGACTCTGCGTTAAGTGGTGGAAGCTCAAGAATGGGCTCTTCTATGAGTGTTGGTGTACCGTTGTCGCCTGCGACCTTTCTTACAATGCACTGCCCTTTGGAGTGTCTGATCAAAATTCGCCTCAGGAGCGCTAGTAACTTAAATGAATGCCCAGATATGGCTTGAAAAGCTGCAGGTTTGTGAAGCGGCGCCAGGCCAAGAAACTTGAACTGTCCAACCAAGTCGCTTAAATTTTTCGTCATGGGCGTCCCTGACACGCACCACCGCCGACCCGACGTTAAACCGGTACATGCTTGGTTCGCAGCCGTTGTAGGATCTTTGATGTTGTGTGACTCATCTAAAACAACGCGCCACCAGTGCACGCGACTCGTAGGATGGGAGCACTCACCCGCGGACAATTTGCTGAATGAGCGGGGCTTCTTCTTGGAGGATTTGCTCGCCGCTTTCTTACCTAGTTTAGCTCCTACAACGTTGGCTTCTTTTGTGTCGTTGAATTTATCACTCTGGTCTTCTTCATTCATCATTACGCCGCTGCTGTCTTCCTCATCAGCAATGCTGTCGTTGCGCTCGCTTACTTCTGCGTTCGAACGCGCCAGGTCAGAAGCCAAGATGGCATACGTGGTCACGACAATGTCGTAGTTCGCAAGTACGGCAGGGTCTCGGGTGCGATTCGAACCGTAATACTTATAGACGCTTAGTTGACCCGTAGCCAATTTCGAGGAGGCTTCATCGTACCACTGTCCGACCAGAGAGACGTTACATACTACCAGGGTAGCGCGAGACCGTACGAGAGGTGGCGTCAGGTGTGGAGACCCACCATTTGGTGATACATCGGTCGCAGCTCGAGAGTCAGCACTCGTGTGGCTGCTGCTAGTACTGGTAATGGTACTGCTACTGCTACTACTGATAATATTGCTGCTGCTACTGCTGCTACTGCTACTGCTACTGTTGAGCAATTCTATCTCGAAAGCTTCAGATATAGTCGCCTCAGCATTGCCTGGACATGTGCGAAAAAAACTGGGCGGTGCCGGATTCGAGAGCACCAGTCCGAGCACCATTACAGTTTTCCCCAAGCCCCTGTCATGAATAAATCAAAACGATTAGATACATTATAACTATCAAGTGATATGAGTGCTACGATGGGTAACTAAATTGAAAATGTGGTCGATATCTATAGAACGTACATCTCATCTGCAAGAAACCCGCCACACACGTTGAATGGTGGTTTCTCTTTGCGAAAAGCCTCAAGAATAGGCGAGTACCACAACCTCCGTTTGTCTGCTGTCGTAATAGGAGCGAACAAATGGCTGTGAATACCGCCAGGCAATCGCTCTTGGTCAACCATCCAGCTTATAGAGCCGAGTTGATAATCGCGCAAGACTACAGTCATCCCTGTGGGGTGGGAAATCGTACGGTGACCAAGACTTTCTAGTTCATTCATTAAAGTTTCTATTGGGCTTTGCTGAGTATCCGCATCAAAAGGAAACGCGTTAGGCAAACGCCACGAATCAGCCAATAAATCTTTACATAGATCAGCGCCAGTTACACATGTGCGCGTCCAGCCCCCGTTTCCGTTGCCCATACTTCCGCGAAGCGAGATACTAACCCATGGTGGTGGCACCCGTGTGTCACGAGGCGGCTCAGCTTGTAAATCCTCCCATGCAGAGAGCTCATCCGCAAATTCTTCCTCAGTCTTCTCTCGTTTGAATTCGTATCGCTTACTGACCGAATCATAGATATGCTTCTGGTCATTCACGGGTCTTTTCGACGAAGGGTGGGAAGGAAGTCGCTCCCAAGGGACATCTTTTGGCGGAATATTTGAATGATAGGCAAGTTCATCTTCATCGGCAGAAAGTCCAAAGGAAAACGGATTAGAATAGTTCCAAAAGTAAGGAAATATACTTCTAAGAATTGTGGTCATCGGAACTTCGAAGCCATTTTGTAACGTATTTTCGCTCGAGGGTTCAAAATCATAATCTTCGTAAATATGTGCGGTACTATATCCACGTTTGAGTTGTTGTTGTTTCCAAATGTTCAGCCTTCTCAATGATCGAGGAATTGAAAATGCATGAGAAGACAATTTCACTTTCAACGTGATGTGTAGCTTGTCAGTTGGAACGTGTTGACGAATTTTCGAAAAGGAATAGCTCAATTTACTCGAGTCAACGTCCAGAGCGGCCTTTCCATTCCCCAGATCGTCTTCATCGGATGACTCTGAAGAATCTTCCTCAACGCAATCAAGACCTCGGGGTTTCGAAGCAAGATTTGGATTATTCCTATTAGCAGTCTTGTTTTTCGTGGTCGTTTTTGAGGTAGAAGTCATAACCATTGCATTATGTGAACCATAAGCCTGAGCGCAGCGTTCCCTTTTTTCTTCTCGGCGTTTTTTCTTCCCCTCCTTGATGTTCTGGCGGTATTCAAAATATTTTCTTTGCTGTTCAACTGCAGAGTCTTTTTCAGTCTCTTGGTGAAGAGCGAATGCAAATTGTCTCAAGAAGCTTAAATCTCCAAACTCAACTGATGAGCACTGGCTAGCCCGAGAGTTTCGTTGGAGCCTTGACGCAAAACCGAAAATCAGGCGAAGTACACGTGGAGATTGGTTCAAAAGGTGGCGCATCAAGTAACCATCGGGGCTATTGACTACATTTGCGCGGTTTCTATGAACGAGAGCGCGGCAAAGCGCAAAGGTAGTGCAAGGGCGAACTTTGGCCAGCGACGCAGGACTTACGCACTTGATGTCAGAAAATAGCTTCAGGAGGTTACCCTTCTCGTAAGGAGGAATGTACCTGCCTGCCAGAATTTTTATTGCTTCCGAGGGAGAGTCTTGAAAAACCTTGTTGAGCCTACAAAGAACAGCTTCCTCGACAGGCACACGATGAGGATCAATGGATTCGGGTAGATTGTCTTGATCTACACTGGATACTGCCATGCTTTCAACACAAGCCTCTGAATTCGCACCCTTACTCAGCATTGGCGCATCGATGCGTCCTCTCGAGGAGTCAGTACCTTTGGTGGATCGGCAATTAGCAGCTTTAGAGGCAGCCTTCGAGCGCTCAAAAGCAGCTTTAGAGGCCGCCTCTGTGCGCTCAGTGTTTGGAACGTCGAACGATATCACTGCTTCAAACAAAAGACTCCCCGCCTCAAAACGTGGTTCTTTTAGCAAAGCATCGGCCGTGTCCTCAATTACGAGTGCTTGGCTGCAGCAGTCAGTAAAGTTGCCCGTGGGCATCGATGATTGAGAAGCTTGGCGCTTTGCTTGAATGCACGCACTTGTCTAATTTCACGTAAAATAGGCCAACATTTTTGAGGTTGTAGCGTTAGCTGGCATGAGTAAATTGCAATAATAAAGAAACAGTATATTCAACATATTGTTACAATGAAATCGATTCCGTCTGAGGGCGCCAAAGCTTTTTTTCTATTCCACAGGCCCGAACTATCATTGCTAGCAAAGGAAGTATTAGCTAGTTACTACATACCGAATTATTCAATCGCTTTCGCTCGCCTTGGCGAACTTCAGCAGGCTGCATCTTGCTGTCCATTTGAATTCGCTTTTGTTAACCTTCAGGCAGTCAAATAGTAGTAGAAACTAGCCAACACGCAGGAATGAGTTGATCCCTAGAAACAATACTATACGGTAGCTAGAAGCTACTACACTGTGTGCAACTGAGTAAGTAATGAGTACTGGTAAAACGAAGTTCGTAATTATTGTACTCCCTTGTCAAAGCGACACGGCCGAGCTAACCTTGACGGTTTTGGGAAATTGACGAAGAGAGGAGAGGGGAGAGCCACCCAGCGAGTACAGTGAAAGCCCTCGTGGCGGAAGGATAGGAAATCCTGAGGAGAGACACCCCCTTGCTTGCTTCTCTCTATCCTGCACAACTCACCGTGTGAGGCGTGAGGTGTGAGGCGTGAGGTTTTCTCTCCATTCGTCCTGTCTTGTTCAAATTTTAAAATACAGGGGACAGGGGACCATCCTTTTCCCTTATCCTTGTTCCTTTTGCGCATTCGCATCGTGCACATTACACGTTGCACTTGCACATTCCAGCACTCCACTATAGTTAGCAATCCACACTCCGCCGTCACTATATGGATAATTTAGATCTGATAAGTAATTTATGTTCTACGAGAGTGCGGTATTTCACCCGCATGTCAAGTGCTCGGTAGTGGGAAGTGGGTAATCAGGAATTCGTGTTTGATAACGAGATGGAATGATATAGGAATGTGTTTTAACACCACGCTAACAAGTGAATGCAAATGAAGCAGCCAGAAGACGAATTGCTAAATGCGCATTCGCCTCTTGGTATCTGGTATCATTGCGCCCGCCCGCATAAAGAGCGAACTAATCTCGAGGCATTTAGCTTAAAGCTACTTGACTTTCGCGTAGCTGCGTGGCGAGCTCTGGCGTTTTCGCACTTCCGAAGTAATAATGAAAAATGCACACCTGAAGAGCGCAAGCCCAAACCAAGTGTCATAATGAGCTTCAACGAAACGAAGGCCGGTGCCATCATACAGTGGCAGCACAACTATGACAAAAAATATACAGAAAGAATGCCCGAGTGAACGAGAATCTTACCCAAAGATAAAGCCAGTGAGGTGCCCTGCGTGATCAACGCCGCTGTCGGATCCTCGGAGCATCAACTCTGCGTCTAACTTGACACTCCCCACGAACTGAAAAATGTTCCACCCAGCTGCCAGCCTGCGTGAGTAGAAGGAAAAAGAATCACAATTACTTAGCATGCCTTAAAATGAAAGCAGAAATAGGGAAGAAAGATTGGCTTTCAACCAAGACAAAGACACAATCAAGTACCAGGCGGTAGGATTGGTGTTGCCGGTGCGCACGAGGTCGTAGCATTGCTCCACCGTCAAGCAAAAGCTCACACCAGCCAAACTGGACACGCCTGCGCTGCACCCTGCGACCGTGACATGCGGTTGCCACACGCGCGCGAGTTTGCCCGACGACATTTGCGCCCACCTTTCGCTGAGGTCGGCGAGCTGAGAATGCCACTGTGACGGCAGAGGCAGGAACGCCTCAGCCTCGCGCATTAGATTCGCTGGCGCTGAGAGCCACGGCATCAACTGCCGCTGCAACTGCAAATTTTTGGAAGGTCCATTGAGCGCAGCAGCCGCGCCGCCGCCGAAAAATGCACCGTAAAAACCTACGGGCCCCAAGCTCGCCCAGGGCCGGTACCCGTGGGTCAACAGCGCCACCAAGTTCTGCACCGCGTGTTGATAGGACCCGTGCACCCCCATGTAGGTGAAAGCGGTCCACCACTGCCCCTTCCGAAGCTTGCGTTCTGAATAGATGAGCTTCAAGGGATCAATGCATGCTAAATCAGGCATACAGAGCGCAATCCACTCGTGCACAGCGCGCATCAAACTTTCAACAAGGTCCAAGGTTGGTATTCTGGTAGGAGACCTCGCTCGCGAAAGGGGAGGCAACGCAAAACATGCAACGACTGGTACATACTCCATGGCTAAGCGTGAATATTGCCCAACCAAGAGTTAGTTTGTTGATCTAGTCTGCAATCTATGTTGTAGTGACTACTACACTTGTGCACGCAGTACTAACTCAGGTAGCTGAAGTTATCAGTCCGTAAGTTTTTCCGAGGCTAGAGTTCTCAATTTATCGCGCTCAATTTACGGCGTGCAGACGTTGTTCAGCCTTCGCAATCACGCTGCCATTCCCAACATCCTCGTTTCCTCGTACAATCTAGCCTTCTAGTAGTAGCCTTCTCGTAGCTCGAAACGCGAAACTCGAAACTGTTCCGACTTCACGACGACGTCAAAACTCCGTAAATGATGCAAAATGCAAAATCATCGTATGATCTGAGAGATATTACGTATTCTTTCTTTGTATCGCTTTTTCTCGCTGAATCCTTCCTCTCAGCTACTACTACGCGAATAGATAGCTAGCTAGGGCGGCTAGACCGTCAAACTAGCAAGAAGCGGTAGACTGAGCGCTCGAGTGGAGAAGACAAGGAGGGACACTTCTTCTAGTCTCAGATTTTGTTCCATCGTCTGCGAGTTTTCTCCTCTAGCATCTGCTCGGCCATCAATTAGCAACGCGTCTACTAAATTGTATCATACGAATCGCTTCTAGCTTAGCTGCACTACAACTTCCGTAACAATAAAACTGTTTTCAGATTAAGGCCATTTTTATGATTGGTTCCTAAGCTCATTTGAATCTTGAGCACCACTAATCCTTGGCCTTTTGGAGAAGCCTTCTAACACAAGCGTCCTATCCATGGAGCCTCCTGGTTGCCGTGTTGTTGTCTTGAACGCTCCGCCGGGCATCACGTTTGGAATAGATGCGATGTCCTACACAGTGGGGCCAAAGTTCCAGGGCGTGCGAGGCATCCCTCCTGGCTTGCATTACGTACACTGGTCTGTGGGTGGAGGTGACGAGCAGCAAAGTAACGGTTTTGGCGGGCGGCACGGTTTCTTCTTCGATGCTGCTACAGCAGAAGACGTGATATGCTGGTCTTGGGATACAGATACAGAAGACCTCGTGCCAGCTACTGCGCTGAAGCCTTCGAGCTTGAAAAGCAGCAAGGGCCGAGGTGCAGCTCTAGGCGAGGGGTCAGCTCAGGCACTAGTTGCAGCAGCCCAGCGAGGAGAGCTGGACTCCCGGTTAGGTCCCTACCCCCTCGAGAAACTCACGCTATGGCATGCGCTGACAGATTGCGTGGACGCTGAGGTGTTGACGCGGTGTGGCCTTGCCTTGGAAACCAAAGTTATTCCAGGTAACCCTGCGATGGCGCTCCTTGACAGCGACGATGAACCAGAAGACGAGGCTAGCGAAGAGGGTGAGAAGTACAGTAGTGCTTCTCCGATGGACAACGGCGGCGCCACCACCTACGGAGCGGAGGACGGGCTGTCCAAAACAGCCACAACACCGCATACCGAGATTGATGGTATCTGGCCGACGTTTCCTGCGGCGGAACCTCCTTTGCCGAAGCTGCACCGCGTCAAGGCTGGCCAACGGTCGACGCAAACTTCCTCGTCATCTAGCGCGAGTCCGTCTCCGACTTCTCCACTTGCTGCTGAAACTTCGCCAACAGCCGCTGGTGCCGAGGCAACGGTAGTATTGTCACCGGCCATGACTTCAGCCGGCGAGTCGTTAGCGGCCATGGATGCAACGGGCCGCACTGTTTGGTGCCGCGACGGCAGCGACCGCGTCCTGGCGTTGCTTGCTGACGTATCTTCGAAACTTTCTACGGGCCGAAGTTCTGGTGGCGGTAGCGGTGGTGGCGCTTTCATCAATGAAGCAAGCAGTAGTAGCAGCAGTAGCAGCTGTGCGAGTGAGGCCGCTTCTCGAGTGGTGTTGGGCGAAGTGCAGTTGGCGTTTGTGCTCTTCGCGCTTGGCTTCTCCCTGCCCGCGCTCACTTTTTGGAAGCGCCGGCTTGCGCTCCTTGCAAGTTGTGGGCCATCTGCGCTCAATGCAGTGCCAGAGCTCTTTGCGAGCTTGTGCTCCACTACCGCAGCAGCGCTGGAGCTGGTACCCACGGACTTTTTTCTGGCGTCTACATTAACGGCTACGAATTTCTTAGAGCCAGCGCTGCGGTCTCTGCTTCTCCAGATTGGCGAGTACTTGAACGACAGTCGCTTGGAAGGCTCCAGTTCAGATTTGAGCTCGAGGACAGGCGCCGCTGGCGTGGCCTCGGTAGGTGATGCACTGATGAAAGAGCCACAGACGACATCGACCGAGGCATCTCAGGCTTCATTAACGGTTGGGCGCAACCGCTTGCTCGCAGCTGCGCAATTGCGGTTTGGCCTTTTCTTGACTGCCGCTGTGCCGTCGGACGGTGCCTCCTTCAAGACGCGTCGGCGGCGCACTCGCATGGGTATAGCCGACGCTGGCTTCGGCGAAGGCGACGATGACGACGATGAGGGGATGAGTGACGACAGTGACGAAGAGCTGGAGCAAGGTCCAGATAACAGGAGAGCCGTGGGGGGCAGTAGCATGGGTGACGCACCACCCTCAAGTGCAGCAGCGACGGCAGCGAGGCCTGCCGGAAGCGTACCAGCGTGGTCGTTTGCGGGCGAAAGCGACCAATGCGCGCTGCCAGTGGGGGCTTTACCTGGCTTTACCGGCTTTGAGGACGAAGACGAGCTCCCCGTGGTGGTGGATGCTCAAGAGTACCTCGCGCAACTTGCATTGGTTGAAAGCGGGGGTAGAAATAGCAGTGGCGACGGTGGTGGTGCGAGCGGTGCAGCAGTGAAAGAGGCCTCAATGTCATCACCGATGCAAGGCGCCTCTGCCTTTTTGGGACCAGATCAGGTCAACTCGAGCACAGCAGCAGCGGCGCGTGCAGCAGCAGTAGCGTTTGACCGCGAGCTTTCGTCGCAGTATCCAGCTTTGATTAGCGCAGTTCGACCCGATGAAGACATCTTGATGGCTGCCCGTCGGTTGGTAGACGACGACGACGCTGCCAAACATGAAGAGAGTGCCAGCACGGACGCAGCGAGTTCATTGGCTTGGCTGTCGCCAACAGAGGCGGAATGGGCGGCACGTGCTGTCAAGGACGCGTCAAAGTTCCTCGAGTTTGAGCTCGCTGAGCCCGACGGAATGTTCTGGTCTGCTACGCAAGCCCATCACGCCGCCAACGCCTGTGAAGCGGCATCGGAAGATTTTATGAGCACGCCATCTGAAAATAGCGGGGCCATGGCACCTACGACTTCTGTGGGGAATTCTCTTTTGGAACTCGACTGAACACTACTCAGAATGTTGTCGCAAAAGAAAACCCCGTTGGGCAATTCTCTTTTACTTCGCCAACCGCATTTCTGTATTTCCTTTTGTGTCTGATTAATTAACCCCGAACACCCATTCCAACGTGGCTTTTAGATAAAGTCAACGGCTTGGGCGTAGAATAGGTAAAAGATTGGCCTTATTTGTGTCAGTTCTGGATTCCAAAGGCAGGAAGGGATGCAGTTGGCAGTTGGGAGTGGGATGCAGTTGCAATGAGTAGGCTCAAGAAATAGGGCGATCACGATTCTTGCCAGGGTAGCATTCTTAAACGCATTCTCTCGGAGCTCGTTGCTCGTTGTAATTCTTTTGGCAGCTGCGAATTAATTCGCATAAAAGCTCCATCGAAGACATCGGCTTCTCCGAAGGAGCCCCGCGGCTCAGCAGCAGAGGAATCTTCAATTTCGCAGCATAAGAACTGCGCCAGTCTTTTGTTGCCAGCAGGTGCGCTGGCCCTCTGCAGCACAACGCGACTGGGAACGCTCTTAGAATCGCTTGCGGACATCATGGCTCCTGCGTCAGGCGACTTTTTACTCGCCACGGCAGAGAGTTCAGCTGGCTGCGAAGAACCCGAGGCATCTTCTTGTGAATTTGTCGGTATCGCCCAGGGAGGCGAGGTTAAGCGTGCAGAACGAGACATCGTCGTCTCATCGATCCTCTCGGCAGTCCACTTCCGTGTCCCAATCGGCGTCTTAAAAAATAAATGTACCAACGGCATCTCATGAAATTTAGCTGTATTGGGGGCATGTACAATGGGATCTTCTCCGACTTCACCAACGCCCTCTTCCTCCTCGTCCTCCTCCAAATCTTCGTCTTTCTTCACCAAATTCTTTTGAAAGACGATAAGCACGCGATTTACTGCAGTCTCAGGGATGCTCAGCCATGGTTGGGGCGCTTGGCGGATGACGTCACGTGGCAGGTCACTGCGCGTCACAATTACGCACGCACACTGTTCTCGGTGGTAAGCAGCACGAAGCATTGTACGGACAACATTGTGATGAGCTGTCGAGGGGCAGCGCTTCTTTATATTCCGAATCAGGACTGGTCCAAGAAAAGACCTTAGAGTACGTGCAGTGCTTGCCACCCACCACGCTTGCAGATCTTCAATGGCTAAGCTTCCCGCCAAAGCCTCGAGGAACCAGATTTGTCCGTCGAGGAAAATCTTCATACTTTTTAGCGCAATGCGCTGGAAAAAGGCGAGCGCGAGCTTGCTAGTGAACTAACAACATATTACGGGAACATATGAGAACTGGCTTTAAGCTAGTGGTACATTTAGTACTTGAAACGCACGGGATCTTAGCAAATTTCAATGTTGGCGTTCGCGGTAGTGCTCAAGTGGTAAACAGGAAAAACTCGACCGGTCTGTGCCTTGTCCAAGGTAAATCAGCTGGCATACCTTAATCTATAGGAAGGGCCCTCGACTCCCGGCAACGAACTGATGTTGCGAATCTTTCGAGGTGATGAAGCCCCTCAAACTTCAGAAGAAGGCGCGTTGGCGTGACGGCGTATCCACTTCACTCTCTTCACTCTTCACTCCAGCAAGCACCAGGCCAGGTCCGATTGCTCGATTGAAAACATAAATTTCCTGTTTCCCGGAACCGGAAAAAACAGGTCATTTCCTGGTAAATTCCCGATGTATTTCGCCGTTTTACGGTGAAATCAAGCACTGGTCTGCACAGAGGGGACCAAAACGTGAAGTAATTCGCAGGTTTACGACAACGGGAATGGACACGTACTTTTTGCGGTTCAGAAGCCGAACTAGACGAGGCTGATCGGCGATTTAGGCCCTATAACTGGCCATTTCCCGGGATATTCCCGAATCGGTTCCCGATTCTCGATGAACCCATAAATTCCCGGAATTGTAAAATTGTGTACCTGGGTTGTGAAACACATTGGGCACTCAGACCCCGCCGGCTTGATCGGAGGGAAGACGCCAGATAGAGCCTTCTGGAACGCGCAGATACATGCCACAAGTGCAAATACAGATCACCTCTGAGAGCGTGCTATTTCTGCCCTTGTCTTTCTTTACACAGGGGGAGTATAATCTAATCTAATCTAATCTAATCTAATCTTGGCACCAAGAAATCGGACCTGGCCTGTCCAGCACCGATGTGAGCCAATTGATCAGCCACACGGGTTCCTCCCCTACTTCGTGGGTTTCCCCACGTGCTCCCGATTCCTTTTGCTGCCCTCTGCAAAGACTGACGACACGATCGATTGCTCCCTACGTGTGATGCTCCAATCAGTGATCGACCGAATTCGTTCCGGCAGTTCCAGATTCCATCCATAGAACATTCCGATCCCAATTCCGATATCCCCGAAACTTTCCCCGCTTTGTCTTTTCACCAAAACGTTTCTCATCATAACACTATACTGCGCTAAATATATTCCACTAATTCCCAATTCGCCGTGCTCCCGCCAGCACGGCTCTTAATGGACGCGACTCTGTCTTGATAAAGTGCATCAATTGCCTGCACCGCTTCCTCTGCCCAAGACATCTGTTTAACTATGCTTCCACAGCCCCTTCCCCTCGTTTCCAAAACGATCAACCAACACGACCCGGCCGCTCTCGCCGCCTTGCGCATCACCAACCATCTTACTCCAAGCGGTCGTTTCCACGTCAACCGTTCTCCCCTTGCCCTTTCCAGTGGGCAATGCCAACACTACCTTGTGCACAAGTTCATCCTCTCTGGCCATCAGGCCGCCATCCCCATTGAGATTCAGATCGTCATAACACTATACTGCGCTAAATATATTCCACTAATTCCCAATTCGCCGTGCTCCCGCCAGCACGGATGAGGGGACTCTCCAGAAATATTTTGTAGTACAGGGTGGAATTCTGGTAGAGAGGAGTGT
>Ga0307931_1001949_pt1 | contig 13444 bp, 4 predicted proteins | sample OrgLakmetageno47_FD_201816 | JGI IMG/M metagenome (GOLD analysis project Ga0307931, IMG submission 201816) | Saline water microbial communities from Organic Lake, Antarctica - #47 | ecosystem: Environmental > Aquatic > Non-marine Saline and Alkaline > Saline | place: Antarctica: Organic Lake... | reverse complement strand
ACTATGCACCTCACTATGTTTGGGATCCCGGTTGCACTCGAAGCGTTTAAAGCTTCGAAGGAGGTGCTGGTCCGCCGCCCAGCACCTCCCGGCATTCGCCCATTTTTAGAAAACAAACGGTCAATACTGTAGCTGAGAAGGTGAAGGCCTGCAGAGCGGATGTTATATGCGTGTCATCGAAAGTCAAAAGCGATTCCAGGTACTGAACTGGTTTTGGTTACTACTGTAGCTACTCTGTAGTAGGTCTACTACCAAGGGTATCTACTACAGTACCACTGTAGAACAGTAATTAGTTACAGTAGCTACGAATTGTGGCTTACTCATGAATAGAACTGACAAGGAACTAACGCTCCTCCGGAGTGGCTGCGCCAAAATTTTGAGAATCAGAATCGGAATGAGTAGATTGTCGATAGGTGACAGTGATGGTAGTGTTGAGATTCGGCGATGAAGAAGCCCTCGTTTTCGAAGCGGACTACTGGAAATAGCGTTGTTGTTGATGTTGAAGAGAGTGCGAAGAAGTAGGAGAGGCCTGATGCTTATTCGTGTATACGTGAATGGAAGGAAGGAATTGAACGACGAGACGTCGACAAATGATATGAAGGTTATCTTACCTGTTATTGTTCGATTGCGAGGCTATGATATGTGAGGCCTTCAGTGAAAGCTCGGGTGTACAAGAAATGTGCGCATCACCGGGCGTAGCTGTTTGCAGACATCTTGAATGCGCTTGGACAATTACCAAATAAGCATGCTACCAGACATGCTGAAGTGCAATCAATGAAGATGAGAGCGTACAAAAAGCATGAATATTCTTAACTGCAATCAATGATGCAAGCTACATGGCGTTAGAAACATACCTGTTATTGTTCGATTGCGAGGCTATGATATGTGAGGTTTATAAACACACCAGTTATTCTTCGATTGCGAGGCTATGATATAATATGCCTACAGTGAAAGCTCGGGCGTACAAGAAATGTGCGTATCACCGGGCGTAACTATTTGCAGACATCTTGAATGCGCTTGTACAATTACCAAGTAAGCATGCTATCAGACATGCTGAAGTGCAATCAGTGAAGATGAGAGCGTACGAAAAGCATGTATATTCTTAATGAAGAAGGCTGCTTTCATGTACAAGCTACGTCTCGTTACGCTCGTTAGAAACATACCTGTTATTGTTCGATTAGGAGGCTATGATATGTGAGTCCTAAAGTGAAAGCTTAGGGTACAGAAAATGCGCGCATCACCGGGCGTAACTATTTGCAGACATCTTGAATGCGCTTGTACATTTACCAAGTAAGCATGCTATCAGACATGCTGAAGTGCAGTCAATGAAGAAAAGGCTGCTCATGTGGGAGCGTACAAGAAGCATAGATGTTCTTAACTGCAGTTAATGAAGAAGGCTGCGCGTGTACAAGCTTTCACCATTGCACGAAGCAATGCTGAAGAATCATCGACCCTCTCTACGACCTGTAAATCAAAACGGAAAATAAAAGGGCACATGACAAGTTGTAGGAGTTGGCACGCAAGATTGTGAGAAAATAGTAAAGATAGTAAATGAGTCGAGAATCGATCAAATCAGATCATGGATAATACAATTCTGATTATCAGAATTTTATACTTCGTGAAGACTTATTCCCTTATAGAGCTGGTGTTGCAGCTGAAGTAAATTCAGCTGTTACGAGCATTTAAGGCTACTCGCTAGTTGTGATACGAAATGGCTAGGTTTCAAAGGGTGACACCTATGCTGCCTACTTGACATGAAATCGCATGGGCTCGTGGATTTACTCTCGCTGCTATGGTGGACGGTTCAGAGCATTAGAGCTCATGACCGGCCAAACATCTTACTCGTAGTCTTAGACGATAGCGGTAGTTTTCAGAATAACCCCATGCGTTGCTTTGAAAACTTGAATGGCGTGCTACGCTTTATTGTTGCAAATCATCTCTTGCAATTTCAGAGTTCAACGATCATTTCCACTCCTCATTCAGTAATCTTTCCATATCTAAATTAAGATCTTGGTCTTTCCTGCTTATCTTAGGCTACGGCGACGTTGGCCTAAATTGGGACATTTCAGAGCACAGCAATACACCAACCATTGATGCTCTCGCTAGCCAGGTATTATTCGTAAGAGCCTATTCGTTCGGTGGCACTGTTTGTTTTAAAAAAACAGTAGAAGTATGCCCATGGGGTAGACTTTTCTAATATCGTGTTTCTCAAATAGGGCCTCTCATTCACTAACTTTTATGCGGGAGCGCCCGTTTGTACACCAAGCCGTGCAGCAATGTTAACGGTAAGATTTCAAAAGCCGATTAGCGCACGCATTGCCAAGGAGCTCAGGAGCACTATACTTTTACGAACTTTATTTTTTTAATACACGTAATTTCCCACGTGTACATTCTTACCTCGTGGATTTAGTTCGTAAGTTCGTTTCGACATAGGTGTAGTAGGGCTATTGCCCACTTGAAATACATATCTGTCTGATTCTTTCATGTTCCATGCTGACTGCTTCCTCATTATTCGTTACTGGGTGCGCATGCTCACAGGGCCGCTACGGGAAGAGAACGGGCGTGTCCCGCCATTTGGGCCCCCACTCAACGGGCGGTCTCCCAGCGTCTGAAGTTACCTTTGCATTGGCACTGAAAGCAGCTGGCTACCGGACAGCGATGTTTGGGAAGTGGTGAGTGAGTGTGTTCATGAAGAGACGCATTCATCTTCTTTTGGAGTAAACAACAAGAGGTGCAGGAAACACGTAGTGCAGTGATACATACCTGACATGCGCTTTTATTTTGAACTCCTTGATGAAGAAAGAGAAAACATGTGAGCCACCCAAAGGGACGTGTTTGAACGTATCTGTCCTTGTGCCCATTGCTCATGTCTTTCACGGCTCATATATTATCTATTTTAGTTTATCTCGTTCGTGCCTCCTTTTTCTTCCCTTTGAACTGTAATATAACAAATGTGGTGTCAATCAACACATGCCCGGCATTTTACTAGGCACTTAGGCCACGAATCGCCGCACCTCCCCACTGACCATGGCTTCGACCACTGGCTTGGCCTGCCTTACAGCAACGACATGGGATGCACCACTGATCCTTTAGGCATTCCTCAAGCGGCCACCAAGTCATGTGCTGATTTAAAGCTAAGAGGACATAGTGGCCATAGAAAAGGGGCATCGTCAACTTCTCCTTTGACGCATTCCTCTCTGCAAAGCAGACGGTTTCTGAAGGCAGCCTCGTCGAATGAGGAATCAAGCAGTGCGTTGCCTATCATGCAGTCAGTAGCTGTTCACAGCACCTCTTTTGATTGCAGAACACCTACTGGTGCAGCCACTGATGCAGCTACTGGTGGCGCTGTATTGGGCTTTGGCATGTGTGCAAGCACTAATGAAATAGTGGAATCCCCAGCTAACCTCTGGAACCTCACTGCCAAAATGGTATGGCCATAAGCGTTGACCTCTCTTCAGAATGATGGAGATCATTGGAGAATAAAAATATGATGTTTCCTGTGTTCAATATTACTGGGAGCACAATATCTAGAACTGGACGCAGAGGGAGTTGCTGCTTCATTGCAGTGCGTAGATTTTGCTGTTTTTAATTTTTGTTCGGCCTTTGCAGGTGGATTTCGGGGTTGCTTTCATCGAAGACCGTCTCGATTCCTTTCACTATACCAACGCGCCTCAAAGCTTCGCGATGAACGAAGATTCTGCACTTCAGAACAGCCCATCAAAGAAGAAACTCGAGAAGAAGAGGAAGCAATCGCCGTGGTTGCTTTTGGCGGCATTGACTGAACCGCATGTGCCTCACAGGTGAGAGGTGGTGCGACATATACGGAAAAAATACACCGATTTGCCGATCACAATTACTCAATCACAATTACTCAAGGAGAAGAAGGACAGCATCAAACGATTTCAATAGTTTTCTTTCATAGCATACGCATTAGTTCGCTCTCATTTCTCTAGATTTTCACAATTCTCTTTCTTTTTCGTGAATTTGCTCAGTCCTTTGGAGTTGTGGCCGGAACGCTACTCAGAAGTAGCAGCTGAAGGGTTGAAGCATTTTAACAGCAACGTCAAAGAGGTGCTCTTTTTCTGAAGATCTTCGTTTTGTGTAATTCATATCAAACTTCGTTTCCATAAAACAAAAAAAAACGTCACCTTTGAAACTACTCACGTAAGCATTAATTTTGTAGCTCGCTCCTCCTTGACTTATTTTTTTCAACAGTTTCCACCAGGCTCCGTGTATGCTGCTGCTATGCGCCAAGCAGATCATGCGGTGGCTCGTTTGTGTGCTGCAGTTGCAAACGTAGCTTCTTCTTCTTCAAGTCATGACATATTCAGCAGCAGCAAAAGAAGCAGCAGGAGCCACGGCACAATTAATCGCATCACAAACGAAGAAGACGACCCTTTACTGTGCGGAGGTGCAAATGCAAATACTTTATCCATTGTCACTTCGGACAACGGGCCGTGGCGGCAGTGGGGTCCGTATGGCGGGTCTGGTGGGGCGTTTCGCGGGGGTAAATTTGAAGCCACCGAGGGGGGTTTGCGCGTATTTGCGGTGTTCCACTGGCCTGGGCGGATTTTAACCGGCAAAGACAGCAATTGTGCCTCTTTTAGTAGCCACAGCAGCAGCAGCAGCCACATCGGCAGTAGCAACAGCGGTAGTCGAATCTCGTTGGATGGTGCGGAAACTCAACAAGAAGTAATTCCTCAGCCCATTCGACGCGGCGCAGCAGCTGCTGACGTGGACAAGGCAGGCGGCCGTTGGACAGGCGTGCTCGCCTCACTGATGGACCTGTTCCCCACGCTCTTGCACCTCGGCCGCGCTCATTTGCCTGACCACTTCCATTCCAGTAAGGAATTGTGCATCATTGGCATCAAATGCCGGAACAAAGTCTTTCCTTTTTAGCCATCTTGACACTGTGATTGTCTCAAATTTGTAGTCACACTTGCGGATGTGTGATTGCTTATTTGTCTTTCTTTTACACCTCGTCATTGTTCCTCCTTGTAATTAGATCGTGTTGTAGACGGAGTCAACCTTACGGCAGTGCTCCTCGCTACGGAAAAGGAAGCAGTCTGCAACGATAACCTCGTTCACCGCGACTTCCTCTTCTTACAGGGCATGAGTGGAAGCTTGGCTGCATTGCGCGTGGGGCGGTAAGGATAGGAAAAAAAGCAGGGAATGTGCGTTTGCAGGTAATTTTCTGATTACGTGCTGCTTTTTATCTTTTTCCTTGTGCTACTGTCTACTAAAATTCTATCTGATTGCATTGCTCTATTTGTCCTTGACTAATTCTCTTCTGGATGTGTGCTATGCTGCATGCTTGATACAAAGTTACAAACTAGTGGACCTGCATCCGAGACTCCTTGACTCAACTTCCAAGAAGACTCTCACGGTATGCGCACTTTTTTTTTCTTCTTTCTTTCATTATCGTAAGAAACGTTTTCCTTCATCATTTTTATTTTCCTTTGGCCCCTTTCACAAAGCTCTCAATGGCTACTTTTGATTTGAATATGTGTGCACACCTGCAATAGGTATATGATCTCTCTGCAGATCCAGGGGAATTGGCACCTTTGTTGCCGGAAGCAAAGGTCACGTTGCCTCACCTTCAACCCAATTTGCTTCAGCATGCACTCCATCATGGCACCGAATCGTTGAAGCTTAAACCCACCATTCGCAGCAGCAGCAGCTCTTTCAGTAGTATTGGTAGTAGCAGCATCTCAAAGCAAGAAACAGTGCAATACGAGCGGTTAGAGCTCGCTCGGTTTGGGCTTGCTTTGTCAGATGCTTTGGGTTCGTCGATTAAGAGGTGCACATCCCTGAGTTCTTGCTTCCATTGAAAGCTTATCTTTCTCCAACTTTGCTTTCTAACCTCTCAGCCCTTCACCTATGTATTGTTGCAGGGAAGCACCAGATGCGTTCGAAGGAAAAGTGCTGCGAGCGAAATCGGCGAAAGGGGGCAGCAAGAAGTCAAGAAAAGGTGGTCGAAGCTCAGGTTGAAAAGCGGTACTTCAACCACATCACCCCAAACCTGTGATGCAGATGTGGACTTATCGGGGTGTTTTCAAGGAAGGAAGTATCAAGCAAGACAGAAACCCAAAGGCGCCGCGTGGATCTCAAATTAAAATTAGCACAAACCCAAACAGCACAGAAGCCAATTTTACGGGGAGGATGATTCAGGAGTGTGTATGGGGGGGGGGGGGGGCATTGGCCATTACTCGCAAAATTTGCAAAAAGCGAGGTAATGGTTGGTGCTACGAACTCTCCGCTACATGCGAAATACCGGGTTCCATTTTTCTATCCCTGGGAGTCCTATAGAGGCCCTGACAGGAACAATTTCTTCTTCTTCCGCAGAGCTGCAGAGCTGCAGTGCTGAACAGAGACGAGCCCCCCCCATAAATCTAATATAAGAACTTCGAACTGCGAACTACAAAACGGATAAATATAAGCAGGTAAGCAGGTCGCTTTTGGCCTATCGACCCCCCCCCCCCCCATCACAGAGTTAATCAGTAAATTACCAGCGGCATAATTTTTATAAATAATTAAACACTACGTTCGCTACTTGTGGTCTACTTGTCTACTTCGATGGCGGTAGTTTGGTTAATATGAAAAGCAGGAAACAAGAAGGCACCAAGCTGCGCGCCGTTAGCGAGTATTCTTTCGGATGGCTCATGTTTTTTTCTTCACTCGTTCCTATGAGATGTGAGATGGACCCAGGTTCTATTGCGAAGGCGAAGTCTAATAATGCAAATTAGCCCCTTCTTATTCCTATACTTTCACGTTACGAGCTGAAAGGAGCTAATGAGAGCAGCTTCAAAACTTCAATTCACATCCGGTATCAAAAATCGCGAGCTAGGTATTCCACTGGATCAAATTTGCTCGATGCAGGCGATCGCTCACTACTATCACTGCTGCTTTCAGCACTTTCGCCGTGGACTTCTGGTGAATCGATAACTTTTGGTGCATTGCTTCTAGCATTTGCGATGGCGCAGGTAGTCGGCGGTGAAGTTTCGAATTCGATTTTAGCCCTGGTTTGTGCTGTGAGGAAAGGCGCCACGAGTGCCTTGTAGACAAAGGCCACCTTCCATGGTGCAAGCCATAAGAAACGATCTCATTCACGGACAAAAGCACATCCGCATATTATTCAGCAACAGCACACTCAAAGCAAACTCTAAGAACAAAAAAAAAGAGTTCATGAGTCGCTCAAGAAGCACTAAAGGTGGCCATCAACACAAGCGAGTACCGTACCGTTCGTGACGAATTGATCACTTTCGCTCCGGCGAGTCGATCTGGGTAATGGGCTGCCATTTCTGCAAAGACCTTGCGTAGTTGTTATCGAACATTCATGTGCAGGAAGCACAAGGGGGAGCGAAGTAAGGAAGTCTACTATGACGCGAGGAAAGATCGTTTGAATTGCTACATGCACAGCCGAGGGCTCACGCGCGACCTAAACCAATATAGTATGTTGAAATACGTACAGGCGAGGCATTGGCGATGTACTTCTTCAGGAGGCCTAAGGTGCAGCCTGCGCAGTCGATTACCAGCAGCACCCGGCCCCGGTCATAGCCCGCCTGCAAGGAGGCCTTTAGGACGATGAGAGAGAGAAGAGAGAGAGAGAGGGAGTCGAAGGAAAGAAAGGTGCATTAATATGAGACACTTCCGGTGAAGGGTGAAAAGAAAGAGTTTCAATTCGAAGCTGAAAGAAAGAGAGGCAGAAATTGCACGAAGGAATTTAAAGATGAAAGGTGGCAGCACTTCAATCATAGGCTAGCTCAAACTTGTACCAATTCTGCGCGCTCTAAAGTGAGCAGCATGAGTTCGGGCACCAAATGAAGCAATGCGTTCGGTACATGCTGCACGTCAGCCATCCGCACCGTTACATGTGCTACGCCCTGGTGATGAATACAAACAAAACAAATTCGGGATATACACGAAATTGAGAGTTGAAGCGCGTAAGCATCTCCTATTATTTCCAATGACGGTGTGCTCTAGCCAGAGGATGTAATCACAATTTAACCTCTGCGGCAACGGCAGAGTCTGCAGTGCACATGCCATAGGGGCCGAGCACTTGAAGCAGGCGCTGCCGCTCTCGGGTATTGGTCACCAGTGGCCACAAGTTGCGTTTCTCGCGCCACTCCACCGTGTTGTGCACTGCTTGCCGGATCTGTTGAAAAATTTATCCCATTTTTGAGAGCCGTACACGATGAATAAAAGAGGTTAAAAATCAACAAAACGCCAAAACAAATTATACACTTTAGCTGAATATAACTTCTTCGATTATTACCGTGCAGCCGTCGGACCAAGCTTCCTTCCAGTCAGCAGTGGCAAAGAACCGGGCTAATTGAGCCGGTGACACCAGCACACCACATGCTTTCGCCCTTGACAATACCTTGGTTGTGGACTCATCCTCCTCGAGCTCTGACATGACTTTCTTTAAGAGGGCTTCTTGAGTGGCACTCAAGCCGGGAACTTCATGCTTGTTCCTGGTCTTTGCACCTGCGCCTGTCAGGCGGAACGATGGTCGATGTGCCCATGAAGGCCAAGCCCAGCGCCGGGTCAAGTAACGCTTCACGGCTGCTTTAGCTCGCCGAAAAACTTTTGAACTACTCGCTTTTGATCTCAATACATCTTTCTTGCAAAATCTGCGCTTTTTGGCCGACAAGGACCTAAACCATGATCGTGCAGGCAACGCTTGAGGGGCGGTCGTTGTTGTTGCGGAGGGCTTGCATTTCACATCGTCGCAAGCTTTGGCTATAAACGCTGACGGCGCAAGGAGATAGTAGTAATCTGAAACGTGGTGACTCGGTAGCGCCGTTACACCAAACGACGCGATCGCTAGCAGCACTAGTGTCCACAATCGATTCCGCATTGCAGAAATTCGATAAGTTAAAGTACGATGCTTCTACTGCATCTAAAAACTAGAATTGGATCAAAGTGCGTAGCTCCAGCGTAAATCACTCGACGAGATGGGATAGTTTGTTTGATCTGAATCAATCAATAAGCAAGCATGCTTCGGCCATCGAGTAGACGAATGGCTCGGATAATTGCGCGTGAGAGTTGCGGATGCGGGTACGTACGCGCTAATGAACATAAAATGAACATGTTGACACGTTCGGACAAATTGACGTCGTTGTCCATCTCGGGTAGAATTTTACCCCGACAAAAATCAATATATCAGATATATCATGATATCATGATACCGAGTATACTATACAGTATACAGTAGTATACAGTATACAGTACTGTAGATTTGCCTATCGAACATACTTGGAATAAATAGATGATCGTAGTGATAGCTGATTGCTCTGAAAGTTTGCACGGTTGTCAAAGACAATGTTTCAAAAGCGCATGAAAAAGGCCAGGGCCAGGGGCGTCGAGGAACCCTTCGAATAGAAAGCGTAAAGTTGGGTGGCAAAGTGCACCAGAAAAAAATCTTCGATCTGAAGCTCAGGAAGAGAAACTTTCGGGACCTCTAACTCTTGATGGTTAGCACGCATCAACGCGCGGATTTTAAAATAGCCACGAGAGTAACGTTGCGATGGCTATTTCCAACTTTCTTTTGAGAGCCGAAACCACCCAGTACTTAATTCATGTTCCGAAAGCCGAAAGTTTGATTTCCTCAAAACTCAAAAGCCTATATATTAGGCAAATCTGTAGTACATGTAACAGTACACTGTACACTACTGTATTCATTCGAGAACGAGAACGAGAAGCGAGAAGCAAGAACGAAATCGGTTCCGGCTCAGGAATCACCACCCTAGAACTAATTAGTTATGAAGCCGAATTCCGCCGAACTTCTCACCGGTACCAGCCGATGGAGATGGGTCGGTGCTCCTGCTCCTGCTCCTGCCAAAAATACTACCGATATCAACAATTCCTTACTGAGAATATTTAATAAGGAATAATTTAAATCACCAATTGCCAAATACGACTTGGCGCGTGAGGACCCTAGGTCATAGGTCACATCCCACAAAGCAGCAGCACCATTGTTAGGGCATAGGGGCGATGGTCGACTTTAGATTTGCACTTCTGAATTGAGTATAACTTACAATAGCTTGAAGCTCGCCGGGAAAGCCCGTTTCCTTCATTTCCGTGGAGGGAGTTGAAAGTGAAGCCGCTTAGGCTCTAGAGCTCGCAAAATTCCAGTCCCGCACACATGGTTGCCTGTTGGACTGCCGAACTTCGGCGTATGGCGCACTTCCCTCTAGTTGCCACCAAGGCTGTGCCGGGCCCGTTTTCCTTTGAAGCTGTGGCGGCGGCCGTTGCCCTTGCTCGCTCTTCGCCCGCCATTGCCTTTCGTGCCCACCATGCCCTCAGCAGCTACTGAGACGGCGTCGCGGTGGCGTCTGCCAGCTAAATGTTGTTGGCGCTCTGCAGTAGACGAAGACTGCACCTGACAGAAACATACGAGTTAATGAACGAACATAAAGGCAGACGAAAGGAGATCATGAAGGACGTGTATCGAAAGGAGAACGAATACGCAGGTGGATAGTATGGGAAACGAATGGGCGAAACATAATCAATGAGCGCAATAGCAGAAGATAGTAGAGTAAAAACTCGAGATTTGTGGGCTTCATTAAGCTGCTTTAGGCATTACCTGGCAGAGTGCACAAAAAAGGATATCGTCGCCGTCATCATAACCATCCTCTTCATCTTCGCCAGCGCTCACTTCGTCGTCATTACAATCATTGCTCTCAGCAGGCATCTCTTCGGCACTCTTCACATTCAGTTTGTGCTTTTTACCGGAAATATGCTGAGCCCATGCATTGGCACTTTGCAGCAGCAACTTGCATGCCGCACATTTACGCGGATACGTCTCAACAGCATCTGGCGTGGAACCAACATCTTCACCACCTGATGCCAGAGCACTCGCTGGAAGTGCCTCACCGAGGCGCTGGCGTTTAGTGAAAAAGACGTTGGAAGGTTCGGAAACATTGCCGTTGTTACGGTTGTTGCGTTCATCTCGAGCTCCTCCACTTCCTCCTCCCCGTTCGCCGGCAGCTCTCAGGAGTGCCTTTTGGGCCATTAGTGGTGCTGCGCTCCTCCCGGCTGCACTAGCCCCTGCTGGAGCCCGAGATGACGACGATGGCGCGGAGCCATGGTTGGCGCTGGAGCTTGATTCAACCCCCGGGGGCACTACAGCCGCAGCTGCTGCAATCACCGTGCTGCTGAGCCGAGTGCAAGGATGGCAAGCCGCAGGGTGGAACAGTTGCCGTCGTTTTGATAACGAAGCTGTAGAACTGTTTTCAACAGCCGGTGCAGCACTTGTATTCGAGCCATCGGCTGCAATCCCATTACTACGACTGCTAGTGCCACTGCTACCGTCAGCGTCTGGTGCAGCAGCAGGCGCAGCTGCGGTACCTTCGTTGCTTCCCTTAAGCTCAACCACGATTTCACTGTGAGGAGCCAAAGAAGCAGGGGTACTGCTCGCAAGATCACCGTCAATATCGTTTCCATCGTCGTCCAAGCTTGGCACCCGCATTTTCCACCGTTGGCGGGGGTCCGGATACTCGCAGCGGAAGCGCTCGGCTCGATCGACACCATCCCCACCGCGACTGCGGTCATGCCTGCCACTAGCACCTTCTCGACCTCTTCCTCCTCTGCCACCGCTGGAGTAGCCTTCCCAACCGTTGCCTACCGTATGTGTACTTCTAAGTGCAGCGTGCACGAGATCACTGTTCGCGAAAGGGTGCTCCATGGGCGCATCTTTGCCTCTGTCTCCGCGACCGGCGCACGCCGCTGCCGCCAACTGCCACTGAACCAGGTCCTCTGGAGGCAAAGGATGATACGCACGCCATGCCACCAATTTCTGTCTGTTTTCCTCCACTGCCTGCACTCGCGCAACTTTGGCCTTTTGCGCCTCTAGAGCCGCGATCTTGAGCTTCATGGCCTTGGCTTTGGCCAGAGCTTCGGCTGCCGCTTCTCTTGCCGCTCGTTCCGCTTCTTCTTTGGCCTTCTGTGCGGCTTCCAGAGCAGCTGCCTGTGCGGCTTGCGCTTCTCTCGCAGCTGCGTGCTCGGCATCGTAGGCAGCTTGCGCCACAGCGACAGCATCGTTGGCGGCGAGCACTAAGACTTCCCATGCGGCACACGCTGAGATCCAGGCACTGCTGTCGTCGCCACTGCCTCCACCACTGGTAAGACTAACATCAGCGCTAGTGATGATACTCTTCTTGCCATCTTCGACAGTGTAACTACCACCTGCGTCATCAACTGTCGCAGCGGCACCAGCTGATGCTTCAGAGGAGGCCATTGTCGCCGATGCCACCGCGGCCGCAGCAGCAGCTGTTGCTTTGGCTCTGTCCTCTTCGGAAGGCGGTGGCGGCGGTGCTGCGCGCTTCAGTGCCATGGAAGCTTTCACGCAGGCACGTGCCGTCGCCTCGGCCTGCTGCTGCATGCGCTGCTTCTGCTCTTGTCGCTGCTGCTCCTGCTTTTGTTGCTTCTCCTGCTGTTGTTCTCGGGCCAACATCTCCGACCCGTGTAACGACGTCTTGTCTTCTTTCGGGAGATCGAGAGGTGGGAGCGGCGGCGGTGGCGTAGCTTCTTGCAAAGCTTTGAGGGAAAACGATGACGACCTCCATAGAGTGTCGGCTTCTAGCCATCGAGTGGCCAAACTTGCCGCAATCTCCGCTCGCTTCGCTGCGTCGGAGGCTTGGCTAAGCTTAGTTGGGTCTAACGGGAGCAAGTTGGCATCGTTGTCGTTGCCGTGGTCAACCTCTGCACTCGCCACACCTGAGCTGTCGTCGTGTTGGTAGCTGCTGTTCGTGCCATCTCCTTTCTTCGCCTGGCCAGGAACAGCGCATTGAGCAGCCACCATCGCTGACTCTGCACGCGCGAGCGCAGCCGCGGGTCCAAGAGCTAATTCTTCAGTTGCACCATTACCATCACCGGTGGTGGAAGTAGACGTAGCAGCACCATTAGTACTAGCAGTAGTAGTGGAACTCATGCGTGCGTCGTTCAAAGCGCGGGCTTGCGCGAGGCTGATTGCCGCTTTGGTGTGCCGATGCACCAAGTGCTGCCATGCGTCGAGCTTCACGAGGGTGTCTCGCAGATGGCTCAAAGCGTCATCGCGTTCTGCGTCCTGCGCGGCTTCCTGAGAGGCCACTACCATGGGATGACTGGAGACAACTGCATCGGCAGCAAACCCACTGGAAGATCGGTCGGGATCTCGAGCAGCCTCTTCCAGAGAGTTTAGCTGGTTGCCAATCTGGTTCATCACATTCGAAGCAAGGTCCACACATTCCTTGGCCGCTTCTAACCATGCAGCACACGACGGCAAACAGAGCTTCTGTACGGCTGCTCGTGCGTGAGAACCCCGCGAAGCTTCAGCGTCAGCACCTCCACCAGGCACGAGAGCTGCGGCTTCTTCTGCGGTTTTGGCCGCTTTGGCCACACCACTTGCTTTCAATTTGCTCCTGTTGCCTATTCTGCTACTGCTATTGTTGTTACTGCTACT
>Ga0307931_1001948_pt1 | contig 13449 bp, 11 predicted proteins | sample OrgLakmetageno47_FD_201816 | JGI IMG/M metagenome (GOLD analysis project Ga0307931, IMG submission 201816) | Saline water microbial communities from Organic Lake, Antarctica - #47 | ecosystem: Environmental > Aquatic > Non-marine Saline and Alkaline > Saline | place: Antarctica: Organic Lake... | reverse complement strand
GGAACTCCTTCCTCGTTCGCGGAGTGGCAGTGAATAGAAAAGCCCCCCCTCAAAAATGCAAACAACAACATGCAAGCGGGCCGCTTGTGGCCTAGCGGTCCCTCCCTATCATAGAGCTAAACCCATAGATCTTCCATCAAACGCCACGGACGCTAGTCGTGGTCGTCCTCCAGCGTTTTTCGAAACCCTCGCGAGGCCCTCCACCTTGAGAGCAAGTCGACTGCGTATACCCCGAAGAGTGCAGGTTCCGCGCTAGTGATCGGCACTTCAGACATAGACACACATAGACAGACATAGCATGCTGCCTTGTAGCTTGTAGCCTAGGTTCTGATTCCCGCGGGAAATTCCGCGGAATTCCCGCGGAAAGGGAAATTTTGACCAATCAGACGTGATTTCCGCGACGGGAATTCGGCAGTGCCTTTATGACTACACGGCACGGAAAACCGCGGAAAACGGGAAAACCCGCGGAAACCTGCTTGTAGCGTCATTATTAGCGTTAATATTATCGAACTCGAACTTAAATTTAAGCTAACACAAACCCAAAGCCAAATGACACAGAAGCCAGTGTTCTGCAAAATAAGCCAAATGGCAGAGAAATGAGAAACCGGATATCCCAAGTAGTCCTCAATGTCACTCTAGTTCTCGTTAGGGATAGGGATTGGGTTATTCCGCAACACAATGCTGCGGGCAGAAGTGTCACGCGTGCGTCGCATGCAAGTCAAAATTATAACGAGGATTGTGTTTAGAGTTCAAGAGGCATAATATATCCAGCCCCTTCTAAAGTGGGAACTGTTCATGAAATAATTTTGAAACCAGACTTAAGCCTCACGCCGGTTTTGCGTCTTCTGTTTGTGTGTTAAAGACAGGAGGCCTCTGTTCAGTCTCTTGGGAACGCCGAGCCAAGAACCTCCGCTTCTCCTCTGTGGTGTAACTCTTGTGTCGCACCGAGGTGACCACAGCTGTGGTTCCCCAATGTCAGAAGGCACTTCCTTTATATGTAATAATAGTAATAATAAGAAGAAGAATAACAATCATAATTCGTTATTAGCAAGCGGCATGGACAGGATGAGCGAAAGCGGCGGCGATATTGGTGTTATTCAGAAAAAAGCTTTGAACGCTTAGCGCTATGACTTACTATAAAGACATAACTGAAATTATGAAATCCCAATTAAACTCACTTAAATCAAGAATCAGTTGGTTGCTGGTTGAGCGTTGGGTTAATAAGCCCAATCCCAACAAATAACTTGAGTTGTGGGAATCATTGGTTTCTAAGGTTTAAGTATTTCTCTCTTCGAGGAGTTCAGAAAATTGGGGTTTAAATGGGAGAATTAGAAAAGAAATGCTCCCGTGTATCGAGTATCGGCTCAAAATTTAAGTTCAAGAATTATTATGTGGTCGCCTGGAGCTGACAATTTTGAATTTTGGCCTTCAAACTTCAATCTTATAATGGTATTCATAACGCGTGCTTTAACCCCGGGAAATGCGAAAGCCCGAGTTGAAGAGCAGGCCGTGTCGTATGAAGCAAAAAAAGATCGAAGGCGTTACAAGGAGTTCACATTTCTACAACACACAGCACTTCAGAGTGCCGTGCTTTTCTTTCTGCAATTGTTTTCATCATCATCAGAGGGTTTCCAGCACTTTGGCGAGGGCCGCGATCAAGTCGTCGATGTCTTCAAGGCCTACGGAAATGCGCACAAAACCGTCGGTGATGCCCACCTGAATGTGATGGAATAGAAGAAGAACATAGGAACAAAAAAGAGCAGGTAGATGAAAGGACATGAGGATAGATGTAGATCGATTGTATAAGTGAAAAGGGAAGACCAACATCATTTAGTTGCGTAAGGATTATCCTCTGATAAGCTTATTTGAACTGTGTATTCCCTCACTTTTTCGCGGTCTTCCTTGAGCATGTTGGCGTGGGTCATCACGGCCGGGCAGGTCATGATCGACTCCACGGACCCGAGGTTCTCGCACAACGACCACGGCCGCTGTTGTGAAGGAAAGGCAAGAAAGAAGAGAAAGAAGAAAGGCAAGATGGATCAAAGGAAGTAAGGTGACAAATGAAATACACATACACACGTCCGTAATACAGGAAAACAGATAGAGAACTTGGTGCAGTCGTGCACTTTGAAGGAGTTGCAGATTTCGTGTCAGTTTTGATCGGCACAATTCGGCAAACTGTCAGGCTTCCATCTTCCCAATTGTCTCTCCTCTCCCAATTTTTCTACTGTGCGAAGTTTGCCCAGAAAAGGCGCTGTCTCTTACTTGGACGCCGTCCATCAGCGCCCGCCCCGCCGCTACCCCCCCTTTCAGCTCGCACGCCAGCATGGTCCCGTGGCACCCGTTGGAGTGCTGGCGGTCGGCCAGCGCCTTCTGAGGGTGGCTCGCCAGGCCCGGGTAGCGCACCCACGCAATTTTTGGGTGCGCTTCCAGGAAGGTCGCCACCGCCAACGCCGATTCTGACTGCTGCTTGACCCGTACGTGGAGGGTTTTGCAGGTCTGCAGTTGGTAGAACGCGGCCTGGGGCGCCATGATGTTGCCGTGCACGTTCTGCCAAAACTTGACCGACTCGTCGAGCTCTTTCGTGGCGCAAATGGCGGCGCCTCCCACCTGGGGATTGACAAGTTGAAGAAGTGAGCGAGAATAGGGTTTTGATTAAGAAAAGGCACGTTAAATTATCGTACATTGCTTTGATCCTCATTTACTCTCCTTCAGAGAAGCAAATTTTGCTATGCCGTCATTTTGCCCTACGTAATTATCCCGACTTCATTCGAAAGCCTCAATAGAAATATTCCATATCTTTTTCTTCTTACGTGCGCGCACATTATCTCATCCTTCTTCCTACAATAAGAGAGTTGCAGAATAGAAGCCACAAGTAGCCCGCTACCACCATCACCACTATTTTACCGTCATGTTGTGGCCGCAGTAAAACTTGGTGGTGCTCACGATGCACACGTCCGCGCCCAATTTGATGGGTTGCATCATGGCGGGAGTCGCGAAAGTTGCGTCGCACACGTGCAAAATCCCCTTCTTTTTCGCGAGTTCCGACAAGGCGCTAACGTCGGCGAGCCGCATGGTCCTATGATAAGGTGTGAGGGCGCAGAATGGGAAAAGTGAAAAGGTCAAAAAGAAAAGAAGAAGGTAGGAGATCACTGCTACTGTAGGAGTACTTGAGGTAGAGACAAGAAAGATGAACTGGTTGAGCAAACACAAGAAATCGCCTAATCTTCTGTTTGTCTTCTGTTCTACTTTCCTTTCTTTATTCTCACTCTCAACTTACGGGTTGGTAGGCGATTCTGAGAAGAGCATTTTGGTGTTGGCTTTGCACGCAGCTTCTACCGCAGCAACGTTCGTGAAGTCCACAAACGACACTTCTACCTGGTTTCCATTCCATATTATCACAATGTGTGTGGGCAGAGGTAGACAATGTGCTGTGAGAAAGGATGCTACACACTACGTTCACGAGTGAGCACGTAGACTGCTATCCTAAACTCCTAGGATGCACCCATTATGCCCTTTGACCTCCTCTGTCTTACCGTACAAACACCTTCTAGTTGTTTTGGGCTTAAGCTCACACAAAAAAAATCATGGCCACAAAACGCTAAGCCAGTATATCCCCAATCACCTTGTACTTTTCGGCAAACAGCAGGCGTGCAGCGCGGTTGGTGCCCCCGTAAGAGCAGTCGGTGATAACCACATGGTCGCCCGTGTTCAGAAATGCCGACATCACCTAGTTAGCCAAGAATTAAAATCAAACATGTCGATGAAGGCATGCATTCGCACATAGAGAATTATCAATGAGGCGTGAATCCATACAGCACGAGCTAGGCTCTTCTTGTGAATAGACTTATTGCTCTCGTTTTTTTGTCTACGATGTGTGTAGAGGAAAAATTACCGTGACAGTGGCTGCCATCCCGGTGCCAAACATCGTCGCGCCTTCGCCGCCTTCCATTTTGTTGACTTTGTTCGCGAGGGCTTCCACCGTAGGGTTCCGCGAGCGAGAGTAAGAGTAGCCCTTGGACAAGTCTACAAAAGGTAGTTGGTAATTAGTGGTACGGAAAGCGTTCCACACGAACACAGAGATGAGACGGATTAGAAATGCGCCCAAAATAGAAATGGCTTTACTACGTATTTCATACAGGCTGAAAAATAAAGGGATAGCCTCAGAGCCTCCGTGACCGACATTTATCATTATGCGAGCAAGCATGAGGTGTCGAAGTACGCACATCCGTCGATGGATGGCTGGACGAAGGTGGTCGACTGGTAGATGGGCGTCAAGATGGCACCCGTTACAGGGCAAGGGTTCACTCCTGCGTGCACTGCTTGAGTGTACGCGCCCATTTCACCCTCGATCCAGGTCCCGGATAGCGATACTGGCTTAGATTCCTCGGCCTGACAAAGCAATTGCACATGAATGAGTTATGTTCACATTCAGTAACCTAGGTAGGCTTGCCGGGTCCACTCCTGTAGGTATCAGTATCAAGGATGCTGCGAAGACTACAAAAGTTGCTACTGAATGTTTCATGAGCGAAAGGAACCCACCGCCATTGTTGCTTTGCTCGGATGCCGCAAAGGAATCTCCACGCACTCCTCGTTTTTCGTCCCGTGGTCCCGTGGAAAAATGGCCAAAATAGCGGTGCTGGTGGCACTGGTTGTATGATGAGCTGAGCAAAATTCCTCCGTAGAGGGGTACTTCTGAAAGATATTTTTGGGGTCATGGAATATCTCCTTCAAGCCAATGAACTATGAACTATGAACTGAAGAATCGCGAACAATTGTTAGAGTTAGAGTTGACCGAGGCAGCATCCCCCTGTATGCTGCCGTTGAAGAATCGCGAACAATCGAACAAGATAAAAAACAAGTCAACAAGTCAATAACAAGTCAACAAGTGAACCGCATTCCTTCCCCCCACGCCTCGTACACTCCCCTGTCGCTCTTGGAATTCTCTCAGTTAAGAGTTAAGACTTCCTTCTGCGAAAATTTGAGTTTTACGTGCGGAATCATACTGGGAATTTTCAGCGTTCTTTACTGGAAGCCAGTATATGAATCATTCAAGTGTACAGTCCAATAAATTCCATGGGTTACTCAGATGTTATTCTTATATTCCCTTCTGCAACATGAAAAAAGTTGACCTGAGGAAGCCTGAGTGGCTTCAGCTGCCTGAAACTTGGGAAGCAGCCGTGGCCGCGAAGGCCAGCAGCGCGTGGGCGAGTTCGTGGGGCGCGTCTTCCTGCAGGTGGTGGCCGCAGCCGCGCAAGCACATGAACTTGAAGCGCCCCTGCATTTGCGCCACGAGCAACGGCCCGTCGTCCAGCATGTGCTGAGCGCCCGACACGGCTACCAACTTGGGCACAGGCTGTGCTAAAAACAAGGCGCTCAACCCTTCAAACCTGGAGTAGCCCCACCGAGTGGAACGAAGGAGAAAAGGAATGAAAAAGGAAACTTTCACAGCGAGCAATAAAGTATAGTGCCTTCCTCAAAATTTTGATTCGCATTCACGACGGCCCGATGGTTTCATTACATTTTCTTTCTACTAGTATTAATTCTCAGCGGAAGAGGAACTCACCACCCTCGCCAGTGTGCTCGCGCTGCTAACAGATTACTGCGCCACTGCCATTCTTCTTTACTGCTTGCAACGTCGCTGCCTTTTTCACCTTCCTCTGCTGCTGTGCCACTCCTGCTAGCTGTGCCATTGTTGTTAGAACTTTCTTCTGCAGCAGGCGGCGATTCAGGTGTCGACGCCAATGTATATGATGACGCCGACGGCGCTGATGACGATGGTGGTGGTGGCGGTGATAACTGTCCTTGATTTTGAATCAGTCGCGGTGGGGTGGCGACACGGGCAGCTAGCAAGGAAGCAGTGCCTCCACTGTGATGGGCCCAAGCGATCGCCTGTCGGATGTCCTCGAAAGCAGGCGGCATCGACGAGACTGCACGCTCGACGTGGCCTGAGAGAGGGACGACAAGCACCAGAACGTCGAAGCAGTATTAAAGAGAGAGAAAGAGATAAAGAAAATTATGACGACAGCAAGAAGTTGAGCCAAGGAAAAAGCAGAATGAACAAAGGAATACCGCACAAGCTTGTTATAAAGGCGGTACCAGCGTCAATGGCTTCGACGGCAGTGCCCTCAATCGCATCCAACAGCGCAAGGCCGCACACCTCAATTTCTGCTCTTCGTCTTGACGCTACACCGCTGCTGCTACCGTCAGTTTCTTCGCCGCGAATGCTACTAGGTTTGTCCTTATCAACTCTTCTAGCTCGTAGCCGGGCGCAAAGGTGAGTAGCCACCGCGCCCCCTAAGCTGTGCCCTACGAGAATCACGCGCTGGCGCCGCACTTTCACCTCTGCTGCTGTCGCACCGCTAGCTGAGGAGGTTCTTGCAGCAGATTCCTCGAGCGTGCCCTGGCCGCCACTATTGCTGTCACTATTGAACATGATGTCGAGGAGAGCCTCTACGTCGCCACTCAGCGTTTCGATGTTTAAGTCAGTGTCCTCGGCACAACCCACTCCACTGCCGTGCCGAGTATGCCCGTGCCCTCTCAAGTCTGGTGCAACTACAGCGACGCGACCTGCGGCAAAGCCATTCGCTCGGCTTTCTGCATTGGTTTTTGATACGTCCAGAATAGCCTACAGAGTCACAGGAAGTATACTGAGGTTGGTCGCAGCTGTGTAAGATAGGTCCAGTAGAGCTAGACTAAAAAGCGTGGACGGAATATGCTGGCAAAAGCAATTTGAGTGTTTAATTCTAGAATTTTAGATGCTACCAAGCATAGAGATGAATTGTATTTTAACTATACTTTCGCCATTTGAGCCCATGTCAATGCTGCCATTCCTCCGCCGTGCAACAAGACAAACAATATGCTTGGTGGCTTGGCACCCTCCTTGAATCCAGACACATAGACCCGAAATCGACCTCCGCGGCTATCCACTGCAACATCGCGCTGGTTCTCGAAATACTCGCATGCTGGGATGGGCTTGTAGCGCTCGGAAGTAGGCAAAACCTGAACAGCAGGTAGACTCCTTTTTGAAAATTGTCCCATTTCATCGTGAGATATTTCAGCAAATTAACACGCACCATGAACTTGGGCCCTTCTATTCATCTAGCTAGATAAATCTAGTATAAAACTGTTGCATTTAGTGAAGATCCAAGAGGAGGACAGCGCACCGATTGCGCAGTTGTATGAGCTGCCGTATTAGTTGCCATGTTCTTCGCGCAAAAAGCTGAACGAAGGACGAAGGACTCCCGCGTTTTGCCTAATATAATATTTTAGGACAATTTTCACCAACACACCAACACACTCTGGCCCACGAACCACACAAGTCGCCACGCAGCTTGTGCCCAGAAGAAAGGAGGCAGCCCCGAAGTGTGCACCGGTATCGTGTAGGAAGCGTGCTTTATATAGATAGACAGGCAAGAAACCACGCATCCGTCGCCGCCGCCGCTTCAGGAGGGAAAGCATGCACTTCTTTAGCCTCAACCTGCAGCGTGCAGGCGCGATAAACCAAGCGATTTATGGCAACTTTTCTGCAGCCAAAGCGCAAGAAGTAGTCGTAGCGCGCGGCACAATCCTGGAGCTGCTGCGGCCTGACGAAACTACGGGAAAGCTGATTTCCGTGGCGTCGGTGAACACTTTTTCCGTGCTGCGGTCCCTGGCGCCTTTTCGGCTGCCTGGAGCGTCGCGCGACTACATTATTGTGGGATCCGATAGCGGCAAGCTTACTATCCTTGAATTTGGCCCTACTGCAGTAGCAGCCGCAGGCAGTGCGGGTGGCGGTGCAGGTGCAGGTGGTGCGATCACCTCTGGCAGCGGTGCCGCGGGGGAGGCGTTTCGGGTGGTCAAGTCGGAAACTTTTGGCAAGACGGGCTGCCGCCGCGCCGTGCCTGGCCAGTACCTCGCGTGCGACCCCAAGGGGCGCGCCATGATGGTGGCCGCGGTGGAGAAGCAAAAGCTGGTCTACGTGATGAACCGTGACGCGTCCAATCGGCTGACGGTGTCGTCTCCTTTAGAGTGCCACCGCGCCAACACTATCACCTACTCAGTGGTGGGCGTGGATGTGCACTTTGACAATCCGGTATGGCAGGAGGCCACAATACTACGCTCTAAGTAGACTGATCTTGGTTGATTTTTATTCCTCGCCCTAGCCCCTAGGCCCACGATAACCTCTCCTTGTCTGTCCTTATTTGTCGCCATCGCCGCCTGCTCTTTTGCTTCTTCACGGCTAATTCGTGCCTGGGATACTTCCCTATCCCGCTGTTGCTGCTGCTGTTTCATAGGTCTTTGCGGCGCTGGAGTTGGACTACGGGGACGCGGACTTGGACCCGTCGGGTGAAGCGGCCGAAGAGGCCGAGAAGCACTTGACCTACTACGAGCTGGACCTGGGCCTGAACCACGTGGTGCGGAAATGGTCTGAGGCAGTGAGCCGCACCGCCAGCATGCTGCTGGCAGTCCCCGGTGGCACCGACGGGCCCAGTGGGGTTTTGATTGTCGGGGAGAACTGGGTGGCGTACAAGCACGAGGGCCACGACGAAGTGCGCACGGCGCTGCCCCGCCGCGAGGGCTACCCCTCGTCCCGGGGCCTCCTGGTGACGGCGTGCGCCACCCACAAGCAACGCGACTTGTTTTTCTTCCTGTTGCAAACCGAAGCGGGGGACCTCTACAAGTGCACCCTCGACTACGAAGGCGACACGGTAGTGCATGCATGCTTTCGCCCTTTCTTCTCTTGTTTCTTTCGTTTAGGTCTTTTGGATGTTTCTGTTTTGTTGGATTCTTAACGGGTTTGCGCATTCGTCAGCCATCTCAGAACCTGCGATTTCGCAATCCTCTTGACATCGATTTCCTCGCGCTCGCATTTTCATAATTTCTTTTTCTGCGATGCATATGTTTTGCCTGATCCAGGTGCGCGACGTGATAGTCTCGGTGTTCGACACCGTGGCCCCCGCCAACGCCCTCTGCATTACTCGGAGCGGCCTGCTGTTTTGCGCGTCGGAGTTCGGAGACCACGCGCTGTTCCAGTTTTCCGGCATCGGCGACGGGGAAGGGGTGTGCACCTCGCACAAGTGCGACGACCCGGAGCTGGGGGACGACGGGGCTTCGGCGGCTTCGGTCGCGCCCACCTTTGCCCCACCGCCGCTCTTGCTCACCAGTGGTGGTGGTGGTGGCAACGGCAGCAGTGGAGCAGCGTCTGGCGGTGAGTGGCGTGGAACTTCGTGTCCCTTTTTTTAATTTTTAAAAGATTGTCAGCGAGTAAACAATGAGCTTCTTTTGTATGGCTATTACTTTTTCGTTCCCGGTTGTGTCCGTTAAATGGGCATGCGCGCGTCGTCATAGTAATCACTCTTTGAACGAAATTCACGCATCGACTTCAAATGATTTTCTTTCTCTGCCGCGCATTCCCTTCCCTGAACCCTTTTTGCTGTTCCTTTGTGTCATCGCTCAGGCGCCGAAGTGGGGAAATTGAACAATTTGGGCGTGATCGATGTGGTGGAGTCGGCGGCGCCCATCACCGATGCCCTGGTGGCTGACGTGTGCGGGGAAGGGACCCCCCAGATCTTGGCGTGTTGCGGCCGCGGCACTCGGTCCAGTTTGCGCATCTTGCGGCACGGCGTGAAAGTGCACGAGCTGGCGGTGTCGGAGCTGCCGGGGGTGCCGAGCGCGGTCTGGACGCTGAAAGCCAGGCTCGACGACGGACCCGACAAGTACATTGTGGTGTCGTTCAAAGACGCGACGCTGGTACGCATGTAATCAGACATGCTATGAATGAATTCCATAAATGGCAGCGCCTAAAGGACAGAAGTCGTTGCTCATGGGGTGCTTGCCCAACCGCACTCTTGCTCAATTCTTCCTCGTTGGTGCTTTCTTTCATCTGTTTTTCATCTCCTATCGAATCGTGGTCGCTTGGCGCCCCTATCTCGCCATTCCCACAGGTGCTGGCGGTGGGGGAAACGGTGGAGGAAGTCACCGACAGCGGTTTGTTCGCGAGAGCCCCGACCTTAACGGTGCAGCTGTTGGCGGACGGGAGCATGCTCCAGGTGTACCCCAACGCCGTGCGCCACGTCAGGGCTGGAGGCCGCAGCGCGGAATGGAAGCCGCCGGGCAAGAAACTGATTGAAAAAGCTTCGGCTAATGCGCGCCAGGTGAAGGATGGATGAGGGCAGGTGACAGTAGTGATTGTCGTAGCGACAGCCAGCTCTCTGGTAGAACGCAGAGTGTTGAGGCACACGTAATCTCCATAAGATGTTATGTTGTCGACGGGATTGCGTGCTTGTCCTCTGATATCTTTGTCAAGTGCTTTCTTTTCTTACAAGTCCTATTCTCTTTCCTTTCTTGAACATGGTGCGCCAACGCTTGCGCGCGAACCTCCATACTTCTTCATCTTCACAGGTGGCGGTCTCCCTCGGAGGGGGGGAATTGGTGTACTTCGAGCTCGACGTGGCGGGGAACTTGATGGAAATGGGCACCAAAGACCTGGGCGCCGACGTGGCCTGCTTGGACGTGGGACCGCTGCCGGTGGGCCGCGCCCGGAGCCCCTTTTTGGCGGTGGGCACTTTGGACAACGGCGTGCGGCTCCTGACGCTGGACGGCGCGAGTGGGGCCGGCCCCGTCCTGAGCCAAGTCGGCTCGATGCAGTGCCCCGCCCGCCCGGAGTCCCTGGCTTTGCTCGAAATGGCGTCGGACGCCGCGGCGGCCAACACGGGCACAGCGGGCGCCGCGGGTGGCAGCGGTGGTGGTGGTGGTGGTGCTGGCACTGGGGCCGGTGCGGTGCTGGGCCTCTTTTTGAACGTGGGGTTAATTAACGGGGTGATGCAGCGCGCCGCCGTGGACGCGACCTCGGGCGCGCTCTCCGACACCCGGACCCGTTTCCTGGGAGCCGGGCCGGTGCGACTGTGCCGGGTGGTAGTGCAAGGCGTCCCCGCCCTGCTGGCGCTCAGTTCCCGAGGCTGGCTCGCCTACGTGCTCCAAGGGCGTTACTACATGACCCCCCTGAGCTACGATGCCCTCGAGCATGCGGCCCCCTTTGCGAGCGAGCAGTGCCCCGAAGGCTTGGTGGCGATCGCCCAAAACACTTTGCGCATCGTCACGGTAGACAAACTGGGCGCCCTCTTCAACGCCTCCGTAGTGCCTCTGCGCTACACCCCTCGCAAACTCTGCGCCATGCCCTCGTCTCCCCTGGCAGCAGCAGCCGCGGTGGCGTCTCCGTTGGCCGGCGCCACTTCCCAGTCTTTGCTGCTCCTGATTGAGTCGGACCACAACGAGTACAACGAAGCCGAGAAAGCGGCTCTGTTGAAAGGCTTGCCTCTGCCGGGTTCCCCGGAAGCAGCAGCAGCGGCGGCCGAGGCGGCAGCGGCTGCTGCTGCAGGCTCGGCAGATGGGTCCGGGATGGAGGTGGACGGCGCACCGCCTCCGCCACCACCGCCGCCGCCTCCGCCACCGCCGCCCGGGATGGAAGGTGGCGACGGCGCTGCTGCAGGAGGCGAAGACGACGAAGACGAGGAAGAAGAAGAAGACAGCAGCGCGGTGATGGGGGTGAAAGGGCCCCTTCCCCCCGCGGAGGGGAAATGGGCGAGCTGCGTGCGGCTGCTGGATGCCTCGAGCGAAGAAACTCTGGAGCTGGTGGAGTTGGACAACGGGGAAGCTGCGCTGAGCCTGTGCACCTGCGTGTTTCACTCCCGGGGCGGGGAGGCCTTCGTAGTGGTGGGCACCGCTCGCCACATGCGCCTCCACCCGCGCGCCCACGAGGGCTGCTTCGTGCGCGTCTACCGCTTGCTGGACCAGCGCCTACAGCTGCTGCACAGCACCGAGATCGACGACGTGCCTTTGGCGCTGTGCGAGTTCCAGGGGCGGCTCCTGGTGGGGTCGGGGAAAGCGCTGCGGATTTACGACTTGGGCAAAAAGAAGCTGTTGCGCAAGGCCGAAAACCGGTCCTTTCCCAGCGCCATCACCAGCATCAAGGCCACCGGGGACCGGATTTATGTGTCCGACATGACCGAATCGTTGCTCTTCGTCAAGTACCGCCGCAACGACAACGCCCTCGTGATTTACGCCGACGACACCGCGCCTCGCTTCACGTCGTCGTTTTGCTGCTTGGACTACGACACGGTGTGTGGGGGGGACAAGTTTGGCAACGCGTTTGTGCTCCGGCTCCCCGCAGCGGTCTCCGACGACGTGGACAACCCCACCGGCTCCAAGCTTTTGTGGGACAGCGGCCTCCTCAACGGCGCCGCCCACAAGCTCGAGCTCCATGCGCAATACCACGTCGGGGAGGTGATCACCGCCATGCACCGCACTGCGCTCGTCCCGGGCGGCGCAGAAGCGGTGGTGTACGTGACCACCATGGGCAGCGTGGGGGCGCTGCTGCCGTCCGCCACCAAAGGCGACCGGGATTTCTTCACCCACTTGGAAATGCACATGCGCCAAGAGTGGCAGCCAATTACCGGGCGGGACCACATGGCGTACCGGAGCTACTTTGGGCCCGTGAAAGAAGTGGCGGACGGAGAACTGTGCGAGCTCTTTGCGGCGCTGCCGTTTGAGACGCAGAAAACCATCGCGGCCGACTTGGACAAGTCTCCTGGGGAAGTGCTCAAGAAATTGGAAGACACGCGCAACCGCCTCCTTTAGAGGCGTTGGAATAGAAATCGACGCCAACTAGACGGCATTCTGCTCTTATAGTTACTATGTATGGTTTTTCTCAAAAGTATTTGGCATTTAGATCTGTCTTAATCGAAGCAGTTCGTAATTTAAAAGAACCGAGAAAGAGCAACGCGGCTTTGGATTTGGTTATTAGATTCGTGGTGGTATGGGCCAAATTTGACGAGGGAAGGAAAGGGCGTCTCGTGAGTCTCGTGTTGTGCTAAGTTAAGGATTCTTAGCTGCTTTTGAGACAGGCCCCGAAGGGCCGGAATTTTACTTTTTAAAGCGGCCATCATCGAGATATATTACGCAATTTCGTTTCGATTTCGTCTGACGAGGCGAAATCGCGAGGAAATAGCCCCATCTCCGTCATATATACCCCACTTCAATTGGGTTCCCAGCCCAGCCCATCCCTGCTTCTCGCGTCCTCGCGGAGGCCGCCGCAGAGGTTTCCACGGCAGCTGTAGACAGACAGGAATTAAGATTAGAATTAGACTCGCTTCATACTTTTTAGACAGGCCCCGAAGGGCCGGAATTAGAAGGCTAACAGGTAGAGATTACAAGCAAAGCAGCGCAAACTAAAACTAAGGAGCTTATCAGGCGCACATGCCCAAGTGGTCATGGAAGTGATGATAGTGGTCCAAAGTGGCACGCTCCTCTGTGCTCTGAGAGTGCAGCTCAAAAGAGGAGTTTCAAAAGAGGAGTTTCCGCCCGCAGAGGAGGGGACTACAACGAAGTCCCTCAGGCGGTCCAGAAGAAGAGTCGCCCATTCCCGAGCAATTGCGTGACCCCATTTGCGTGCAAGCTTCTGTCTGAACA
>Ga0307931_1001946_pt1 | contig 13457 bp, 15 predicted proteins | sample OrgLakmetageno47_FD_201816 | JGI IMG/M metagenome (GOLD analysis project Ga0307931, IMG submission 201816) | Saline water microbial communities from Organic Lake, Antarctica - #47 | ecosystem: Environmental > Aquatic > Non-marine Saline and Alkaline > Saline | place: Antarctica: Organic Lake... | reverse complement strand
ACAAGTACACAGCAGTCACAGAGGCACATAAAGAATGCACTTGAGCTGCAAATGCGCTAGCGAATTCGCTCCAGAAGGCCAATTAAGGCTCCAACTGGCGCCTTTCCTCCGAACAAGTCGGCGGGATGCGAATCCTGCAAGCCTTTTGGATCGCAAAGATCGCTTTCCGCTTTTCACCCTCTCACTCCTTGCTCTCACTCATCACTCATCACTCATCACCCTCTTCTTGGACTGTTTCTTAGAACATTTTTTTCTTTTTTTTCCATTCCCGTGCATTCCGAGATTCCGAGCGAGGATAATTCGAAAGGCCTCGAGTACCGATTCGTTAATTCGAAAGGCCTTAATTTTCTCTTTAACTAGTACCTCCCTGTAATGCACAACAGTTTTTCGCGGCAAAAATGCTTCGTACTGTACGAGTACTGTACTTCAGTATTTTCAGCATGATGTGACATGACGACATGACCATGAGATCATGAGGAATTATTGTTACCGCGGAGACTTCTTCGTCTCCAGAAGCCCTGAGTTCTCGACATGATCAGCCATCATTACTTAGCAATGGCAAGCAAACTATTTTACGTCCTGCCATTCGCATTGTTGATGACCATTTATAATCTTGATTGCACACCTCGAATTCAGCTTTTAAAAATTAAAGTAGAAGCAAGTAGCAAGGGTGTAATAACCTTCACAGTTTGCTTCATCATGAGGCACTCTTTTCCTGCAGAATCTATGTTTATATCATATCACATTCATTCATGGAAGTCACTTTGCTACAACATCAGGTGCCCTCTCCCTGGCTGACTGTTATAAAATTGAGAGACAACGAAGTCTTAGAAGAGAACATGTTGCCTGTCTATGGGGTGACACTTTTAATGATTTCAGTGCCACATTCTACGGAGTGATGGCCGGTATAACCATGGTCTTTAACTTGATTCGTCAACGAACAATGGTTTGAGAAAGCCTTCGCCTTGCGAGCATTTGATGCTGCGCATGAGAAAATGCGTGCGACATTTGAGACCAAAATTAGTAACTGATAAGACAGTAGGACTTTCGAATATTATAGAGCAGTTATGGGAGCAGGAAATGAAAGAATGTGTCCAGTGTAATGAGTTGCGACTTTGTTTGTTATGAGGCTTTTGTTGAACTTCCAAGAAGCTGTTGAAGTGCCCAAAGAAAGGCTTGAAAATGAAGAATAAGTTTTGACGAATAACTTATTGGTTGAAGTCATTGCCACTTCAATTTTCATTAAGACTGTGACTCCTACTATCGGGCTGAATGCTGAGGCACTATTCAGTTTGAGGATGAAAGCGAGAATTTCTTTGAAGTTACGACTACTGCTATAGAGGATTTATGTGCTGAACCTTTATTCGACGGTGCGGGCACTAACGCACTTATTGACGGAGCGTTCCCACGCTCCCACGTGATGAACGCGTACAGGCGGTGAGTGTGAAGGGCCTCATGAAGTTGGCACTCAATAGTGGGCTGGTCGTGGTGGCAAAGGCCTGTAATTCGAATTACGTCAACCACCATGAAGTTACCTGAGACTAATTGACGTTGTCCTTATTCGACCGACTCCGAAGCTTCCACACAAGTGTTACAATTTTAGTTCATGGATTATCAACTGGTAGCTACGCAGCTACAACTGCACGAGAATACTCCTTCCTTGCTAATTTTCCAATTAAAAACACTTTAATGTAGCAACCGCAAAGTTTCATTTCTGCCTTGCGTTGCCGATTTACAATTGAGGTATAGTGCTCTCTTGTTTGGCATGTCCTAGGTCCAGGCGATCAATAACATCAGTCCCGAAGACATTGGCGCCATGTGTTGCCTCCATTGGCCTCCTGAGAGTCTATTGAGATGGCGGAGTCTAGTACTACATTTAACTCATCCAGCTCGAATTAACTTTCAGTGTGCGCGTGTGGATATTGTGCACTCGAAACTAGAAAGAGAATAAAGCGGACTAAGCTAAATCACGTAAGAAGTGCAATTAGCTAGGGCTTCGCATCGTGAGATGACAATAACTTTAATTTATTACCTGTATATGTACCTGGCTCTATGTCCTGTAACGATACGGAACCCTCGCCTTCCCCGAAGTAGAAAAATAAACACATGCTCTATACTCGAGCTCAATAAGATTAAAACATATTTTACAGGAGAAAAGTATTTAGCTAAGCATTGTGGGTGCAAACCTTCAGAAACGGCAGTGCCGGATGCAGACAAGAATAGGTGCTCCTATTTTGGCGTATTCCACTAACCCACTAGATCGAGCTGTTGCACACTTTTCACCAGCATGACAGGGCGACGCTCTTCATCAGCAGCAAAGCTGACCCAGGAGAAAGTACGGAGATGCGAACAATAAGCCGCAACCTACCCAAACATGAATCTTACGCAGAAAGTGCAAACAAAAATACGAGCTAAGCAACCTAGCAACAAAGGTGAAAATAGAGTAGTTCATCATCGCCAGCTACGCTAACACAGTAGCAAGTAGGATGATATGGTTAAAAGGCTGCAACTTTCGTAAGCATGCATCCACGGTGCAACCTAGCATCGAATGCAACCAAGAGCTCTTGTTGTTGCCAAATACGCAAGCAAGCAAAGTGCCTAGAAAGGAGAGCTACACAACCTAGCGTCGAAAGCAACCAAGAGATCTCGTCAATAACTACGCAAGCAATGTGCATTGAATGAACACTCCTCATAGTGCGCTGCCACCTATGCAAACAAGCATTGAAGGTAGGTAGTGCGCATAAGAACTAGAGCCACACAACCTAGCATCGAAGGCAACCAAGAGCTCTTGTCACCAACTACGCAAGCAATGTGCCATAAATGATCTACTCCTCACAGGAGGCTGCCACCTATGCAAGCAAACATTGAAGGTAGGTAGTGCGCACAAGAACTAGAGTCACACAACCTAACATAGCAGGCAACCAAGAGCTCTTGTCACCAATAACGCAAGCAATGTGCCATAAATGATCTACTCCTCACAGGAGGCTGCCACCTATGCAAACAAGCATTGAAGATAGTAATTGCGCAAAAGAACTAGAGCCACACAACCTAGCATCGAAAAAGGCAACCAAGAGCTCTTGTCGCCAACTACGCAAACAAGCAAAGTCCCTAGAAACGAGAGCTACACAACCTAGCATCGAAGGCAACCAAGAGCTCCTGACGCCATCTACGGTGCGCAAGCAAAGTGCCTAGAAAAGAAAAATCCTCACACAGGATACTGCCACCGATGCAAACAAGCACCGGAGATTGGTCGTGCGCAACAGATTAAGAGCCACGCCTAGCGTCTTGACGAGCCACTCAACCTGGTATCGAAGCACAGAAGAGCACAAGTTTACTAGCCATGAAACCTTACAGCGAACCACAGAGCAGCATAAGACTTCAAGCCAAGCAATCTAGCATCGAAGCACAGCAAAGCATTAGTCTACTAGCCATGAAACCTTACAGCGAAGCACAGAGGAGCACAAGACTTCTAGCCAAGCAATCTAAGTCGCATCGAGGCACAGAATAGCACTTGTCAACAAGCCACAGAACCTTACATCGAAGCACAAATCATCTAGACACGCACCCTAGCAAAAAGCCAAGCAACCTAGAACGCACTCACACAAGAGCACAAGTCATCAAACCAACAACCTAGCAACTACTCACACGAGAGCACCAGGCACCAAGATGGGCAGCCTAGCATCGAAGCACAGACGAGCGCAAGACATCTAGAAGCGCAACCTAGCATCGAAGCACAAAAGAGCTCAAGGCATCTAGCCACGCAACCTAGCATCGAAGCACAGACGAGCGTAAGACATCTAGAAACGTAACCTAGCATCGAAGCACAGAAGAGCACAAGGCATCTAGCAACGCAGCCTAGCATCGAAGCACGGAAGAGCATAACACATCTAGCCACGTAACCTAGCATCGAAGTACTCGCTCAGTAACGATGCAATGCAGTAAGGCATAGTTTTATAAGTTTAGTAGCAACAGATATAATAGTTGTGCTGCATCTCTGTGTAGTGTTCCAGCCCAGTGCTCTACTGACACTGTAAGCTCGTTCGCGCCATAATTATTTAGCAACAGTGTGTTTGAAAATTAAGGCCTTTCGAATTAACGAATTGGTACTTGAGGCCTTCGAAGAAGTGCTTCTGAAGAAAGCTTCTCCAACTCGACCGCCGGACCGCAGGTGCCTGGTGGGCACCTCCAACACACCCCACGACCACTCCAACCACGACAACTACCGCAGCGAAAACGACGAGGAAACTGTGCCTGATAGCTTATTATTACAACTCAGGGATGCCCGCCTCGAAGGACTGGATTATTACTCTATCACACGGAGGGCAAATGCAATGAATTGATTCGAACGTGACAGTTATGTCTGCGTAGAATGGCTTCCAAGGAGATTACGGTCGGTCGTCAGCTTGAAATTGTCCTCAACAAATATAAGAGCGGCTCGTCGAAGAAAAAAAAGATACAAGGTGTGACCGGTGTGCCAGCGACGGCTATTTCTTCGACCGAGGTTGTTTCGCTAGATGACCGGCAGCGCTTAGCAGACGAATACGCTAGTCTGCGAGCCGAAATGGGCCTTCCGCCGGGAGAGCAGAGTACTATTGAGTCATAGCTACAGTAGGTAGATAATTCCAGGAGGTGCCGTTCTAAGGCATTATTTTCAAAGACTAAATGAGTCATACTTCGCGAAGACTGGACCGTGGCGTCTTGGGTGACCTCGAGTCCAGGGGTCTCTTGGCACGGTCCTTCCAGTGGGTCTTGGCTCCTGAGCTCGCAGCAGCCGCACTAGCCTCGCGGCAGTGCCATCGTGCAGCAGCATCTGCAAGTGCGTGGTGGGCAAGTGACCTATCTCAAGGCGTAGCAGCTTTACCTTTGCCAGCGGAAGCACTCTCGGTGTCTCGTCTTGAGCCTCCAGCTGCCTCGAGCTCTTCGTCAACAGTTCAACCCTTCCCCGGTTTCACGTATCGAGCTACCCTAGTTGGAGCGCCTTTAACGGGGCCAAGACTCGAAGCAGCTGCATTACCTGGTTGCACCTGCAAAGGTGGCGTGTGTTGCCCAGTAACGTGCAAGTGCGCTGCCCTCAACCCACGGTCTTTGCAAAGTCCAGGCGCCACAAGCAACGCTGTGCTTCCTTTCGAGTGCCACGACCGATGCACATGTGCGTGTGCGCCGCGCAAGCGTCGTGCTATCGAGAAGGAAGCCGAAGGAATCGCCCAAAATTCATCTCTCCTGTCTTTGGCTTCAACCTGCCCTCTGCGGGCATCGCAGCGTCGGCACACCGCGCAACTGGCTGTGGTGTGGCGAGACCCGCACAAAGGGTGGAGTCTCGAAAGCCGGCAGAGCTTTTCAACGGGTGATGCCATCTGCGACTACACGGGTGAGCTCATCTCCAGCGCGGAGGCCAAACGGCGCCAGAGCCGCCGCGACGAAGGACTCAGCTCTGCCACAACACCGAGGTCGAATGCGAAGACGCCTGGCGTGGGCTCGACCCCGAGGGCCGCTGGGAACTTTGTTTTGACCATCGATGAAGTGTTTGGCGACACTACGCTGCGCACCTGTGTTGACGCGGCGCAACGGGGCTCGGCGGGGCGTTTTGCCAACCATTCGTGCGCGCCGAACTGCGCAGTGCGAGCTGTGCGGGTGGGGTCACGCGTGCCGACGCTGGTGCTCGTGGCGCTGCGTGCCATTGCAGCAGGCGAGGAACTCACCCTCAACTACGGCTCCGGGGCCCCCACCGCTGATGCCGAAATAACCCATACAAATAGCTCAAGTGCCAGCCAGGATGTGCCTGCACGCATTGTTTGCCGTTGTGGCGAAGCTTCGTGCCAGGGATTTCTCCCATACGACCCTTAATGGATGCGTGCGCCTCTCCCACGGAGCTATCATTGAGGCTCTTCAGATGGCAGGCGACGTGCGGCGAAGCTCTCTATCCAGGTTACATACTCGAATTGCTGAGGGCGGCTCAAAAATAGCAGTTGCTACTTACATTTCAAGTGCATATGAAACCCATTTTGAAACGAACTCTGAACTCATGGCTTCATCCTTCGTCTGGAATGGTAGCAGAGAGGCGGCTTATAGTCAAGTTTGTGCTTGTGCTTGCGCAAGCTCAGTAGAATTTAGCACATGAGTTATACAGATCGTCCGCTCTACCGCTCTTTAGTCCCTTGGGCAAAACACTCTGGGCTTCTTTTTTGAGACAGGCCCCAAAGGGCCGGAATTAGAAGACTAACAGGTAGAGATTTTTGATATGCGTAAGCACTGGCCTTCGGTCTTTAATTCTTATTATACCAGGGACATTAGGCCTCTAGGTGCTAGGTGTACTCTTAGTGAGTTATTATTATGCTTCCTGCCCTCTACGAACTATCCTCTTTACGATTTCTGACTTGCGCGCAACGCACGCGCGTTCACTTCTGCCCGCAGCATTTGCTATTTGTTTCTGTGTCATTTGGGTTTGTATTAGTATTAATTTTTAGTTCGAGTTCGAGTTAGTTCTGCTTCAGTGCTAGTGCTGGTGCTAGTAACTGGTATCGTGAGTCCGTACTTCGGAAATAAGAGCGATAAGTCCTTGAAATCTGTCTTATTCATTATTTTTATTCGGCCGTTGAGCATGCATTATGCGCACTTCTTTTGCTTTTGCTTTTTGTATTGTAGCTTTTAAATTTGAAAGAAGCTCTGGCTATTGAATATCAATTATGATTATGGTTGTGAATGTTTGCTAAACAAACAGCACATATGATACATTTTCAATCAGAAACCCCTTTCATCGCTGTAAACTCCGCAACGAATGCAGTCCATCAGCACCCCCACCTCCATTTCCAGAACAGATGGCAGGAGGCCTCTTGGGGTCGTACTCGTAGATTTCAGCGCGATCAAGGTTTCTGTAGTCAGTGGGAGTGATGAAGCCACCCTGGACTGCGTCCTCAATACTCATCGGAGGCGATTCTTCTCCTTCTTTTTCCTTTTTTCCTTCTGACTCATCATCTTTCTCCTCTTTCTCCTGTATAATTTGTGTACTTTCGACTTTCCTTTCAGATGTACCCATGAGTCTTGATGAAGGCTCAGTAGTCGCTGCAGCTGTACGAGTAATAGGTGCTGTGTTAGTCACCATAGGCGCCGTGATCTGCGCAAATTCGGCTGTTTCCTTGCCGCCAAGCACAACCGAAACGGACCCAAGATTTACAGCGTCCGTGGCCGAATGCCCATGCAAGGTAGACGAACTGGAGGGCCCTGCAGAAGGCAGTGGCGGTGGCGCAGCAGCGTTTTCGGCCCGAGCCGCGTCAGGCCATGGCGGCGGCTTAGGTGGAGGGGAGGTAGGCTTGGGTGGAGGGAGTTGGTCTTTGTCACCGTTCTCGGCACTGCTATCGGTGGGTCTCACATCCTCCGTGGCTGGCTTTTTTGTTTTTTTCTTGAATGGGTTCACTCTTTTGTCCGTATTCAGGGAAAATTTCTTCTCACTTTTCACACCAACTAGAGCGGGCTCAGTTCCAGACGCATCGCTAGAAGTCGAAGAAGGAGGAGGAGGAGTCATGGGCGGCGTACTTGCTGAGACCGAAGTCATAGGGGAGGCGGACGCAGGATTGTGAGAGGAAGAAGATCTCTTCGAGCCGTGAGAGGATTCGAGCGTGGGGAAAGCGTCGTGACTGCCGTTGCCCATTGGAGGAGACAGGGGCGACAGTCCACCATTGTTGGCTTTCGCTAGCAATGCTTCGATGCCTGGGGGTGTTGCAAGTTAGAGGGTAAAGGCAAAGTGAAATGAGATTCAACGACAACAAAAACATGTCACAAATGCACGAACAGTACACTTATGTTTAGGGCAATTATCGTGCACTTCGTGAGAGGCCATCAATTACCTGCCGTGGTGTCACCTAGGTCTTCATCTGACGACTCATCGGTGGAACGAGCTCTCAACAAGAAGGCATGGTCCTCAAGAGCAGAAGCCAACGGCCGTGATTCGTAATGGCGCTCGAAACACCTAGCAATGAATCAGAAGGACAACGGTACAATGAAAACCACTGCGTTCAGGAAGAGACTTAAACAGAATAAATAACGCAATGCTCACGATGCAAGGAACGATCGAAGGTCTTCAGGCAAGGCTGCCACTATTGCGGCTGCTGCAGTAACATCCTTGCCAGCTCCTGTTGCTGCGACACGATCTTCCGCATCCAACGGCGACTCCGTGCTGGTGGTCACATGGGTAAACAGCTGAAACTGCCCTCGGAGGTTCAGGCAGCGCCAGGGTGGCTTCCCGGTCGCCATGTTAAGGACGAACCCGCCGAAACTCCACACGTCGGCCCGGCGCCCGCACGACTTTTGCGCCACCGCTTCGGGCGACATGAAGTAAGGAGTGCCCGCGAGAGAGTTCACGTCGTCAGCGCGCGTGGTGTTGAGGCAAGCGGTGGCGTCACCGGGGGAGGCGTCGTAACCCGGCTTGAATTGAGACGCGCCGAAATCGGCCAGCTTTGCGACGCCTGGGATATGGCGAGCGTGACCAATGAATGTTAGAATGATACTTGAGCTCACTTTTGAAGGAGTAAAGACTGAGAAGGAAAAAAATCACACTTCGTCTGTGTAGCGCTACGGCAAATCAATGCTGATAAATGCTTTAAATAGTAAAAGCAAAGGAAACCCATTAACCTTGTTGCGACACGAGCACGTTGGCAGGCTTGATGTCACGGCTGCAAGCAGCAGCGCACGCAAAAGGAGAGCAAATATTAAGAGCGCGAACATGAAAACCTCATAGAAAAGGAGTGATGCTTAGCAAGTGAGAGCAATACTCTGCACAGAAATGACGTGGAATAAAATAAAAGGAAGAATGTGGTGTATGCGCAAAATGAAAGAGGCTCTAATATAACGCACTGCACGATGCCGTTCGCGTGAAGGTAAATGAGCCCGGCCAGGGTCTCCGCCGCGTATCTTGCCACCACGTTGCTTCCCAGTGGGCCGTATTGCTTCAGAAGCGCATCGACTGACCCACCAGCCACATACCTGCAACGCGACAATACCAACACACCATTGAGACAATTACTAGTGTATACTATCAACATAGAAAAGAGCATTTACTCCCATGAAATGACCATAATACCAACACACCACAATGAAGAGACATGTACACCATAATCTTGAAGTGAAGCGGTTTTAAAAGGCAAATAAAGGTGTCAAGTTAATCATGCACTCACTCAGTGAAGATGTAAAGGAGTCCTTTGGTAGGCTCTTCCTGGCCGCCTAAGTACTTGACGATGTTAGGATGAGTGAGTCGGCGCATCAACTTCACTTCTTTCACCTAAGGAATAAAGACAGGGAAAACAAAAGAACGACCTGAATAAATCACTTCTAGTTTACAGTCCATTATAAAAGATACAAGTAAAGCGGTTCAATTTTGTTCCTGATCCTTCGCCCTTGTTTGGTCGTCTATTTTGCCCTCAATTCAGCCGCATCTACACAACCTCTACCCAACTGTGATAATATCATCATCATCTACATCAACAACAAAACACGCACCATGCCCGCGAGCTGCTTGCGTTGGTGCGGGTCGTAATGGAGCTCTTTGATTGCCACGATTTCGCCGTTGCTCAAGTTGAGGCCTTTATAGACCACCCCGAAGGCACCTTGCCCAATGTTCTCGCCGCGCCGCCACTCCCCGCGCATGACCCGGTGCAAGTGGTGGTGCCCGCCCTCGTCAGTGCCAGCATGCTGGTGATGATGATGGTGATGGTGGTTGTGCGTGTCCACTTTCAACGCTGGACGGGCTGCTGCTGCTGCTGCTGCTGCTGCTGCTGCTGCTGCTGCTGCTGCTGCTGCTGCTGCTGCTGCTGCTGCCAGTGGCGGTGGTGCGGCATCCGCGGCCTTCGATGGAGATGTGTGCTCGTCTGAGGAAGAAGTTTGCGCATTTGTCGAGTGGTCCGCGCCAGATTGCACCAGTGATGAGGACGGAGAAGAAGCAAAAGAAGTCGAGGAAATGGAAGAAGACGAAGGCTTCCGTTGAGCGATCCAATCGCTGAGAGGCAAGACAGGCGATGGAGCAGGCCTGGTAGACGCACACAATTCCAACAATTACACCACGAATAACACGACATGAGAGGCGCAAGCGGGTGCGTGAGAAATGCTATACTCGTTGCGTTAACGCTGGGCAAAACACATATTCCTCCATTTAGCACCTTCGACCACTCCAGAATAGCACGACACAAAGGATACCCTGTCTGAGTAACAAAATCTAAGAAGCATAGTCATGCAACAATTTGTATTCTTTACATCTCTCAAAAGGCAAACGATGAAACTCAAACCTGGCAGCGACAATCGTGTCAAAGAGATCTTCTACAGCAGCATCAATAGCGTGCTTCAAGTCTTTTGGGTGGAAAGGGGCGCATGGAGTAGTAGGGACTACTGTCGATAGCCAGCGCGCAGCATCTAACGGATCTACGCCAGCCTACAATGGGCGAGAAGACATTGGAGGAAAGAGAGATAGAATTGTGAGTAAGAAGAACCTATGAGCAAAGCACTGCAGTGTACATATTTATCTTTTGTTCATGTGTTTTCGTACCCAACGTGCCACGCCAAGCATTCTCACCTCTTGGAGAAGCTTCAAAGCATCAGCCGGCAGCACTTCCTCCAAGTGACTCAAGAAATCCGCCGCATTCCCGGCATTGTATGGATAAGGGCCCTGATCATGGACGATACGCAGCGGTTAGCTTCACATAATCTCTAATCTCAGCTTATTTTTTTTTACTGTGTGCCATTGCAAGTCTTCGTCAATATCTGTCTAATCGTCAACCTGGACGTCGAGCGCTACGATAGGCACTGCATTGGTGCACGCAATGTACAGCTCGAACAGGCACCTAGGCCGAGTAAGCACGCTCTTGGACTGGACAAGCACTAGACATGCCGAATTTTTGACCTAGAACATTGAATTTGTCATGAAAAGTGCCAAATGGAAGGCTATGGAAAAGGAGTTGAGAAATCGATATCACGATCTCTTCAAAAAGAAGAGAACGAAAGCAAATTACATACATGATCTGCACAATCGCTGATATTCATCGAATCGTCGTTGCTGCGAAAGCGTGCATTGTTCTCGGGCGGCAGAAGGTGCACTAGTTTCTCCATGACAAGCTGAGATTCGTCCGCAGTCTCCACGGCATCGTGGCTTAAAAATGCAGCGTATCTTTTTGCTTTACCACTGCCTTCGGAGAAGCTGCTCGACGCCTTGTTTTGCTCAACCAGTGGTGCCAAAGTCTCTGAGACAGATGATTTTCGATCCTCAGTTGCAGCTCTGAGAAGTGGCGATTTAGAAATGGGTTCAGATGTTACACCCAGCGCTGAAGCCGGGGCGGGCGTCGGCGTTGGCTGAGGTTTGGACTTTTTCATCCAGCCGCTGAAGAAGCCACCATTCTTTTTCCTCACCGACTCTGTGCTGCCGCTGCTGCTGCTGCTAGCCGCTTTTTCAGTACCCAATGATTCTCCAGAGGACATTGAATTTTTCAGCTCACGAGCCTTCTGAATATGTCTCATTAGCCTGGGCCCCAAGAGCAACCCCCCCACAATCTCGATATGGTTAGCACGATGTTTCAACAAAAAAGTCGGCCAAGACGCACCGCTTATGGACGAGTGGCTTCATTTTCAAATCGTTCAGCCATTCGTCGATTTCCGTGTCTGCTGAGTCTAGCAAATCGTCCACCTAGGCAATGTTCACAGACACAGTTGAAATCATCAATGCGTGCCTCTAATGATTACTGCTGTAATTAGCCTACCTCAGAAGCTCCAGTTGCTTCTTTGAAGGGCGCTAGGTAGTCACTAGCATCAGCAATATTGAAAAGATCTTCTAAAGTCTCAGCCATTTTCATGCTTCCATCCATCTAGCAGTAGGCGCTACCCTGTGGAGGAGCTCGTGCACAACAAAGCTAAGTAGCAACGCGCTCCAACAACTCGCAAAACTTTTCGATCTCCCAGACAGACATCAGCAACTACACTGTCCTTCAGCAACCCAAAACATTTTTGAATCACTTACGTACTAATGTGGTATTAGGGAAATCATAGATTTTTCTCGGTGTCGCCGTGAAAATAAGCAAAGCTTTAAGTTTTTTTTGCGTTAGGCTTACGTATTTCACAGTAGGCACTGAGATGGATTTGGTTTGCGCCTAACCCGCTTTGTTTTTTTATCCTCGTGCCCCTGGCACTCTGTAGAGTCTAATACTTCGAAGTTTGATGGCTGAAGCACAACTGAAGAGTAAATGGGCGTTTTTTGCTTCAAGCATAAGATGCTCAGTCCAGTCTGACTTCTTAGGGGTTACACTTTCTGCTGCTGGGTAATTCTTTGTATTTGGGGAGAATCAACTATGCAACACTTGGCCTATGTCAGCTAGAACTACATGAGTCGGACTCCTTTTCCGCTATAAACTTCCTCTTTAAGACTTAAATTTCTTTGAACGCACATCTCGTAGTACTGGGATAAATATCGTTCGGGTTTGAGTTCAATTTCAATGAAGGCACAGAAGGCCCTCGTCTTGCCTCTAATTGCTGTTGCGAGCCTTAATCCTAGCGTGAAGATCAATAAATGCTACATCGATATATACATCGCGCTCGCATTGTATTCTATGTGAATGTCTAGCATACTAGTACTTTTCGCCGCCTCATCATTTCCACGAGTGAGTCTCTATGGTAGTTTGATCACAATTGGTATCGGCAGCTACTACTATAACAACCGAATGCTAGGTTTTGCTGGCCACGTCGCGCCTATGCCCATGAGCCAGGTGCCACGGCAGTTGCTGACTAGCTTGGTACCATATTCCACTGATGACTTGTAGTATAACGGAGGAGAAGGTTCTTTCGAGGAGAAGGTTCTTTCCCACAGAGACATCTCCAAGGATATTGAAGATGTGGATCTCCATTGCGAGGTGTAGGCCGAGGCAAAGACATATGGTAGGTGTCTGAAATTTGCTTAACCATAGCGGGGGATAGGTCGGAGTGGAGATCGCGGACGTACTCGAAGCCTGCACCTCCTACTGGTAATTGATTCTACAGGACTTATTAGAGTAAAAGATGAAAGGCGTATTTTGACACGTGGCGAGTAGCCGAGTCAGGCTTGTTCTGTTGCTCCGCCTTATGCGCCGGTGCCTGCATTCACCAGTGCACCCGTTCGCAACTTTGCTACAGTTGCACCACATCTTTCGCCGCTACTTATAGTGCAATTCCGAAGGGCTGGGCGACATAGCTGGAGGACAGGTAGTTCCACTGACAATATTCAGCTCTTTTGCAGCGCCAGCAAGTTGTGGCTACTCCGAGGTTCTGGAGCAAATAGGCCTCGTTGTTAGCTAATCCAATAGCCCCTCAACTCTGAATTTCTTACAATGCTAGCTAGGTCTTGTATTCTATATTGCGGCGGCCCATAACTAGTCTGGGTGCGTGTTCGTGCGCCACTTGGGATTTGTCTTTTCTGCCCCCCCCCCGAGGGGTACTGAATCTAGTAACTAACAGAC
>Ga0307931_1001943_pt1 | contig 13472 bp, 8 predicted proteins | sample OrgLakmetageno47_FD_201816 | JGI IMG/M metagenome (GOLD analysis project Ga0307931, IMG submission 201816) | Saline water microbial communities from Organic Lake, Antarctica - #47 | ecosystem: Environmental > Aquatic > Non-marine Saline and Alkaline > Saline | place: Antarctica: Organic Lake... | reverse complement strand
GCAGTCGATTTGGCGCTGATATGGATGCGATTACGCATTATCTATCATTTCCTAATTTTAAAACTAAAACTTCGGCGACTGCCACTGACAACGAAATGAAATCCAACCAACACCGAATTAAGGAAAACCCAAATGACATAGAAGCCCAGGTATAACGCCCCAGGTCGCTCGGTAAATTTCGAGTAATCTAAACATCGCTTCATTGCTGACTAACTCAAGCCAAGAGAATATCATAGGAATGTCCCCTGCTGAGAAGGTTCCGCGACAACACTCCCAAGCAACTTATGGTACATGGCAGTGAGCCTCCGCGACTGAGCTTGGATCTTCATGCATTCAAGCACCTCGCGGTCAAGATCGCCGGTGCTGATGGACATGCCGTCCAAGCTTTGGAACGACACTGCTAGGTCAGCCACTGACCTTTGTGGCAATGTGTGGCTGCTGACTTCCTCCTGGCCTCGCGGTGACCTGGGAGTTGGGGTGGCACGTGGGTTTACGGCCGAAGCAACACTTGCGCGATCCGCAGACTGAGACCTGAGAGTTTACATCCCAAGCAAGCGCGCACGACATGGCCAATAAAGAGAAGAAGAAAAGAGAAGCATGTGATAGTGGACGAACATCTAAAAGAATCCCGTGGTGAACTAACAAGAAGAATCACTTTCGAAACGGATAAGTATCAAAAACGACTTCGTTCAGTTCTACGCAATCAAGCAATGTCTCCCTCTTGCTAATTTCTTTCAAAATTTCAAAACTACGCACCCGCGATTTGCCCGAGATGAAGAAGGTGTTGTCCTCGAAAGTAGATAGTCGTCGTCCCGGCTAGTTCGTCCATTGTTGCCACGCGAGCTCTCACCGGGCAAGCGGAAACCGACATGGGGCGTCAGCGGGCTCTCGCTCGCGTTTGAAGCACGGTTTATGGGGTTATTGCGCTCTTCAAAGGGCGGCGACGCTCCAGCAGCTTTGCTCGAGGCCCGGCCAGTCGAGTAGGAAGGCAGCCGAAAGGTGCGCGCTCTGCCACTCGACTTAGCTTTAAGCGGCGACGTGGGAACTGAGGTGCGATTGCGATCCTCTTCGTGCGGTGGAGATGGCAACGGCAATTGTGCTGGCGACCTTCCCACCCGTGCGGCCTTGGGTGGCAGTGATGGCGGTGGTGTAGGAGGCTCGAGGAGCGAGAATCTGCCGTTCTCACTGCCCAGCCCTGTCTGACCTGGATGAAAATTGCCATTTGTGTGCGGCGGGCTGTCCATATTGAGTTCTGCTGTGAGCAAGCTGTTTGGGCTGAGCCACTGATCATTTGGCTGAGACGAAGGCCTCTCTGGGACTGGCGAGTGGTGGCCCGAGAGAATGCGGTGCGACGAGCGGCGCATCACACTACGCGGCGTCATGCCCGCAAGCCCAGACAAAACTCGCTGTGCCCCCGATCGTTTGGCGCCACCACCAAGGGGTTGGCTTGGATGCGCGGGCGATGCATTCACGGTAAGGTCGAGGTCATCGCTACTGATTCGGTGGTTTCCGCTTATGCCTGGGCTCAGACTGCCCAGTCCCAACGTTTCTCTTGGTGGCGGTGGCTGCTTTCGTGAGCCGTCAAGGCGCGGGCTGAAGATTTTGGCACCCATCAAAAAGGAATTCCGTTTTTTAGGGCCTTTTTGAGGCATTGGTGGGCGTACAGACGGCCTTGACTTGTCGGCAGGAGCTGTCATAGTCTTCCTTGGAGACTTCACTAACTTAGTAGACCCAGGGCGCAAGTCTTGCGCGTATCTCAGCGTATTCACCGTGTGTTGCGTGTCGTGTTTCGCCCCTGACACGCACGCAATCACCACCGTACGACAATTTGGTCCCGTTAACGACTCCTCCAGCACTTGGGTCAGCCGACTCTGCCGAAAAGGCGCGTGTTTTCCGCTTTGCAGTGCTCTAATCACTTCCTTCAAAGCTAGCAAGCTTGTGTTAATGTCCCGGCCTTCTCGACGCGTGGTCGCGTCTGTGTCTTCATTGTCAGCACCTCGTTCAGAGCCCGCGAGATCAATGAGGCTCAGTTTACCAAGCAAATCTCCGTTTCTATAAATTCGAACAAGCATGGCGCAGTGTGAGCGCGATGAGGTCGCGTTGGCACCAGTGGCTGCTGTGCTGCGAGCACTCCGCCCTGCTTGGCTGAGGTCTAAGAAGTCAACAAGATCAGCGCACGCATGCTGGCTCAGCCCTACGAGCTGTAACACGCCATCACTGTCTTCTAAAGCTTGTAGCTCAGAGCGATCGTTTAACAAGTCGAAAAGTCTTTGCCCTTTGATTTCGTACATTGAAAGAGAAACATTGATAGTGCTGTCCACTTCATTTGACAGCTCGTCCGCGCGCTCGAAGATCTCAGACGCTGCCATGACGTAAAGTCCACCTTGTTCTGAGTCATTATGTCCCAACCCAGCCGCGTGCGACGTCTGGTGCATGGCCTGGCCACCACCAGCGCCAAATAAGGTGAAGGTTTTCCCGGAAGCAGTTTGACCAAAGCAGAATGCCATAGAAGTTCCACCCTGATAGACATTCGAAATTAGTCCTTTCACAGAGCGATAGTAGACCATGGAGGTACTATCTCCTTCTCCGAAAGCATCATCATACGTAAACGTCTGCTCGTTGACATACTTCGTTAGATTGACCTTGACTTTCTGCTCGAACACTCGAACGATGGGTGCTTTAACTACGACCACGTCTGCACTATCGATCAAAACGGGTCGCTTCCGAACGATCACGCTCACAGCCATTCCAACGCCTTCATGGTTGCGACCGTGAGCTTTCGCAGAAGCCGCGGAGCGGTTTGAATTCATCCTTGAACTTGACGACTTTCTCGGAGATGCAGCTTTTTTTTCCTTTGCAGGCGAGCTATTCAAAGTCTTGCGACCTCCAAGAGACCACCGTCCTTCGAACAAGTAAACAACGCACGAATAGAGATGGAATTGAAGGTAAAAATAAGATAAAAGAATTCCTTTGAATTTCGCGGGAACAAAAAATGAAATGAAATAACGTACTCTTAGATTTTCCTGGCGAAGCAACAGGGCTTGGTTGAACTCCAGCACCCGAATCAGCACCAACTTGGTTCATCTGTGTCAATCGCTTGGCTTCCAGAGGCTTCACCGTTGATGTTCTAGCCACTTTCTTCGCCTTCTCAGCACCAGGTCGTAAATCCTGAGCGTATCTCAACGTATTTACCGTGTGTTGCGTGTCGCGCTCAGCTCCCGATATGCATGCAATCACCACCGTCTGGCAAAGTTTCCCAGTTAAGGATTCCTCCAGCACTTGGGTCAGCCGACTCTGTCGAAAGGGTGCATGTTTCCCGCTTTGAAGTGCTCTAATCACTTCCTTCAAAGCTAGCAAGCTTGTGTTAATGTCCCGACCTTCTCTTCGCGTGGTCGCATCTGTATCTTCATTGTCAGCACCTCGTTCAGAGCCCGCAAGGTCAATGAGGCTCAACTTTCCGAGAACTGCGTCGTTTTTATAAACACGAAGAAGCATGGCACAATGCGAGCGAGACGACGTTTCGTTGGCTCCAGTCGCAGCCGTGCTTCGTACTGCACGACCAATATTTCCAAGTTCCAAAAATGCTTCCAAATCCGCGCATCCATGCTGACTCAGACCTACAAGCTGCAATATGCCATTTCCATCTTCCAATGCCTTAACTTCTTCTCTCTCATTTAAGAGGTCGAACACCTTTTGGCCTTTAATTTCGTACATCGACAAGGCAACGACGAAATTGCTACTGGGATTTTTCTTTGCTTCTGCTTGAGCCCGCTGAAATATTTCGTAAGCCGCCAAAAGGTAAACGCCTCCTTCTGCAGCTTCTTCATCACGATCAACACGAGTCTGCCCGCCCCCGGCACCGAACAAGGTAAAAGTTTTCCCCGACGCAGTTTGGCCAAAACAAAAAGTCGTGCTTGTCCCACCAGAATACACATTAGCGATTAAGTCTTTCACGCTTTGGTCATAAAGGAGCTGTGTGCTGTCATTTTCCCCGTATGAACTGTTGTAGCTGAAGCTCTGCTCGTGCACATAATTTGTGAGGTCTACCTTCACTTTTCGTTCAGAAACAACAACATTCCGACCATCAACGTCAATCACGTCTACTTGACCGTCTGGCAATGGTCGCTTTCTCACAATTACACTCACGTTCATGCTGACGCCTCCGTGGTTCTGGCCGTTTCCTTTGTTGAAAGAGGTACGAGAACTTGCAAGTGCCTTGCCTTTCCCCAAGACAGCAGATCCTGATCGTCTGATTGATTCAAGTCGAGTCGAAGCTTTACGGGGACTTGAGGAATTTTGAGTAAGAAGCGGTGGCCTTGATCTAGAAGCAGACCGAGTATCAAGATCATCTTTGGACATTCCTGGGTGCAGAATATTCTTTCGTTTGAATGAAGAATTCTGAGTCAGAAGTGGCGGCCTTGATCTAGATGCTGATCGAGTATCAAGATCGCCTTTGGACAATCCTGGACGCAAAACCTTGTCCCGTTTGATTTTCGCGCCTTTCAAGGCCATTCCAAGTCCTTTGTCTTTGGGCCGTAGTTCTTGCGCATATCTTAACGTATTCACCGTGTTTTGTGTGTCGTGCTCCGCTCCTGACACACATGCAACCACCACCGTACGACAATTTGGTCCCGTTAACGACTCCTCCAGCACTTGGGTCAGCCGACTCTGCCGAAAAGGCGCGTGTTTACCGCTTTGCAGTGCTCTAATCACTTCCTTCAAAGCTAGCAAGCTTGTGTTAATGTCCCGGCCTTCTCGACGTGTGGTCGCGTCTGTGTCTTCATTGTCAGCACCTCGTTCAGAGCCCGCGAGATCAATAAGGCTCAGTTTACCAAGCAAATCTCCATTTCTATAAATTCGAACAAGCATGGCGCAGTGTGAGCGCGATGAGGTCGCGTTGGCACCAGTGGCTGCTGTGCTGCGAGCACTGCGCCCTGCGTTGCTCACATCGATGAAGTCATGTATAGATTCACAAGCATGCTGGCTCAGGCCCACGAGCTGTAACACGCCATCACTGTCTTCTAAAGCCTGCAGCTCGGAGCGATCGTTTAATAAGTCGTACATCCTTTGCCCCTTGATTTCATACATTGATAAACTAATAGTTACGTTCATGCCAGGATCAGTTTCCGCTTGTGCGCGCTGGTAAATCTCGTAAGCTGCTAACAAATACAGTCCACCTTGCTCAGCCTTCGCCTCTCCCGAATGGCCAAGCGACGTTTCGTGAGCAACCAATCCACCGCCGGCGCCAAAGAGGGTGTATGTTTTGCCAGATGCAGTTTGCCCAAAGCAAAATGCAGTGGAAGTGCCGCCTGCCTCGTAAACGTTGCGCACTAGCTCGCGCACTGAACGGTCATAAAGCTCGCGAGTGCTGTCTGCCTCACTGAAACTATCGTCGACGCGGAAGGACTGAGCAAACTGATACTTGGTAAGATCGACTCTAACTTTTTGCACATAGACTGTGACCACGGGCGGGTGCACTTCTAGGATATCGTTCTCATCTTCTTGTGTTGGTCTCTTGCGCACAATCACTCGAACACTCATGCCCACACCTCCATGGTTCTGGCCGTGCACTCGCGGCGGCATGGCCTTGCCAATGGGCCACTGATTTAATGGGAGCCCGCGCAAAAACTAAACTCCTTTCACTAGCGTTTATTTTCCCCGCTCACAACATGTGCTTCTCAAGGAGATGAAAGCTACACTCATGGCAACATCACGGCGCTCTTTGATTTCAGTGCTCCTTCCGCGATCTAACTGTAATTCGTGAATTCGGGAGAAGCCGTTGAAAGTCGCTCTTCTCCTTGTTCTGCATTCCTTATCAATCTATCTGTTGCTTCTCTACTGCTAGACTACTATCTGTGGCTTAGCCGAAGTTGCGTGTCTAGCGGCTAGCTTTTGGTTGCAAGTCAATGAAGTAATTTAGTTCGCTCGTAGCAAAATTGCCGCCGCTACAAATCGTGCGAGACGGTGAAAAATCCCACGTAGATGAGCCTTACCATCTGCTAGCGTGAGTTGACATTATGAAGAGTAGGCCCTTGCGGTTGCGTTAGGCATCTGTAATCTACGATCTCAAATGGCTCTCAAACATCTGGTTTTATTGATTGCCGGATTGTATCTCATCGGCGTCGATGGTGCGCATTTTAACTCCACGAACCTAGCCAGAGCTCGCAATCGTCTTAATGAATCCAATCTGCAAAGTTTGACGGATGCTGGCATGCGGCGGCAATTGCTGTTTTGGGGATCTTCTGCTAAAAAAGTAAAGGAAAAGCTAGCAGAAGATGCTGTGGATAAGGTGCGCGGCTTCTCGCCCTTTGTGTTGCTCTTCAGCAGCGGCGCAGGTTCATCCTGGCTCTGGCAGTCCTTGGCCACTACTCCTGGCGTTTGCATGCTAGGCTACGAGCCTCTTGCCGACTGCGGAAAAGACCAGAATTCCAACCTCGAAAAGAAGCTTACTTGGATGCGCGTCGCCATGAGCACGCCTGGCGGGCACAACGACAAAGAGCGGCAGGCGCGTTGGAGCGCGTGGAACGACAAACTCGCCGAGAAAGCGCTCGAGTGCCGCACCAAGGAAGTGAAAGCATCCTTTGACGGGCGCCGCTGCGACGCTCGCCGCACCTTTGCTGCGGGTTTTCGCTTGCGTGTGACGCGCCCCCTGGGCCGCAGCGAAAAATGGCCGCTACTCAAGGCAACGTTCCGTGAATTCGGCGTGAAAATCGTGTGGATGAAACGGCGCAACCCACTGCAGCAGGCTTTGGCGGAATACAACGCTATGCTTCGCAGCGCTGGGCACACGGTAAGATGCAATGTCTAGGAAATAACTTCTATATTTCATTGCACGTTCGTTTGATAGAAATGAAATTTGCCAAGAACTTAGAGTTCTTTATTTAAACTCTCTTGTATACTTCCTGAAGCCTTGTGTTCTACTTGCTTTTCTCTTCTCTCGCTGTTGACCTACCTCTCACTCCTGAGTTCGTCGCGTACTTCTTAGGTGCGGCGTGCGAAGAACCAACTAGACGGTGCGTCAGACGTGCATCCGGAGCACTACGAAGGGGTGCTGAAAAACGTGTTAGCTCGTAACAAAGACGCCACCCGTCTCGTGAAAGCCATGGAAGTCCCCTACCTCGAGGTGAGACTTTGAATTCATAACCAGTGCAATTCCTTTTCCACTTGATTACCGTAGGGAATTTTTATTAGTTTCTTATGTTATTACACACATTTCTTACTTCGCGGTGGATATCACCATTTCTTGACTTTCCACGCCCTCGTGATTCCTACTTGTCTGGTACTAGGTGTTTTACGAGGATTTGCTGTTAGACAAAGACGCTACGCACTCGACTTTGCAGCACTTTTTGGACGTGGGACCGAAGCGCATGGCGAGGGAGTTTGGAGATTCAGAGCACGCGTACTCCTTGCCTACAGTGCCGGAACACCTGGTGATGACCAAGAAAACTCCACATGACTTTTGTGAAGCGGTGAGCAACAAGGAATGCGTTTGCTTGATTTTTGTGTGAGGTTGAGAAAAGTGATTTTTCATTGGTTCGCGCAGAAGACAGTGAATGCGTCTGAAGTCTAAATGCATTATTTATAATTTAAGACCACATAGTCGACTAAAATGCGTCATGCACGGATTTTTGTATTCCTTTTGCACCATTTATTCCTTTGAAGGTGGCCAATTACGAGTCGTTTTGCCGCAAATACTCCAAAGACAAGTCTCTAGCGTCCTTTCTCGTGAACCCATGCTCAAGCAAAGGCGGTGGCGACCCCTGGCAAGCTGGGCGCTGCTGCCGCTGCGATTTAGCCCTAAAAGCTTACCATGAAGAGCCCCTTGAAGCGGAGCTGGCAGCTAAATTAGCCGCGGTAGAACGCCTCCAGGCTCAGGCCCCCAAGGCCTCCTCTTCGTCGTCTTCTTTCGGATTAGCAAACGGCCGCAAGGGAAGAAAAAGAGGAAAGCAACGAGGCGATGACGTGGCGCCGGAATGGTACCAAAGCGTAGAAGCGCTGGCCCAGCAGAGGCAAGAAATCGCTGAGGCGCGGCAAGAGCACTTCCGCGACGACGACGACATGGCGAGAGTGGCCCCAGGCCGCGTCGCCGATTTGCCGTTGAGCAAAGCACTGCACAACACCGAGCACCGCATGCCTGCCTGGATGGAAGCAGTTTGATTCTTGATGCACGACGCACAATTTAGCCGTGGTGCTGTGCAAATATGAGGTGCGCTTCAGCTGAATAAGGCGTCCATTGGTCGCCGGCTATTATGCCTCCCAGGTGCCGTTTTTGTGTGCCACGTGCCACTACAAACAATCCATTCGAGTAAAAGTAAGGAGAGCGGCAGAATATAACAAGTTTTTATGAAACAGTAACCAGTTATCTCCAGTTGTTAAGACACACATGCACACATGTCCGTTATAAATACGAATTGAGTTACCAATTGGTTCCTTGGTCCTTTACATTATCTTTACTTTCAAATTATTGGCAAAGGAAAAAGGAAGTCTCTTAATTTATAATGATATAATGCTAGTATAAAAACAAACAAAAACAAACGCAGCTACCAGCTACAAATAGTGGTTTTGTGGTGGTTGCGGTGCGTGGACAAAGGAACCGAGAAAACAAGGTTCCTTCGAATAGGTATCCCTTTTCTCTTTTCTCAGCTCATGTACAAAGCCACGTCTTTTTGTTTGGTTTTGGCGCACCGTTCCAGCCAGGCGTCAGCCCCTGGTAGCGCCATGAGCTGCCGCCTTCCAATCGGGTTGCCCTCCTATTAAAATAGCGCAAAAGCACCGCGAAGCAATACACATAGTTAGTAATTAGGTGTGGAGTGTGGCACGCCAAGTGAGTTGTATTCATAAAAAGATAGCACTGGCATGCATGTCTACTGTATCGCAGTACCAGATTAAGCCGCTCCAGCGCAGTATCCATAAAGAGGCAAGCAGGCAAAGGTGCGTTTTTCTTGTCCTCATCAGACAGTGATTCAGCGCCTTCGTTTGCCGGGCCTGTGATTTGGTTGTTCTTGAGAGACAACGCTTTCAATTTGGCTAACCCAGCGCAGCTCGCTTCTGGCAAGATTGTAATCGAATTGTCGTCTAAAACCTGAGGATAAAAAAACAACAACAATGAGTCACTAGATTCGATCTGTTTCTTCTTTCAATCTTTCCTGGTGCATAAGCTGTCCTTCTATTTTTTTCCAGTGCCATCTACGCACTCAGCAGCCTTTACCAGTTCCACGAGCTGCTTCAGCATGCTTAGCGCTTCTGGCACTGCCGTGAGGCCATTCTTACTCAAGTTCAGCTCCTGGAGTGTTAGCACGTTGCAACAGGCACCAAAGCCAGCGTTGCCCAGTGAATTCCGTGGCAAACTCAACTTGGTCAGCTTTCCTTGCGAGGGTAAGGTCAAGGCAGCTGAGCTCAAATTGTTGTCTCCCGCCGAGATAGCAGTCAGCTTCATGAGCCCCCTTAGTTCGGATGGTAACGCTGTCAACCTGCAAGATTTTGTCATGTGGTTGTCGAGTCACGAATAGTAGAGGAAGATTATCGACGTGCGAAAGACACAACGCTAAGCAAAACTATAAGGTTCCTTCAAGCTTATTTCTTCCTAATTGGGAACTGAAATATAAATGAAGTAGACGGGCTATAGCCGCACCTGTTGTGATCCAACTTCAGACTTTTTAAGTCTGCCAGTTGGCCTATTTCAGGTGCCAGGGACTCGAGCTTGTTGTTCGTCAAGTCCAATGTTGTCAAGCGCTTCACGCCCCATACCGCTGCCGGCAGCTCCTTAGCAGTGAGGCCATGGCCAGTCAAGCTAGAGTAGCATACACAAAATAATGCAAGAATACATGACGCAGGATGTAGAGCACGTGGTCACACCAATAATGGTCATTTTTAGCTCTAGGTACACATAAGTACACGTTTGAGATGTGCGTGGCACTCGCCTGAGAACGCCGGTCTTGGCAGCATTTTCAATTTTCTGTCCGGCCACCTTCTTTGTCGTACGCGGCTCTGCTTTGGGCTGAAAGTAGCACAGACATACAGGCAAAAATTAGAAAGTACCTGGCAAGAAGAATGCTTACAATGCCGCGCCTAAAAGATAGCTCGGGTTGTACATGTCAAGAAACTAAAGTATACTGTACCTTCCCAAATATCATGTCGCTCGCGTGTTGCATGCTAGTGCCGCTGCTAGAACTTTCACTATTCCCCATGTTTGAAATATTCTTTTTGGAATTATTCGTGTTTTTCCTCTCGTGATGTTTCGTCTTCTTTTGGCAACGATTAGCGTTTACTCGCGCTCTCGCGCTGCACTTCAGAAGTGTGTGTGTACTGTACATACTTTACTGTATACTACTCAGTACTCGGAGTTGTTGCTTCCTCGATTTTTTCGGTCAGTTATCAAAAAGTTCAAATCCTTCTGTAGCTACGAATTACGGATACAGTAAGTTAGTACATCTGTGGTAGCGACCAGCTTAACTGCTCAAGCTACTCAACTGTTCATCTACACCATGTGGAATTAGCTAATTGCCAGCTAGAGGTACTTCAGGAGAAAAGACGTTTCTATTTGTCACATAGATTTACATCGATTACATTTGGTGCCTTCCCTTGTGATGCAGACTTGCGAATCGCGATCATTAAATGATACTACAGATAGTAGGTTATGCTTCATCAAAAGCTACAGTTTATAGCCATACCCAGAATCTTGATTATATATTCAGGAATCATCTGGATCCCTAAACTACCCTAGAAGATAGCCGAAGAGCTTTACTTCCAAACACTAGGATGGCATCCCGCCCGTGGCGTCTTAAAAGGGACCCGGACGCCCCGAAAGTTGCACCACCGTCTCCGTTGGAGCTCATGAAGCGGCGTGCCCTGTATGCCATGTACATAGCACAAGAGGTCGTTGATGGGCAGCCCAAGCAAAATCCTGACGAGAGCGGTGGCAACAGTGGTAGCGGCAGTGGCGGCACTAACAGCAGCAGTTGTAGCATTAGCTGCTCCTCGAAAGCCCAAGCCGCTGTAAGCAATTTACGACAGCTCGCAACCAACTGCGACTCAAGCGTTGTCGAAGCATCCCTCACAGATGCCATGAAAGCAGTGACGGCTGCATTAACGGATGCTGATCTAGGCGAGGTCTACGCTGCAAAACTAAAACGCGAGGTCTTGATTGTGTCCCATCGTGTGCTGTCAATATGCTTTCTGCACGTCAGCAAAAGTGGCTTCATGCGTCAGTAAAGAGCATGGGAAAAAATCATTATCCAGTATCGTACTCTCATGAAAATCATCTTGACCAAAGCGCCCTCAATGTTCATTCATGTAGGAGCCAGCCAAGTACGACCTCGTAGCGCAGTTGCTGCCTGGGCTCTGGGTAGGTGGCTGGGCTGCACTCAACAACGACTGCTTCGTGCTCAAGCAAAAAGGCATCACGCATGTTCTCTCAGTACATTCGCAAGACACCCAACGCAAGCTGCCAGCCTTCATCAAAGGCTCTTTACTGATCACAGTGGACGACAAGGACGACGCTGATATGCACAGGTATGGGTGCCTGGTATGTTCGCTTTTATTAGCAGTGTTATGTTAGGCCAAGGCAGATTGCACACTTTATCAAGGGCTTGTGGTTTCAGTCCCTCGTGTGCTTTGTTGTGCTGGCGCAGTCACTTCGGTGCCATTTGCGACTTCATTGGTTTGGCGCGAGCGGCTGGAGGATCCGTGTACGTGCATTGTGGTGCCGGTATTAGCCGAGCTCCGACGGTAAGCCTATACTAGTATAACAAGGCATTATTCCAAATGCTTAACTTTTCAATTGTTCTAAGTATGTACATGCGCGTTGCATTTCTTTGTGTGTCCTCGCGTAAGGTTGAAATTTTCCTGTTCGCTTTATGCTAGGCATGCTGCGCATACATCATGCAGTCCGGGAACCTCTCAAGAAAAGCAGCTTACTCGATCGTGAAAAAACACAGGTGTGAGAAATTTATGATTAACGCAATTCGATCTAAGTACCGTCAATTTTTTCACCCCGTGCTGCGCCTTCAGTGAATTCACTCATAGTTCTTGTTCTTGTTGATCTTTTGGCTCAAAAGGAAAAACGCAAGGCCTAATCCTGGCTTTATTGCTCAACTTGACCGTTGGGAAGCCGACCTCGGTCTTTCTGCTGCCATAGTGCTGCCCCCTGTGCCACCCATCACCACCACTGCGGCCACTAAGGCAACAGCTCCAATGTCCGCTGCCGATTCTGATGATCGTGGGAGCGCCATGTGCGCTGAAGCACTCGCAGTGTTGCCTTCTGAGGAAGCGGCTTCTGCTTCAAGTGCTGAGTGACCAAGCACTCAACTTCTTTGCGATCGCCTCGTGATGCTTGCGCAGGGGGCATCTATTTTTAGCGTTCTGCGTGATACATGGGCAGAATACAGCAAATTATCCAGGAAAAAAATCCGAAAGCCGCTTCAGCTGAAGGATGTGTACAATTGGTCTCTTGAGCATCAAGCCGATGCGGTTATAGATGCTCGACACTCGCGAGCAAAAACACCCGAAAAACCTGTCAGCGTTTTTTTAAATGTTAGATACGTAACTCAGACATATATTTACATCAGCCGCCACCATTCCGCCATGCGCCTTAAATCCTAGAGCTCTTATTTTCCATCTCCCAACCCAAAACTCAGCCCATTGTCCATAATATTTTCCTGACTTGGCTGTACTTCAGTACTTCAGTACACTGTACTTCACCACTTCACCGACCTTCGACCTTCACCTTCGGCCATATATCTCATTCGAATTCTAATCACTGTCTATATAAGAATATATGCTCAACAGACAACTGTGCCATTGGAATATGGGTTCACTACGTGAAAAATATATGACCATATCACCGATCCTTTATCCTTTCTCTCGATCTCATTTCTCTCTCTGTTCTCTGCACTCTGGGTTCATAGTGCCAGGCGATTAGTATAGCATGCGCATGAAGCCAAACGTCGTTATAAACTGCCAAGTCCCTTCATGCGTTATTGGGTGTTCACGAGCTCACTCCTCAATTTATACTTTTCTTGATAGTGAGATCAGTGGCCTTTCGTGGGCGAGATGGTGAGGTCCACCACGGAGTCGAGCACTGATTTCGGGGAGGCTCGGCTCAAGTCCTTCGCCTTGTCGCTCTTACTGGGCTGCTCCACGGCCTCCTTCAGGCTCTCGGCGCTCTGCTGTTGCTGCAGATTTTCTTTGTCCTCTTGAGGTGGTTGTGGTGGTTGTGGTGGTTGTTGTTGGCAGCCTTCGGCCTCGCTGAGGGCGGCTTCTTGCAAGCAAGTTGCGCGGGCGTCCGCCATGTCTGGAGGGGCCAGCGACGCCAGCAGCGCTTCGCCCGCGGCACAGTGGGGCGGCAAGCACGTGAGCGCTTCCAGGACGGCGTTGTCGTTTTCGACCATGGCAAAGAGGGCCTCGGACGACCGCAAGTTGTTGACAGCGGCTACGGTGGGCTTTGGCGCATTACTATCGGTGCTGGCCGCAGC
>Ga0307931_1001941_pt1 | contig 13478 bp, 16 predicted proteins | sample OrgLakmetageno47_FD_201816 | JGI IMG/M metagenome (GOLD analysis project Ga0307931, IMG submission 201816) | Saline water microbial communities from Organic Lake, Antarctica - #47 | ecosystem: Environmental > Aquatic > Non-marine Saline and Alkaline > Saline | place: Antarctica: Organic Lake... | reverse complement strand
CCGCTTCCAAAGCTGCCAAAGCCTCCACTGCTGCTCCCAAAGCCGCTGCCAAACGCCGGTTTGGCGCCTCCTAGAGTAGGAGCCTTCAGCCACCCTGTGCCCGAGCTAGCAACACCGCCAAAACCTACTGCCCCGCCGCCGAAGGTCCCGAATCCTACCGGCACAGCTGTGCTCGCTGCCTCGGCCTTAGAGTTTTCTCCCTTTATTCGTTAAAATACACATTATGCATAGGGTACAATCGTACACACAAGTTAGCTCAAGAAGTGTCGACAGCGAATCTCCTGCGCACTTCTCTCTATCTGAAGCTAAGGAGGTAACGAGAAGGGGTAAATAGTGCTAGAAATTTCGCACCGCATCGGGCGCGTCAAGCTTGGCTCGCTTCGCGATGTTTTCTTCCTTGGGCGACTCACTCATCCTCTCCTCGTAGCAAACACTACAGACTGACTCCTCTGTTTCGACGACGACTGGACGACTGGATCACTGCTGGCTGGCTGCTGGCTGCTGCTGGCTGGCTTCTTTGAAAATTATTTACGTTCCCACTTTGGACAGTTTCCCATTCCTCTCATCTCTCATCAATCTCCCTCATCATCATCTCATTTAAAATGTACTTCAATTTTTATGTCTTCCTTTCAGCTCTCCGAAGGCGCTAGTGCCAAAGACACAGGCCACTATCAAGCAAATGGATATAGCTATAGGAAGAGAGCTAGCGGTGATGCTGAGAATTTCAAAAGGTACAAAGTAGCTCCAATCCTGAATGCATTCCACCACTCTGTGCATTATAAAATTCAAATGGGAGTTATCTAGGTGATTTCTATCACGCGAGGAAAACTAAAGAGCCAGGCCAGGTAATGTATCTGAGTATCTCGGTGCTGCATTCCCGCCAGTGAGAGGCTTCCGCTTCAGGCTAGTCTCGAGCTCCTCGTCCCATGCTCGCTGTCTTACTGCTTCAGCTTCGGCAAATTCAGGATCAGCTGTAGGTGCATCAGGGGCATTCAAACCTTCACATCCTCCATCCACAGGGTCCCAGTGCCTTTGCCCTTTTCTTCTCGCGTCAAGCTCGATTAAGTCTGCAAGCACAGCTTCCTTTTCCCAGGCCTCACGCGACTTCATGAACACGTCCCAGAACGGGTAAGTCCTGCATTGAAGAGGCCTCGCCTCGTATGCTGTGCAGAGCCCATCCTCGCCCAACAGAGTACACGGCTCTGCCCCTCGTTCACCCTGCTTAGCTTTCAAGGTAACCCACTCACCGTTGCTTTTCTCTACATGTTTCGTCGTGAAGTCAGCCACTGAAATGTCGAGCGCCTCCGCGAGGCCTTCGACTTCCATAGCATTTGCTATGACAGAACCCTGTTGATTGGAAAGATTAGGGGGGGGGGGGGTCGCAAATATGTCAACGAACAAATTACGCATAGTAGCTAGGCTTGCTTCGAACAGGGGACACTATCCATTCTAAGCTACGTACTCACCAAGTAAAGCTTTTGAAAGAATAGGAAAGACGCTACCGCCTCTAGTATGCAATGCACAGTCATACTTGAGAATACCTCAATCGTGCAGCACCGTCCACACTCCGTGCAGCCGAATCGCAGCTCATTTCCAGCTTCTCTATACCACGGCAATTCAATCGATGCTGCTGCTTGAAGGCAGATGCACTCGTCGCAGCGTCCTCTTGTGACGGCGGTTCCCGGTAGAACTGCCCTTGAAAGCCATGCCGAAGTATTAGGCATAAACGCCAGCACGATAAGGCTCAATAGCTTTGGCATAAGTTGTGCAGCAAGTAATCAAAGTAGAAGTACGAAGTCTAATCAAGCGAAATTGGTACTTCAACTATAGTCACTCTTCTTCACCAGCTATTTAGGAGGACGGTGGGCAACAGATTGCGGCTATTGATGTTTGAAAAGAGCTTTACGGCTATTTTTTTCCCGGGCTCCTGTTAACTTCAAGGAGCAATCCTAAATTAAACCTTGCTTAGTTGTTTGCTTGAACTTCTTGGGCTCCTTGCTCTTTCTAGTTCGCTGTAATGTTCTGATGATGACTGATGATGAGCAGATGAGCCAACAAAACAAATAAAAAACTCGAGACAAATTTTCTGCCTATTTTAGGGGTGCTTAATGCATACACTTGTTGAATTCCTTCTTGTGCTAGCCTTCTAATTCCGGTCCTTCGGGCGGGGCCTGTGTCATAAACTGGAGACAACTGAGACCTGAGACAACCGTTGTTGTTGTTGTTCAGATTTTTACGCTTGAAATTTTTTATCCGTAACTTTTTCACATGATGAGCGCTAGCGCGCTAGCGCCGTATAGCCTAACAACTACAGTACGCTGAACCATTTCAATGAGGTCACTTCGCGTCGATCGTGTCCTTTAGTACGGGGTCAAGGCGCTAGTGCTCTGACCTTTCCTAAAATCAGCACTTCGCAGCCCTGCCGGCGTCTCCCACGCTCCAGAAAGCAACCATGAATCCCGACCTCGAAGGCGGGCACGCTTTATGGGACGACGGCTCATCGATACGGTCGCTAGAATCTGTGAGCACGCTGGCAGGTTTTGACGATGGCATCGACGAAGTCTTTAATCATATCGATCGCACGGGTGATGGCGAAGTCTCTCGCATTGGTAAGCTGGGATATTCCTAGCTATGATAGTTGAGGAATGTGAGAGAGGACATCCAGAGAATTCGTGGCGACGTAGAGGATGTAAACATAGAAAGCTATAGAAATGAATCGGCTAATTCGGCTGACACATATTTTCCATTGCGGTCCCTTCTCACCAGAGCTCCTGAAGGAGCTTACGACAACGGAAATCGGGGAACGGATCGGAGAATTTTTCGGCTTGGATGGCCCTGTTGTGGGCCCTTTTGCAAAGCAAACCTTTGACCTCGTCTTCCATTACATTGATTTTGACGACTCTGGCACCATTGATGCTGGTGAACTGAGGTGAGGAAGTGTGTTCGAGCTGAGCCGGCATTTTTATGAGGAGATTGTAAAGAGACAAGTCAACTTAATTTTTACTTGATCTAAAGGTATTTATCAAGTCGTGGTCTGAGGAAGATTGTGACACGAGTTACCATGGCCATGTTCCAAAAGAAATCAAATTATACTTTCACACTCGATATCTAGATACAAGCGCAATGAGTAAACCGTACTTCTGTGTTTGCTTGATTCAATTTCCTCGTCTATCATACCTTCCAGGTCTTTTGTGGCGGCCATGGATCATCTCACGGACCTTTGGACAGAGCACCACGAAGCTGCCACTCTTAAGCAAGAAGAGGAGGAGATGAAGGAGGGTAGCGTGGCACTTCCAGTGTGGAAAGACCCTAAGCTGGCTCCTGTCTTGGATGAAATGGTCGGTGTGGGAGACCCCGCCCTGTTGTCGCACGTTACGGTGAATATTGGAAAAACAATGACGTTGGCATGGCTACCTTTTGCTGTATCACCTCTCATACTTTATTATAACTTTGTCTTTCCAATTGGATAGCATTTTCCTTAAACGTCTTTTCATCGCTACCACTGTCCGAATCATATTGTCACAGGTGATTTTATCGTTTCGCGCATTTCCTGAGCTCCGAGCTGCGGTAGATGCTAGAGAGGCAGCAGGCGTGAAGAGCTTAACCGCGGCCAACCGCCGTCTCAAGAACATTAGCCCGGAAGCACGAGTAGAGGTATTCATGTCTTCTTCGCCCGTTCCCTTTGTATGGCTTTCCTGCGTAGGTAAAGTGTGCAGATTAAAAGCGTAATTCTATTCACATGTGAACTTCTCTCACGCTTAATAATCCTTTTCTTGTAGGCCGCCAAAGCGAAAGCAGCACGACGAGCAGCCGCGCTTGAAGCCTCGGAAAAGAAACAGCAATCATCGGCTAACGAGCCCTCAGAGGAAGAAAAGCTTGACAACTTCCTTCAAAACAGCACACTGAGCGCGGAGGAAATGGAACAGCAGCGCAAGCATGCGTACTGGAGCGAGAAGGTACTGCTACCTATGTGGCATCTAGTGGGGGGGGGGGGGTGTCTTGGTACAGTGGGGGCGTCACGCTGAAGGGTGTGCTTGATTGTATGCCTAGGTCTGTTTGTGTCATTCCATCTATTCCCTCCTCAGACCCTCTTATCCCCTACCTGCATGATATCATCTCCTCAGGCCGCGGTCTTGATGAAGAAAGCAGACAAGATGAGTTTGAGCAACACCGCCACTCGCGAGGGCTTGGCCAAACATGTAGCTACCAGTCAAAATGCCAACGGTCTCTTGTTCCTAGCCTGGCTCAATGCTCCTCGGTAATTTTGATCTTTGAACTAAGATGGCGTGAGTGCTTTGATGCTATCCTTATCTCATGTTAGTCACACCTGGATTTGCATGTACACGATCTGGCCCGGTTCTGAAGACTATCTTGTCAATGTATGCTTTTAAAGCCGTGTATATCTTTTTTTTGTTTCTGAATGATCTTGAACTATAATATGCCCCTGCATGTGTATAGACCTGCGGAGGAGAAAAGCGACCCATCATCTCCTAGCACTGGTAAAGCACCACCACGACCACTGGTAAAAGGAGAAGGCCCAAGAGAAGGCTTAGACCGCTTCTCTTCCTACGACTATCAGGGCAAAGGCAAACTCACCAAGAAAGAACTCCGGCGTGCGGTAAACAAAAGAATAATCCACCACCACCATTATCTTCGCTCGTCTCTGTTGTGATAGCATTGATTTTTCTGCCGTGACTTCTCCTGAATGAGCACATGTACCCGCGATGCGCCTTCAGGTCAACGATTGGGCGAACGGTAGCATGGTGAGTGGAGCCGCGGATAAAACCAAGGGCAAGCGTCTTGCCTCGAGCTTAAGCACCTCCTGGAATGCCCTCGCCGATGCTCTCCTCGAGGGAGCGGATGAGCCCATGAAAAACTCCATGTTAAGCCGGGCGGAAATCATCAATTTCGGCACTACCCAGGCAGACGACACCGAGAAGAAGTTCGTCGATTGGCTCTGCAAGCGACGCGGCGCCTCGCGAGATGCCTCACGCGCTAACAGCCCGAACAGTAGCCCTCAGAACAGCCCTTTGATGAATAGAAGCCCACAGCCTGAGAGCCCACAGAGCGGCCGTAGCAGTCTCGGCGCTGACCGTTTCTCCAATTACGAAAGCGAAGAAGGGGAAATCCCGATCGAAGGTTTGCAGCAGGCCTTAATGGATTGGTCCTATGAGGAGCAAGCGAGAGTGGAGGCGCGTGTGGCAGCGATGGAGGAGGCCAAGGCCAGGAAGAGGGCGCTGGCAGAGGAAGGGAAAGATATGCTGGCGCACGCAGACGAGCGAGCAGTGGAAATCATGAACCGATGCGCCGGAGACAACTTTGAAATTACGGTATGCTTTATAGGAAAAAGATAGAAACTGAGGTAGGTTTGGTTTATTTATCCACGCGTCTTTTGATCACATTTCTTGTTGTACATCTACACACGCGCAAAAACACGTTATGAAGGTGGATATGGCTTTTCTTGTTACATACGTATCTACATCTCGTATCACAATCACCATCAGATGTCCAAGTTGAAGTTGGAGCTAGAAGGAGTTCCCAAATTGCGCGCTTTTTCGCAGTGGATGTGCCGCGACAAGGGGGCGAAGTTCAAGCTGTATGACGTGAACAAAGGAGGCTCCATTGATCTCGAGGAGCTTGAACTGGCGCTTGAAGAGTACTTTAATTCGGTAAGAATAAGGCCATGCATATATACGACCATGTAAAATCTTGTCATGCGCCCACTCAGATATTACTAATATTCATGCTTCTTCAATTCACGCTATCTTTCTCATTTCCTGTGCTACCTCCAAAGGTGGCCACTGAGTTTGACGAGTTCAAGGGCCATCATTTGGGTTTGTTCAAGACGCGACGAGCAGTGGCGAAAGCAGCGAGCGCCAATTCCCCTCCAAGCCCGGTCCTCAAACCCATGCACAATACCACTGGTAGCAGCACCACTACCTTCAAGGTGTTGTTGGAGTGGGTGCCTGCCTGGCGTGACATGCCCCTGGTGTTGCAGTCCAAACGATTTCCCCCTGTAGGGGAGGCTGAGGCCAAACAAGCAAAAGAAGATCAAGGAGACGAAGATGGCGCTTTGATGTTGACGGATTGGGTGACTATTTACGATGGCGCTGCCCCCAAGGCCGAGGTTTGGAGACATACTAGGATAAAAATGTAGCTGTAGGAGTGTAGTGCTTATGCTCTTTCTGTTGCGCACTTCTTCTCATTCTTTTACTTTCCCGTACTCCGTACATGCATGCATGGATGACTCGTTGGAAACGTGATTTAAACTGAGATTGCGCTTTCAATTTTGTTTGCTCCGTTTTCTTCTTACTTCTTCTTCTCCTTCTTCGGTATCCATGCCGCTACACAGGTCACTCTGTCTGCGCCCACCGCTCTCTACATGTTCCGCACTTTAGCCGCTGGCGCAGATCCACAGAGCTTTGGCCCTCCCTCTTCAAGCGGCCACCATCCTCAAGCACATCGAGGCTCAAACATCGTTAGCAGTGGCATGGAGCACAGCAGCTCAATCGGTGAATCTGCGGCATGGCGAGGCACTCGAATCTCGTCGCTAGATTCAGTGGGATCCCTCGGAGACTCTTCGATTGGTTCATTGGATGATTTGACCTTCGACGCTTCGCAAGAGGTATGTGTGCGTGAAAGAGGCTGCTTCAATGAAAATCAAAAGTATCTTTTCCAGTGCGCATTCTTTTTACCAACTCTTGTTCCTCACATTTCCTCCTTACCTCATTCCTTCCTCACTTCTCCCACCTACTCACACCTTAGGTTTATTACATGGCTCAGCCATCTCCGCCTTCCCTAGTGGGCCTCGGGCGCAATGTGCTCGCCTCCTGGGAACACCCCATCTTGCCGCCTGCTGACGCATCTCTGTACTTTCCTCCGCGGCCGTTCTGGCGAATTCACGCCAAACAAATTGCGTCAACGGATTCTTCGCCTTCAACTCCTTCTATGAGTGTTTCCCCATCCAGAGCAAACAAAGTGAACAAAAGCAAACAGGCTTCGAGTCCTTCTCACAAAGGATATAGTTCCTCACCAGCATTAACCGCTGCAGATGCCACCACTATAATCACCACAGTGGTAGGGCAAGGGCCCTCGTGGGCTCTGGTAGGAGGTCTGGCTGAGAACGCGTCCTACGAGATCACCCTTACATGTGAACTGCCCGTGGGACTGTCGTGCCATTCCTTACCAGTGAGTCACTCGACCGTAGTGCCGTCGCCTGCGGTGGTCGAGGATGAAGTGAAGAAAGGGGCTGAAGATAATAACCTCCAAGCAATAAAGGCACAAGAAGATAGTGGTGCTTCATCGAAAGATGAGGTCAGTATCAAATTGCGAAATCGATTTTAACCGTCCTTCTGCTCTTTCACGCAGCTTTTTTTGTCATCTCTTCATCTATTTTTTCTACCTACTTCAATCGCAGGTGCACCTTGCCTTGGCCTCTGCCGTTGACCCAACCCAAGCACTGGCCTCTGCGGGCGTTACCTGTGCTTATCGCTTAGAAGCCTCCCATCAATCGGCTGCCAGTGCATCTACACAAGGAAGCGAAGGTAACGATACGACCTCACGATGGGTGTCTTTCCACCGAGGAGCTGCCACCCGTGTAGCGATAAGGGACATTCCGATCGACCAGGTAACAGGCCACCTGCGCCTTCATCTACTGTAAAAAGAGAAGTATGCCTACTTGTGGAAGTCGTTGATTTTTATTCTTTCATTATTATTCGACTTCCTCTTTTGCGAACGACTACATGACTACCTGTGCATTTTCTATTCTAGGTATGCTGGGTACGGAGCCGGGCTGCGATTGATCTTCGGTCCTGCGCGCGCTACGGCAACGGAGAGGTGGATACAATATACTTCAATGCAATAGTCTCACACAGCCGTGCTCAAATGTTTCTTCTTTGCGCAGTCCTTTAAAGCTCCTGTTCCTTTTTCCAGAATAGTCTCAAGTGATACGTCCTTTTCGATCTATTCCTCGCATGTCTGCTCAACCTGATAATTCCATTTTGGCTCACATTTTTGGCGTCATATGATATTAGGTCCGCCTGGTGCTCCCCGAAGATCCACCCAATCCTTTGCCTTCTCTAGGGCTCGCGCCTAGCCCGGCCTTCGGGAGCGAGTTCGATGACGCGCCTTGTCATACAGGACCTGCTCTTAAGTCCCTGAGCAACCTGAGAAGAATCGCTATTTCCATGGTATGGTGTTGTGTTTATTACGTTATGCCTTGTCTGCGCTTGTGTGCATGCATCTTCCACTAATGGATGTTGTTTTCAATGTATTGTATTAGGAGCGCGCCCGGCGGCACGGCACGACCGATGGCAAAAACTGGCCGGGCACCACCAATTCCCGATCCAAGGTACTATTTTTGGTGGGAGTGGAAGAAATAAGCCGAGGATTATTTTGAAAAACAAGTTCAGCGTAATTAAACTTTTCCCTTGACTGGATATTTCGTCGAGTTTTCGAGCGCTGATACACTGCTAATACTTGTTTTCTTTCACTCACAAGTCCCTACTCACTCTTTTTCTTCTTTTTTCCTGTCAAATCATAAATGTCCAAGGCCTACACCAACTTGATCCTTGGATACGTGGATGGAGGAGAGGCGTACATGTTTAACAACAAAGATGGCCAACGCCCTTCATCTCCGTCAAGTCCATGGAACATGAACCCGATTGAGCCTACCATGAAAAGCATTGAGGTATGTGTGTTGTCTAGAAATATGATGCAGCCTTCATAAAGATGAATGCTGACAAGGCTTGGTATTGAATCTCAATTGACATTCCTTCTTCTCCATTTTGTTCATTTTTATCCAATGATTCAAGGTGACTTCTCCCTCGGGTATCTATTGGGATGCTTCCTCGGGTGTCGCCGTGTGCTTGCCTCCTTCTCCACCTACTTATATGGGCAACGCTTTTGACGGTCGCAGTAATGCACCTGCATCTCATTCTTCGAAGCAAATAGGCAAGTTACCCTTTTCTATTGGCAGCAATAATGGAGGGAGCCTCGTAGTGTCATGGCTAAGGTGCCAGTCTCAAGGTGTTCCGTGTGCGTATGCGTGTGAGGTGTTCGATTGCGAAGCTCGCTCCTGGTATCGAGTATACTCCGGTCCCAACAATCGTGTGGATTTGTGTTCACTCTGGGAAGCTTCACAGCAACAACCGCAACAGGAATCGATCGTAAAACCTACGCTACTTACAGGAGGAGAAGCTTCAATGCCTCTCTCGATTCGTCCGTTGCCTGGCACATGCCTCCTCGTTCGCACTGCGCGTCGTTTTCTGTCTACGTCTGAATTAGCCACCTCTTCTTCTGCCTCTTTCCCCGGAGACATTCTACCTGGTAGCCCCCCTTTGGAGTGGATTCCCTCGCCACCGGTTGTCGTGTTCCTCTCACCGCAAGCCCCACAAGCGAAATGGACCAACAACACCTCTCACAGTGCTGTCACGCTTTCATGGGGTGCAGCTTTAGACACTAGCCGCTTACCTTCTTCTACGCCAACTTCCGTGCATGTCTCGTCCCTCGTGCTGGAGTGTGCTTCTGCAGCAGTGTTGCAGGATGATTCAGGTTCGACGAATAAGAGTGGCAGCAGTGCCTTGGCTACGATGACGAGCGCTTATGAAGAAGTGGTTCGAGCTCCTGGCGCTCATTCTTGCCACTCAGGTCCTCTGCTCCCCAGCACACGCTATGCTTATCGGCTCACAGCTCAATGTGGCAATCGTGGTCTTGCCTCGTCGGCTCCCTTCTTTGTGGAGACAGCTCCAACGGCTCCTTCTGCACCTTCTCTCAGTGCTCGGTCGGTTGGATTTAAATCAGCGACGAGTCGTGTGGCACAAGTACTGCAACTCACTTGGAACCTTCCGCCAAACAACGGTCTAAAAGTGGACAGGTTCTTGGTTCATTCTCGCAAGCTTCTCCCAAAGAAGAGTGAGGCAGCAACGGCGACCAAGCATAAAAAGAAGGGAAATACTGGCAAGAGAGAGCTGAAGAGCCCCCTTGCGTCGTCACTCCTTACACCACTCCACTCGTCTAGTGCGGAAGTAAAAGAAATGCCTGTTTCAACAGAAGCTGAGAGCTTTGAAGAAGGAAATGAGGGCAGGAAAATCAATGAGGAAAATAATACCGGTAGCAACAGCGGTGGTAACGAGGATTGTGCAGTGTGGAGCGAATGGTTTACGGTTTACTTGGGCCCAAACCGAGTGGCACTGGATGAAGAAACCTTGGGGTTTACGGGAGAACTCCACAAACAGTACGTTGAGTCGTACACGTGTTTACAAAAAAAAATACCACCTCATAATACTTCGTCTTGAGATACATCCTTGTCGTAATTCAATATCTTAATTCATTGCTTTCTTTTTGCGCGTGCCACGTACTAGGTTTAGGGTGCGTGCAGGGAGTAAATTAGGATGGGGCCCGTGGTCATCTACGCTCCTGGTGCAAGGTCAAATTGACAACCATGATGATAGCAACAAGGGCGGCAGTAACAACATGGTCGTTGTCATTGAGGAAGGTGCAGTAGCATCTACTATCCAGGCAGCAATGTCGAGTGGATGGTCGACCACTCCAGTGCAAGTGCCGTGCCCAAATGATGCGACGAGAAACATGGTGTTCCGCTGCAGCTTAAACCCGAGCAATAGCGATGCACCCTCATCAACGACATCTGTTTCGGTTATGCTCGAGGCCGCAGACTCTGCTGCAGTGTCGAATACTGCGGCTGATCCTGACTATGTTAGTAACCCTAATTGGCAGGTGCCTGTATCTCATGAAGACTTGGTTGATTCACTGAACACAATTGGTCGCACTCCTGCAGACCTCTATGAATATTTACTCCCAGACGGTGACAGTGCCACTGATAATAGCACTAAGACAGCAGCCATCTCAAACATGCTATCAACTGTAGCAGAAGTACTCAGGCCTCGTGTGTACTTCAACGAATCAAAACTCGACATCAAACCGCCACAAAAAGAGGAGAACACAAGCACCACCAGCACGAGCTCAAATACTGCCACTGCTTTGAATGCCAAAAGTGACGCTTTTGTAAATCCTAAGAATGTTCAAATTGACCACGGATCAACGCAACTTGCACCAGTTGATCAGAAAGCTCCTGGCCCAACAACTGCTGTTTCGTCTCCTCCTTCATCTACTTCAAGCCGGGGCGCCACCGTTGTGTTTTGGCCTCGCGATCCCTTGATGGGAAATCCGAGTACTGTACCAAACACTGGCCACGCATCTCCATTGACTCGAGGAAACTTACCGCAGAGTCGTCAATTGATGGCTAATCACAATGGTGATGGCTTTGCACCTACTGTTGCTATGAGCCCCAACAGCCACAATGACATCGACATCGGGTTGGACCCTGATCTCGTTGAGCGAGTCATGGCCGCTGTGTCAGCGCAACTGCCGTTTCCCCTCGCGCCTGCTCTCTTGAAGGGTGCTGTAGTAGCAGCCCTCACTCGCCTTGCTAATGGACCTCAAGAACAAGAAGAAGGGAATGGCAACAATAATGGCAACACCGCTGTAGACAGCAACAGTTTAGAAGGATTGGTCGAAGCAGCTGCTGTCGCCGAGATCGAGTCAGCGCGCAGTCGCAGCATTGGTGGCAGCGGTGACGATGTGGGTGGGTTCCCACCGGTAGAGCGTCTCGTGCCCAGTGCCTCTCCTTACTTACATGTGGATTCGATTCGGAGTTGGCCTCAGCAGCCGCCCTCTCGCCAAAATCACCCTACGTCTGCTCTCCCTCCTGCACCCACGGCGGCGCCTCCTTCCTCAGGAGATAGCTCCAGCTCTTTGCAAGGATTTGCATGGGGGCCTCGCATTAAACCACCTGCGAAGAGCAAAAGCAAACTCAGGCCACCTCCTCCTGCTCGAAGCCCCAAAATGAACCACGCAGAGGTGCACCGTCTTCAGCGGCAACAGCTCCTGTTGGAGCCTTTGGCGCTTCATGCTGGCAATACACCTGGTGGTGACGACGCTTTGAATCAGAATGCTCTGCCTTCAAAGGACGGTCCGAAGAATGTTACTGCGGATGCTAAAAAAGCACCAGATGTATTGGCTTTGGAAAATGGCCAGGCGCCATTTGAAGAGGAGATACAGAGCTCACCTCAAGCATGGTAACAAGCTGACTGCGCTGGTCTCTCCATGATGATTTAGACCAAGGGGCGATTACTACGTTCCAGTTGTTCTCTTTTTGTTTTGTGGTATCAAAACTAGAACCCTTAACCCAGGAACGCGGTGTGATAAATGCGGCCTCTCGAGCTCCCGAGGCCTGTCTCATATATGATATAAGAGAATGCACTTTACTTTAAGAGAGCGGGCGATACGTTCTTTCCGGACAATCGACACTTTACTTTATATCCATACTTTATACTTTAGAGTCTATACAGCCAACAAGCCCGAGCCCGGTTTCGAATTTAAAGCCCGGAGCCAGGGGGCGGGGTGGAAATTATAGCCAGCTCAAAACAAGGGGGCATATCGAAGGTATTCTTCTATTTCTATGTTTTGGGAAAGCAGAGGGAAATTTTGTCGTGCTTGTTGTCTCAAGTCCAAGTCGCAATTCAAGGCACTATAAGGCCACCACATTCCTAAAAGCGAGCTTGAACGTCCTTCGTGCTTGTACCTTACCAATTAGACTTTTCTGTGGTTCTCTATTGTCCGCCTTCTATGAGAATAAAGCTGTGTGTATTCTGAGTTCCAACACTACAGATCTGTAGTCCTCATCACGGAGAAGGAGAAGGCAGGAGCTCAAAGAAAGTACGTATTTTTTAGATACCACACTAGAGCTGGTTGATGAGGGATGAGGGAGAGAGAGAGCTGTGGAGAGGGAGTGTATCATTGCAATGACGACGACGTTATACCAAACGCCTTACGGGCTGGGCGAATTAGTCGCTCGGACTAACACAAGCTTGCAAATCAAACTTCTATGGGGCGCTACGATTTTTGCTCCCACGGGCAGTGGTAAGACTCTATTTGGATGAGTTGAACTTAAGCTTCCAGCAATTGCTTAAGCCACGAGATCGTTCATTATGCGGACGCGCCCGACATGCTAGAGAATCTAATCCTCCCACTCTTTCCTGTTGATGTCATCTATCTTCAGCGACTCAAACGTCTAGCTTTTCTTTGGTAGCTCCAAGGGGCGCTAGTCACCCTGCCTCCCAAGGCCACCCGCAATTCAGCACCTCAGTCCCGCACGCTCTCACGGTTTGTGTGCCACCTTCGCTATTCAAATGTATAACTAGGTTCTGTGTCAAATTGAATGTTTTCTCCCTCGAACATTTTCATGTTTTGCCTCTCTTTTGTCTACAGGGCGGCCACGTGTTCTCGTTGCCTCCTGCTTTTGGCTCCCATGCGGCGACTGTGAGTGGGCGAGCTTTACATGAGGAGTGCGCAGTGCGACCAGAGCTAACCGAGGAGCTGGTCTCAGGGCGCGTCATTCCTGCTGCTTGGCATCCGTGGCTGGCAGATCCTTTGAGGTGATTAAGGACTTTGAGCGATTG
>Ga0307931_1001936_pt1 | contig 13490 bp, 9 predicted proteins | sample OrgLakmetageno47_FD_201816 | JGI IMG/M metagenome (GOLD analysis project Ga0307931, IMG submission 201816) | Saline water microbial communities from Organic Lake, Antarctica - #47 | ecosystem: Environmental > Aquatic > Non-marine Saline and Alkaline > Saline | place: Antarctica: Organic Lake... | reverse complement strand
AAGATCTTCAACCACCTGATCAATAGCCCCAAGGGAATCTAAATAGACGTAATTTACCCTAGTGTCTCCCCCGACAAATTGGACCGAACCGCTCTTATCGTAGAAATCGTCTAGCACCAATTGTCTCGGTTTAGATGTCTCAACCATTCCGTGATCCGCTGTGATTATCACCCCGGTGTCGTTCGGCAATTGCTCACAGAAAGAACGCAGAAGGGCGTCCAGCTCCTCCAGCATGGCGGCCCAGCCGGAAGATGACCAGCCATTTTGGTGGCCGTACTTGTCGAGCTCCGGGATGTAAAGGTAAGTCAGTGAATCCTGTTTTGAGTGCGCAATCGCCCTAGCGGCCTCGAATTTTTCAGACCAAGAGTCTGCAGCTATGAAGTTAGCCCCACGCATCGTGGCTTCGGTGTATCCAGTGTCACGGTATTCGCCGGCAGCAACCACATTGCACATCACGCCTAACAAAAGAGCCTGCTCCGACACTGTTGCTTGGGGTTGCCAGACTCTTGGATCAGTTCGCTCGTTCCAGCCAACTAGAAGATTTATCTGCTCATCATATTTGCGGTCCCAGACGCGATGACCGACCAGGCCGTGCTGGCCCGGCGTAGCCCCGGTCGCAAAAGTCGCGATGTTCGCACTTGTCGTCGCCGGAAACCCACATAAAGAAATGTTTGGCTTAGACATGTGGCTGTTTAGCCAGGGTGCATGACCGCTTCGCTGGATGATTTGCTCAGCGCCAAGACCGTCTATGAGAATCACGATGATTTTTTTCTTGCGGCTGAGCCCTAGCGGGTTATTTTCTCCCTGCAGAGACTGAAGCCCGGATGTGAACACGTTGCGAATGTTCCCTAAAGCGTTAGGTACAACAGGTAAAGTCAAAGGCACCCCACAAGTTTCGCACAGCTAGGACTCATGACCGATACATCTGAACGAATTGTAGACATTGATGTCTCTGCGGAAATGCAAGAGAGCTTCCTGGAATACTCATACTCTGTCATTTACTCAAGAGCGCTTCCAGACGCCCGAGACGGACTAAAGCCGGTGCAACGTCGGATCATCTATCAAATGGGTGAGATGGGCTTGAAGTCCGACCGTGGTCACGTGAAATCCGCCAGAGTTACCGGTGAGGTAATGGGTAAATTACACCCACATGGCGACCAGGCAATCTACGACGCCTTGGTCAGAATGTCCCAAAACTTTTCGCTTCGCCTGCCGCTAATTGACGGTCATGGCAACTTTGGAAGCCTCGACGATGGTCCAGCAGCGGCCAGATATACCGAAGCTCGACTAGCCAAGGCAGCGGAGGTTTTGAATCAAAGCCTCGAGGAAGACGTGGTTGATTTCACTCCAAACTACGACGCCCAGCTGACCGAGCCCTCAGTGCTACCGGCCGCATTCCCCAATCTTTTAGTCAATGGTGCAAGCGGCATAGCGGTCGGCATGGCCACAAATATGCCGCCTCACAATCTTCGAGAGGTAGTCGCGGCTCTTCACTTGCTAATCGAAAATCCAGAAGCAACCCTTGACCAAATTATGGAAGTCCTACCCGGCCCAGACCTCCCAGCTGGCGCAGTTGCACTGGTCGGTGAGGGCCTAAAAGAGGCATACCTCACTGGCAGAGGAACTTTCCGGACCAGAGCAAAGATTTCGGTCGAAATGGTTGGACCGAGACGAACTGGCCTTGTGATAACGGAGCTTCCCTACCTGGTTGGACCAGAACGAGTGATTGAGAAAATCCGTGACGCGGTTACATCAAAGCGGCTTGAGGGCATCCACAACGTCGTTGACCTGACCGACCGGGACAATGGACTGCGATTGATTATCGAACTCAAAACTGGCTTCGATCCGGCATCAGTCATTGATGCGCTTTATCGTCTCACGCCCATTGAAGAGAGCTTTGGCATAAACAACGTGGCTCTAGTAGAAGGCCGCCCGCAACAAATGCCGTTGAAGGCCCTCCTGGAGGTTTATCTCCAGCACAGAATTACAGTGACCACAAGACGAAGCAAAAACCGGCTAGACCGAAGACTTGCAAGGCTCCATCTGCTAGATGGTCTAGCTATCGCGGTACTAAACATCGATGAAATCATCGAAGTGATAAGGACCTCTGACACCGCCGATGCGGCCCGTGAGCGACTTCGAAAAGTGTTTGATCTGTCAGAGTTGCAATCCGACTACATCCTGGAGCTCAGGCTCCGAAGGCTCACTAGGTTCAGTCTGATTGAACTTGAAACCGAAGCGGACACACTAAGAAAAGAAATAGCAAACCTGCAGCAACTGCTTAGTGATGATCAATTAGTCAAGCGCCTAGTGTCAAAAGAACTCGGCGAAGTTGCAGAGGAATTCGGAACCCCCAGACGAACCAGGCTGATTGGCTCAGAAGGCACACCAATTTCACGTAAGCCGGTGCAAGTTTCTCAACTCGAAGACTCCCCCGCGTTAGTCACACTCGACGGCCTCGGAAATCTATACCGAGCGGCGCCTGATACGCGGTCTGATTCCGCAGGGTTTATACAAACCTCACTGCGAAGTGACGTTGGGCTAGTGACCACTAGGGGTCGAATCATACGAGTGCATGTATCCGACCTACCTTCGGTATCTGCCGGAGTATCCACAAATGTTTCTAGCGCCGATGCGTTTCTTGGCCTGTCTGGTGAATCCGTAGTTGGAATTGTGGAGTGGGACAAAGAAGCCACCTACGCACTCGGCACCTCTAGAGGAATAGTCAAGCGACTAAGTGGACCGTTTCCAGATAAAGAAGAGGTTGCGATAATCGCCCTCAAGGACGACGATAAAGTCGTTGCGCTTACACTTGACAGTGAAGGCGCTGAACTTTGTTTCGTAACAAGCAACGCAAACATTTTGATCTTCCCCGCCAAATTGGTCAGACCACAAGGTCTAAGCGCAGGCGGAATGCTCGGGATAGCCACCGCGGATGCAAGGGTTGTTGCCTTCGCAGCGGTCTCCAAGGATTCGCACCTGGTATCAGCAGCAAACTCATCGCTGGCCCTTGGATCCACTGACCCGGGTTTATTGAAGGTAACCCCGGTTGCAAACTACCCGAGGAAAGGCCGCGGGACGAACGGCGTTCGTTGTCACCGCTTCCTGAAAAACCAAGACCAACTTTATTTTGCGGGACTGTGCGAAAGCATTCCTAAGCTGCTGAACCTAGATGGCTCGGCAATGCCAGAAGTGGAGATTGATGAGCGCCGAGATGGAAGCGGAAATCCCGCCAGTGACTATCTGGGTGCGGCCTACTAGGCGTCGATTTTCTCTCGGTCAAAGTCGTCTGCCGAATCGACTATAAAGTCCCGTCTGGGAGCAACCTCATTGCCCATTAGAAGTTCGAAAGTCCGCTCACCGGCCTCTGCATCAACGGCAGTGATTCTCCGCAACATCCGATTCGATGGCTGCATTGTGGTCTCGGCCAACTGATCAGCGTCCATCTCACCTAGGCCCTTGTAGCGCTGAATTGGCTGTTTATATGACTTTCCGGCTTTCTCTAGACTCTTTAGCAGGTCAACCAGTTCTTGTTGCGAGTAGGTATAGACGACTTCTTTATTTCTCCCAGAAGTTTCTACTCTGTGGAGCGGAGGGACGGCTGCGTAGACACGTCCAGCTTCGACCAGCGGTCTCATGTAGCGGAAAAACAAAGTAAGTAACAAAGTTCGAATATGTGCACCATCGACGTCAGCATCGCTCATGAGAATGATCTTCTCGTATCTGACCTGTTCTAGGTCGAAGGTTCGGCCCGAGCCGGCCCCTAGCACCTGAATAATGGCGGCGCACTCGGCATTCGACAGCATGTCGGATAACGACGCCTTCTGAACGTTGAGAATTTTTCCTCTGATTGGAAGTAATGCCTGAAAAGCCGAGTCTCTGGCCAGTTTCGCCGTGCCAAGAGCGCTGTCGCCCTCTACGATGAACAGCTCCGAACCGACGGTCGCATTTCCACGACAATCTACGAGCTTGCTTGGAAGCGACGAAGACTCAAGAGCGTTCTTTCGGCGCTGGGTGTCCTTCAAGCTCCTCGCGCTAATTCTGGTTTTACCCTCGCTGACCACCTTGTCCAGGAGCGCGTCGACCTCGGCCTTGGTGCCGCGAATTTTTCCAGCAAGCAATTCATCTGCCCACTTAGCAACCGAATTGGCGACGATCGCCTTGATCGCAGGGGTACCGAGAGTTTCTTTGGTCTGGCCCTCAAATTGCGGCTCCGGAAAACTCACTGAGACAACAGCCGTCAGACCGGCCATGATGTCATCACGCTCAATCTTTAAAGATGTCGCTTTGAGTCTTCGAGCGTTTACCTCCACGGCAGACCTAAAGGATTTCAGCAGAGCTTGCTCGAAGCCAGTTAGATGCGTACCTCCCTTTGGCGTCGCGATAATGTTCACGAATGATTTCACCTTGGCATCGAATCCGGATCCCCAGCGAAGAGCAATATCAACCACACATTGACGCTCAACCTCTTGGCTCTTCATCGCCCCGGAGGATTCGTCCAATACCGGAACAGTCTCCAGGAAGTTAGTTGTCTCCTGAATTCGACGCGTAGCTAATACCGCGCCGTCATCGGCTAAATACTCAACGTATTCGGTTATGCCACCCTCAAAAATGAACTTTTGGCTCTCACCCGAGAGCTCGTCGTGGACACGGAGCAACAGCCCCGGCACGAGGAAAGCTGTCTGTCTGAGTCTTTCCTCTAAGTCCTTCATTTGAAACTCGGCAGCCGGCTCAAAGATTCGCTGGTCCGGCCAGTAGCGGACCCTGGTGCCAGTCTTAGATTTAGCTACTTTCCCTACCTCTTGTAGCTCACTTTTATTTACAAACGGCTTGAAGGCGGCATCCGGACCTTCTCCAGAAAACACCCCTGGCTCCCCACGATGGAACGACATCGCCCAAGTTCTCCCACCTCGATCCACTTCAACATCGAGTCGAGAACTCAAAGCATTCACCACTGAGGCCCCAACACCGTGGAGACCTCCGGAAGCACCGTAGGAACCGCCGCCAAACTTACCTCCGGCGTGTAGCTTTGTGAATACCACTTCTACTCCAGTGAGACCAGTCCTTGATTCAATGTCTACCGGTACTCCTCGACCATTGTCCTCGACGCTTATAGAGCCATCATTGTGAATCTCAACTTTGATCGACTTGCCGTGTCCGGCTAGTGCCTCATCGACGGAGTTATCAATGATTTCCCAGAGACAGTGCATGAGTCCTCTGCCATCGGTCGAGCCGATGTACATGCCTGGTCTTTTTCTAACTGCCTCCAGTCCTTCAAGGACCGAAAGGTGTCTTGCTGAATAATCATCCACCTCCAAACAATAACCCCGGTTCACCTCAGACGCGACACGCCACTTCGCCGTAAGAGAAACTAAGACGAAATGTCACCTAGATACTAAGGAAGCGTGCTTTAATAATGTCAATGGAAAACATGACGGAAACAACAAAGCTATTGGTAAGCGATCGCTGCGACGTGTGCGGAGCTCAGGCATACATGAGAGTTCAGTTGGCAGGTGGAGAGCTGCTTTTCTGCGCCCACCACGGAAACGCGAATAAGGCCAAGCTCGAGCCGATCACACTTGAATGGCACGACCAGAGCGCGGACCTGAAGAAGGCTTAGTCAGTCAGGATCAGCACTTCCACAGCAAGTAACCAAAAGCTTCGCCTCCAGCTAAATATGAAGCCTTTTTACCTGGTCAACGCAAGACTTCATCTCTTCAGGCCAGACAGCAGCTTGTCCGCCACAAGCAATCAAGATTTGATCTAGTACAACTGGGTTCTTCGCAAGAATTGGACCAAAAAAAGTCGTTGCGATGAAGTCGCCCTTTCGATCAAAATCAAAATCCATCACTCTGCTGTTTCGATATCCGAAAACTTGTCCAGCTTCGTTTGTCTCCGTTGTTCGAAATTCGCTCACCGACTCACCAAGTTTTGGTGTTTCGAGCCATGAAACCCTCGACGCGTAAAATTCATAACTGGAGCCGATGAGCAGAGTCGGTAACCCGGCCGCGTGTCGAACTTCCAATCCAGACGCCATCTCCATCATCGGTACTGCATACTCGCGAAGAGCAGCTCTGCTAGCATCCCCAACCAGCACGAACGCAGCCTCAGTTATTTCATCCACTTCATCGAAGGTAATACCCTGGCGGCCGAGAAAAAACTTCAAAACGGCAATGTTCCCCTGGTCGCCGTTGTTATTGAAGTGCTCCGCATTAAAGCTGAAATAAGTACTCACTTTGCCAGTCCCCAGTGCCTTCGTACGCGCCGCATTGCGTCGGCACTAAATAATACGGTGTGAGAGTCCCCGGGAAGTTCCAAGAACTTATCGGCCGCAATCGTCGCTTCCTGAATAACTGCTCCGACCTCCACTCCGTCAAACCTTAATCTCAAGGCAAGCTCTGCGGCGTTGTAGCCCCCGACTATCTCGACTCTTTTTAGTTTCTTGAAATCCACCGTCCAGAGCCAACTGGGGTCATGGATGTCTCGACCCGCCATTAGCATCAGCGGCTTTTGATCTGGGCCTAGCTCGTCAAGATTTAGTTGGAAACTCGTGGGGTTTTGAACTAAGCGGATTGTTACATCCGTTTCGGCAACCCGTACCGTCTCGTTTCTTGCAAACACCGGATTCAGCTTCTTGAGCACCTCGCTGACTGAATTTGGGTCTGGCTTTATCAGCAAGTAAAGCGCTGTTACGGCGGCAGCCACGTTGAGAACTTGATGCTTAGGCAACTCAGTAGTCGCGAACTGAAGGGCCGTTTCGGCGTTCACAAAAATCTCATTTTGTCCTGCTTCTACCAAAATTTCGATACTTGGGTGTGGGCCAAAATTTAGGGCGTATCTAACCGCTTGTTCTTGCGCCAACGATTTAGAAAGTCCAAATCCAACCGCGGGACTTCTAAATTCGAGCTGTGTCAGGTTTTTGTCATCCGCATTTATAACGACTTGTTTCGCGGAAGTTCCGATCGCTAGCAGCATGACGATCACATCGTCTGGGTCATTAAAACGGTCTAGTTGGTCTGAAAGGACATTCGTCAACACAGCCAGCCGAACATCCAGCTCTTTGGCCAGCACAGCCCCGTGCCCCTCGTCCAATTCAAGAACCGCAATGTCGTGATTCAACTGGCCCCTCCAGTTGCATTGCTTCAAGACCGCCGCAACTAGGCCTTGTCTGATGTTAGCCGTGCTGTTGTTGGTAAAGACTTTCATGCCATGGGATTCAAGAAGACTAACCAGGTACTGAGTTGTCGAAGACTTCCCCGCTGAACCAGACACGACCACTAGTCCCTCGGGAAGCATCTTTAGTGAACTTGCCAGCAAATTGCGATCGAATTTATTTGCTACAACTCCTGGAAGTGCGGAGCCTCCACCTGGCCTGACTAATCGAACGAGAAAACGTAATAACTTCCCGATCGACACCGCCAGGATGGCTTGCACTTAACCGTCCAGGTAGTCGCGAAGCAGCTGAGACCTGGATGGGTGACGAAGTTTAGACATGGTCTTGGACTCAATCTGTCTGATTCGCTCCCTGGTTACGCCAAACTTTTCACCAATTTGATCTAGAGTCATCTGAACTCCGTCACCTAGACCAAATCGTGAACGAATAACGCCAGCCTCACGGGGGTGGAGACTGTCCAAAACTCTTTCTAGTTCCTGCTGCAGCATCGTAAAGCCAACTGCGTCCGCAGGCACGACTGCCTCGGTGTCTTCGATTAGATCACCAAATTCGCTGTCACCATCTTCACCCAGCGGTGTAGAAAGCGAGATTGGCTCTCGACCGTACTTCTGAACCTCGACTACCTTTTCGGGTGTCATGTCCAACTCTGCTGCTAGTTCTTCTGGTGTTGGCTCTCTACCGAGATCCTGAAGTAGCTGCCGCTGAACCCTTGCAAGCTTGTTGATGACCTCCACCATGTGGACCGGTATGCGAATGGTGCGCGCTTGGTCGGCCATGGCACGAGTAATGGCCTGCCTAATCCACCAGGTCGCATAGGTCGAAAACTTGAAACCTTTTGTGTAGTCGAATTTTTCAACCGCGCGAATCAAGCCGAGGTTTCCCTCTTGAATCAAATCTAGGAATTGCATGCCTCGTCCGGTGTATCGCTTTGCAAGCGAAACCACCAGGCGAAGGTTCGCTTCCAGAAGGTGTGATTTCGAACGCTTGCCGTCTTTTACAACCCAATTCAAATCTCTTCGGTCTGCAGCGGCTAGTTTGCCGTCGGTGGCCAGCTTTTCTTCGGCAAACAATCCAGCCTCGATGCGCTTTGCAAGCTCCACTTCTAGTTCGGCATTTAGGAGAGCAACTTTGCCGATTTGCTTGAGGTAGTCCTTGACAGGATCGGCGGTTGCGCCAGTGATCGCAAGATTCTGGACCGGAATATCGTCTTCATTGTCATTTATGACCAGCGCGCCTTTTGGCAGCTCTATTGGTGAAGTTATTGGCTCCGAGTCGTTGTCCAGAGTCAGATCGACCGCTGCGGTCGCCTCAGAGACAATTTCCTCTACGGAGGACTCTTTTTCCTCTACGGAGGACTCTTTTTTGGTCTTCGCCCTCGGCTTTGGCGAAACTTTCTTAGGGGCGGCTATGACATCACCGGTAGGGGTGGTTTCCTTAGCTTTCGCCTTTGACACTGTTGCGATGATTGACCTCGCTTCTGGGCAGACTTTAAACCCTTGTCAAGTCTTGCGACGAGAAAGGGCTGTGAACAGTTAGTATGCCACTTATTTTCGCTGTTCAAGGACAATGAAGCCAAAACGGAGAACTTTTATTCCTGTTCGTCAGTATTTTTCCGCATCGTGGACAGGTAGTTCTCCAGCTCTTCCGTGAGCTCGTCGACGCTCCTTGGCTTGCCCGAAGGTTTGCCTATCGGAGCCTTTGACGGCCCAGAGCCACCGCTGGCATAACCCTGTTCGAGAGTTTGCACCAATTTGCCTAGCTCCGGGTTTTCAGCAACTTGAGACTGGACCTTTAGTTCAAACTTGCCGGCATCTGCTCTTAGTTCATCGGAGGGGAACACCATCCCAGTGGCGGCGCTAATTAGCTCAAGCCCAGTTATTGCCGCATTCGGCACTTCGTTGTCAGCAAGATAATGGGGCACTAAAAGCACGAATCCAGCGGTGGCCACGCCCTGAGCGCTCAACCTGAACTCAAGAAGATGCGTCACGTTTCCGGGTACTTGGGTCTGAGGCTTCCATTCTGAAAAGCGCTCAATCATGTCCTTCCGGTTACCAGAAACAGTTACACCAACTGGTCTTGTATGTGGAATAGGGAACGGAATTGAATGCACCCAAGTGAAATTCAAGACCTGAAAGCGCTGAATGATTTCAAGCAAACTGGCCGCAAAAGCCTCCCACTTCAGATCAGGCTCGTATCCCTCAAGAAGTAAAAACGGCTGGTGCGCCTCGTCAAAAACCAGATGAACCGACAGCGAAGGTGGTTCGTAGGACTCAATGTGGTCCTTTTCAAAATAAAGCGCTGGACGCCGAGATCGATAATCCAAGAGTTCATCGTTTGTAAAGCTAAGCACCACCTCGTGGTTGAGTTCCGCAAAGAAATGATCAGACAGCTGAGAGATGGTTGAACCAGAATCACTGAACCCGGAGATCAGCGCGACCATCGGTAATCCGATTGGTATGTCTGTATGAGTGAATTCTTCGTATAGCTCGTTCATACGTTAAGCCTAACCGACCTAAACTTGGCTGTATGTATAACATCAATCTCGTAGTAAACAGAACCAGCAGCTTTACACACCTCGCAATCGCCCACACAACCGCAGGAGCTAAAACCGACCTCGTCGAGTTGGCGGATAGTGACTCTCTTCAAAAATATGGATCTTCATCCAAAGCTGATAGCGCGGTTCGCGTTCCAGGAGTAGACGCCGTCCTACTAGTTATTGGCTGCGGGGACACTATCGACTATAGAAGTTTTGCAGCATCAGCAATAAGGGCTTCCAAGGGAATAACACACCTCAGTATTGATCTGTCATTTGCCAATCATGCTGAATTGCTGCGGGCCGCAGAAGGCTGCGTTCTTGGAATGGAAACACCATCGATCTATAAGAAAGCCACTTCAGACCTAGTGGACGTAGAGCTGATCGTAGCCGAAACAAGCCTGGGAACCGACATCTCTGACTCGCTGAACCTGGCTAATCGCATAGTCGAAGCCAGACAGATTATCAATACTCCGGCAAACGATTTGTGGCCGGAAAGGCTCGCGGAAATATGCCTTACAGCGGCCAAAGGGCTACCGATAGAAATAGAGGTCTGGGACGAAGCCAAGCTGGCGCAGGAGAATTGCGGCGGCATCCTGGGAGTGGGCAATGGTTCAGAGCGCCCTCCGAGGCTTATAAAAATGACTTACCGAGGTGGTGGAAAGCATCTTGGGCTTGTCGGCAAAGGCATCACCTTTGACACCGGAGGTCTCTCTCTAAAGCCCCCTGAGTCGATGGTCGGAATGAAGTACGACATGGCAGGCGCCGCCACGGTAATGGCAGCCGTGCTAGCCATTGCTGAGCAGAAGTTGGCAGTGGATGTCACAGCAATTCTTTGCGTTGCCGAAAACATGCCTTCCGGTCGAGCCACTAGGCCAGGCGACGTTCTCACCATGAGAAATGGCAAGACAGTCGAGGTTCTAAACACCGACGCCGAAGGCAGGCTAGTAATGGCCGATGGTCTATCGATTCTGACAGAAATGGAAGTAGACCACATTGTTGATGTGGCTACTTTGACCGGCGCGGCAACGATCGCTCTCGGCAACAGATACGCCGGTGTCATGGGCCACGGCGAAGCTGTTCATTTATTGCGGTCCGCAGCAATCGAGGCCGACGAGTTGGTCTGGGAAATGCCACTGCCGGCTGAATTGAGACCGTTACTTGAATCCGAGGTTGCAGACCTCACCAATGTGAAGATTGGAAATCGGGCGGGAGGAATGCTCATTGCTGGTTGGTTTCTAAGCGAGTTTGTAAATCCAAAATCGTCTTGGGCTCACTTGGACATCGCGGGTCCAGCAAACAACGATGGTGGGGCATTCGCCTCAACTCCCAAGGGAGCCTCCGGAGTGGCCATCCGCACGCTTGTGCAAATGGCTAAGAATTTGACCGTTTAGTAAGTAGTAGAGTTAGGTATCGAAGTGCACGTTTTTTTTGGAGTTGAATTTGGCAGAGAATAATTTTGACCTTGTAATCCTTGGTAGCGGAAGCGGCGGCTATGCAGCAGCCACTCGTGCCGCCCAACTAGGGCTTTCGGTAGCCCTAATCGAACGAGATAAACTCGGAGGCACTTGTCTTCACAGGGGTTGCATACCAACTAAAGCTCTTCTTCACTCGGCCGAAGTCGCTGACACCACCAAGGGATCTGCCCACTACGGCATTAACGCAACCTTCCAAAGCATCGACATGGTCCAAGTAAATAAATACAAAGACTCAATCGTCGACAAGCTTTACAAAGGTCTATCCGGGCTAGTTGGATCTAAAAACATAACTTCGGTTCAAGGCGAAGGCCACCTAACAGGACCAAAGTCAGTCACCGTTGGTTCCGAGGTCTACACCGGAACCAACGTTTTGCTTGCAACTGGCTCCGTGACAAAAACTCTTGGAGTCGAGATTACCGGTCGTGTAATCACCAGCGAACAAGCGATTCAAATGGACAGCGTGCCAGCAAAGGTTGCAATTTTAGGTGGTGGCGTCATCGGAGTCGAGTTCGCTTCAATCTGGAGATCATTCGGGTCTGAAGTAACTATCATCGAGGGCTTTGACAGACTTGTTCCAAACGAAGATCCCGCAATGAGCAAAGGTCTGGAGCGTGCCTTCAAGAAGCGCGGCATGGTTCTGAAACTCGGCAACAAGTTCAGCCAAGTAACTCAAGATGATTCGGGTGTTGTTGTCACATTGGAAAATGGCGACACCATCGCCGCCGATATTTTGTTGGTGGCCGTTGGTCGCGGACCTAACGCCACCGGCTTTGGTTTCGAAGAGCAGGGCATCACGATGGATCGTGGATTCGTCCTGACTAATGATCGTCTCGAGACCAGTCTTCCCGGCGTATACGCTGTCGGAGACATGATTCCGGGGTTTCAGCTAGCGCACCGCGGGTTTATGCAGGGTATTTTTGTCGCCGAAGAACTCGCCGGCTTGAAGCCAGTTGTGGTTGACGAGATGGGAATTCCCCGAGTCGCCTATTGCGAACCTGAGATTGCATCTGTTGGACTCACCGAGGCACAGGCGAAGGAAAAATTTGGAGCTGACAAGGTCGCTATTTACGAATACAATCTGGCAGGTAACGGCAAGAGCAACATCCTTGGCACCGCAGGTGTCATCAAGCTAATCCGCGAGATAGATGGTCCAGTCATAGGCTTTCACATGATCGGCACCCGTGCCGGAGAGCAAATCGGTGAGGCGCAGCTCATAGTGAACTGGGAAGCTTATCCAGAGGACGTGGCACCACTAGTTCACGCCCACCCGACCATGAACGAAGCCATCGGCGAGGCTCACCTGGCGCTAGCCGGTAAACCTCTTCACGCCCATGCATAACTAAAAAAAGCAAAGAGTAGGTATCCAAGATGAGCGAAGTAACCCTTCCAGCACTGGGTGAATCTGTAACCGAAGGAACAGTCACACGATGGCTGAAAAACGTCGGAGACATCGTAGCTATCGACGAGCCGCTTGTGGAGGTTTCCACTGACAAGGTAGACACCGAGATTCCTTCGCCAGTCGCCGGCACCCTCACGAAAATAATGGTTCAGGAAGATGAGACTGTTGATGTTGGCGCTGTTCTTGCCATCATCGGCGAAGCCGAGGGTGCAACAACCGAATCTGATGCTCCCGTCGCTCCGGAGGCTGCTGCTCCGGCTGCCAACCCAACACCTGCCCCAGCTGCAGCAGCTCCCGTAGCTGCTAATCCTCCGGTAGCGGCTGAGACTCCTGCTCCAGCTGCAGCAACGCCTGTTGCTGCTGAGACTCCTGCGCCAGCTGCTGCAACGCCCGTTGCTGATGATCCTCCAGCTCCTGCACCCACCGTCCCTGTAGCGGCCCCAACTTCCCCCGTGGCAACGCCGACTCCAGCAGCTGACGTTGCTGCGCCCGAAACCCCAGTAGCGACCCCGGCCGCGGTCACTCCGGCATCGGCGTCAACATCTACACCAGCCGACACAAACACGGATCCAAATTACGTGACACCGATCGTTCGAAAATTGGCATCCGAGCTTGGAATCGACCTGGGTAGTATTCGCGGCTCAGGGGTAGGCGGTCGTATTAGAAAAGAAGACCTGACAGCCTCGGTCACACCACCAGCTGACACGTCAGTGAAGCACTCCTCTGCTGAAGCTTCACCACTACGTGGCACCACGGTCCCAATGTCAAGACTTCGCAAGGTCTTGTCTGAGCGAGCTGTCGCTTCCATGCAGCAGAGTGCTCAACTGACCTCAGTTGTTGAAGTGGATGTAACCAAGATTGCTGACATGAGACAGCGCATACAGGCCGAATTCACCCAGAAAGCCG
>Ga0307931_1001935_pt1 | contig 13490 bp, 13 predicted proteins | sample OrgLakmetageno47_FD_201816 | JGI IMG/M metagenome (GOLD analysis project Ga0307931, IMG submission 201816) | Saline water microbial communities from Organic Lake, Antarctica - #47 | ecosystem: Environmental > Aquatic > Non-marine Saline and Alkaline > Saline | place: Antarctica: Organic Lake... | reverse complement strand
GTGTACTTCAGTATCAGCCAATCAAAACCCGAGTCAAGGAGACCGAGAAACTCGATTCATATAGACGAACCACCCACGATAGACTTGTACAGTACAAGTTCAGGTGCCCGCGCGATGCGCGGATTCGGAGCAATGTGTTTGCTGCGGAGGCGTAGGTGCGTGTTCTTAGCACCTCCGTTCACGGCCTTGAGATGCCCGTGGGTGAGTGCCCTTGTAGTGCCCGTGGCACGTGTCCCTTCTTATGCCCGTGGTCCGCCTTGTGTTTTTGTTTACTGCACATCTGCACATGTACAACAATACAACAAATCTGTACTACAGTACTGTAGGCAAACTGTAGGTACATAAAAAACGACGACCACCACACCACCACCACCACCACCACCACGAACCACGAACGAAATTCCATTTAATAGAAAGGATAGCTAGATAGCTAGCTAGACACTAAGAACTAAGACATACTTACTCCTGTGTGGCTCGGGTACTCTAGAGCCTAAAAATACTCGTTGACGCTGCAGCAAGAACTTGGTGGCACGAGGGCAAGAGTTTATAGAGCACGAAAGCGTGTCACTTGTCAAAAATATCATAGGTTAACGAACATGCGTAGAATTCTGCTCCTCGCTTTGAGCAGTTTTGGCTCGGCCCTGATTCCGCACACGCGAGTCTTAAACAGCCAGCACGGTTGGCGGCGTGTTCTCTGCCATAGCAAGGGAGGCGACAAAACATTTGACTCAGAAACACAGCGCCGCGCAGTTCTCCGCGACCTATCATCAGCGTCTTTAGGTGCTCTGCTTGCTGGAACATCCTCAAAAGTTACTGGTGCTGCTGAATTAAATGATTCTTTGCGATTGAAACCGACGTGGTTTGCCCAAGCATATGATGCAGTTGGTGCTTGGCTTGTTGAGCACCCGGCACCGATGGTGCTCGTGAACAATCCGTTGAAGCGATGGGTTACCACCAAAGCTGCTGGAAATTACGACCAGCCTAAAGTGCGCGCAGAACTCCTCAGCATAATTCACGACCACGATGTGGTTGTTTTCTCTGCGACTTACTGTCCTTTCAGTTTTGCAGTGAAGCAAGTTCTTGCTGCAGAAGGCCTGCCGTTCACTGCAGTTGAGTGGAACACGCTGCCAGAAGGCTCTGCCCTTGTAGCGGAGCTGGGTGCACTTTACGGCCGCACATCAATTCCAGCCGTCTTCATTGGGGGCAAGTACATTGGCGGTTGCAATGACGGTATGGGTCCAGAAAGCCCAGGTCTTCGCCCACTCATTGCAAATGGCCTTCTTGACGCAGCACTTGAAAATTGCTCCCCTGAGACAAGAAATTCGCACAAAAAAGCAAGGGAGGATGCTCGATTATAGTGCCTGTATACCGGTACAGCGGCCGCGTGTCTTGAGTCAACTTTTAGTGCCTTCAACTGACCACACCATTAGGGCTAGTAATCAACGGCGTTATCTTTTATCCTCTTCAGGAACCAGTATCTGCGCTACAGCGCATGGGCTTATTCGCTAAATAGCAATATCAATATTGGATATTGCGGTATTGGTTTTCTCGTCCTTGTCTATATACCGAAGAAGCCTCTTATCCGCCGCTTATCCTTTATGTCTCGTTCTTTCTCAAATGGCCTCCACTGAAGATAGCATAAGCCTAAATCGTGCTTTTCTTAAAGCACCATGCCTCTTGTGATGTAGCTCTGTGCTCGTTGTTTTGAGAGGGGGCTGTCAGGAAGTGGTTCACCTCATTTTAAGTAACCAACCAACTGCTTAATTACTTGCCAAATGCCAAACGCTGCGCTATGTTACCAACCACATCCTTTATCTTAAATGGAATTTGGTGGTTCGTTGGTGGTCGTCGTTTTTTTATGTACCTACAGACGTACCTACAGTACTACAGTACAGTTCTGTTGTACATGTGCAGTAAACAAGAACACAAGGCGGACCACGGGCACAAGAAGGGACACGCACCACGGGCACAAGAAGGGCGCTCATTCACGGGCATCTCAAGGCCGCGCACTGAGGTGCTAAGAACACGCGCCTACTTTTCCGCAGCAAACACATTGCTCCGAATCCGCGCATCGCGCGGGCACCTGAACTTGTGTGGGTTTACTTTAAGAGCTCCAATTCACCCATTTCGTGTTAAAAAAATACTGAGGTTTCTTTTTGCTCACTTCGCGCAGCACCGTGCTCAGGAGTTTTTAATGCTACACAAATCTGTAATATTTTATGCATAGTAGGGCATTGTTTACAATGCGAATTGCCGACACCGACTTCGATTGAGAGCCGCAAGACTTAACAATTTAAATTGTGCCAGTTCGCATGTGCCTTCGTTGTGACTAGATTCGGCATCGGAAATAAATTTAAGCGGTGAAGAGCACATAAGTACAAAAATTTCATTCAGCGATATTATTTAGTTGGGCGTTGGGCGCTGACTTAAAAAGTTTATGAATGGTGCTTCATTTGCATTTGTACCAAGAAGCAGTTTTTATCTCTCGAAGTCACTTTAATAGGCCACCGTGTGAACATGAAATTGCACGCAGTGATTACTTATTCGAAGTCACTTATTTGAAGATTATGTGAACAGCGTGGTATTCGGACAATTCGGACTGTGCTCAATACTACGTAAAAACATCAATCGTTTTTCTGTATAGTTGAAAGAAAACGACATTAAAGTACATTGGGAATTGCCGACATACTTGGGTCATGTCCTATCAAAGAAATTGAAGCCTGCACATCAACGAGCACTAATGGCCCGCTTCCTTCGACCTATATGTGCGCGCGCATCCTTGGCACCAGAGTTTATACCTCGATGGCGGCCAATACCTGCACGAACTTTTGTTACTTTCAGTGAAAAGGAGCGCGCGGAAGAGGAAGTGTAAGTTAATTATTTGAACTAATTTGGCCAACCGGAGCCTTGTTCCATTTAGTTTCGGTTGCTGTTCTTGCCTTATCATAAGTCGTTGCTTATTTTACAGATGGGTTAGACGCCAAGAAGAACTTCGACGTGCGAGAGCTGAAGCTATGGAACCCAAATTAAAGGAGCATGAGTCCGAGCAAGAATTAGCCAAGAAGGAGTTGGTTGACATACTTGGAGATGAGCATCTTTCGCAGGTAAGATGATATTATTGAATATGTGATGTATTCGTATATGTTGCGCTTATGATCACGCTAACCTGGCGAAATATTCATTTGTGTAGAACACAGTGGACAAGATTGTCGCCTGGAAATTCAATCTGCTTTGATGAATAACCTCTTACAAATAATACGACGGTTTTAGTGCGTATGATGGCCAGAAGATCATTTCAATAAACGTAAATTTGTGAAGCACAATAGCTATTGCGTTTTGTGACGTAATTTCTACAAAATAAAAATTGAGTCTACTCAAACTTAGATTAAACTCCTATCGGAGAAGTATCATCGAACATCAAGCATTATCTTAAGAGCCATAATTTTACACATCAGATGTAACTAGTACGCAGAATTGATGCTTCTAGGATGAGTATAAGAAAAATTTCTAGTTTTAGGCGCTGATCATAACACATGGATAAATAGCGCGCTTCTCAGTCGCTTAGTCGCTTAAACTCGGCCTCTCCTTTGTAGTTGTGGCTTGCTGCTCTTTTACTTGAATACATGGGTGCGGCCGGGCGCGAGGAGGGCCGCACGTCACTTGCCATAGAAACCCTTCCTCTTTTTGCTGCCCTTCAGGTCGTAAATTGGGTGCGAGTTCGCTTCCTAGGAGCGCCAGAGGCATACCAGTTTACTGTTCTTTAGACTATCGTAGTAGGCAGTAGCACCACATGCGCTGTTGTTCATTGGGGTTGAAATGGGCATAAGATAGGTTTTGTTCGCGGCAAAGGGGTTCTTACGTGGAGAGACGAGCGCCGAACGCTGAAACTTTATTTGCGTTTTAGTGTTCTCTAGATGCCCAAATGAGAAATTCCATATTTATCGAGGTTTCATTACTGAGCTGACACTTGGTAATCCAGATTTGAACCTGTTATTCAGGAAAATAGCTAATACGAAAAAGGTCGTCACGCGTGCACAAAAACAAACGAGGCACTCGTTTCTTTTTCTTGACAAAAGTCACATCCCGCTCAAAATCTGATGCCTTTGTGTGGCGTCAACACTTTCCAAAAGCGTTTCAAGCTGATTGCGAGCCTGAGACATGCGTGCAAAAACAATTTGAGAAGGAAGCTACAATCAATTATTGAAAGTGAAGGAATAGTGGCCTATTGCAACAATTCAACAAATTTTGCATGAATGAAAAAAAAAGTACTCATTAGTTGAATCACAACTCTCTTTTACGCCATTATCACTCTGATCTTGTCTTACCTGCAAGTGGCCGCTCTGGGCTGCTGCGCGAATCAAACGCACGCCAGCTGCTACCAAGTTCACTGCGCTTGCTTCCCCACTCACAGTGCTGCTGCTGCTACTGCTGCTAGTTTGACCCGGCACAATTCCATCGAGCAGTGAGAAACCGTCCTCAATATTGTTGAGTTCACCTTTGAGTGCGAGTATTCCAAGCAAATACTGCGCGTTCAGGAAACTGTTCGTTTTTGAGGTTTCAATGGCACTCTTTGTGACCTCTTCTTCCTCAATCATTTCTCCACTGTCATCGTCATCGGCTTCTTCCTTTTCTCTCCTATCTATTTCTTCTTCATTTCCTCTACGATTTCGCCGGCGATGGTTCTTTCCAGACGAAGAAGCAGAAGCAGAAGCAGAAGGAGAAGCGGAAGCGGACAAAGGTGGGGGTGGTTGTGCTAAAAGCAGCACTTTCCTCAAGCGGCGCGCTGCGCTCGGCAAGTCCTGGGGCACGCCTCGCCCGCTCACTTCCATCAGGGCGAGGGCATGGTGCGCTTCGACGTGGTTGAGGGCTGCGGCTTGCGCAAACCAATGCGCGGCAGCAGCTTCAGCGGCGGCGGCTCGGGCCGCTTCAGCACTTGCCTCGTCGTCGTTGAAAGTTCCTTCGCTGCCAGCTCCTGATGTGTCTCCAATACCTTCAGTGGAAGTCTCTGCCTTTTCGACGTTTTTATTGCTCTTTCGCTCGCCACTGCTGCTACTGCTACTGCTGCCACCGCTTGCGGGGCTTTCAGGGAGGAAACCAGTTCGGTCTAACAAGTTGCCTAAATTGAACATGGCGTCTGCACAGCCGCCACTGGCTGCCTCCAGAAACAAAGCTTGTGCGCGGGCTAAGTCTGGAGCGAGCCCTAGCCGTGGGTGGCCTGCAGCCCAAAGCGTCCCTGTAGTGGCATCGTTTGCTCGCGGTCAGATGATTTAGAAAATATTGGAGACTCATAGTAGAGCTCATCCTCAGTCTTTAAAAAGAAAGAAAATAAGAGAGAATAAGAAGGAATTATATAGTCGACAAGACGACTTTATCCTCAACAAAGTCTGCACTGTTTGAATTAACGAGGATGTTAACCCCAGGGACATACAAGCCGCACCTAAGTTGTTTTTCGCTTCCGGGTTGCCGAGAGCAGCAGCTTCTTCTAGCCAGCGTTTCCCTTCTTCGGCTTGCTCCTGAATCTTCTGCCGCAGTTCTGCGCTATTCTTTCGTGTTGCCGAGCCCGACGACCTCTTATGCCCGCGATGCCTGCTTTTGTCAAGTGCAATGCTGCCCTCTTCACTCGCTTTCAGCGCACAGACGCCGAGACGTACCTATATACATCAAGCGTAATGAATGTTGTCTTGAATGAAGCAAAAAAAACTACTGACTACATTATCAAGATTCGTCTAGACAACAAATTTAACATTATATCGCCACCCGTACCTCAGAGAAGTTTGATCTGCGCACATTTCGATGCGTATTATCTGTAAAAAAACTCACCATAGCTTGATGATAGCGGTATTCTTTTGCTGCAATGGATGCGAGGTCCTCAGCCTCTTGTCGCTCAGTGCACTCAAAGGCTGCTGGTTGCTTCGCTGCTGCAAGAATGGGCCCACCGCCTCTGACGCCACATTGAAGCCATCGTGGGGTCGACACAAATAGCCCGGAAGTGAAAATTGCTAGCCTTCTGCACGGGGCCATAGCACTCGCTTCCAAGGCGCAGGCCCGTGAGAATCTGTGAATCAACCCGGTGCACTTAGTAGTAGTTTTTAGGGAGAAAGTAGCAACCAAAGTATGCTAATGACTAGAACGAATGCCAGCTAGCGAGGTATACTGACTTCGTCAACAGGATGTTTTTTTAGTTATTAATCCAGCAGTTGGCCCGAGAGAACGAGGATCCTATCGACAGCCAAAGCAAATTGACGAGCCTGCGATTACTATCCTATTCAGCTCGAGGCAGATTGAGGTATCTGTAGCACGCTATCGACTGCTAACCTTCATCTTGTTGTGGCGAACTCCAACGAAACGGGGTTTTCTGCTACAACTCGCGCAGCCAATTGATTCAAACTTTAACTTGCTGGCTAATTATACTACTTAGTAACTGCTATAGCTACAGATCTGTACTTACTTGCAGATTGACAGATTGACAGATACATCTGTACACAAAACGTTGGGAAACACGACACGACGTTGCCGGTATCCTGTACCGTATCATCATCGTTCATTTCTAATCATCTGCATCTTCATCTTTATTGGGCCGAGGGCTTGTACGCTGTTCTTGCAGCTTCTCCTTTCACATTGCTATCGGCGTAATCGTATAGTTTTATTTACGGCTGCGCACAAGCAGTTGCTCTCTTTAAATTGCTGCCACAGGATAGCTACCGTAGATTCTATCGGAGAAGTATGGACGAGACGTTGTCTGTTCAAGGAAAGCGATCGTACCAGGTACAATATTTGACTAAGCTCAACAAGGACTTGGGCACACGCTGCTGCGTGAATATTCCGTTTTTTGTATGTACACAAGTTCATCCTTTCTGCAAGCTTCCTGCGACAAATTGCTCTAGGTCACTTTTCTTGTTTGCTACGTCCTCCATGCATTGCACCCACACCCGCTTATATAGCCCTTCACGCGTCGATCAACTTCTCTGGTCCTCTAATCCACTTCTGCCAAAAAGGTGCTCGCGTGCACCGCCCAAGAAAGTTTAGCGCTTCGTTTAACGGCGGCCCACCCGCAGCGCTTTACCTACCACCCGAGCGTGTGGCGCAAGTTCAATGACGGCACTGACCGGATTGAGCTCGGCGGGTACACCCCTACCAACCAGCTTCGCGGCCAGCATGTGCTCTTTCTGGCCTCTTTCGCTGATAACGACACCACTCTTTCTCAGGTAAAATTTTAAGTGCATTTCATGGCATCTTAAGAAATACTGTGTTGTATGATATGAGCGGAAGTATTGTCGCCGTCCTAGCATCTTTTTCGGAGCGTGCCTAGAGTGAAGCATCCATAATATAGGGCTCATTTGGACATCAATTGGTGAGAATACTTCGGGCCTTCAAATAGTTTGCTTTGGGTCTACACTTTGTTCATTTTCGCTCTAATTCTGATAGTTTCACGCGCTCATCGTGCTTCTCGAGTCGTTTATTGCTTCGCTCACCGTCGTGCTGCCTTTCTATCCAACGGCAACAATGGAGCGGGTACGCCATTCATTCTTTCGCCCCACCTCTTGCTTCTTGTGTTTCCGACTTATTATGTTTACGCTAGACTAGACATGGGATGCGATCTCTTTTACTCCTTTCTCTTTCTGTCTCTCGCTTTCTCATGCACAAATGCGCCTACATTCTCCACTTCGTGCATGAATGATGTTTCTCTGCTTGCCAAGTTTTACCCCCCCCTTCTCTGCATACATATTCGCGTACATCTTTTAGGTCACCCACGAGGGGACAGTGGCTACTGCATCAACCATGGCCCGACTCTTCAACGCCCTTCCCTCCTGCGGTGCTCCAACGTGCCTCGTGCTTTACGACCTGCACTCTTTACAGGTGATAGTTCAAAGCTTTTTTGATGAGCACTTTTCGTCGTTGATACTACCGCTTTCCTCTTTTCCATTGATAAAATGGATTTCATAAGTTTACTTCAGTTGTATTTTTATGTTTCATTATATGACACGCGCTTATTGCCACTCACCTTCTTTCGAGCCATCTTCTTCCTCGTCATTTTTTTTCTCGTCGCTTGTCTCTTCACTTGCATGCCCGTTGTCAGAACCGTTTCTACTTCAGTGGCACGTGCTTGGCTCAGCTAGAGTCCACCGTGCCGCTCTTGCACGCAGCGCTGAGCCAGCCGCTCGGCCTTGTGTCCACCAATGGCACAACTGCTGCAACAGCAGCAGCAGCAGCAGCAGCAGCAGCAGATTCGTTGCCTTCTTGCCCCCCTGTAGACATGATTGCCTTTCCCGACGACGGCGCGGCCAAACGGTGCTTCCAGTCGAAAGAGAAAGGGCGTTTCTTCCTAGTTTCCTGCTGATTCTTTTGATATTTTTGCTTGTAGCGTTTTTTTCTTTTCTTTGTAATGGTAACGTATCTGTGTTTGTTTCTGCTGTAGGTTCTACTTCTACTTATACAATTTTTCTTCGTCACTTTTCTTCTTTATTCGCGTCCCTATCCTTTCTTCATTTCGATTATGTCGCATCATTTTTTATTTACTTGTGCTTTTTATTTCTTGGTTCTTGTCACAGCTTTGCGTCGTTGTTTCCCGGTTACCCCGTGGTGATTTGCGGGAAGCACCGAGGCGAAGGAGATCAGCGCGTGGTGGTGATTCAGGACGGCGACCCCTCGCCCGCCAAACATGTGCTCATCGTCGACGACCTCGTGCAATCCGGCGGCACCCTGTTCGTAAAATGATAGAAACAAAAAAGCCAAATATGCACGCGTGCAGGGACACGCACAGATTCTCTCGTTTTTTTCTCTTTCTCGTTCAATTTTTTTTGCCAATGCTGATGTGCAGCAACAGCGTTCGCGCGCGTCAGAGCGTGTACTGCGCTCTCTCTGTACTCATGCGTGCTATGTGCGTGTTTGGAGCCCCTGTTTTTCCTTCTAATGTCACAGAGCGTTAACTCTACGCCCCCTCCCCCCCTTCGCCCCCAAGGTACGAGTGCGGCATGGCCTTGAAAGCAGCGGGAGCGCCTCTGGTATCTGCTTTTGTGGCGCATGCGGTCTTTCCCAAGGACACGTGGCGCAAATTCTGCCGCCGCCCACCGCCGCTGCGTTCTCCTCCTGCTTCTCCTGCTGCTGCTGCTACTACCGCTGCAAGTGCTGCTGCTCCTGCTGCCGCTGCAGCTGCTGATGCCAACGGTGCCGTCGGTAACTCCGCCGGGACCTCTGTTCCAGTGGAAGCTGCAGCCTCTTCCGCTGGCAGTGCTGGTGATTGGGCGATTTTTGAGCGGTTTTGGGTTACCAATTCGATTCCAGGCACGACCTCCAGGCTCCCCAAAGACGATGCTTTCGTTGTGCTTGACATCATGCCCAAAATTGCTGCTGACTTATGTTGATGTCGGGGAATTCCTGTTTTGTTAGCCCACCTATAAGGGCCACCTACGTCGACCTACTTCTGAGCGAGTTGTGGTAGAAATCGCTCACCTATTTCCGTAGAAGAATTATAACTAATAAGCCCCATTGATTACTGACCGGGGAAGCCTGCTGATTCCGGGGTGTCGAGTGCGGGCGTGTTGGGCCCTGTACTCTGATATAGTTCTAAAAGTGGGGGGTTCGTAGTGATATATAATTATAGGACACAGGGCCATTTGGAAACCCATCGCAAGCCAAATGCCAAGTGCTGATATGATTAGCGCGCAGAACAATAGGCCATTGAAAAGTGAGTTGAAATTCTTGAGGGCTATGTTGCTATATAAATACTCCTATGTATCTTACATACCAGAATAATTTGCGCTTGCTAAAATGATGTACATTCGTCCCCTCGGAAGGATCCCAATTAATTTAGAACAGCATCAGAAATTGCGTTCGATACTGCGTCTTCAAACTCCTTTCTCAAAGCACCAGTGCTACGTTCCCGGCACCTGGCGGCGTTCTGAATCCCCCGTATCATATCGGAAACGGCCCGAGTAACGCCAGGAAATAAATCGCTGCCATAGTCGTTGAAAATCAATGACCCACCATTCAACTTGAGCTTCGGTAACCAAGCGAGCACATCGGCCGCCACACCTTGGTACCTGCAGTAATACATTCATCGTGCACACAAGTGAAGATGAGTTAATAAGTCTTTGCTGGCGAATGCACGAAAAAAATAGATGAATTGTGGAACTGAAAGAGCTACTCAAGGCAACAAATATATTCGTGTCTACATAAGCACAAAAGATATGTCCTATACACAATAATACATTTGCATTGATTCCGGCCTCCTCCTCCCTCTGATTCTGTCTTCATATCAGTAGATGTGTTCTTAGCATCATCTGCTTAGTTTTTTCACGAATAAAACACATACGTGTGAAGGCCGTCGATGAACACGGAGTCAACAGAATGATCCTCGAAGAGAAGTGCTGCATCCGTTGACCTGAGCAACCGCATGCACACGAGAACTCATTCAATTACCCTTTAATAGTGAAACCAATGAGATTTTATCCCTTACTAGCGATATAGGCACATCCCATGGGATCATTTCGGATCGGAATCGATTAATCGCTTCGTGCATGGACACCACATTGGAAGCAAGCTACAACCAAACCGATCATAAGATATCTACTATCAAGCACAAAACATGAAAGGTGGATGGCAGAACAGAGCTCTTTACCTCAAAGGGACCACATGTGCACGGCAGCCGTGTCGCTCATGCAGCTTTTCCGCCAGCGCATCGGCCCAGGCCGTGGAAAAAAATGCAGCTTCTGCGGCCTCACTATTATTGCTCTCATCTTTTTGGCCGCTGCGACCGCCGCTGCTTACCCTTTCACTTGAGGAGCTATCATCGGTCGTGTTGAGCCAAGACTTAAACCAGCGGTTGCGCTGAGAACTCGTAGAGTCTTCGGAGTCGTAATCGACTTCAAAGGGGTCCACCTGAATATCAATCATTTAAAGTGATATACTAGAAGTATATTCTTTTCACTTCGAAAATGTATTCAGCAGCAAATATACAAGAGGTCGAAACAGACGCTGGAATTTTACACCCTCATAACCTTCCCGCGCACAAGCAACTTCATCAACGGACATACAATACCGCGTAAATGTGTGCCCCACGCAGTTCGCCTGCCAACCGATCAGCCAATCCTCCGTAGCATGTGCCAATTTCTACGATGCGCACTTTTTGACCATCGGATGAGATACCACCGTGATACTTCGCCACAAAAGCTACCTAATTCAGCCAAAACGTAGGCAAGAAAAGAAGAAAAAAAAGATAATTCTGAAATCACTATAAACTGCATAGCTCGAATTCAAAGAGCTTGTAAAAAATCCCTTTGTCAGATTGTCTTCACCGCATAGAATACGGTAGCACAATGTTTGAGCGAGGAAACTATTAGTCCAAGCATGTAATCTCCATCGCAAATCAACGCAGCGTCATTCACCCACCACGCTGTCGTAGTAAGAATTCCAAAAGGTCCCAAATAAACGAGGTTCAATCAATTCTTCCCAAATTTGTTGCCGCAATGAAGCTTGAGCTGCAGCTGCAATTCCAAGAACATTTTTTGTGTGATGAAGAATGTAACTTGATTTTGCAACTACATCTTTTAGAGCATCTGCTGCCCCCGAGTCCATGCTAGCAAACATAGTATGACCTGTCTGTTTGAACTTGTTTTCCAGTCCTGCTTCAAGCGCAAGGCGTCCACCGCACGTGGCTGCGCTGCTATCGACGTCCAGTGGATGTGGGGCGTACTCGCGGCTGCGGCACGTTTGGGAAATGATGAAAGCTTGAAGTTGCAACACCTAAGTAGAACATGAAAGCATCAGTAGTTTACGCAAAGTTGGCATCGAGCATGTAGCATAGTACGATCACTAATCGATTATAAAGTTAAAGTTTGTGGAAAAAGAGGCTGCATAATGCAATACAACGTATAAGATACAACAATCGCAGGCGTGTGCAGTGTGCAGTCAGCATCGCCAGTTGAGACGGCCGCATCAGAATTTACCACATCGGTAGCGCAGTCCTCCACAGTCCAGCGTAGAGCAGCTTCATATGCAACACACAAGGGCATAACCTCTGGCATAATTTTTTGCAGTTCTTGCGCCGCATACGCTGAGACATTTTGCTCGTCAAGAAAACGAACGTATATCTGTAATTCATTAAATAAAAATTGCAGGAATGAGCTCAACGTCTGCGTGTCGCAAGCTATGCAGCCGAAAGAAACACGATGAATAATTTGAGCGAAAGGTACTACTAAAGAAAGTCAGTCGCCCAACAAATGAGTGAGGCCAAGTGATTGAAGTATCTTACTTACATCTAAGTCTCTAAGTCGTTTACGAGTAGCTTCGCCCTGCAGAAAATCCAGAACCGACGCCGCCTCCTCGGCATTCACATTGCGACCCAATGACACAGCACTTACGAAATCAGACAATGAATTTTCTCCGTCGCTAGCAGCAGGCGATTCATGAATGTAGCATTTCACCATGCCTTCGTAACTGCACCCGTGGACTTCACTGTCGTCCAGCGGAAGTGGTGCGATTGGTACACCGACACTAACGCTAGCAAAGCTAGTAAGAGCTAGGCTGAGAATGCATACTACAACGATTAATACGTTCATGGCGCGCCTGTGCATGCTGTAATCACTCGTTTTTACTCTCAAAGAAGTGATGTTGGAGCCCTATTTCTAGTCGAGGGCCCGAATTGTGTATGATGTGTATTGAGTAAAATGCGTAATCAATGCGGAATGTTTTCAGTTGACACGACGTTGTTGACACGTTGATCGTTGATCGTTGACACACTTCTTGCTTGCTTGTTGGGTTCTTGGACGGATTGGACGTTTCCCGACCGGCACTGGGGCGTGGAGGGGGAAGGTTCAAATTCGAAAATCGCGAGGACCAGGCTAGAACAGGAATTCCGCGTGAATCACGCGCAGATCGCGCGGAAAGCGAATTTTAAAAGATACCGAAGTGGTTAGCGTTCGCAGTTAGAGTTTCCAAGACGTAAAATCACGCGCAAATCGCGCGCGAAGTAAATTTGCAGCTTTTACACGTGATGGAGTCAAGCAAAGAGAAAATTTCAATTCGGGTTGTTACAACGAGAGAACTACTCAAACCATCTTTAACTTCGAAGTGGGGTTCAGTCAGCAAAGAAGGCGTTAGGAATTCTATTCCCTATTGCGGGCCCCTTAACTCCTTAACGGCTTCCGAAGGCTCTTGGCTTTAGGGGTGAAGTTAGTTTGCCTGCATTTGGATATAGAAATACAAATTAGCGTGCTCGCGAAGCACAAAATATTCAAGAGTCAATGGTGTAAGTGTATATTATCGAGCGAGTCTCAGGCCTTCTGCCTTCGGTTCCTCGTTGGTCGTTGGCGCTGGGTTGGGCGGCTAGCCCGGCCATGTCGCGTATGCTCCTGGGCCGGGGAAGCCACGGGATTCTCCGCCAATGGGAAATGGCCAATGGCTGCCCACGGATTAATCGAGGTGAAATGCCAAACTCCTCTATCGCAATACTTCAAGGGCATTGTAGTAATGTTCAATGCTCAGCGCCCGTC
>Ga0307931_1001933_pt1 | contig 13495 bp, 10 predicted proteins | sample OrgLakmetageno47_FD_201816 | JGI IMG/M metagenome (GOLD analysis project Ga0307931, IMG submission 201816) | Saline water microbial communities from Organic Lake, Antarctica - #47 | ecosystem: Environmental > Aquatic > Non-marine Saline and Alkaline > Saline | place: Antarctica: Organic Lake... | reverse complement strand
AATGTCAGGCTATTCTTACGTAGTAGTGGCACTGCTAGTAAGTCCAGTCCAATTTCTATCTCAAACTTGCACTTCATTTTGCATGATCATCCGCTCTTTGAATTAGTGTATTTTCATTATTCATTATGAGAGGACGCAACAAAAGACACGCGAATACGAAATGAAAGGAAGCTGCACAACAATGTGATCCCTAACTTGATATATGTAAAGCTCGTTATTCTTCCAATGGAATACAGTATAATGTTATACAAATTACGAGCTGCCAGAGCCATAATACGTTTCGAAGACCGACGAAAGGATAGGCTTGCGTTCAACAAGCTCTTGCGCCACCATTCCAGATATCCCAATCATTGCAAGCCGGCCATTGTTGAGTTCTTTAGCCTCCATGTATTCAAATTCATCGGCGTCTTTGGGCTTAAGACCAAGAGGGTCAAATCCAATATCGCCAGGATAGTAATTATCTTTCAGCATATCTCCTGTCGTCGCTGTATCGAGACTTGGTGTTGCCCATCCCCAAAGCGCTCGGTTGAGCTCAGCAGATGCAATAGTGACCACAAGGATTTCAAAAAAGAATGGAAGCACCTTTCGCACAACTGTCAGGGCATCAATGGAAAGAAGCTCAGCACCTTCAAGCCCAAAGAGGGGGTGATAACGCTCAGCAACAATGAAGCCCAAAGATGCAAGCATTGCTACACGGCCATGTGTCACTTCAGCTTCACGATAGCGCTTCAAGTCACCGAGGCTCACAAGATTCGTGAAGCCCAGTGGATCGAAGCCCTCTTCAAATGGGGGAGTTTTACCAGGAAGACCCCACGCGAATTCGTTGTCCGTGGGAACCCATCCGTTCAATGATCCACCGGCGGGTGGAGGACTGGCTTGAAGGCTCGTTCCGCGTTTAGATACCTGCAATCACATGTTCAAGTTATGCGTGAGTCATTCAAGCGACCCAAAAGTTTTGCATCAAAGAGCAACATAACTTCATGATGCTGAATATACTTCACCGCTGCTTGGTGAGACGTCACAAAGGCTGATGCCGATGAGCACATGAAGAGAGCGAGCACAGATGAACGGTACATGGCGCAAAATGTAAAAATTGCTGTGGAGGTCTTAAGTTGTCCATCTGATGTCAATTCATAAAAACCAAGTCTTGAGATGGTGTCACGTGTCATTCTATGCAACCCGACAAACCGACAATTCCTTATATCTGGATAAACCCATTCCGACTTCCATTGCACCATCGAAAAATTATTATGGAACAATGGCTTTTCTCGAATAAGTGATGTTGAGATAGCAAGGCAGGTCGAGCGGATTTCATTCCATGCGCAGATCTGCAGTGGTTCATCACATGCGTCATCTTTTAGGTAAAGCTCACTGGAACTCATATTGAGGTATACATTATACATTTTTGCAAGATACTCGTGTTTAAAATGTTTTTGGTGAAGCACCGATTGCTCACGTACTACTTAGGTAAAGCATACTTTGCATAGTTTTGTGCTGGTGAGTTATGAATAGTTCTTCAATGAGCCTAACCATGCTTTGCTGGTACCAAGGTCCCTCGGCAATATATTCTATCAGTCAGAAACAGAAATACAAATCGTCTTCTCTGGGCGTACATATAATCTCTGGGCGTACATATAATCAGTGAATCAATAGTGTTTCTTAAATTCAACTCTTTTTAGCTTTCTACACAGCACCAAAAGACTTTTTAGTTGCTTTAGTTCTTCATCAGTTAATTCCTGATGTCGACTGTGAATGCTACTATACAATGACACTGTGTTTGATGGTCAAGAACACAGCTGAATGAAGTAAGTAGAGGAGTCTGACTACCCCAGCCTGACTAAAATTATACTATGTGCTTACCCAATTATGGGTACGAAATGACTTCACGCCACTTGATAAAACGGCAATTTCCCCAGCATAAAATTTTAATTCTGCACTTTGATCGCATCGTACTTTCCAAGACTTGTTGTGAATTCCAAAAAGCAACGACTACAGTACCTGGGTGCTGCACGAATGAGGGAACATTCAAACTCATCACATTCGTCTGAGACGTAGTTTTTAATTTTATTCTACATAGGCTAAAGATAGATTCACGATGCACTACTATGTTGGTCCTATTTGCGATTGAGCATCGACTCAGCAAATGCCGGTTGCTCTTTAGTGTGGTCTTGCATGGGTGAGGGGAACAATAATAGACGCATTCTCCATATTATCATATCAGATTCGACTGCATCATGGAGTTTGCGGTTTGCGGTTGCCTTACTTGGGTTATCTACTGGAACATACACCAGAAGCACTTGACACTAATCTGTTGGCGAAGCTTAACCTTGCACATAAAGTATGCTCACCGCTTTGTTTTCTTTTGAAATGACTTGGACTACTCTCTAAGGCACCTTTGAAATCCTAATTCTATTGCTATATAGATTCAGTGTTGTCATCAGCGTTACGGGTTTGCATACATCTATTTTTCCTTGAATTACACCTCAATTACTTGTGGTGTTGATGGCGGCTTGGAAATTCAAGGCGATGAATACATCGGATTTAGTGCGACTCTGGTGCTGCTGCAGCTGGCAAAGTTCAGTCTTATTTAATGTCCTTTGAACTGAAAGTGTACTCAATATTTACGCCGGTTCTAAAATCGAGAAATGTTTACAAGGCCCTCGCTTCCTTTCTACTTTAAAAACTGCTTCTTCATCTCTTAAACTGTCCGAAATGCCTCAACATGAAATACGTGAACCACCGTGAAGAGAGGGGGCCCTCTACACACTATCCTCTTTACGATTTTGACTTGCGCACAACGCACGCGCGTACACTTCTGCCCGCAGCATTTTATTTGCTTCTTTGTCATTTGGGATTGTATTCGTTCGAGTTCGAGTTCGAGTTCGAGGGGGGAATCTAGTGAGATGAAGATGTGGAAATCCCTTATTCCGCATCTCACGTATTAGGGCCCGATAGGTAACTCAGCACCGATTTTTTTAAGCACTGGTAGTTCTCGTTTTAGGTGCGCCTGATAAGTGTCTGATAGAACTACTTTAGCCCGTAGGTTTCCTATTCAGGTCAAAACTCTTTACATCCAATTGCTTAATTATTCTCAGGTTAGAAATCTTCGACTACCTCATTGCGCCACACATGTTAATTGAGACATGGACATTCTTCGGACACTCAAACATTAGACGTTTCAAGTTTAGATCTGAGGTGGTCTCCACTTCTTACGGGTCCATATTTTGGCCTTTCATTCGAAGCGACACACTCTGGAAGTACTTCAATGACCGCATCCTCGCGAGGTCCCGTGAAAAATGCTAAACTCAGGCGATCGTAATGTCTCTCCGAACTGCCTTTGGGCGGATTACTGACCCGATGGAGTGTGCTGTGCCACCGGTCGTTCGTCCACTGTTGCATTAGGTCACCGATATTAACTACCAAAGCTCCAGCCTCCGCAAGTCCCTCATGCACAGGTATCCAGGCCGCTGGATCATCGTAACTTTCACTACTCGCTGCGTGCGGTGGGTACACCTCTAGGCCCGGACGCTGCGGGTCTGGTAGCAGTATGGTAAAACCTTGGTAGTCAGTGTGGGCGCCGTATCGAAGAGCTTTAGCATTGCACTCGCCTTGCGCTTCCTCAGAGGAGTCCCCGTCGTCATCAATCGGTGGATAATAAGCCAACCGAAGAAAAAAGTTTGGGTCAGGCTCGTAGAATTTATGGAAAAAGTGCGTCTCGGGCAGACCGAGAGAGAGGGCACTGAGTTCGTGCAGGTGACTCACCAACTCTGAGAGGGAGGCCCAATACGCCCTAGCAGGCGCGTGCATACTCGCGGCTGGCCCATCGACAGTACCAGAAGAAGCACCAAGTGTTGACGAAAGATACACGAAGTTCTCCACAAGGTCGGGAGGAGCTTTTTTACCCAGGGTTCGGCTCACGCTTTCGACCCCCATCGGTATATACCCTCCATTACCACCCCCGTAAGCCTGGCTTAAACGCGCACGCAGCTTCTCATCGTGCGGTAGACGAAAAAAATTTAGAGCTGCACTGAAGATGTCTGCTCGAGTCTCATTAGCAACACCATGATTGACAATGGCCGCAAAACCAAAAGTTTTCAGGGCTGCATCCCATTGTTTTGCCACCTTCATTTTCGAATCCTGCGTAGCATTCGGGGCCAAGAACCCCGCCAAATCGATGATCGGGATGGATGATGAGGCATTAGTCTTCACGAGGAAGAAGTGGACCAGAAGTAGGGCTGAATAAACGATCCGCCGCATTGACTCAGCAAGAATTAATCCACCGTATATCTTAATGAACTGGTGCAAATTTGAATGTTCGATAAACGTTTGCTATAATAAGATTAAGATGTTATAGTCTGCCAATATTGAGAGACGAGCTCGAACTCCGAAATGCTAAATGAAAACTCCTTCGCTCAGTTGATTTAAAAGCTCAGTAGTATTCCAACGTAGACCTAGTCAGCTGCACCTTCTGCGTCGTCCTGTGAGCTATAATAAGTGTGGCCAGGCTGACGACAGCGCTATCATGTATGTTCCGTTCGTTGTAGAGGTGTCATGCTACGTGATGTCACGCATGGTGTCATAGTACTGTAGTGCCCACGGTGTCTTGATCTCTGGATTTTACACAGTCAGTACAGTACTGTACGTATCGGAATCATCAACCGTAAACATCATCAACTCATCAACAACTCAACAACCAACAACTCATCAACTCTCATCTCCTCAAATCTCAAATCCTTGAACATCACTCTACTCTCCTCAGAGTACAGCTCGTACCTACCATGGTCCTTGTTTTCGCGCTGCTGCTTGGATCAGCAACTGCCTTTGCGCCAGCAACGTTGCGGCTTTCGCCAAGCCCATGGCGGTCGGCTCCAACGAAGCTGCGCATGGGATGGGGTGACGACATCGTGTGGGGAACAACCACGGTGGTCGAGAACAAACCTGCATGCGGTGGCGGCATCCGCTCCATCGTGCTGGAAGCGAAAGAAGGCGACGTGCTTAAACCGTACACTGTGCCGGGACAATTTGTGCAAGTTAAGGAAAACCTAGACCCGGTCCGTAAACAATTCTAGCTAGCATGGGTCATATTTAATACAGTATGTAGGTACTACTACAGTAGAACAATTGGCCAGCTCGAACCATTCAGATAATCACGCTCGATGGTATCACACCGACTTTTTACGATTCTTTCGAACCTATTCCATTAATTAGGATACGAAGGCGGGTTTTTATGCGATTGCGTCGCCTCCCGAGCTAGGCAGCGCCCGGTGCGAGCTCCTGGTGAAAAAGACGGACTCGAACGTGTGGTTGTGCGAAGCCGAAGCGGGCACCACCTGGCCTACGTCGCCGGCCATGGGCAAGGGATTTCCCGTGGACTCGCTTGCCGAGGACGTGAACACGGTGCTTTTGTTCGCGGCGGGCACGGGAATTTCACCCATCAAAGCAGTGATTGAGTCCGGCAAGCTAGACGGCAAAAAGGTGAGTGTCTACTGCACTCATAGAATACACTGGCTAGATTCCGAATGAAAAGCGTGGCCGCATTAGCTTAACTACAGTTGGATGAGGGATGGCTGTGAATCACATTTGGAATTCCATTGTCTAGGCTTTTACCGTACCTCCCAACGCACCTCGCCTCTCTTCCAACTTTTTCGGTCTGTGCTACTTACGCAATTAGGTGAAGCTTTACTACGGCGGTCGGCGCGCAGCGACCATGGCCTATGACACGCTTTACAAGACCTGGGAAGAAAAGCACGGCGTAGAAGTCATCCCTGTGCTTTCTCAGGGCGGCACCAAGGTACGAGCTGTTGATAATTTCCCCTGTTTTTTTTTTTTAATAGAAGAAAGTTTTATGGGTGGAGGTGTGCTTACAGGGATACGTAAAGAAGAGACACGAGGTTAGGAGTGGATTTCAGAATCCTTGTAAATGTTGGTGCTTTGGTAATGCAGACGCCTTATATTCCTTCATGTTTATTCATTGAATCAAACTTCTGTGGCCCCAGGTGCGCAATGGGTACGTGCAAAGAGCCCTCGAATTCGACGGCGTGGAAAGCCCAGAAACCACCGCAGCTCTGCTCTGCGGCATGAAGGTATTTTTTTTTTAATCGCAAGATGATGAAAGGAGGATGGGTCTGTTGGCGTCGTATGCCTCGCCTATTCTTCTCTTTCTTCATTCCGTCTCTCCCTCTTCTATGTCTATTTTCTCTTTCCTCGATTTATTTTCCTCGTGTGCCTTCATTCTCAGTAACGCTTCCCACGTCATAACGAAGCAAAAACAGCAGCGTGTTTCTACTGTGTGCAACCTTTTTGTTGATACTGAGATACGCCCTCTTCAAAGGACTTGAAATTGTTCTTTCTTGTCCATGCATATTGCTTTGGACCTGATTCGAGTATTTCTTTTGGATTCTGGCAGGGCATGGCAGAGGCGGTCACCGGCCTTTTGACCGATGCTGGCGTTCCCAAGGAACGAATTCTGACGAACTTTTAAGAGGTTACTGCGAAGGTTCAACCGAACGCTTCACTGGTACAATTATCGCTGCGGATTTCTGGTTTGTATGATATTCTCGTTCTGGTTTCTAATAAACAAGGAAAGACAAGGACAATTGTATGGTGCTAATGGAGGATATTATAGTAAATACAATTGTGCTGCACATGCTCTTGTCAATCCGCCCCCTAGAAGGCTAATTAACGCTCCAGCTTGCGTCTTTCCTCCGAACAACTAGCAACTAGACTTATGGCAGGTAGCTAAGGGTTTCAAGCGAGATAAATACTGAGATGCCTCTCCACTAATATACCGAATAGCGAATAGCGAATATGTCCCACATGATATCATTCCGGGTGCATTGGTGCACTTTACGGCTTTACGCAGTGCGCAGTGTGACTTCGCGTTGATTGACACAAGAAAACCGATGCCTCTTTGCTTTAAGCCACCGAGGATTCTGTAAAGCAAGAAGACAAGAAGCAAGATGGACATCAACAACCACCAACAGACGAAGTAACTATATTTTTTATGGACATAACAGCAGCAGAGGAACAGCACTTTATTACATATTCCGTTCGTAAGTACAGAGGGCAGAATATGAGCGAAGACAGCGAGTGGGAGACACCGAGAGAGCACAGCACACTCAAAAATGCGAATACAAATGTGAATTATTGAAAACTTGACGTCGATCCTCTCTAACTTATAATATAATGTTGTTTCGTACGTTCGTACGTGGTTCGTTCATGTCCGCCCTTTCTTTCGTACTGTACTCCTGTACAGTTCTGTCGCACATTTACTGTAGGTAAGATTAGAAAAGGCGGACCATGGGCACAAAAAAGGGTCACACGCCACGGGCACTACACGGGGCACTCATCCACGGGCACCTCAAGGCCGCGAACAAAGGGGTACGGTACGATGCTCTGCGCTCTGCACCAAACTACGTAACTGCCCCTGAACCGCGCATAACGCGGGCACCTGAACTTCGATGAACGACTTCTGAAACCATGCGCCTAAAAGCTGAAGAAGCGTGAAAGAACAAAGACAAGATAGACGCATACAAGGAGTGGCTTGAATAGTGTAAACCAAGAGTGCAAACTCCTCATTGTTCTCATTGTAGGAGTCGTTTCTTCTTGGCTAGGGTTCCGCTTGAAATTTATATAGATGCGTCGAGCTCTTTTTAAATGCTCCTGAATCACGATAATGTAATTGTCCTTAGTAGTCTCGTCCGCTAGTGCTACGTTACCAGTTTTAAGGCTTCTATTGAAGCTCATTCAGCAAAATAAGGCCTGCGTAGTCGGGTCAAGCCATATGGCTCAATCAGGGATAAAGCGGGGTGCAACGAGGCAGATAGGGCGTTGGCTTGTCTCGCAAGGCCGCGAATGGTTAAATTCGAAGCTTGATCCTACCAAATCACAGCCTCTGAGCCCCGGCGAAGAGGCAGCGCTGCAAGACTCACTCATTCGAGATTTGACAGGCAAGGGCGGGGGCAGTGGTATGACGATGGATGAAGATGAGTTCAAGAAATTTCAAGCGTTTCAGCAGCATCGGGATGCTAGTGACAGTACTACTAGCCGTGCATTACCGTGCGATTTCCATGACCCAGCTGTGTTGGAGACTGTCCTTGAAGGCTACTATACAAAATATAATCCTGACAAGTTAGAAGCGGTGAAGCGCATCGCGGCGAAGTGGGCTGAAGCGCCGGACAAACTAGTTGATGCTCTGGAAGAGAAGTATCCAAATTCAAGGCTTGTTCACTTTTGCCCTAAACGTGAAGGTGCTGATACTGCTCCAGATCCCGGCGCTGACTCGGCTCCAGTTTCATTGAGTGCATGGGCTGCTGACACCAGCTCCTACACGGCTGCCCTTACTTTTATTGTCATGGTGTGTATTTTACTGGCTACACGAGGCATTCCCATGAAAGACCAACCTGTACTTGCAGGCCGCGTTGATGTCATCGCGCTAGCTTTGATCGCGATTGGTGCGGCTAATCTATCGGTAGAAAGACACGGTGCCAATGCTTGCGTACTGGGCTTTGGTGGTGCACAGCTGGCATGGATGCTAGCGCGCCAGTGGTACGAGCGGCATGGAGCTAAGAAATCTACCATTCCTTCCAATGTGCTTCGACGCCCACGAAGACGAGATTGGTACAATTACTAGTGACTAGTGAGATCTCGCAACAACCTATTGGCTAAATATGGCATTGATATGAATAAGCATTGCTATATCTTTAAGCACGCGCAGTGTAGCTGTGACTAGAGAAATCGCACTGTAGAGTTCGCCATTGCGGCGGACCTCACTCGAGCTCTAGGAAGTCATCAAACTAAAATAAAGAATAAAGCGAAATTTAGGGGCAACGCATCCGCACATCCACCACACTCGGCCTCTAGATCTCCTTGAACCCATCGCAATAGGAATTAATTACAGAACCACACAACAACACATCGGCCACATCACGGATAAGCAGTTATAGCTATCATCATGGTTGCTCGATTCTCGATTCTGGCGCTGGCGATGTGCATTAGTTCTGTGTTATATTATTTCATCCTCTACGTAGGTCTATTCCACATGCCGGCCCTCAAATTCCGGGATTTTAATGCCCATTTCATATGTACGAAGCAGAAGTCGGTTCACTTTATTACTCGTAACTATAGATCAACGCAATCTCCAGGTTTCGGATAATTTTGGCTTCCATTGTGATGGAAAAGAAAGATCTACTGAAATGCTGCCTCTTGGACCTTGAATTTGCGTTTGACAGCAAACGCTTGTAAAAGTTTCCTTGTTGATGATGAATAGTAGCTTGACGCTTGAGCTTGAGCTTGAACTTGAAAAATAGAGCGTTGAACATTCATTCCCATCTAAGCTCATGTTCTGCCTCATTTCTTCACGAAACAGTGCACGACAGACGAGCCCCAAGACATAAAATACGGCCCAAGGGAGACTTCAGGTTCAAAAGCACGTGCCAGAGTGCGAGCATACTCGGTGTCTTGATCCGGCATGCGAAGTGATATGAGCAGTGCGCCCGGTCGCATGTTTTGTGCTGCATTTTCAATCACTGCACCCAATAACGCTTTGGAAAAGCACGTCGAGGCCGCATAGACTACGTCACACCCCGCCCAAGATTCAATTGATTCTTCTAATTTCCCACACTCCACCAACAACTTCCCACCCCTTCGCGCAACATTATCTACATAATTCATGCCGTCATCTATGACTTCGCCCATGGCTGCTAATTTCTCTCCAGCGGTAACAGCAGCCTCTGCCAATGGCGCTAGTATCTCGACTCCGTAGCATTGAGCAAAGAAAGATGCTTCCGCTGATTCAGCGTTATCCTCATCATCGTTGCCATCATCGTTGCCATCATCGGCGCTCAAAATAAATGGTAAGAGAGCTGCTGCAACCAATGCACGGCCACTGCCACAGCCGATATCTGCAAAGGTAGCAGTGCCGTCGTAGGGAATGCGAGCAGAAGGCATCATGCGTAAAAGCACATCCCGTAAAAGCACCCAAAATAGAACGACAGATTCGACCTGCGTGTGAATGCACATAATTCACATTATTTTTAATTGAACAATCATGTTTGAAATATGACGAACTTCACTTATGCAAAACGCGAACCTCGCCGTATGTAAGCGAGGCCGATTCGCCAGACGCTGCAGCGAGGGCCACAGTTCCACCCTCCGTCCGATCGTCGCGAGCTCGGCGCGAAAGCCGGGTGCCTTCGCCGAGCTCGTTGCACTCTGCTAACAAGGATCGAAAGGTAGCTTGACGGCGCCACAACGCTGGCCAGTCCCGGAGTGCTTGGCATTCTGCAAGCTTCCAAGGCTCTTCTTCCGTGGTCTGGCCTCGCATTTTGTCGAGCTTCAGAGCTAGGTGCTCAACCGAGTCCAGTGCCGAGCGAACGGTCAATTGCGCACGCTCTACGGCACGAAAGGAATCTGCAAGCCATGGAGGCACAGTCGATTGAAGAGGCACTGGTGGTGGTTGCGGCAGTGGCATCGTGTGGAATCGCCACTCAGTCGACCCGTCGGCAAATTTAACGCAGACAACACCTGATTCAGGTTCAGCGTGTAAACAGCAAATTTGAATTTTTTTTTTTTTCCCCAATAAATCATACTATCATAATTTACACTATGTTTACCTCCATCTTCGTCAGCGACAACCACGCTGGTTGAGGAATTTTGGGTAGTCTCCTCGGTGGACATTCTCCGAAACCAGCTTTTAATTTTAATCAAAGCGAATTCAGGAGCACGAAGAGACCGTGATATAGAAACTATCCTCCGCAGTTTTTATTTACTGTTCATTTTGATAACTTCTCGTCGATGTCGTAGTTTGCATTTGATATCACAGCGGTTCTACTTGTAGGTCCTGAGGTACACGGAGGTTATGAGCTAAGAGTCTTTTCAATAAATCGATCACTTCACAGCCCTTAGAGCACAGCCACGTCAAGCCTCCAGTTCGCTCTGATCAATCGAGACCATATAATTTCAACCTAGCTTATGCTCGGAATCATATTCAACCAGCGGAGCATTCTTGAGAGAGAAATCTTGCGGGGCCATCTCGGTGGCATTGTTGGTGCAATCTTCATGGATTCGTCGTCTATATCGTCACCCAATCCTTCCCCAAATTCACTTCACTCTTTTTCTTCTGTTGCCTTCTTCTTGCTTGCTTTGTTTGATGACTGACTGTGCTCTCAGCACCATCATCTCGTGCTGTTGTACCACGCAAGCAGTGTGCCCTCAGTTTCATCTACCCCATACTTCGCATTCTGGTGAGCGCTTAAATGAAGCCAAGTGATCATATGTTGTGTAGGGTCTCCGCCTAGCCAATCTGTGCTCGAGATCTCAGCTTGCATAATGTGTCGTATCTAACTTGATTTGCGTCGATGAATCCACAGAATTATGTGGAAGCCAGCTCTCCATGAGATCCCAACGCCTGCGCTCGTCGCCATGTTAATTGGACTTGTTTTGTTCTCAGTAATTGGCGGTGTATTGGTTGCAACTGTCATACATAAGCCCGACGAAAAGAAGATCAAATAGATTTATTTGTGCTGAAAAATAGTGAAGCCGCGTTTTAGGAAGTTTATCCCTTGAGCCGCGCACGCAACCTCACATCGATGTCATAGGATGCTCAAAGAAGTAGTTCACTTCCACGTGTGTTGATCTTCATTGAGCGCACTCTATTTTAGTGCACAGCTCTTCGTGATTCTTCTTATCATTCATTATAAATATAATTGGTTTGAAGACTTTGGTGACGGCCCGATTTTCCCTTTTTCCATTTTGGATGCTTAACTGCTTAATGAGCACTCAGTACTGAGTACTGAGCTAACGAAGAGGGGTAAGCGAGAGGGGTCAAGGGAATTTTCAAGGAAACCCATCCATTTTCGAGATACTCGGTATAATTTATACAGTCCAGTCACAATCTAATCGCAATCGCAATTTTAATTCAAGGTGGTGTGTGGTATGGAAATATCAAGACCAAACCGCATCTGTGCTATGTAGTGCGAGATGAAGCTGTAATCCATAGAATAACGCGCCTCTCTCTTCATATTGGTCATGGCTTGGCCATGACTATCATGCGCGGCTGTCAATTTCCTTACTGCCTTTCGCCTCGTTCTCGTTACGACTGCTTCCGTGACTTTCAAGAAGGGCTTGCTCCTCACTTCTGCGATAAACCCTAGGCGGCGACCTCGGTGGCCGGTCTGACCCACTCTCGCTCCGGTCTCGGCCAAGCCCGGCGCCGCTGCCACCTCGAGAGCGGCCAGGCTCGGCTTCTTTCTCTTCGCGAGGCGTGACCACTTCACTCGGCAGCGGGCTGGCAAACACACGCTTCCGCAGCACTGCAATACGCAACAGGGGTTTTGCAGAGGCAGCAGCTGCTTGGGCATGGGCGTGGGCGGTGCCAAACGCGTGGCTCATGTTCCCAAAGCCGCCGTCGAACGACGACAACAACGACGAGGAGGCTTCCTCCGAGCCCGACGATACCGGGGAAAAGGGAGACAGAGGTCCACTGCCGCTGCCTAAGCTCACCGTGGGGCGCTTTTCCCAGCCCCATCGCCCGAGCTCACAGCCGCAGCCAGGGCACGCTAGCGCGCCACCACCGCCACCGCTTTCGTCGCCGTGTTCCCCTGTAATACCACCTCCACCATCACTGCCATTGCTGGGCCCAAGGCCAGTGGACTCGCTGTGGAGAACTCCGCTGTTGGGTGCGCGAGCAGTGAGAGCTTGGGCACGGGCCGCAGCAACCGCCCCTAGAAGGTCCATCCAAGGCAGCGGCTCCACAAAGAATGCTTTCTCCACTTTGATCTCATTCTTGTTGTCGCTGTGGGCGTCAGCTGCACGGCCGTTACTGTGGTGTCGCATGTGGCTGCTACCGTTGCCTGCACCTGTGATTGTTGCGCTCTGGACTTCGTCCTTGTCATCGTCGTCAGCCATTACACTATCGTCAGTGCTGTCCTCGAGTGCTTCCACTGCTGCTTTGAAATCTGCGCGGGTCAAAGGTTGATGCGATCGTTGACCTCTTATACTGCCGCTGCTGCTGTTGCCACTGTTCCCGCTGTTTTTGGCTTCCTCAACAGCAGCGGCCGAAGAAGAAGTGGGCGCCCAGGAAGCAGGCAAAGTCTGCGAGTGCAGTTTCCGCTGTGCTTCCTCGTCAGCCGCGGCGACTTTTGCGGCCCGTACACCAAACTTTTCTTCACGCCCTGAAACCACATTAGGAAAGCGAACAGTGGAGGTGGCGCCAACAGTGGAGCCTGCAGTGTTTTCACCCGTGGCATCAGCAGTGATCCTACTTGAGCTGTATGCACCAACGCTGCTACCGCTAACTCTGCCACTAGAACTGCCATTACTGCTGGCGCTGCTGCTCGCCTTGGCACCATTACCGTCGATGAAGTCAGTGATGACGTCATCACGGCCGTTGGGCGCTCCGGCCGCTTCCAGCACCGACAAGCGGGTCAGCCACCACCGCCGCTTCTCTTCAGAGGCTTGCCGCTTTTCGAGCGCGCTAGCACTAGCACTGCTGCTG
>Ga0307931_1001926_pt1 | contig 13508 bp, 12 predicted proteins | sample OrgLakmetageno47_FD_201816 | JGI IMG/M metagenome (GOLD analysis project Ga0307931, IMG submission 201816) | Saline water microbial communities from Organic Lake, Antarctica - #47 | ecosystem: Environmental > Aquatic > Non-marine Saline and Alkaline > Saline | place: Antarctica: Organic Lake... | reverse complement strand
GACCTCTGCCGAGTGGACCTCGTGTTCCGCATGTCACGAGCTTCTTTGCTCGCGCGCCTTCCTCTTTATTGTTCTGCGGAGTGCGCAACACCCACAAATTCCTCGCTTTTTGCAATTTTTTCGAGGATTTTGGCCAATGCCCCTCTCCCTCCTGAATCATTTCGCACTTGCTTTGTTTGCGCAACGCACGCGCATTCCCACTTCTGCCCGCAGTATTGGCTTCTGTGCCATTTGGGTTTGTATTAGTTCGAGTTCGAGGTGAAACTATAATACACGCCGGATATTTTGTTAACCAGCGTTTTTTGCACTTCGACTGGCTTCCGGCTTCGGGCGTGCCGAAGCAAGGCCATATCAGGAAAGAGCTTCCTTCATTTACCGTTTCTTTGATATCCGTTGCATGATAATTGTGAAGTGATAAGGCGCCAAGCGCCAAGGCGCCTCAGAAGCCCCAAGTCCGATCTTTTTTCGCCCTCCGGTGGTCCGGTGGTCCGGTGGTCGGTGGTCGTTATGGCCACTGTGAATTCGAAGTTCTTATTGGCCACTGGGGCGCATGGGTGTGAGGCATAAGCTGGAATTAGGTGGCTGGAGGAGGGATTTGGATGTTCTACGTGCCCGTGCTACGTGCTACTAGCTAGCAGCTATCGGCTAGCTACTACTAGACATGTGCGCGTGTATAATGCATTTGCGATAGTCCGTAGCATAAAAAAAGACTCTAACCTAACCGACTTCATTAGAGATCAAAGCAACGCAACTAGCACACTAGCATTCAGACAACGGCGGTACTATCGAATCTACATTTATAAGCCGCCGCCGCCGTCAGTAGACCCCAAGCGCCTTTCACGGCCGAGCTTCGCTACGCCACTGGCAACCATATACCGAAGTTGCGCGAGCGCATCTGCGTGTCCCAGACGAGCGGCCATTGCATACCACTCTTGAGCTTCTTCGTCGCTCTGTGCCACGCCGCGGCCGTTTTCGTACATGAAAGCGAGGTTGAATTGGGCGTCCGCGTACCCCTGTTCTGCTGCTTTGGTGTACCACTTGACTGCTTCCACGTCGCTTTGGGCGACTCCGGAGCAAATTGTGCCACAGCGCTCCCTTGCTCAGCAGCCTGTGTGAACAACCGTGCTGCCTCTTTCTTGTTCTGCTTGACACCGTCTCCTTGACGATACATGTTCCCCAAGTTGATTTGCGCTTAGTAGCCCTTGGTCTGCTGCTTTCTTGTACCACCGCACTGCCTCCATCTTGCTTTGCGTCACCCCATGACCATCCTTGTGTAGCACCGCAAGACTAAACTGAGCCAATGGGTTTCCCTGCTCCGCAGTCATTCTAAACCATCGCGCCGCTTCCTTGAAGCTCTGAGTTACACCGCGGCCTCTCTCAAATTTGGTGCCGAGGTTGTATTGCGCTTCTACAAATCCTTGAACAGCGGCTTTCTTGTACCACTGCACAGCTAGTTTGTCGCTTTGAGCCACTCCGCGGCCATTGAAATACATCACTCCAAGCTTGTGCTGTGCATCTGCAAGCCCTTGGTCTGCCGCCTTTTGTACCATTTCGCCGCCTCCGCATAACTTTGCGCCACGCCCTGACCACTCTCAAAGAGCTGCCCCAGGTTGTACTGTGCCCCCTCGTCACCGCCGTTGGCTGCGATCCGCCAACCGCTAACAGCCGCATCTACATCTTGCTGCATTGCGGGTGGGAGGGCAGACCAAGATGCTTCGCCTCGTTCTACCCGTTTAAAGGTCACCATGAAGCGTCGGGTAGCTTCCTCGAAAACTTTTTCAGGACCAGGAGGTAATGCGACGCGGCACAACGGGCACACTTCATTTACTCCAAAACTCCTCAATTGATCGACACACGAGCTGTGGAATGCATGAGTGCATGGCAGAGTGGTTGCCGTTGCACCATTCATAATCTCCAGGCATATGGCGCATTTTGCTCCAGCGATTAGCTCGCCAGATGCTGGCTGCGTGCAAGCGCTCGAATTGTTCTGAGGCTGTGGTGCCCTATCAGCTTTGGCAATACAGTGCTGTTTGTGATTGGTCTTCCAGTGAGCCCGCTGGCAGTCCTTGCTGCAGTGCACCACGAGGCCGCACCGGGCACAGGCCGAAAGCTTGGGAGCACCATCACTCCCCTCAGGTGCTGAACAATTGCTACAAATCGTACCACCGGGACGGGCGTCCTTTTTGCTTTTGGTTGTGGCCATCGTGGAAATGTTCTATGAAGCTTGCAATATCTGCAATGCTCAGTAGCTTATGATCAATATTGCAGTCGACTAGCGACCAGCACGCAGGACTGCTGCTCTATTCACGGCTTCATGTAGGCCTTACAAAAATACGTCAAATATTTGACCCAAATACGTCAATCAATACGTCAATACCGTAAATTGCGTTATATTAGGGAATATTCCCACTATATGCATGGCAAACGCCGTATTAAGGCGTATATTTGACGACTTGTTGGTGATGACGTCAGCAGAAAAGTCGATACGTCGCGACGTATTTGCCTTATATTCTGGAGAAAATACGTCAGATGTTTTATTGTAGGGACTAGCTTCATGACACAGTAGTAATTTTCGCCAAGATTCACCACTTCACCACCAGACAGACACAGAGCACAACATGTAACTGCAGCGGCGTGCGCGCCGCCACGCCACGATCAACGTAGTTGATTTCAGTGACGTGACAAGGTGTCAGAACATGGTTGATGTCAGTGACGTGACAACGTGTCAGAACATACGTATAAGGTGTCAGAACATATGTACCCAGATAAAAATGTGATGTGACACACACACAGACAGACAGAGATTTTTCTTTGGTAGGCACTTTTTGGTCGTGTCGACATAAGACATCAAACTACGTTGATCTATTATACTAACGCTCCTCCGGAGTGGCTGGCGCCAAAATTCTGAAAATTAGAATTCGAAAGAAGTGCTCGCAACGAGTACGACAACAAAGGGAAAGGGAGCGCTTACGAAAGCTATATGGAACCCGAGTGTTATTCCAGTCGTGCCCTGGTAATTTTATAGTCGCCGATTTGATGGCACTCAGCCATTTAGTTACTAAATCCAGTACCCCTCGGGTGATCAGGAAAGAATGTCTGTAGGTGATAGTGACAGTGGTGAAAGTGTTGCGATTCGGTGCCGTTTTTCGACCGGGCTACTGGAAACAGCGTTGCAGTTGCTAAAGAGCGTGCGAAGAAGGTGGTTTGGTCAATTTGTGCCATAGTCTTTGCCCACTGAAATGTTAATGGACGTCTTACTTGGTTTTTATTCAACTTTCACGGTATTGACTTATAGTGCGAGTAGAGTTAGTTTGAGCGATGTAAGTAATTGTATTGGGCGAGGTAATGGGTGTAGTTGGAATATTTTTTGTTATATTTTTGAATTTTGATGATAGAAACACTTGATTATGAAACTGGAGTTTACATTTGCGTTTCTTGAACTCTTTAAGAATGTTATTTTGTGTCCTTCCAAAGGGAGACTTGATTTACTAACTAACAGGCAGGGTGCGATGTATTCGGCGGCTAAAAAAATCCCAGGCCTGACCGTCATAAGACTTTTTTTTGTTCCCTTGGCCTGTTGACCCAGGCCGGACCTTCACGAGATGTTTGAAAGCATTTTTAACTCGAACATCATTACATTCTTCAAGAGATGGCAGGCGCCCCATTCTTGCATGAAATTCATCTAGTATAGTCGCTAAGGTATCATTGGCATTTGAGTTTCCGTCGTCAGCACAGACCTCATGATGACCATTAGTGTCTGCTTCGTTGGTCTCAGTGAAGGTAGCCGCTTCCAATGTATCATCTTCAAGGCTCAACTCGCCGCGAACCGAACCGACGCCGAGTGATGCAGGTTGTCGCTGGCGTTTACTTTTCGGAAGAGCGTCTATCCACGAGTCATCAACGTGTGCTCTTCTACAGATACGCTCGTCGTCAGCATATTCACCATTTCCTGAACAATCATTTCGAGGTCCTTCACCAGACATGATGCTTACTGGTAGAAAACAAACGAAGGTGAAAAACTGTTAAAAACACATAGGTTCAATAGAATGTTCAGTATGCACAAAACACCAAGAAGGGGAAGACATTTACGAAGACTGCGCGAGTTCTATAACGTGAAAACCTTTATGAGGACTGCGCAAGTCGTATGGTGTTAACGAGGAAGATGTCCTCACAACAATCGAAGTAATAATTGTCGGATCATTCATCATGTTTTGTCACGCACGTTTAATTTATTCTTTGGTAGGCACTTTTTGGTCGTGTCGACATAAGACATCAAACTACGTTGATCTATTATACAGAGACCGACCCGACCAGTACACCAGAACGAACATCCACAGCATAGGTAGGTAGATAGCTTCTGTAGAGCTACTAAATGAACTACTGAAAGTAGCTAGACAGCTAGACATACTTGCCGCCTAGCTGGACTATATATACTGTTGTTGATAGTGGATGGCATGCCGTCATGGCACCAAGGCAAGTAGCTCGAGAGGATGCGCCCAAAGTAAGAACTATTCATACTATCTACGAGAGGCTAGCCTGTCCAGCAACTACACTCAGTTCAGACCGCTGTAGACAATAAGACATAAAGATGAGACCAGAAATGCGCGATGTGGTGTGGTGTAGCTTTCACCATAAGTTCTCCATGCAGATGAGCTGAAGCTACTCTTTTAGAAGCATGGTTGCAACCCCTTGGCATATTTGGGCTTTCACAGTTCTCAACTCGGCCAGAGCATCGACGTCTGTGATAACAAAAAGCAACTCCGAGGAGTACATAGTGAATGAAGCCACTGCTCTAAATGAAAAAGAGGAACCCGGGTTTCATCCCGTGAAGCCAGATCAATGGGTGCGGCGAACAATCGACCCGAAATTAGAAGCCCTCATGCCAAAGCCTCGCTTTGGATGTAAGTTAGGTCCTTTTTAGAACCAGCTCTGTAATTGTAGCACTCAAGTCTTCATAGCATTGCAATTATCCTTCTTTCAATTGCTTACGAAGTCTCCTTTTTCGTGCGTTTACTATTTCGCCTAATTGGTGTCTGGCTGTATTTCGAACACCGTTGCTACTACAACAGTTCGGTCCGAGATCCCACTTCCACTGTCGTGCTTGGATCGTCACAGCGAAGGCGCAGTACCAGTTGCTAGAGTTGGTGAGGTGTTTTCGAAAGTGACTCATTGGGGCGCCACGGCACTGTTTTTGGCTGGCGTTGAGGGCTCCTCGCATCATGGCATTGAAAAAGTATGCTTAGTGGTATCGTCTAGTCGTTCTGTGATGGCACGCAGCGTTATGCCTGCATATTGTGCCGTTGCACTCGTTGCTGTCCGTGCATTGCTGTAATTAGTGCAAACGGAGCCAGCTAAAGACCTCACCACTTCTTTTTCGTTCATTTCTCATTAGTTAATTCCCGAGCTCAACATGCTGTGTCGCCAAAGCCGAGGTCCTCAATGCCTTCGCCTCCGCTGGGAGTCTTACCCTACCAAAGTGAGGCGTTAAGATTTGCTTGATGAGTTTTGGCTAATCACACAGAAATCTCTTCCTTGCTATTTCTTTTCTCAGGAGCGCACTTTTTTAAAATTTGATTCGTTTCTTACCGTGCTGGTTCCTGTTCTCAGTTGCTCACACTGCTTCTTTCTAATGGTTGGATTAAAATAATCCAAAGGGCTCAGGGATGAACGAAGAAGCGCGTTTGTCGCTGCTGTACGGCGATTCTTGCTACCGCAACAAGGGGGGCTGGCACAGCTCTTGCCCGCAAAATGGCAAGTGGCGCTGCAGTGCGCATGGCGACGATGACGGTGGCGTCGGAGGACAAGGGAGAAAGAGTTCAAACCATTCGTTGGCCGAAAGCAGCTCCAATGACGAAGAAAATTATATCGGTAGCAATGACCGCATCGTCAGTAGAAACCTGAATACAGGCCACAACAGAAGTGTTCAAAGTGGCAATGCTGGCGATTTCTCCTCTTCTTCGACTTCTTCTCGTTCAGCTTATGGTCCTACGGCAGAGCTCATGTACTCGGAGCTTCTCTGGCGCTTTGGTACTTGGCCGCATTGGTTTACGCTGTCGTCACCATCGATGGTAGGGTTCAAGGTCGTGCTACTGAAGCGCAACTTCTTGCGGTCGATCGTTAGCCACAACCCCAAAGCCTTTCCATGGGACGGCGGCATTCGAAGCCATGCTTTAGTGCTCGCCGCATGCACCACGCTCCTTTCTGCCATGCTCAGTGAGATTCCTTCCCAAAATTGGGTGTCCATTGATCCCGATACCCTTGGGCACCCCATTCTCGGTCTAGCTACTTTGCAACAGCTGGTGCGGTAAGGAAATTCGAAGAAAGAGAATGTACTCGTAATACGGCAAGACAACTACTTCGGTGGTGAAATGGGGTCGTGGTTGCGGTCATGTTAATGTTGTAAATTGTGGAGGCATTTGAAATCGCCTTGTTCATTTCATCTGGCCGCCATCTCTTCTGTCTTTTTAATATCCCCTTCTGACTCAGATTTCTGGTTTTCCCACTTATTTCTCTTTTATTGAAAAACAAGGTGGTTTGAGTGGCCGATGCCACCGAACGACGACCTTCAAAAGTTACTCCAACGCGTTTGGATTCCATCTTCCAAACAGCCCAATGCCCTTTTGTCGCCTTCGGATCTTCAATTTGCCCAACAATTAATCGCTACTCGGCGTGCTGATGGCTCCTGGAAAACATTCGACAACCCTAAACAAACACTCCTGTATTCACTGCTTGCAGCACTTAAACCTATTGCACCTGACTGGGACTGGAGCGAATATGAGGTGGTATTCGTGCCGCACAACTCCACTGGCAGCATGCAAGACCAATCTGTGCGGTTGCCTCTCAATGCGAACTTTCGAGGCCCCTTTCCCAACTGCCGACCCCCGGATTTTGCGAAATTGGACCCTTCTTGGCCCAGAGACAATGGGACAACACCGGCAGAAGCAGAAGCATGGGCTCTAACAGCAGCTGCTCGCAAAGATGAACTGCGACGGCGTAAGGAACAGAAGCTAGCGCGGCGGCAGTCAAGCGGACAACATTCAAATGCAGTGCCGCACAATCAACGGTTAGGGCAACAAAAGCGTTAGAATGGAAAAGGGCAGCCTGTGGAGCGCAATGCGAAGCATCTATCGCCTCCCATTTCTTAGGAACACATGCACTTCATTCCTACTTATGCAGCTACATGGCAGTAGTCCAATTGATTTTGCCCTTAATTTACTTAGAACCGCAAATATTCTTTGCTGAAAGTAGCGTGAAATCTCTCTCTTGACTTGAGTCTCCATGTATAAATATAGAGAGCTATTACTGCGAGGTTGAGAGGGAAAGAATTCCTAGGGTTGCTCCCCGTTGGACCTCTTAGGGTTATGAAGACAAGTTCGGAAGTAACAGTTACAGGTACGTCTGGATTTAATAATACACGCAAGCGCCGAGGTGCATACGTTAACCTCTGTTTCCCCTATGTGGGGTCCATGAGAGTGAAGATGAACACACTGGACTTCGCGTTACGCAAAAGGAATCTCAGCCCAGTTAGACTTGATCTGGAGGATTCGTCAATACGCAGCTTCGTGTTATTTGTTGATGTTTCTTTGTCATCAATTGGGGATTATAATCTAATCTAATCTAATCTAATCTAATTTAATCTAGTCCAATCAAAGCGACTGCAATTCGGCCTTGGGGGAAATAAACAATAGAATCGCTAAGCCATGGATCATCATCAGACCTAAAGGAAAATGCACTACTCTTAGTTACAGTATGTATGCTGCGCGGATAAATTAAGAAGAAAAGGAGTTGAATAATGATGCAGCTGGTAATTACAGCACACGAATACTACGTACAAGAATCCACAAGAATCCTCTACTTTTGTTGCTCTTTTTGTTGCTCTTTGCCACAATCCACAATAAGGGCAGTAGTGCCAGTTTCCATACAGTTGCTCACCACATTTCTCGCAAGATATAGCATCGAGGATTTTATCTCGCGGAGCGTCAATCGATTTTAATGTATTTCCCTGCCACCATTGTTCGTATGCTGAAGGGCTGGCCGTGTACCCACATGATCTGCAGTGTACTACTTCCTCAGGCTTACCGGTCCATACTGGAATGAAGAATATTGATAAGACGTTCGCAGCTTCAGCAAGATCAGCTCTGGAGTTACAGGTGATACATGGCCCAATTGACGAGCGTACGGTTCGCTTTATCGAAGGAGCGAATGATGCCACGAAGCCAAAGAACATTTTATTGAATTGAGCGCTTGGTTATCTAAGTTAAGCGGCACTTCCAATGACACTAAATCTTGAATTGCAATCCTATTGCGACATATTCTTTTCCTTAATTCACACTGGATAATTCCATAACGCTCATCGCGATGAATGATGTAAAAACAAAAAGAGATATGGGTTGCGCTCTTTCGTTTTCATGATGAGAGGTCGCAATCAATCACTGTCCCAGGTTACGAGTTACGTATATTGGGAGAAAAATCAAGGGTTTGGAAAAATCATTGATATATTACCTGCTGTCTGGTCAAACCCTAAGCACATAATTACGTTAGTGGTTAATGACTGATTGGTGGATTATCGAAGAGATCAGCGTTATGAAGTAAGTTGAACTATGAATCGCTTTCGATTTGCCCATTTATGGACTCGTATTTTTTGGGGTAAATTCTTCTCATAACTTCTCATTACAGAAGTTCAAATGGTCATGCATTGGAGCTAATACAGAAAGAAATATGAGATAGTCCCTTGAAATCAGAAGTTGAGCCAACTCGGAAGCAAAGATCCCCCTGCCTCCAGTGAATCCATTTTACAAGGGAGCTTTTAAGATGAGGGAGCACGGCGCGCCGTTATTTTTTGAGACAGGCTCGAGCGGAAAACCGAAAAGGCCAAACACCTACGCGAAATCTGAGGGGTCCGGTTTTTGGCGGACTCTAACTCGGCCAAATCGCTGTTACCAGACCTAAAAAGTAGCGCAAAATGCTTATCTCCTCCCCTACTTTCAGTAACTGTGAGAAAATAATGGGGTAAAAAAATAAAAAAAGGTACCACTTCCTAGCCAAATCACCCCTAAAAAGTACTATATTTTACATTTTTTGCCTAAAAAGTGAAATTTCTTCACCTTGATAATTTACGGGCTGCATAGACCAGCTCGTCCACTCGTTGCGCTAGCTCTAAGAGTAAACGTAGCTATTGGTACTTAATCTTTTGTTCAACAATTCTTTATTTGCGAGGACCTTCGTAAATGTTACATCCTCTACCGCCGCATCGGAGAAGGACAAGGACGAAGGAAATGAACGGCCGTTGGCTCTTGGTCCCAAAAGCCATGATAACTGAAAGGCCTACCTGCATTTCCCCTTGCGCAATGAATTTACTTCAGTAAGCCAAAAAGATAACAAATCAGCAAGCTAATGCCGATGCCAAAGAAAAAAAACTAAGTACGTCGCCATGCGTTCCCCCGCCGCTCGTGAGACATAAAAGTAACATTTTCGGCGCTGTAAGCGGGACTTGAACCCACAAGAAAAGACATGATCGATCGCGCTCACATTAACCATTATGCCGTAGATGACCTTCGAGGTTGAGAAAATATAATAATTTGAAACAATGTTGAAAGAACCTAAAAATGTTTGATCCGTAAGGCTCAGATATCATTTCGTCACCAAAAATGCGCGCTCTTTTCACCGCGTTTTAAGCTAGCTAGGGCGCTAGTATCGTCTCTTTCGCTTCGCGTGCTAATTGCTAGGCAAATGGCTTGCCTCATACCTACCAAGGATCAGGTAAATCAAGCGCGCAAATCGCCCAAACCTTTGATGCTAGTAGGTTGCTAGATTTACAATAGATCACTATACTTTACTCGTCAATTAGCTCGTGCTATCGGTGTGCTTGTTCGCTCAAGTCAAGGGAACCAATTACTCGGTGAACTTCGTAGTGTCGTAGATATGGATCTTTATCAATTTACTCACTCTTTGGAATACTTACCAAAGTCTGAATCATCACCTTCCCTTTACTGGTTTATTTATGCTTCCTGCAATGCATAGCTTGTAGGCCGGCCATACTAGCATTTCACGGCATCTAATATTCAAAAGCTCTGCCAAGCTTGGAATTCATTTTATGATTTTATGGCCAGTGCTCCGGATGCTCGAGGGTCTGAAACTACCGAGGCAGCTCCATTGCGCGTGCACCAACAACTGCAACGTGCCACTTTCGTTTTTTTGAATTACTCGACTTCGAACAGATTCTTGTGAATGAATGTGAAGAGAATGTGTTAGGGCACCTAGCAAAGCTGAGAGCTACGATGGCCAGTTAAGTCTCATACTCTTGCTGATTACTTAAAGAGGTTGAAGCATTCCAAGAACTAGCCCATGCGCGGCGATGACGAACAGGCAACCGAAGGCCTCTTATGATACGTCTGGTTGGCGGCAATCAAGATGCATGCTGAGCGAATTCCACAGAGCGTAGACTACGCAGAGCTGACGCTCAATTAAGTATGAATCATTGCGAGTGAAAAGGAGTGAGGCTTGGGCGGTCAGCTGACGGCAGGAGGTCAGCTTTATGAGGTGCTAACAGAAAAGTAATCATTTCTGAAGGCACTGCAGTTCGAGAGTTCGAGTGTTCGAGTTAATTCCTCGACAAAGGGTATCTTTAGAAGAAGATGGTTATGATGACTCATCCAAAGGCCCTAGTTTTCTTAGCAGAGGAGCACACATGAACGAGCACTAAAGTAATCGAATTCCATTGGAGTCTAGTATGCCTCGCTATTGGGGCGCATTTGAGTTAGCTAATTAACCCACATGCTGGCCATCCTCGTTAAAAATAAAGGCGGATTTGGCTTCCTTTAATCGCGATTAGTTCACTGCAGTCTTCGCGCTTTCAATACACCCCGATTTGGGCCATTTTTCGTACAATTTCGGATATCAGACCTTATCGTTTGGCTTTTTCGGTTTTCCGCTCGCTCCGAAGGCCGAAGGGCCAGAATTAGAAGACTAACAGGTAGAGAATCAAAGCAAAGCAGCGCAAACTGGACCTAAGAAGCTAATCAGGCGCACATGCCCGAGTGACCATGGAAGTGATGGTAGCGGTCCAAAGTGGCACGCTCCTCCATGCTCTGAGAGTGCGGCTCAAAAGAAGAGTTTCCACCCGCAGAGGAGGGGACTACAGCGAAGTCCCTCAGGCGATCCAGAAGAAGAGTCGCGCCCATCCCCGAGCAATTGCGTGACCCCATTTGCGTGCAAGCTTCTGTCTGAACAAGACTTTGGCTTCCGAAAAGCCAATGTTGTAGAATGCCGTGTGTTTGCGAGCCATTTCCCGAGCGACGAGGTCCAAAATGAGGCTGAGATTTTTAGTCTCGGTGTTGACTTGTACTTCCTCACACGTGGTATACTGGCATTTGCTTTTCTATGCAGCTATGCAGCTCGCCTCGGTAGCATAAATGAAAATGGCAACTTCACAAGTAATCAAGAATAGATCCTCGGGGCGGGGTGAGTGACGGGCAGACGGGCAGATTATACATGAGCACATGAGCACCTGCTTCGCAATTGCACAAGGTTGCTTGAATGCCATATTAGTGCAAAAAATTGTGTTGCTGAGTGCGCCAGAGCGTACTATGCCAGCAAGCAGTGAGGTGCAGAGCGACGACCCCCGCTGCACAGCTGGAGATGCGGCGCAGGCCGCGGGAAACAGCTGAGCAAGTGATGCGCCTGGAACCGCAGTTAGGCGCACGACCAGGACGAGAACCCGAGAAGAAGTCGAAGACGAGAAACGAGAACAACAGTTACAATTTACATTCCCAGCTGAAGAGGAATTTATTCCGGAAGTTGGATCGGAGTTCGCCAAATCAGAAGCCGCACAAAGTTTAAACAGCTTATTTTGCTTTCTGCCGAAATGTTGATGCAAGGTGGTCACTCCGAGTTTGACCTTTAGCCGACCGTGCCGACGGTCACTGATTGGTCGACACAAACCAATTTGTCGAAAAATGTTAGTCCTCGTTCAGGCCCATCACTTCTGACCTGGCACTCGCAATCGGCATCATTATTCCTGGATGATTTTTGGCATGTGTCTTTCTGATAGCTCTCTCAAGCGATTCCTAAAATTTCATACACTATCTTGTGCATCATGCCGAGTGAGTGATCGCGGCGTTTTTCATGGAACCTCACGAGCGCTCCATGACGCTTTTGGGGTCGACTGCAGGTATGGCGAGGCATGAAGATAGAAACTTGGGATTGAAACTTTACATGTGTTCTTTAGGGCATGCCATGATTTGATCCCCAAATTTTCGTGGCATTTCTCTTGCGCTGTGCAGATTTGGCAGAGCATGGCTTTTCTTTGACACTGTTGAGATCGTAGTAGATTGAGTCCTTGAGACGTCGTTGTGAGAACGCTCGAGATTACCCGCTCAGCAGTCACATAGAAGTAGCACAATGGATTGGTCGAATCAGTTATGCTGCCAGTTGAAGTCATGATTTCAGCGGTGGTTGTGGCAGTATCATTGGTTCCGGTCACTGCGAGGAGTGGCCTGTACAACTGCCGTTCAGGGGCTCTGTTGACCACCCGAAGAACGCGGCATTGTCTCCCCTGCCTTGGCTCTGACTCGGGAGGCCATGCATCTGAAGTCGTGTATCACCTGGGAGAATGGTGCGACGACATTTCAGAGGGTTGCGGTTGTTGTGGCAGTATCATTGGTTCCGGTCACTGCGAGAAGTGGCCTGTAGTACAACTGCCGTTCAGGGGCTCTGTTGGCCACCCGAAGAACGCGGCATTGCCTCCCCTGCCTTGGCTCTGACTCGGGAGGCCATGCATCTGAAGTCGTGTATCACCTGGGTGAATGGTGCGACGGCATTTCAGAGGGCTGCGGTTGATGTGGCAGTATCATTGGTTCCGGTCACTGCGAGAAGTGGCCTGTAGTACAACTGCCGTTCAGGGGCTCTGTTGACCACCCGAAGAACGCGGCATTGTCTCCCCTGCCTTAGCTTTGACTCGGGAGGCCATGCATCTGAAGTCGTGTATCACCTGGGTGAATGGTGCGACGACTTTTCAGAGGGCTGCGGTTGATGTGGCAGTATCATTGGTTCCGGTCACTGCGAGAAGTGGCCTGTACAACTGCCGTTCAGGGGCTCTGTTGACCACCCGAAGAATGCAGCATTGCCTCCCCTGCCTTGGCTCTGACTCGGGAGGCCATGCATCTGAAGTCGTGTATCACCTGGGTGAATGGTGCGACGGCATTTCAGAGGGCTGCGGTTGATGTGGCAGTATCATTGGTTCCGGTCACTGCGAGAAGATTTCGCACCCAAGGAGGGCACTGCAGGCACCATATGCGCGCAAATAGCCAGATGAAGCGCGCCGGTGCATCACGTTATGTGTCGGCAAGTGATGTGCGTCGAAAGATTCAACGGCGCGCGTGCTGTAGTGCCCGCACAGTGGTCAAGTCGTCGGGTTTGGGTGCACAGCCCAGACGCCATCGGGACGGATTTCGCACCCAAGGAGGGCACTGCAGGCACCATATGCGCGCAAATAGCCAGATGAAGCGCGC